>Ga0114966_10002063_pt1 | contig 18075 bp, 16 predicted proteins | sample M_130207_XF_Meta_FD_87029 | JGI IMG/M metagenome (GOLD analysis project Ga0114966, IMG submission 87029) | Freshwater microbial communities from Lake Montjoie, Canada to study carbon cycling - M_130207_XF_MetaG | ecosystem: Environmental > Aquatic > Freshwater > Lake | place: Lake Montjoie...
CCATCAGGTCGCGTAGCGCGCCAGCGCGCTCGAGCCCGTGCGCGGTCTGACTGGCGAGCACCTCGGAGCGCCAGATGGCGTCGCCCACGTCATTCGCGGCGAGCACCTCGCCGATCGACGCTGGCGGACCGCCGGCTACGTACGCCTCGACCGCGAACTGGCGGGTGTCGCGCAGCGCCGACTCGAGCTCGCGGGCGAGCTTCAGCTGGTTCGCATCGAGTGTGCTGTGGTCGGCCTCGATGATGGCCCGTTCCTGCTCAAGCGAAACGAGGCGAGCCTCGGCCGACTCGAGCAGGGTGCGGGTCGCCGTCTGTTCGTCTTCGGCGGCCGTCGTCAGCGCGGCCGGCGAGGGCAGCTCAGCCAGTCCGAAGGCCGGGGAGGCCGCCAGGACGACCGCCAGGAGGCCGACCGACGCGCGGCTCCGGTGTCGACGGGTCATTACCTGCGAGGATACCGATGCCGCGCCACTGACGGATGGGTCTCGCGGCCCATCCGGACCGGTGCTGATCCACTACGAGCACGCCGGGGTGAATGGTGCGCCGGCCATGCGGTTCGTGATGAAAGCACGGATGTCGCGGTCGCCTGACTCGATTATGTCACCATGGCGGGTGTTCGCGTACACGATGTACTGGACGCGGTCCTTGCCACAGATGCGCTTGATCAACGTCTGCGTGGTCACCGCCGGGACGATGGTGTCGTCCTTGCCCTGAAGCACGAGGATCGGGGCACCGGTGATGCGCTGACCCGGCACGCTCGAGGTGAGTTGGGTCTTCCAGTCGGGGAGCGTCAGCGGGTTCGTGGACATGAAGGTGGACTTGCCGCTGGACGCCAGGAGCGCCTTGAAGCCTTCCTGGATCTGACCGACGCACTGCGACTCCACGAGCGAGCCCTGCGCCGACGCAACCGGGTCGAGGACCTGGGAGGTGTTGAGCTTCGCGTTGCCTGCGACCTGGCCGTACACGCCGAGCACGTAGTCGTCCGCGAGATCGGGCACCATGGCCACGATGGGCAGCAAGAGGTCGATCTCGGAAATCGGGGCTGCGGCCACGACGCCCGCGATCTTGATCTCGGGGGCCCAGGTGGGTGCAAGCTCACCGGCGAACAGCGCAGCCTGGCCGCCCTGGGACAACCCGTAGATCACTGCGGTGTCGGATGCGTTGAGCTTGGTCATCTTGCGCGCGGCGAGCAACGAGTCGAGGACGCTACGGCCTTCGCTCTCGCCGACGAGGTAGGGGTGGGGGCCTTCGGTGCCCAGGCCCTCGTAGTCGGTCGCGACCACCACGTAGCCCTGACGGATGAAGAACTGCAGTTGCTCGATCAGCACGGCTTCGGAGAGGTCGTTCGTGAGCGGCTTGCCGTTGAAGCTCTTCGACGGGGCGCAGATGTCGGCCGAGCCGACCGTGGCGTGCGCCCAGGCCACCATGGGGCGCTGGCCCCGGGCCTCGTCGGATGGGGCGATGACCATGCCCGACACGACAATCGGCTTCTCGTCCTTGACCGACACCGAGCGGTACAACACGCGCCAGGCCTTCGCGCCGGTCAGACCCTGCAGCGTGATCTCCTGATAGGAGACGAGATCGCCGTGGGACGAGCCAGCCACGGCCGGAGGCGTGGCGTAGAAGTCGGTGCCCTGGTAAGTGCGCGGGTCGGTGGTCGTCGGCGCGGCGGGAATGAGGCCACCCGTGGCCGAAGGCGCGTCCGTGCTCGTGCCGCAGGCTGCGCTGACCAACCCGATCGACAGGACCGCGGCAGCCGTGCGCCAACGCGTGGTGATCGCCATGATGTGAACCCTCCCAGGACATCCCGAACCACTTTCCGGCTACCGGCCTCGAATCATCGCACGCGCGTGGCGAGCCGGTGAACCCGTAGCCCGGAATCGCCGTGTGACCGTGCTCAGCCGATCGACTCGTCGAGGCGCTCGCGCAGAGCGTCAAACGCCGGGTCAGGTCATCGAGACGGTGCGCGAAGGCCGCAACCTCGGCCGCGACCTCTCCGGATCGGCCATCGGCTCGGCCCTTCCCTTCGCTCGAAACAGTCAATTGGTGCGCCGCTTTGTAGCGTTTGACCGCGATGCCCGAAGGACACACCATCCACCGACTCGCCAACGATCTCGCGCACGACCTCCGCGGCCGACCCGTAGTCGCATCCTCGCCGCAGGGTCGGTTCGCCGCGAGCGCCGAGCGGATCCACGGCGCCGCACTTGTGCGGGCCGAGGCCTTCGGCAAGCAACTCTTCCTCGACTGGGCCACCGGCGACGTGCTCTCGGTGCACCTCGGGCTCATCGGCAAGTTCCGCCGCACCCCGGCCGAGCGCGCGCCGAGCGCTCAGGCCCGGCTCCGCCTCGTGCCCGAAGGCAGCGCCGTCGCATGGGACCTCACCGGCCCGATGGCGTGCGAGCTCGTCGATCCCGCCACCCGCCGGCGCATAGCCGCCACAATCGGCCCCGACCCGTTGCGCCGCAACGGGTCCGTGGACGAGTTCGTGCGGCGCAGCAGCACCAAGCGCGCGCCGATCGGTGCGGTCCTGCTCGACCAACAGGTGATCGCGGGCATCGGCAACGTGTACCGCGCCGAGGTGTGCTTCCTTTGCGGCATCGACCCCCGACGCTCCGCGGCCACCCTCACCGACAACCAGCTGCGCGCCCTGTGGCGCGAGTCAGGTACCCAGCTCCGCAACGGTGTACGACTCAATCGCATCGTCACCCGAGCGCCAGCGGAGCTCGGTCGCTCGCAGCTCGCACGCGTGCCGGCCGGTGAACGCCTCTACGCCTACAAGCGCGGTGGCGATCCGTGCCATCGGTGCGGCGAGCACATCCAAAGCGTCGAGATCGGTGGCCGCTCGACCTGGTTCTGCCCGAGCTGCCAGTCATGACCGCACAACCCGCGTACGACGCGCTTCTGGTGGTGTCCTTCGGTGGCCCTGAGGGACCCGATGACGTCGTGCCGTTCCTCGAGAACGTCACGCGGGGTCGCGGCATCCCCCCCGAGCGACTCGCCGAGGTCGGCGCGCACTACCTGTTGTTCGGCGGCGTGAGCCCGATCAACGCGCAGTGTCGCGAGCTCGTCGCGGCGCTGCGCGTCGAGCTGCACGACAGCGAACACGATTTGCCCGTCTACTGGGGGAACCGGAACTGGCACCCGATGTTGGCCGACACCATGCGCACGATGCGCGACGACGGCGTTCGCCGAGCGCTCGCGTTCGTGACATCGGCGTGGAGCTCGTACTCGGCATGTCGCCAGTACCTCGACGACATCGAGGCGGCGCGCGCGATCGTCGGACCTGACGCTCCGACCGTCGACAAGATCCGGCAGTTCTTCGACCACCCCGGCTTCATCGAACCAATGGCCGACAATCTGCGGGCCGCGCTGGCACGGGCCGGGGTTGACGCCCACGATCCGAGCACCCGCTTGCTGTTCAGCGCTCACAGCATCCCGGGGTCGATGGCCGGGACTTCGGACTACGTGGTGCAACTGCACGAAGCGGCGCAGCTCGTCGCCACCATGAACGAGATCGACACGTACGAGATCGTCTACCAGAGCCGCAGCGGCCCACCGTCGGTGCCCTGGCTCGAACCCGATGTCGGCGACCGCATCGAGGCGCTCGCGATGGAGGGCATCACCACCGTCGTCGTCGTGCCGATCGGGTTCATCTCCGATCACATGGAGGTGGTCTACGACCTCGACACCCTCGCCGCGCAGCGCGCGCGCGACTGCGGTGTCCGCTTCGAACGCGCGTCCACCGTGGGCGTCGAACCGCGCTTCGTTGCCATGATCCGCGAGCTCGTCGAGGAACGATTCGCCACATCGATCCCCCAGCGCACACTCGGCGATCTCGGAGTTCGGCCCGATCGTTGCGCCCCCGGTTGCTGCCCGGCCCCGACGCGTTCTCGCTGACCATCCCCGCCTGGGCGCGCGCCGTTCTCTACGATTTTGTCGTAACGAGGAGGTGTCGCCTTTGAACCACGCACGCATCGCTGCAGCGGCGCTGCAGTTCCGCCTGGCCACGTTGCAGGACACGCTCGTCGACCCCACCCGTTTCGACATCGATGGTGCCGCTGCATGCGCGATCGCGTGTGGCGATCCCGAGATCGACAGCGCCATCCGTCAGCTGGGCAACGCCTGGACCCGCGCCGGACTCGACCCGGCCCGCATGTGCGAGTCGTGGTGCGCCCTCGATGGCGATCGTCTGCTCGCCGCCGGGGGCATCGGGGTGATCGATGCGCTCGACGACATCATTCGCGGCGTCAACCGCCGCGCCGTATTCACCTGACGTCGCGCGGTTCCGTCACGACCGACGACCGCAGCGGCGCACTGCGCATGAAGCATGCGATCACAATGCCGAGCAGCGCAAACACCGTTGCCAGTCGGAACGAATCGTTCACTGCGTGGCGGAACGCGTCGATCGCATGCGAACGAATCGGCTCGGCGAGCGCCCCAATCGGCTTCGACTCCGGGCGCACCTCGCGCAACCCGAGCGAGCGATACGTGTCCGGATCCGTCTCACGCTGGAAGTAGGTGCCGAACCGGGCGATGAGCAGGGAACTGCCGAGCGCCGGCCCGAAGACCTGGCCGATGGTGCGACTGAACATGGCGAGCGACGAAACGACACCCAACTCTTCGTGCCGGACGGCGTTCTGCATCGCGATCATGATGATCGGCGATGCGACGCCCGAGCCGAGACCCACCACGAACGTGCTGCCGTAGACCTGCCAATCGGGCGATCCTCGACCGAGTATCGACAACAGGTAGATGCCTCCGCTGAACACGGTGACGCCGAGCAACGGGTACCACCGGTACTTTCCGGTCCGCGAGACGAGCTTGCCCACGATGGTGGTCGAGATCACGATCCCGACCGACGTGGGCAGCACGGTCAGGCCGGCCTTGGTGGCCGACGCCCCGTTGACGATCTGTTGGAACAGCGGCAGAAAGATCGCGATGCCGAAGTTGGCGGCACCGATGCAGAACGTCGTGCCCACGCACACGCGGATGATGCGGTTGCCGGCGAGGTGCATAGGGAACAGTGGCTCGGGCGCGCGTCGCTCCTGCCACACGAACAACCACGAGAACAGTGCGCCCGCCAGAGCACAGGCGAGGAGGAACGGCGATGTCCACGGGTAGAGGTCGCCGCCCGCCGACGCGACAAACGACAGCAACGACACGGCTGCGACGATGAAGATCGCGCCCGCATAGTCGATGGAGCGGGCGATGGTGGTGCGTGCGGCGCGGAACCCGTAACCGATGCAGAAGAACGCGAGCCCGCCCAGCGGCGCGTTGATGAAGAAGATCCACCGCCACGACAAATAGTCGACGAAGAAACCACCGATGAACGGACCGCTCATCCCCGCGACCACCCACACGGTCGGCGCGACCCACGCCACCCTGCCTCGCTCGCGCGGCGGCACGATGTCGGCGAGCACCGCTTGTGTCTGTCCCGTTATCCCACCCCCGGCCGCGCCTTGCAACCCCCGGGCGATGATGAGCTGGGCGCTCGAGGTGACGAGACCGCACAGCACCGACGCCAGCACGAACAGCACGACCGAAATCTGGAACGTGCGCTTGCGGCCGTAGATGTCGCCGAGCTTGCCGTACAGCGGCATCGACGCAACCAGCGTGATCTGGAACGAGATGAACATCCAGGCGACATTGCCGCCGATGTCCTCGTTCACGGCCTTCGCCGCGGTCGCGAGGATGAGCAGGTCGAACGCTGGCAGCGACATCGCCAGCATGAGGCCCACGATGACGACGTTCAGGTTCGACTCGTGTGCGCTGGCCTCACCCCCCGATGACATCGAGCCCGACACTACGCGGGACCCGATGGGCTCGACGGGCCCGGCCTATGACGGTTGTCAGTAAGGCGGGGGGCTCGGCCGAAGTCGGCCCACGCCGAACAGCACGGTGCCCACGAGAACGCTGCCGGTGATCGACCCGCTCAACGACATCACGAGGTCGCCGATGGTGTCGGTATACGCACCGGCGAGCTCGTTGGGGTTGTTTCGGATGAACGCGAGGTATTCCAGCACCTCCCACACGACGTGGGTGACGGCACCGAAGCCAATGGTGATCATCGCCACGTCGACCCGCCGGAGGTGGGACCGCTCCCGGATGGCGAGCCCGAAGGCGATCACCCAGGGCACCCACGTCACGAAGTGCATGACGTCGTCCCACCAGACGATGGTGTCGTACAGGTTTGTCGCGTTACCCGCGGTGTCGATGGTGAACGGAAGCGCCACGCAGATGTCGATGAGGTGCGGATACCGGAGGTCGCGTCCGCGTCGCCGCAGCGCGAGCCACCACACGAACGGCACGAACCAGATCGAAACCGGGTACAACGCGAGTCGGGTCCCGATTCCCTTGCCGTCGTACTGAGGAAGATCGGGGAACACCACTGCGTGCAGGAGCAAGGCCACCAATGTGACCTTGATCGCGATGTTGAGTCGGAGGAGCACGCCGGTCACCGTCGCCTGAAGTCAGATACGGCGAGCCGCGGCCCACGTCGCGGCGCGTGGATCTGCGCGTCGAGAAGCAGCCGGGTGACGCGGGCACGATGCCCCCGATACGGCTCGAGCAGTTCGAGCATGCGTGCGTCGTTGCCACGCGGCTCGCGCTCGAGGGCCCAGCACACGGTGTTCGGGAGGTGGAAATCGCCAATCGCGACGGCGTCGGCATCGCCCCACGCAGCCTCGGCGGTGACTGCTGCGGTCCAGGGGCCGACACCGGGCAGCAGCTGGAGCGTGGCAGGCGACGTACACGCCTCGAGCCACGCGGCGCGTCGAGCGGCGCCGAGGATCCGGTCGGCCCGGGCGCGCTCCACGTTGCACGGGTGCAGCGCCGAGTAGTCGAGTGCCGCGAGCACCGATGGGAGTGGCAGGAGGCGAAGCTCGCAGGGCCCCGGCGCCGGTTCACCGAAGCGCCGTGCAAGGTGGCGAAGCGATTGGAGAGCCGCGTCGCTCTGCACCTTCTGGCCGAGGATGCCCATGATCAACGCATCGAAGACCCGGTCGGTTCGAGTGAGGTGAACACCTGGCGCGCGTCGTACGAGGTCGGCCACGACCCCCGGTTCGGGAACGAACGATGCCGGGCGGTCGTCGAGACCGAGCAGCCGCGGCGCCTGTGCGAGCATCCACGCCGCGCCGTTGCCCCACGCGTCGGCCGCAACGTGCGAAACCGACGCGTGGGTGAGCCGGAGCGTGCCTGCGCCGCTCGGGGTGTTCGTCGCCCACCACAGCACCGTTCGCCCCTCGCGTGACGCGACCGGACCGATCCGCCGTGTGCTGCCCCAGAAGTCGTACTGATCGGGAAGCTCGACCACCAGATCGCTCACGCGTCGACCAACGCAGATGCGGATCGGCTGAGCGTGAGCGTCGACATCCCCATCGACTGCACGCCGGCATCGCCGCCCGTAACCACGACGACGTACGCGTCCGGCCGCTCGGCGATGGGCACGAGGTCGTCGTGCCAATCGATGCTGAGCTCGTCGAGTCGAGCGCGTGTGGCCTCGCGCTTGTACGGCGGGATCCATGCCATGGGGATGCGCACCGTCTCGAACAGTGCCCGCTCGAAATCGGCGATGTCAGGAAACCGCGTCGCAAGAATGTGCGCTATCGGCGGCGTCAGGACCAGTAGCTGCTCGCCCGATTGGGGTAACCGTGGCTGGCTGCATTGGCCGGGGCTGACCATGCCGTGCAGGATCTGGTGCACGACGTCGCCCACTGCGGTGCTCGGCTCGCTGATCTGCCACATGCCGGTGATCGGAAACACCGACACCGCGGTCTGACCAATCGAGAACCCGCGACGGGTAGCGAGCGACGGCCAGGGCGACGCGTCGATCCGTTCGGCGCAGCACGCGCTCAGCTTGGCGGGCATGCCGAGCGACGAAGGGTCGCCATCGCCGACCCGACCACCGCCGATGGTCGACATCACGAGACGAGCCACGCGACCGATGGCGACGTTGGTACCGGCACCCGGGCCCAGCGATCCGGTACCCGACGCCATGCCCGCCGCATCACACGCCGGACCGCTCACGACGAAGAACGGTGTCGCCGGGCTGGTGGTGGCCTGCACGCTCGCGACGCGAAACGGCGGCGCGAGCAACGCCTCGATGCAGGCCAGCACGACGCGCATGGCCTTGGGCGGACAGCCGGCCATGACCGCGCACACCGCCACCTTCTCGACCGTGACGGTCGCAAACTGCGGCGGGATCACGCCCAGCACCTCGGCCGGGTCGCGCCCACAGCTGGCAAGCGCCGCGTCGACCAGGCGAGGCTCCGGGGCGATCACCGGCAGGCCGTCGGTGAAGCCGTGCTCCGCGAGCCACTGCGGTGCATCATCGAGGTCGAGTTCGACGCGTCGCAGGGCGGAGGTGAGCTCACCCACGCTGCAAGCCTCGCGTGATCTCGGGTAGGCGCGCCGCGAATTCCGCACGCATAGCCACCTCGTCGCGTTCCTCGAAGTCCGCCGCGAACGTGACGATAGGCAGCGACTCGAAGTCGCGGGCGCGGGCCGCGGCACGAGCCCCTGCTTCGAACGCGGAGGTCACCAGTGCAACGGTGGGCACGCCGCTGCGCTCAAGTTCGATGGATGCGTGGACACTCCACACGGCGCACGCACCTCAATTGCCCAAGCCGGTGACCACGCCGCGCACCCGACGCCCGAATGGCCCGAGTGCACGCTGCTGTTCGACGAAGTCGGGCGCGAGGTGGTCGAACGGCGTGACCTCCATACCGGTGCCACCCTGGTCCGCGGTGTGCGAGCGCCAGTAGTCGGTGAACACCCGCATCGCCTTCCAGAGGCCGTTGTCGACGATGCCGAACGGGACGCCGGAGAACGAGTGGAGGCGCGGTGCGAGCTGGACTGCGGTGGCTGCAGCGGCCTCGACGGGCAACACGACAGTGATCACAGGCGCCATCACCAGAGGTTACGACACCACGGGAGACGCGCCATCGCGCCGTTCACGAGACGGGCGTTGTTCGTCGCCCGCGAACCACACCCGCGGCGGGCCTGGCGAGCCAGGTTGTGGTCGATCTGCAGCGCCAGGGTGTTCTTGCCGGAGCTCATCGTGCCGTAGGAGAACCGCAACACACCTATGGAGCCGTGAGACTACGGTCAGGCCCGGCCTACGGGCCGATTGACCCTGGGGGAACTCACATGGAAAACGCCAAGCTCTCGGATCTCGAGAAGACCGTCCGCTGGCTGAAGGACGTTGAGATCATCAAGTCCGTCCCGCAGCGCTACGCCTACGGCCTCGACACCCGCGACTTCGCCTCCTCCCGTGCGCTGTTCACCGACGACTGCTTCGTCCAAGGCTCCCTGAACACCGCGCCGATCGACGAGTACTGGACGCCGCTCGTGGCCGGTGTGCAGAAGTACGGCGCCACCATGCACTTCATGGGCAACCAGTTCGTGAAGCTCGAAGAAGGAGCCGATGAAGGCTTCGTCGAGACCTACGCCGTGGCGTATCACATGGAGGCGGAAGGCTCGCCGTATCCCGATCTCGTCATGGGGGTGCGCTACCAGGACACCGTGGGCCGCAACGGCAACGATTGGATCATCACCGCCCGACGGGCCATTCCTCATTGGGTGCGGGGCCCGCTCCCCCGCCCCGAGTGAGTTGCCGCGCGTGATCCGCGCCGGGCGAGCCGCCCTCGGCGCGCTCGCGCTGGCTGTCCTCGGCGCCGCGTGCTCCGCTACGCCGTCGGCCGAACGCGCCCCCGGCGCACCGACCTCCACGAGGGTTGCGGCTGCGGCTGCGGCTGAGCGCAGCGCGACCACCGTCGCGCCGACGACCACGTCGCCTGCGCCCTCCACCATCACCTCGACGCTGCGCGGCCCGGCCGACCCCGCGGGCGCGGGCGCGGGCGACGCCTACTTCCCGCTCCTCGGCAACGGCGGGTTCGACGTCGCGCACTATGACGTCGCGATCATCGCGAACCCGCCGGCCACCACCGACATCGTGGTGCGCACGACGATCACGGCCGTGGCGACGGCCACGCTCGCGACCTTCGACCTCGACCTGACCGGCATGACGATCACGTCGGTCGCCGTGGACGGCGGGGCCGCGACCTTCACGCGCTACGGGGCCGAGGTCGTCATCGTGCCCGCGCTCACGATCTCGTTTGGCGCGACCTTCGTCACCATCATCGAATACTCGGGCACGCCGGCGCGCCTGGTCGATGCCGAGCAGACCGTCATCGGATGGCAGCGCGTGGGCACCACCAGCTTCGTCGTCAGCGAACCCAACGGCGCGCACAACTGGCTCGCGTCGAGCGACCACCCGAGCGACAAGGCGGCGTTCACCTTCCGGATCGAGGTGCCTTCCGCAGTCACCGCAGCAGCCAACGGGCACCTCATGTCGGCCGTCGAGGCGAACGGACGCACCACCTACGTGTGGGACGCGCCCGAACCCATGGCTACCTACCTCGCGATCGTGGCAATAGGCGCGTTCACGATCGTCGACGAGGCCACGCACGGGAACGTGCACATCCGCCACGTGTTTCCCACTCCCCTCGCGTCGCAGCTCACCTCGGCGTTCGCGCGCACCGGCGAGATGCTCGATGTGCTTACCTCGCTGTTCGGGCCGTATCCCTTCGCGGACTACGGCGCGCTCGTGATCGATGCACGACTCGGCTATGCGCTCGAGACGCAGACGCTCGCTCTGTTCGATCGCCAGATCGCGCTGTCATCCTCGACCGACATCTTCCAGGTGCACGAACTGGCACACCAGTGGTTCGGCAATAGCGTCACGGCGCGGTTGTGGCGCGACATCTGGCTCAACGAAGGTTTTGCGACCTACGCCGAGTCGTTGTGGCACGAGCGCACCGATGCGAGCTTCGACATCGACGCGGACATGCGGTCGCTCGCTCGTCGTACCTTCGCCCCGATACGCGACCCGGGACCCGACGCAATGTTCACCCGCAGCGTCTATGACCGCGGCGCTCTCGCGCTGCACGCGCTCCGTATCGATGTGGGTGACGAGACGTTCTTCGCGATCGTGCGTACGTGGGTCGCCGAGCGAGCACGGAGCAACGGCTCCACCGAGGAACTCATCGCGCTCGCGAGTCGGCTTGCGGGTCGCGACATCGGCCCGCTCGTCGAGCGATGGCTGAGCGCCGACCCAATGCCCGCACTGACCCGCTGACCGTCGAGATGGGTCGTGATCCTCCATCACACCCCCTGCATATCGTTAGCTCATGACGCTCGTCGTGCATGTCAACCGCATCACTCCGAAGGTGAGCACCCCGGCGAACGCGCCTGCCGCAAGCTGGCCGACTCAGCGATCGAGGATCGAGGCGTAGCCCTCGCGATAGGTCGGGTAGACGAGGTCGAACCCGAGAGCACGCAGACGAGCGTTCGAGACGCACTTGTCGTCGATCCGCTCGGGTGGGGCGGGCGCCGCAGCGCCAGCCAGGTCACCGGCGTCCGGCTCAGGCACGGGCAGGGGCACGGCGACGCCGAGCCTGGCTGCAAGCCAGCGCACCACCTCGCTCCGGCGTGCCGGGTGGTCGTCGACCACGTTGACCACCGATGGCGGATCGGCGCACGTGGCGAGAAACGCCAGAGCGCGCGCTGCGTCGTCGACATGGATGCGGTTGGTGTGCGGATCGCGCAGTCCGTCGCCCACTGGCTCGAGCCCGGCACGCACGCGCTCGACCAGGCGGGTGCGGCCCGGTCCGTAGTTGCCGCCCAGGCGGGCCGCAACCGGTTCGACGACACCGAACGACGCCGCGACCGCTTCGGCCTCGAGCATCCGGCGTCCGTTGTATCGGTGTGGTTCGGCCGGAGCGTCCTCGTCGACCATTTCGGTTTCGCACTGGCCATACACCGCGGTGCTCGACACGAACACCACTCGCCGCGGCATGGGGCCGGTCGAGCCCAGCGCGCCCAGCACGTTCGCGAGCCCGTCGACATAGAGCGCCCGATAGGTCGCGTCGTCGGCCCGCCCAGCGGCCACGCAGAACACCACGACCTCAGCGGCGGGAAGAGTCACCCGGTCGAGCGAGGCCCGGTCGGTGATGTCGGCCTGTACTCGCCGCAGTGGAAGCGGCACCGCGAGGTCGCGACGCCGCAGTGCGGTCATCTCGTGCCCATCTTCGGCCAGGTAGCGGGCGGCCCTGGTACCGGTGTCGCCGGCGCCGACGAAGAGCATGCTGGCCACGTGGCGATGGTACCGACGAGCCCGGCGTGACACGCGGGCGTGTGGCACAGGTCGGCGAGGATTGCCGCAGATCGGCGCAGGCGCACGGCTACGGTCAAGATCGCGAAACGCGTCGCAAACGCGCGGCGTTATACTCGAACACCAGTTCGTTTCAGCGTCCTGGTTCTCCCCACTCGCTCTCCTCGCAACGACCACGGAGCCATGCCCGAACAACTCCCGCTGCACAGCTTCGCCCGCGAGATCATCGACACACCGGTCACGCAGGAGATGAGCGAGTCGTTTCTCGCGTACTCGCTGTCGGTCATCACGGCGCGCGCCATCCCCGACGTCCGCGACGGGTTGAAGCCGGTTCAGCGGCGAATTCTCTATTCGATGCAGCAGATGGGCCTGCGCCCCGACCGTCCGCATCGCAAGTGCGCACACGTCGTCGGTGACACCATGGCTCGCTTTCATCCCCACGGCGACAGCGCGATCTACGAGACGCTCGTGCGCATGGCGCAGTCCTTCGCCCGCAACATCACCTTCGTCGATCCCCAGGGCAACTTCGGCTCGCTCGACGATCCGCCCGCGGCCTACCGCTACACCGAGTGCCGGTTGTCGAACGCCGCCCTCGAGATGCTGAGCGAACTCGACGAGGAGACCGTCGACCGCCGGCCTACCTACGACGGCGAGACCACCGAGCCGATCTACCTGCCGGCATTGCTGCCCAACCTGCTCGTCAACGGCACCACCGGCATCGCGGTCGGCATGGCAACGAACATGCCAACGCACAACCTGCGTGAGGTGTACGCAGCGATCGAGCTCGTGCTCAACAAACGCCGGCCGCGGCCCACCACCGAGGAGCTCATGGCCGTGCTCCCCGGCCCCGACTTCCCGAGCGGCGGCATCGTCATCGACGAGAGCATCCGCGACGCCTACGAGACCGGCCGGGGCACCGTGCGCATCCGTGCCCTCATCGAGGTCGAGAAGCTCACCCGCACGCGCGACGCGCTCGTCGTCACCGAGCTCCCCTATCTCGTGGGCCCCGAACGCGTCGTGGCCCGCATCAAGGAGCTCCTCAAGGACAACAAGCTCAACGATGTAGCGGACGTCAAGAACCTGTCCGACCGCAAGCACGGCTTGAAGATCCAGATCGAACTACGCGGCGGCGCCGACCCGCAACGCGTCATGAACGAGCTGTACAAGCAGACCCCCCTCGAAGAGACGTTCGGTATCAACAACGTGGTGCTCGTCAACGGCGTGCCCACCACCATCGGCCTCTACGACCTGTGCCAGTACTACATCGAGCACCGCCTCGACGTCATCGTGCGGCGCGCGCAGTACCGGTTGCGCAAGGCCCAGGAGCGCCTGCACATCGTGGCCGGCTACCTCATTGCCCTCGACGCGATCGACCTCGTCATCCGGCTCATCCGGACGTCGCAAGATCGCGCCGAGGCACGCCAGCGCCTCATGGCCGAGCTCGCCCTGTCCGAGATCCAGTCGAACCACATCCTCGACATGGTCCTCGCCCGGCTCGTCGCACTCGAAACGCTCAAGCTCGAACAAGAGCGCGACGAGCTGCTCTCGCGCATCCAGGATCTCGAAGGTCTGCTCGCGTCCGAAGGGCGTCAGCGCCGCACGGTGCTCAGCGAGCTACGCGAGGTCGTCGATGCCTACGGCACCGACCGCCGCAGCGTGATCGTGCGGGCCGGCGAGCTCCCGGTGTACGTGCCACCCCCCGACGAAGAACGGGCACTGACCGACGAGCCGTGCATCATCACGCTCACCACCACGGGGAAGATCGGCCGCGAGCCGGCCACGGGCGCGAAGCGCGCCACCCCCGGACGCGACGACGTCATCGCCGCCACGGCGTTGTCGTCCACGTTCTCGTCGGTGTTCGCGATCACCAGCGAAGGTCGGGCGCTCAGACTGCAGGGAATCGACATTGACGAGGTCACCGGCCGCTCGCGCGGCGCCGATGTCGCGAAGAAGTTCAGCGCCAACAAAGGCGAGGTCATACTCACGATCGTGTCGCCCGACTCCGAATCGCTCGTGCTCGTCACCCAGAGCGGGCTTGCCAAACGACTGAGCTCCGAGTCTGTCGCCGAGCTGCGCCACGGCAAGCCGGTCATGGCACTAAAGGGCAACGACAAGCTGGCCGTCGCGTTCAGCGCGCCGGAAGGTGTCGACATCGTGCTCGTCACCTCCGACGCGCAAGTGCTGCGCACCGCGGTGAACAACATCAGCGTGCAGGGTGCCGCCGCAGGCGGCGTTTCCGGCATGAACGCCAAGACCGGCGCGGTCGTCGGCGGGGGGCCGATCTTCGGCGACGCCGTCGTGGCGACGTTCACCGACGCCGGGACTGCGAAGGCCACACCGGCCGATGACATCCCGAGCTATGGCCGCGGCAGTGCCGGCGTCCGCCTCAGCCGGCTGGGCGAAGGTCAGCGCATCGCCGGCGTGGTCGTAGCCGAGATCGACAGCATCCAGGCGGTCATGGGTAGCGACGACAACCCCAAGGTCGCCGACCCCAACCCCGTGTCGTTCCCGCTCGCCCCGTCCAAGCGCGATCTCGTCAGCACATCCGCCGATCGTCCCGTGCTCGCCCTCGGCGCGGCACGCTGGTGACCGCCGTGGCCAAGACCAGTTACGACGCCGACGCCATACAAACCCTCGAAGGGCTCGACGCGGTACGCAAGCGTCCGGGCATGTACATCGGGGGCACCGGCAGCGCGGGTCTGCTGCACCTCGTGTGGGAGCTCATCGACAACGCAATCGACGAAGCCGCTGCCGGCTACGCCAATCGCATCGAGGTGATCTTCCACCGCGACCGCTCGGTCGAGGTCGTCGACAACGGGCGCGGCATCCCGGTCGATCGCCACACCAAGAAGAAAGTCTCCGCGCTCGAGGTGGTACTCACCGAGTTGCACGCCGGCGGCAAGTTCGGCGGCGGGGCCTACGGGGCCTCCGGGGGCCTACACGGCGTGGGCGCATCGGTCGTGAACGCGCTGTCGAACAAGCTCGTCGCCGAGGTCGATCGCGACGGCGTCACATACCAGCTGTCGTTCCAGAACCGCATCGCCGGCCACTACGACGAGCGCGGCACGTTCAGGGCCGGCCACGACCTGCGCACGGTAAAAAAGATCGCCCCCAAGAAGACCGGCACGCGCATCCGCTTCTGGCCCGACTTCGACATCTTCGAACCCGAAGCCTCCATCGACGTGCGCGAGGTGCGCGAACGCGTCGCGACCATGTGCTTCCTCGTTCCCGGCCTCAAGGTCATCCTCCTCGACAAGCGCTCCGGCGCGAGCGGTGAACCCGAGGAGTTCGTGTCGCGCGGCGGGCTCGCCGACTACGTCGACTACCTGTCGGTGGGCGAAGCGGTCAGCGAGGTCATCACCCTCACCGGCCTCGACGTCTTCGAGGAGAAGGTACCGGTCGACGGAAAGATGGCGGTGGTGCAACGCGATTGCCGCGTCGACGTCGCGCTGCGGTGGGTGAAGGGCTATGACACCTCGATCGTGTCATTCGTGAACACCATCCCCACATCGCAAGGGGGCACGCACGTCGCGGGGTTCGAACGGGCGCTCACGCGCGCCGTCAACGACGTACTCCTCGCCGGCACGAAGAAGCTGGCCAAGTTTGCGAAGGATGGCGACGACCGCGCCCAGAAGTCCGACGTGCAAGAAGGTCTCGTCGCGGCGATCAAGGTCACCTTCCCCGAACCACAGTTCCGGGGCCAGACCAAACAAGAACTCGGCACACCAGCCGTGCAGTCGATCGCGTACGAGATCGTCAAACAGGGTCTCACCGACTGGTTTTCCGGTGACGGCAAGAAGACCCACGTCAACGCGGTCCGCGACAAGATCACCAACGCGGTCATCAACCGGGTCACCACGAAGCAGGCCCTCGAGACCAAGCGCAAGGCCAGCGCGCTCGGGTCCACCGGCCTGCCCGACAAGCTCGCCGACTGCCGCACCCACGGCATCGACAGCGAGCTCCTCATCGTCGAGGGCGATTCCGCCGCGGGCCCGGCCAAGGCTGGTCGCGACAGCGAGATCCAGGCTGTACTCCCGTTGCGCGGCAAGGTGGTCAACGCGGGCAAGAGCACCATGAAGCAGGTTCTCGACAACACCGAGGCCCAGGCGCTGTTCACCGCGATCGGCGCCGGGTCAGGCAAGGACTTCGTGCTCGAAGACGCGCGCTACGGCCGCATCGTCATCCTGTGCGACGCCGATGTCGACGGCAGCCACATTCGCTGTCTGCTCCTCACGCTCATCTACAAGTACATGCGCCCGCTGCTCGAAGCGGGCCGCGTCTACGCGGCCCAGCCGCCGCTCTACACGTGCAAGGTCGGCGACACCACCTACCGAGCGTTCACCGATGCCGAGCGCGACGCGATCACCGCCGAGCTCGCCAAAGGAAACCGCAAGATCGAAAACATCCGCTGGCAGCGTTTCAAGGGCCTCGGCGAGATGAACGTCGACGAGCTCGCCGACGCCGCGCTCGACCCGCACACGCGCATCCTGCGCCGGGTCACCATGGCCGACGCGCAACTGATGCTCGAGGCCGAAGTGATCTTCGAGACGCTCATGGGCAGCGACGTCGCCCGCCGGCGCGACTTCCTCATCGACAACTCCGCGCTCATGGACGTCGACGTGCTCGACATCTGAGCCACCGACTCCTGCGATCCTGCCTGGCTGTCAGAGGTGTGGAGTAGAACTACATACGTGGAACTCTTCGACGAGCCGTTGGTCGGCTCGATCTCACACGACGTCACCGATCCCGAAACGGCCAAGGCGCTCCTGCTCGATGCCACGGCCACAACCGAGGGTCGGGTGCCAGGCATGCCCCGTCACCTCTCACCGTCCAGCGCTTCCACCTTCGAGCAGTGCGCGCGCCGCTGGAAGTTGCGCTACATCGACCACTTGCCCGACCCGCCGGGCGTTGCCGCTCTCGCCGGCACGTTCGCCCATCGGGTCCTCGAATTGTTGTTCCAACATCCCGCGGGTCAACGCACCCGCAACCGAGCCAAAGCTCTGGCGCGAGAAGCCTGGCCCGATACCGAAACCGACCCCCATTTCCAGGCGCTCGATCTCGACGAGGCGGCCAGACGCGAGTTCCGGTGGAAGGGTTGGCTTGCGATCGAGGGCCTATGGAAACTCGAAGACCCGATGCGCATCGATGTCGTAGCCACCGAGCAGAACCTGCTCACCCAGGTCGGCGGGGTGCCGTTCCGAGGCATCATCGATCGGCTCGAACGGGCGCCCGACGGCACGCTCGAAGTCACCGACTACAAGTCCGGACGCGCACCCAGCGTCCGCTACAGCGACGACCGTCTCAAGCAGGTGCTGCTGTACTCCGCAGCGGTGGCCGCCCACACCGGAGAGCAGCCGAGCCGGGCCCGATTGCTGTACCTCGGCCAGCGCACCATCGACGTCGCGGTGACCCCCTCCGCCGTCGAGCCGGTGGTTGACGCACTCGGCGTCACGTGGTCGCACATGCACGACGCGTGCACCACCGAGGTGTTCGAACCGCGACCCGGACCGCTTTGCGGATGGTGCCCGTACACAGCCCAGTGCCCCGAAGGCCAAGCCGAGATCCGGCGCCGGGTCGAGCTCGGCGTGCTCGGCGACCACGCGCCGGCCGTGGCCCAGCTCGCCGCGTCGAGCTGACGCCGCCACCTCGGCGACGCGAGGGTTTGCTCAGCGCCGAGCCGCGCGACGACGCAGCGCGAACGCGACTGCAGCCACCGCCGCGACACCAGCCGCAGCGATCAATCGCAGATCGGGTCCATGCTCGCGGACGCGATCGAGCACTGCGCGCTCTGGCTCGATCGTTCCGCCGAGCACTGCACGCTCTGGCTCGATCGTTCCGCCGAGCACTGCACGCTCTGGCTCGATCGTTCCGCCGAGCACTGCACGCTCTGGCTCGATCGTTCCGCCG
>Ga0114966_10002064_pt1 | contig 18073 bp, 10 predicted proteins | sample M_130207_XF_Meta_FD_87029 | JGI IMG/M metagenome (GOLD analysis project Ga0114966, IMG submission 87029) | Freshwater microbial communities from Lake Montjoie, Canada to study carbon cycling - M_130207_XF_MetaG | ecosystem: Environmental > Aquatic > Freshwater > Lake | place: Lake Montjoie...
AGCGGGAGTTCCTGAACAGGTCATGGAACCAGCGTGGCCGGCATCTCCTTGGGAAGGCCTGTAGCTTGAAAAACTACCGAACGCAGCCACAAAACCGCGGCTGTTGCTATAACTCAATGTTTCAAAATTGGAAGCGTTTGGCATAACTGTCCAATTAAGCTCCGTCGGACCCGCGCCTAAGAACATATCACCGATGGTATCACGCTGGCCTTTTGATCCTGCAGGTGTATTCACATTAGGAACCCAGCTTTTACGATTGACGCAAGATGGGCTGTAGCGTCCATAAGATTTCACCGGGGATTCGGTTGATTCGGCCGTCACGTGTCTCGTGAAGCCATTGTAGCCCTCCTGCATCGCATCCGACGGACATGCAAACACCGGAATAACTGCCTGCCTCATGGCAATCATCTCCGGGCAACCTGTCGCCCCGGACTGATTGATTCCGTTGTAAAGAGCAGTATTATCCAAAAACGGTAAAATCTTGACTAAAACACCGATATTGCGATCGTCACTGACCATTCCGACCTGCATACCCGGAACGGGGAACATTTTCTGGCCATCGTGATAGTTATGGATCGCCAATCCAATTTGCTTCATATTGTTGATGCACTGGGAACGGCGAGCCGCTTCGCGTGCCTGCTGGACAGCAGGGAGCAACAAAGCAATCAGTACCGCTATGATCGCAATCACGACCAACAGCTCAATAAGCGTAAATCCTCTACGACGCATCGACTGACCCCTCATAGAACACCTCATTCTTTCGATACAAAAAACAGAAAAAAACGTGCGACATGCCGCCGCGCGACCATCGCCAGCCTCTTGGCATCCTTGAGGAATTACCGCGAGGCAACCCAAAGCGAAAAACGTGATGTAGAAAAATGTGCGATCGCACTCTAACCAGCATAATCTCGAGCGCTGAATGCAACCTTAACCTTGGTAAAGACCGATTATGAATGAATAATGGCAATTCAAGATCGAAACAGCGAAGATTCTAATAGTGTGAGAAATCACAATTCTTCTGAATCGCTCGTGATGATGCCTCAGCAACCATTCGTTTGTCAAGTGTTTCATGTTTTTTTTATAAAATTTCGGCGATTCGGGTCAACCTCGTCTCATTGGGGACCGCAAAAGGATCGTGGATTCGTCATCGTGAGGGATCATTCTGGGATCGGAGATCGCGTCGACGATCTTGAGTCTTCGTAGCCGTTTTTTTGTCCGTGGTGACGTCGGTTAAAAAAAGTGGCTGCCGCATTTGAGTGGTCTTCCGGCGAACTGCGTCCCTCCCCAACGACACCGACGCTGTCATCAACGGCGGCGATGGCATTGGTCGTCCGGAAAAAGAATTGGTCGGAAAAAGAATTGGTCGCTGCGTCACTGAAATCCCATGCACGGGAAGAAAGCAGGAGCAGAGCGGCAACCCTCAAGCGAGGTGACATCACCTGTTCGAGACAATCGGGCACCTGCAGCCGACACCGCAGCCGAGTCGCGCGGAATGGTCACAACCGATCGAAAGTTAATGCAGACGACGAGCGGGGGGTTCAGACCGAGGCGATTCCGGTAGGAAACGACTGCGGCGTGTGCCCAATGCCATTGACGTTTGCTAGTGATTCACGCATAGTTCGTCGTCTCTAAAATTGCCACAAGCCCCCTGATTTCGATACACGAAAAAGTAGTGATTGATGCCCGAGACACCTGATCGTTTGGAATCGGCCCGGCTGGAAAAGCTCGCGAAGATTGAGGCCTTAGGGCTTGATCCGTGGGGGCAGCGTTTTGAGGGCCACATGGCCATTGAGCAGGCCCGAGCCTTGTGTCCCACCGAATCCGGAGTTGAAGGGGCAACCGTTCGTCTGGCCGGTCGCATCCTGCGGTGGAACGACAAGGGGAAACTGCACTTCATCCATCTGCAGGACTATACCGGTCGGATCCAGTTGATGGTGTCTCGAAAGGACTCCAGCGAGGCGTTATGGTCCTTGCTGGAGTGCCTTGATCTCGGTGACCTGATCGGCGTGGATGGCACGTTGCGTGTTTCGAATACGGGGGAGAAGACGCTCCTCGTCACAGGGCTGACACTGCTGTGCAAATCATTAGCACAGCCACCGGAGAAGTATCACGGCCTGCAGGACAAAGAGTTATTACTGCGGCAGCGTTACATCGATCTGATTTACACAGAGGGTGTCTTAGCGCGCATGCTTCAGCGATTGCGGATCATGGACTCCATCCGTCAGACGTTGCGTGGCGCAAACTTTTTCGAAGTCGAAACGCCGGTCTTGCACGCCATCGCCGGTGGTGCAGCGGCTCGCCCCTTCACGACGCATCACAATTCACTGGACATTCCGCTATTTTTGCGGATCGCCTTGGAACTGCACCTGAAGCGGCTGATGGTTGGCGGCATGGAGCGGGTGTATGAAATCGGTCGTGTCTTCCGCAACGAAGGTGTCGATGGCACTCACAATCCCGAATTTACGATGATCGAGCTGTACCAGGCCTATGGCGACTATCACACGATGATGGATCTCGCCGAGACGATCATTTCGAACGCCGCCGTCGCCGCCAACGGAACGTCTATTCTGTCTTGGGGGGACAAGACCATCAACTTCACTCCTCCTTTTCAGCGGGCCAAATATGGCGATCTGTTTCGCGAACACGCCGGTTGCGAGACACACGACCAAGCGGGCGTGCTTGCTGCGGCAGCACGGTTGCACATCACGACCACGGAACGCCATCATGACGTGCTGGTCAATGATATTTTCGAAGCGACGGTCGAAGACAAGTTGGTCGGTCCGATCTTCGTTTATGACTACCCGTCATCTCTCTGCCCGTTGACCAAGCGAAAGCCGTCGGATCCGGCCATCGCCGAACGATTCGAATTATTTGTCGATGGCATGGAGCTCGCCAATGCGTATACCGAATTGAATGATCCACGCCTGCAGGAAGAATTATTTCGAACACAACTTCAGGGGTTGGCAGAGGACGATTCCATGGCCAAGATGGATCACGATTTTGTCCGCGCCTTGAAGGTCGGTATGCCACCGGCCGGAGGCATGGGGATCGGCATCGACCGGTTGGTCATGCTGCTCACCAACACGGCCAGCATTCGCGATGTCATTTTCTTTCCCCTATTGAAGCCGGAGCATTCGACATCGCGTGGGGATCGCCCACCATCGACAACACAGACAGAATGATTGGGGTGGGGACGAACCGCCCTGCCGAGAACAGCCGAAGGATTGGCCCATGTACAAACTACTTCTCTGTCAGCGTTATTTAAGAACGCGTTACATTGCCCTGGCGAGCATCATCAGTGTCACTCTCGGTGTGGCCACGATGATTGTGGTCAATTCGGTGATGGCCGGGTTCAGCAGTGAAATGCGCGATCGGATTCAGGGGATTCTCTCTGACATCATCATCGAAACTCGCAGCTTTGACGGCGAACCGGATGCCGCCACGCATCAAGCGGTCGTCCACAAGCTTGCCGGCCGTTACATTTCCGGCGTCACGGCGACCGTTGAAGTTTTTGGAATGCTCAGTTTTCAATATGGCGGGCAGTACATCCACCACCCGGTAACACTTGTCGGCATTGACCCTAGAAGCAAGTCGTCTGTCGGTCCACTCGTCGATTATTTGCAGAGCTATCACGATCAACCGCAGGGACCCGAATCGATCTTGGCCGAACGGAGCAAATCGCAAAAGCCGGATTGGGAGCTGACACCGTCTGCCGCAGCACATCGCAAGCACATCGCGGACTTGAACAGTCAGCGGCTCAAATTCATGAAGGAACTTCAACACCAAAAACGGGAGGAGACCGCGATCGCTGATCCCGACCCCTTCGTGACAGAAACCGACGCGTCTGTAGAGACCGCTGCTTCGGCGAATGATGTGCCACAGGACGGTCGCGTCTACATCGGCGCGGGCCTGATCAGTTTTCCACAAAAAGACCAAGAAACGAACACGATGCGAACCGTTTCGATGGTCCAGCCTGGGGATGATGTGAAGATCAGCACGGTCACGGCCGGAACGCCGGAAGCGGCCTATTTCAGCGCGACCGTGGTTGATGTTTTTCAGAGCGGGATGAGCGAATACGACTCGCAGCTGGTCTACTGCAACATCGAAACGCTGCAGAAAGTCCGTAAGATGGTTCGCAGCAACCCCGACGGCTCGTCATCACGAGCGATCACCTCGATTCAGATCAAATTGAAGGACTATCACGATGCCAGCAAGGTTGTGGAGTTGCTCCGCAGCGAATTTCCTCCGGAAACCTATAACGTCTTGACTTGGGAGCAGAAGCAGGGGACGTTGTTGGCGGCCGTGGAAGTGGAATCATCAATCCTGAACATCCTGTTGTTTTTGATTATTGCCGTAGCCGGTTTTGGGATTCTGGCCATCTTTTTCATGATTGTTGTCGAGAAGACTCGCGACATCGGCATCCTGAAGGCACTCGGTGCCAGCTCCGCGGGAGTGATGTCCATTTTTCTCAGCTACGGACTGTCACTGGGAATGGTCGGCAGCGGAGTCGGGGTGGCCTTCGGATTGCTATTCGTCCGTTACATCAATCAAATTGAATCGGTGATTGCCCTGATTACCGGTCGCAAAGTTTTCGATGAAAAGATCTATTACTTTAAAGAAATTCCGACCCACGTGGACCCTTGGACCGTGTGCTGGGTCGCCATCGGGGCGATGACGATCGCCGTCGTGGCGAGTATTCTCCCCGCACGCCGGGCGGCACAACTTCAACCCGTACGAGCCCTCAGACATGAGTAGCCATCTGCTGCCGCGCGCCGTCCGGAGCCTCTGCCCCATCGGTGTTTTTTGGGAAGGCTTTCCGAGATGGCGACTCATGACACCGATCCTCGAAGGTGATTCCTTCCGGACTCAGACCACGCCGCCTTGATTCAGACAGATCCTCCGGAGTCGCGATCATGCCCAGAACCAGTGCCTCATTCGTTTCTCCGGACGCCGCTTCGCTCGGAGAGATGCCCGTCCTGCCGGAGCCTCAAATCGCAGCGGTCTTTGTGGAGAAAGCGTATCGCAAAGGAGACCACCAGGTCCCGGTCTTACACGGCGTCGACGTGAGCGTTCACAAGGGTGAATTTCTTTCAATCGTCGGTCAGTCAGGATCGGGCAAGAGCACTCTGTTACATCTGATCGGACTGCTCGACGCGCCCGATGTTGGGGAAGTGCAGTTAGAGGGTCAGCGGATCGACGATCTGCCGGTTCGAACGCGTGATGAGTTAAGAAATCGTGTCTTCGGATTCGTGTTTCAGTTTTATCATCTGCTGCCGGAACTGAGTCTGATGGAAAATGTTCTGTGTCCGTTGATGATTCGGCATTCGATCTGGGGGTATTGGCAGCGGCGACGGGAGTACCATGATCGAGCCCGGGAAATGATTGACCGGGTCGGACTCGGCCATCGACTGACCCACAAACCGTCTGAACTCTCCGGTGGCGAGATGCAGCGGGCCGCGATCGCCCGCTCGCTGGTCACGCGTCCCGAGATCCTGCTGGCCGACGAGCCAACCGGTAATCTCGACGCGCGCACCGGTCGGGGGATCATTGACTTGATCGCCAAGTTGAACGCACAAGAACAGCTGACTATCATCATGGTCACTCACGATCAGGCGATTGCAGCGGAGGCGCACCGAACGGTCCGACTGTGCGAAGGCCGGATTGAGGCTCTGGGTGATGCGGTGGAGCGGGGGTCTCCGAAAAACCGTCTGGAATGATCGGTTTTTGAATTCGGCCGGATGTGATCGGCAGTGAGTGAAACAGGCCATTTTTGTGACACAACTCAGACATCCGGCAACGGATGCCGGATGTCTTTCTCGCAGGAAAACTTTTCGATGGCGTTGACGATTTATCTCGGTGGCAGATTGGTTGACGAGGCCGATGCCAAGATCAGCGTGTTCGATCACGGCCTGCTCTATGGCGATGGGGTGTTTGAGGGCATCCGTGTGTACGGTGGGAAAGTTTTTCTCCATCGGCAGCACATCGAGCGTCTGTTTGAAAGTGCCAAGGCGATCCGGTTGACGATTCCGCTGACTCCGGACGAGGTGATGGCGGCCGTTGAACTGACGGTGAAGGCAAATACGATTCACGACGGATATGTGCGACTTGTTGTCACGCGGGGCGCGGGAAGTCTGGGGCTGGACATCCGCAAGACGAGCAATCCTCAGGTGATCGTGATCGCGGATACGATTACGCTTTATCCGCCGGAAACCTACACCCAAGGGATGAATCTCGTCACGGCCAGCACCCTCCGAAACCATCCCGGAGCCTTGAGTCCTCGCATCAAATCACTGAACTATCTGAATAACATTCTGGCACGCATTGAGGGGACCGATGCCGGCATGGTTGAAGCCCTGATGTTGAATCACAAGGGAGAGGTTGCGGAGTGTACGGGTGACAACATTTTCATCGTCAAGAACGGAATTGTGCGGACGCCGTCCGCCGACGCCGGGATTCTCGAAGGGATCACGCGGAATACCGTCATGGAACTCGCCCGACAGAGTGGCCGCTGCGTTCAAGAGTGTTCGCTGACCCGCCACGATCTGTACGTTGCCGATGAAATGTTTCTCACCGGCACGGCCGCGGAAGTCGTCGCCGTCGTCAGTCTGGACGGTCGCACGATTGGTTCAGGCGAACCTGGCCCGGTGACACGCGACCTGCTGACTCGATTTCAGGAGCTGACTCGTTCCGGAGGCTGAATCCAAGTGTTAGGCGTGGTCTCAAAAACGATCGTCAATGCCACGTGGGGTGGATCTCCGAAAGGAGTCTGGTTTCACGGCGTGTTGCTCGGCGTGCTTTCGGTGGCGTTGAGTTGTGACTGTGCCGAGCCCCCCGGCTCCTTGACGGCCCAATCGGCCGCGATCCATGCCCTGCGCGCGTTCAAGGGGCTGGTAGGCCGCTGGCGTGGTGTCGGTCAGCCGAAGAGGACTTCGGCACAAGGAGCGTGGCAAGAAAACGCCGACGTGATTTGGGAACTGAAACCGCAGAGTACTGGCATTCGCTGGGATTTCGAAGCTGGCAAACTTTGGAAATCGGCCGTTCTGGGCTATGCGGACACGGCACAGTTGTACACCTTGAAAACGACGCTGCTCGACGATTCGACTCGCACCTATCAAGGAACGCTTGACCAAAAGCGACTTGTTTTGGAATCCGCGCCCGAGGTCCTCACAACCGATATCCATCGACTAACGATGACCTTTCTCAGTGAAAATCGGCTGACGATGTTGTTTGAGAAACGCCCCGAACAACAGTCGTTCTATACGCGTGTGGCTGAGATTGGTTACCAGCGGGACGGAACCCGCCTGGCCGCCATCGGCAGCGGTGGGCCCGTCTGTCTGATCACCGGTGGTGCAGGAACTCTCCCGGTCGTCTACCAAGGAAAAACGTACTACGTGTGCTGTACCGGCTGTCGGGATGCCTTCCACGATGATCCGGCAGGAACGCTGGCAGAATATGAAAAAACAAAATTCAAACAGGCCACGGCCCCGTAAGGGTTGGGAGACAAAAGGCTGGGCGAGAGTCTCACGCGATTTCCGCCAAGGGGCGGGGACGGGCGGCTGACTGAGGCCACCACCGGCGTTGTTTCAGCCGCCGGACCGCATGGCTCCCAAATGGCCCCACAAGGCGGCGCTGGCGCGGATTCCTCGATGAAAATCCGCCACCAGAAAATGCTCGTCGGGGCTATGCAGATTGTCTGTGTTTTGACCCCAGCCCAGAAGAAGCGTGTCAATCCCCAAAATCTCCTTGAATGTCTGGACCACAGGGATCGATCCTCCTTCGCGAATCATCCGCACGTGGTCCACGCCCCACGCTTCACAGATGGCGTTTGAGGCGGCTTCCACGTAGGGGCTTGTGGTATCAAACACGAAGGCCGGACAGCCGTGGTCGCTGGTGAACTTGAAAGACAGCGACGGCGGACACTGTTTTTTCAAGTACTGATGCAAGGCCTCGGTCAGCTGCACGGGATCCTGCGCGGGGACCAATCGGCAGGTGATTTTCACCGTGGCCGTGGAGGGCACAATCGTCTTGGGGCCGGCACCCGTATAGCCGCTAAAAAGCCCATTCACCTCACATGTGGGCCGCGTCCAGCGTCGCTCAAGAGTCGTGAATCCCTTTTCGCCGCACAACTCGGTGACTCCCAGTCCGGCTTGGAACGCTGTTTCATCAAAGTCGAGGTTCCGGAAATCGTGTTGCTCGGCATCGGACACAGAGCGGACATCGTCATAGAAACCAGGAATGCAGACCCGCCAGTCGTGATCGTGCAACGACGCAATCATCTTGGCGAGTCCTATCGCCGGATTGGGAACGGCACCGCCAAAAACTCCGGAGTGCAGATCCTTGGTCGGACCGGTAACCGTGACCTCGACCGCCAGAATTCCACGCAAACCATACGTGATTGCCGGCTGATTCGGCGCATACTGGCTCGTGTCACTGACCACGGCCACGTCGCAACGCAGTCGACTCGTGTTCTCCTTAAGAAACGTCTTGAGGTTGTTGCTGCCCACTTCCTCTTCACCTTCAATCACATATTTCAGATTGACCGGCAATGTGCCCACTGTTCGCAACCAAGCCTCCGCCGATTTGATGTGTGTGAAGACTTGGCCCTTGTCGTCAGTCGCGCCGCGCGCATAAATACGCCCGTTTCGCAGCGTTGGTTCAAAGGGGGGGGTCGTCCACAAATCGAGTGGATCCGGGGGCTGGACATCGTAGTGACCATAGACCAGAACGGTCGGCGCATCCGGCGATTGCAGGGACTCGGCATAAACAATGGGATGCCCTGCCGTGCTCACGATCTCGGACGTCATCTTCAAATTGGTGAATTGTTGGTGCACGAATTCCGCGCCCCGCTGCATCTCTGGCTTGCAAGCGGGATCGGCACTGACCGTCGGAATACGCAGAAAATCTGTGAGCTCTGCGAGAAATCGGTCGGCATGTTGATCAAGATATGTGGAGACATTGGCAAGCATGGTGACCTATCCACTTGAACGCTGGGAACGGCAGGGGTTTATCGCGGGGAACGGGAGGGGCAGAGGAAGGAAAATTTCATGACACAGGGTACCGCCGGCCCATGATTCCGGAAAGGGCGCCCGAGCCTCAACCGCAGCGGACTGCGGATCCCCGCAATCGGAACGGTCCGAGACCGAAAGACCCGATGCAGACTGAAGAGGCTGTGTTCCCGCAAGCCATCCGACGCCGAGACCCCGTGACGGAGCACGCTGGAAACACGTCGGCCAAGGCTTCGACGCGGATCTCCGGCGACACACGATTCGGCCTAGAGGATCCGATTCTGCTCCGGATCCGCATCGATCCGCGGCGACTGCCCACCCCTCAGGACGCTATTCACCGAAAACAGCGTCCGTTGATCGACGGCGTGCGGCTTGAGCCAATCGTCTTCGTGCAACTGACCGCTTTGGGCATAGGCGGTGATCGCATTTGTATACGTCGCCAGTTTGATGTGTTCATGGGGGATGCCGCGTTGTTCGGCGAGTTTCGCCGTCTTGGGAACGGCGAGGACATCCGACTTCCCCCAGTCGGCGGAACTATCCACGATGACCCGTTCGGCCCCGGCCACTTGCAGGATATCAACCATCCGCTCGTTCCCCATCTTGGTGCCGGGATAAATGGTGAAGGCACACCAGTAACCCCGATCGAGCACCTCGCGATAGGTCTCTTCATTGTTATGGTCAATGATGACCAGATGCGGTGGAATCCCGTGCTCTTCGATGACATCCATACTTCGATACGTCCCCTGTTTTTTATTGCGGTGCGGCGTATGGATCAGCACCGGCAGTCCGACATCCTTGGCTAGTTCGAGTTGTTTGCGGAAAAATTTATCCTCGAGGGGGGTCTGATCGTCATAGCCGATTTCACCGACGGCGACGACCCCTTCCTTCGTCAGGAACAGCGGCAAGAGATCCATCACTTGCTCGGCAAGCGCTTCGTTATTGGCCTCCTTGGAATTGAGGCCCATCGTGCAGTAGTGGCGAATTCCGAACTGTGCTGCGCGGAATCGCTCCCAACCCACCAGTGAGGCAAAATAGTCTTGAAAGGATCCGATTTGAGTCCGCGGCTGCCCCTGCCAAAATGCGGGTTCGATGATCGCCTTCACACCGGCTGCTGCCATTTTCTCGTAATCATCGGTCGTTCGTGAAACCATGTGAACATGCGGGTCAAGGTAAATCATTGCATCCCTTTAATTGTCTAATCGAGCGGAGGAGAATCTCGTTATGCAGGGTTGTCGAATGCCCTGTAATCGTGGTGTGGCGCGTCCTTGGCAGGCGTCGATCCACACCGAGAAACGCACACCGCGCGTGACCTGCCATCCTCCGATGAGCTTACCAAAAAAAGAACGATCTCCAAAATCGCCATGGCGACGATGACGCCGAGACAATCGCGGACGGTACGCATCACAGTGAGCGTCTTCCCGATGTACCAAAACCGGAGTTGACGGTCACATCTGATCTTCAATTGCTGCGGACCTTAGACCGTCGCCCAGAGACTTCGAAGCGGGTGTGTGCCTGGGCATGTTGCCACGTATCACTCTGATTTTTGTCCCAGACAATACAAATATTCCTGTCGTTGACCGTCCGCCTGAACCGCCACCCGGTGATAAATGCATCCGCCACAAATCGAGGGTGTCGCATACGAATGGCTTCCGAGTTGATTCTCCGCGATCAACTCGAAAACCTCTGGATTGGCTTTAAAAACAAACGATTTTCCGTCTTCGTTCGTGGCGATGATGCAGTCGCCGACGAGAACCGGGGAGGAACTGAACGTCCCGCTCAGTCGATTCTTCCAACGTTCTTCGCCCGTGTCACATCGCCAACACACCGCAACACCCGAGTCCAGAGTGGCGTACAGAAACCCTTGGAACAGCAGCAGCGAAGGAACGTAGACTCGCGATCCATTCTCCCACACCACTTGGCCCGATCCGTCAGCCTTCACCGCGGCCACGTGATTCTTCGGGTAGCCGCCTGTGATATAGATCTGCTGACCATCCGTGACTGTCGAGGTGACGCACTCTTCTGTGGATCCCGGAATCTCCCACAACAGCTTCCCGGTCAGCGGCTCGTAGCTCGTGACCAATTTGCAGCCGGACAACACGACTTGGCGCTGACCTTGGATTTCCAGAATCATCGGCGAGGTGTAATTGGCTATTTTAGGTCGAGAATGCTTCCAGACAACATCTCCCGTCGCTTGATCCAGAGCCGCGATCGCGCCCGTTCCGTGATTGTCGGCTGCAACAATCACGAGCGAATCCGAGATTGCCGGCGACGATCCGAAGCCCTGGTGAATTGCGAAATCGCTGATTTTTTTCTGCCAAATCTGTTTTCCATGTCGATCCAGAGCTGTGGTCTGAACCGCTCCGGCATTCAGAAAGTTGACAAACAGATGCAGACCGTTGCTGGCCGGGGTGGCATTCGCCAGCGAGGTCTTCTCATTTCCTTTTTTGTCAAAGCCACCTCGATGAACATCCGTTTGCCACAGCCGGACACCCGTTTTTCGATCCAAGCACAACACCGATTGGACTTCTCGATCCGGCTCGGCCGTCTGAAGATAGACGTGGTCACCCACAACGATGGGCGAACCATGTCCCTTGCCTGGAATCAAACTCCGCCAGACAACATTCTGGGTGTCGCTCCATGTCAGAGGCGGTTTTTGATCCGCCGCGGCAATTCCGTTACGATTCGGACCGCGCCACCAAGGCCAGTCGGTCGACGCCAAGGACTGCGGACCGTCCGCCTGACCGCCAAATGACGGAAAACACCACAACAGACTCAACGTCCCGAGGACGAATGCTCTGAGAAAGATATTCCGAAGCCACGGCATGAACGTTTCCTTGCGGGTTTGGTACGTCGCGACAAAACAAAAATAGCGATGGAAGGATCGCCGCGGCGACCGATTCAAAAGTCAACTCCAAAACGAGCCCCGTCGGCAGAGGGCGTGCTCGGTCACCGAGCCGATAACCGAAGCCGCTCAATTTCCATCGCCTCGCCGTCTGCGTGATAGACTGGGCCGCCACCCATAAAATTTCAAGCCCACCAGAGCCTGTGAGTCGATCAGTCGCGTTTGGGGAACTCGCACTCCGACAGGATCCAGACGGCGTTCAGACACTCAACCGATCAGGGACAATCGTTGACGGGAGGGGGGCGGCGGAGGATTTCTAGCTGATAATCGGCGTCACGACTTCACCATGGACGTCGGTCAGGCGATAGTGCCGACCTTGAAACTTGAAGGTCAGTCGTTTGTGATCGATACCAAGTTGGTGCAAGATCGTGGCGTTCAAGTCGTGGACGTGGACCGGATCGCGGACCACGTTGTAGCTAAAGTCATCCGTTTCACCGTGAGTGATCCCCGGGCGAATACCACCGCCAGCCATCCACATCGTGAAACATCGCGGGTGATGATCGCGTCCGTAATTGGTCGCCGTCATGGTCCCTTGGCAGTAGACCGTCCGACCAAACTCGCCGCCCCACACAATCAGAGTGTCGTCAAGCAAGCCACGTTGCTTCAGATCGAGAATCAAGGCGGCCGAGGGTTGGTCTACATCGCGCGCCTGCCTCGGCAACTGCGTCGGCAGGTTCGTGTGCTGGTCCCAGCCGATATGAAACAGTTGAATGAACCGGACACCACGTTCCGCCAATCGGCGTGCCAGCAGGCAATTCGCGGCAAACGTTCCCGGTTGACGCGCATCGGGACCATAAAGGTCGAAGATGTGCTCTGGCTCGCTGGAAACATCGGCCAGCTCGGGAACGGATGTTTGCATCCGGAACGCGAGTTCGTACTGAGCAATTCTGGTTTCGATCTCGGGATCGCCGATTCGTTGATGACTCCGTCGGTTGAGGTCCCGTTGATCGTTGAGCATGTCACGTCGCAAGGCGGCATCAATCCCCGGCGGATTCGAGAGGTACAACACGGGGTCTCCACCACCGCGCAGTTTCACACCCTGATGGACCGTCGGCAGGAACCCACTACCCCACATGCGATCATACAGCGGCTGATCGACCAACCCACCGCTGCCGCGCGAGACCATGGCAATAAATGCCGGCAAATCTTGATTCTCAGAACCGAGCCCGTACGACAGCCACGCCCCCAGACTGGGGCGTCCCGCGAGTGGTGCTCCCGTGAGCAGAAACGTCGAAGCCGGATCGTGGTTGATCGCCTCGGTCGAAAGCGACTTAATGAAACAGATGTCGTCGGAGACTCCGGCCAGATGCGGCATCAGTTCGCTGATCGTGGCGCCACTGGCACCACATTTTGCAAATGGGAAGATCGACGGAACGACGGGGAACTGGCTCTGGCCGGAGGTCATCCCGGTTAATCTCTGCCCCCGTCGAATCGACTCCGGTAAGTCCACTCCCCTGTACTTGAGCAACTCCGGCTTGTGATCGAACAATTCAATTTGCGAGGGAGCCCCTGACTGAAACAGATAAATGACGCGTTTGGCTCGTGCGCCAAAGTGACTGGCGACGGACCCGGTCTCTGCCGCGAAGAGGGAATTGAGTGCGGCCAGTCCGAGACCACCGCCCAGACCCGTCAGGAAGTCGCGCCGAGGCAGCCGCTGCAAGGGATTGTGCCGTGAAGTTGTCATTCTCATCCTCGCTGTTCCTTGGGATTCCCCCAGAGTTCGTACGGCACCACGGACGGGCGTCCTGTGGATCGCATCACGGTCGTTCGACGAACTCATCCAGGTTAAATAACACGCTGATTGTTGCCGTATAGGCCGCCGATTCGGCGGGCGATTGCTGTTGACTGACGGGACTCTCACCCGCTTGCAAGATTTGGCTCGCAAGCTCCGGAGACTGCTGATACAGCGTTCGCCGTCGATCAAATCCGCGAACCAGCAACGTCAGTTCGGTTTCGTCTGGGGATCGCGACAGGACGCGGCGAAAAGCCCAGATGATGCGGGACTCGGTGGACCCGCCGCCCCCACGGATTGTCTGGTCGGCCAAGATCCGAGCGGCTTCAAGGTAAGTGACGTCATTCATCAGATTGAGAGCCTGGAGCGGAGTATTCGTTCGAGGAAGTTTGACGCGGCAGAAGTCGCGACTTGAGGCATCGAAGATTGCCATCCCGGGCGTGGTCACCGTTCGTTTTTGATAGGTATACAGGCTGCGGCGATACAGGCTCGCCCCATGGTCCTGTACGTATTTTGCAAACGGGCCCGGGACCGCTTCCGCACTCAATTCTTCCCACAACCCTGCCGGTTGATAAGGCTTGACCGAAGGTCCACCGAGTGACTCGACCAGTAGCTCACTGGTGGCCAAGGCGGCATCGCGAACCATCTGGGCCGGCAACCGAAACCGCGGTCCGCGCGCCAGCCAGCGATTTTCGGGATCGTGCGTCTGCAACCATCCGTCGACACGCGACGACTGCCGATACGTCGCCGAAGAAACCAGCACGCGCAGAATCCGCTTGATGTCGAAATTCGGGGCACGCAATTCCCCCTGCGAAACGGCAGAGGGTGTTACCGTATTCGCAGAACGGACCTCGACGTGCCGCATCTCGCGGTCCGCCTTCCCTGCAAATTCCACGGCCAACCAATCGAGCAGTTCAGGGTGGCTCGGTGATTCCCCCTGCGTCCCAAAATCCTCAGAGGTCTTGACCAACCCCATGCCGAACAACATCTGCCACAGTCGGTTCACCGTCACCCGTGATGACAGGGGATTCTCTGTCGAAACCAGCCACCGCGCCAGATCCAAACGATCCAACGGGGCCTCGGCGAAAGATCCGTCTGGCGACCGAGCCAGCGGGACATGGCGAATTGGCGGCAGAGCCGCAGGCACTCCCGTCTGCACAACCGCTCCGGGTTTGTCGTATTCACCACGGTTTAAAATGTGTGTCTCCCGTAACCCCGGCTGGTCCTGCATCACCATCGTTGTAGGCATCGCGGCCAAGTCTTCAATGTAGTTTGACCGTGCATCGAGCACAGACTGCCACGCTTGACGCTGAGGCTCTGAAGCGTAGTTTCTGAGATAAAATTCACGCAACTTCTCACCGTTGCGCGCCGGGAGCGTCTCCGTCAAAGACGGCTGCGTCAGTTGCAAAATGGTTTCACTGACCGCCAGTGAGATTGCCGCTGGATTCGTCGGCAGGCCACGATAAAACCGGAGTTCGTCGATTCGACCCTTAAAGGGCGGAGCACTCCCTCCTGACCCAATTTTCAACGGCGGCTTGGTCTTGAAGCGATTACTCAGCAGGTCGGTGATCACGGTCAATTCGGCGGGTGTTCCATCGATACGGATGGTCACACCCCGGGCCGCCTTATGCCCGTCATAAGTCACGATCACGTGCGACCACGTGTTTTCCGGCAACGTCTGCTGGGTTTCCACTCGAATCAAATCGTCGAGGAGACGTGCCGAAAAGACGGCTTGTAAATGACCCTCCCTGAACATCAACTCGTAACCGCGTCTCGCATTTTCTTCGTCCATGCGGGCCAGAACCGTCATCGTACCGCGACCGCGCGGCATCACCCATAACGAGATTGCAAAGGCATCCTCTTCGCCAAAGTCTCCCGCATCTCCGGCATCGAGCCAACGCTTTCCATCAAACTCCACTGCGTGTCCAAGGCGGCCGGCGCTGAATTGTGCCTCACCGTCATGCCAGCCTCCGCTGTCGATTGCCTGAGCATCGCCACCGCGAAACCCGCTACCGGTGTCCTCAAACGCGAAGTGAGCCTCTAAACCGTCGCTGTAAGTCCAATCGATCGGCTGGCCGGCATCATGAATCGCAGCTGACATCTTGGCGATGCCCGCCGAAACCTCGGACGCCATCCCCTGCCACGCCCACTCGGCCGCCGCCGATACGTTTTCCAAAGCAGCCAATCGCCGTTGCTGATCCCGCGTCGGAGCGGGCAGGTAGGGCATCGAATTATTATTGCGCAGATATTTCCCCGGCTCCGGCAGCTGATTGAAAAACGCAAACAACTGATAAAATTCTCGCTGACTGATCGGGTCATATTTGTGATCATGGCAACGGGCGCAACCGATCGTGAGACCGAGCCACACCGTTGCTGTTGTTTCCACACGATCAACGACGTACTCAATCCGGAATTCTTCCGGAATGATACCCCCTTCGGCGTTCCCCCGATGATTCCGATTGAAACCGGTGGCGATCAGGCGATCGTTCGCGATGGCCGAGGTCACGAACGCGGAGCCACGCCGTTGAGTTGCCGTGTTCGCTGTTGCGGGTGTTGACGGCGGCGATTCGAAGGGGAACAAACGCTGCGGCGAGCGCTCCATCAAATCGCCCGCAAGCTGATCCATGGTGAACTGATCATAAGGCTGATTCCGATTCCACGCATCAATCACCCAATCTCGCCAGCGCCACATAAAACGAGGCCCATCCGTTTGATAGCCGTTCGTATCGGCATAACGGGCCGCGTCGAGCCAGAGAGTGGCCATCCGCTCCCCGTAGCGGGGGGAGGCCAACAGGCGGTCAATCTGTTTTTCGAAGGCATCCGGCGAGACATCGGCCACAAACTGATCGACGTCAGCAATTGTCGGCGGCAAACCGATCAGATCGAACGAAACACGCCGTAGAACAGTCGGTCTGTCGGCGGCGGGCGCAGGCGATAAGGGGATTTCTGAAAGTCGGCGGCGTACAAAACTGTCGATTGGATTGGCGGACATCGAGTCGTGATCGGCATCGAGCGTCTCACCGTTGATGCGTTCTTTTTCGCTGGAAAGAAATTCGGCAGGAGGGATCACGGCCCGCGGTGCGACGAATGACCAGTGCGGTTGATATTTCGCTCCCTGTTCAATCCATGTTTTGATCAGCGAGACTTCGTCCTCTGTCAGCGGCGGATTCGACTGCGGAGGAGGCATCCTGTCAGTGGGATCGACGGACAGGATGCGACGCACGACCTCGCTCGCCTCCACATCACTCGGAACAATCGCGCGCGCTCCGGGACGCTCAGCAGACGACTCTTCCGCCAAATCCAGTCGTAAGCCGGATTGCCGCTTGGCCGAGTCCGGGCCGTGACAGCTGAAACATTTGTCGGATAAAATGGAACGAATGTCACGATTGAATTCAACCCGTCGACCGTGCGACTCGCCAGCAACACTCGCTGCCGCCAAAATCGTCATCACGATCCAGGCAACTCCAGCACAAGGGGACTGACAAACCTTCCACAGCAAAAAAAACTGACGCACGGGGGATTCTCCCTTCCACGATCATAGGCCCATTTCACCAGACAACGTATCTGCGCCGATCTTCCGTCGCAACCGGAGTCCGTTCAATCGACAGCCGCCCAATCCGAGGGAAGGTTGGATGGGGGAACGGGGAACCCCACGAACACGCCGCGTGACATCCCTTGGCGTCGGGAGGGTTCTTGCATCACTCCGGAATTCGATCGCTCTTGAATAAGGACGCCGGTGTGACTAGCGCCGTGGCCTCGGGATTCTCAAACACCTGTTCTGTGTTGGCGGAAATCTCGGCCGTCCTGATCTGTCCCGACATCTTCCATCCCGAATTCAGGGGGTGTCAGGCCATTCCCCATGACCATTAAGCGACGTTGTCGCTCATCAACCCGGATGACGATTAGCCGACGTGACAACTTTTGTTACGATACAATGCCAGCGCTCCATGCCCGACCCGACATCCGATCACGAAATCTGTGACGCTCGTGGCCGTATCCGCATCCTGACGACTCGTCAATCTGAACTTTATCGAAATATAGGTTGTCAATGGCCCGGAACTCCCCCACGCGACGGCAAACCAAGCCCATTCGTACGGGCTATATTATCGGCCCGGTGGTTGATTCGCTGTTCATCATCGGGGCGCCGCTTCTGGCCTTGTGCATCGGCGCGCCGCTCTTTTCGCTGCCGAGGAATCTGTTTGAGGTCACCATCGCAGGTCAACCAACCGACCTGCGGTCTCTGTTCGTGGCGACTTTTACGTTTGCGCATCTCGCCTTGGTCTTCGTCCGCAGTCATGCCAATCAAAATATTTTTTTGACGTTTCCTCTCCAATTCACCCTCGTTCCCCTCGCCGTGTTTCTGGGAACCGTGTTTTCACCGCACTTCTGCGCACTCGCCACCTGTGTTGCCGTCTGGTGGGACGTTTATCATTC
>Ga0114966_10002066_pt1 | contig 18073 bp, 12 predicted proteins | sample M_130207_XF_Meta_FD_87029 | JGI IMG/M metagenome (GOLD analysis project Ga0114966, IMG submission 87029) | Freshwater microbial communities from Lake Montjoie, Canada to study carbon cycling - M_130207_XF_MetaG | ecosystem: Environmental > Aquatic > Freshwater > Lake | place: Lake Montjoie...
GAACACTGCATAAATTTGACATTTCAATATATCCAGTTAATACATCCATTTTTTTCATCAAATGGTGTACTAAATTACAATCTTGAATACAATATTTTGCAATAATAGCTCTATCAGCTGATGTGCCATTTGTCATTCTAAAAATATCTTGCGGTGTAATATCATCTTTAGACATTCCCCATTTAACTATTTTATCCATATTTGGTGTTTCTATACCTTGTATTATAAATGTGCCATTTGTAATATCTATATCAAATACTCTAAATTTCTCTCCATTTTTATAATAATCAGATGAATGTGATATTTCTTCAAAACTTATAAAGCTATTATTTTCTAGTCCTATTAAATTTTTTGAATATAGTTTTGTATTTCCATCAATATATTCTATTTTTTTTATAATATCTCCAATAAAATAACTAGCAACATAGTCCAATTTATATGAATTTAAAATATAATCTCTTCTAAAATAATTATATAAATCTATTTGAAACCTACCATTCATTTTTATAAATTTTAAATCATATTGTCCACTGGATAAACAAATAACTCCACCATCTAATGTTCTTTTTTGTGTTCTCCAATCAACACCACAACAATCTTCACCTATATTTCTGGATAATCTTAAAAATGCATTTAAACAATTAGTTTCTATTGCTCGTTTAAACATAAACTCATAATCAAATCCAAATATATTATATCCTATAATAATATCAGGATTTTCTCTGGATATTAATTGAGTCCATGCACATAGCAATTGTTTTTCTGTAAGAAATGATTCAATTTCTGCATTTTCAACATTATCACAAGAACCAACTACCAAACAGGTATTTCTTGGAGTACCTGATTGATTGCCATAAGTTATAAATGTTGTTCCAATGAATGTAACCTCATCACCTTTTAATTGTGGAAATTCAGAGAATATATTGGTTAGTTCTAATATTTTAGTATCATGTGAATATGTATCATCATTTATTATCTCAACTATAGATGCTGTTTTATTTTTATATTCAGATATTATTTTATTTTTCTTCCAAAATATATTTTCATCACATTCATTTGAAGTTTCTACAAATCCTTCTTCTTTATCATCATCTTCATTATCACTAATATCTTTATCTTCCTCTATATTTTTCATAATTTTTATTTTTTTTATAAAAATTTTAGCAATTAATTCTTTAATATGTGATAAAGAAGGAATTACTTTAGGATACACCATATCAACATCTTCAAGTGCTTCAAATCCAAATGATGTAAGTATTACATCTTCTAACCATGATTCATCACATTCATATTCGGATTTTATATTAAGTTCTATAATATTTTGAGCAAGTTTTTTATAATTTTTTATAGGCACTGGAAAATCACCATGACTACTGCTGGCTTCAATATCAAAACTTGCAATTTTATAAGGTACTATTGTTTCTTTCTCGGGCATTGCTATAATATTATTATAACTAATACTAAATTCAAAATTACATGTAGTCTTTTTTTTTCTACTAATATTAATTTGTCCAGATACAAAAGTAATCCAACCAGATGGACTTATTTCTTTAATATGAAACATTCGCAATAATGGTGGAATATTTGCTTCATAAATTTGCAAGTTATGTCCATCAAATTCATAACCTAATGGATTTAACGTTTTATTATAAATTTTATTAATTGTTTTTTCAATATACCAACATTTAATTGCACATTTCATTGCTTTTTCACTACTAAATTTTATTAATATAAATTTATGAAGATTATTTGCATTAAACCCGTATAATTTTTTATATTTAACTATTTTACTAGAAACAATTGAATCACCATAATAATTTCCCATACGTTCTCGCAAATCTGATATAAATTCAAGCATATTATTTAATTTCCAATTATTTGGAATAGATATATAAAAGAATGGATTGTATTCTTTAACAAATATTGCACATGTTTCTCCAACTTCATTAATTCCAAACATTTGAATAATAAATTCTGTATTACATTGAAATCCGTGTCCTGCTCCATTTTCATCTATATTTTTTTTACTATTTTCTGATTTATTATCATAAACATTAAACTCAATTAATTTGAATGATGGTTCCATTTTAGTTTAATATACTATTAATATATTTAATTCAATTTTTATATTAATTTAGGAAAATATAATTTAACTTATAAAGTATAAATTTTTATATTTTTATATTTTATAAAATGAGTTTAATGGATGATTTGTTTTCCCCACTTGGACGAAAGTATTGCGTAGGATTTTATTGGTTATCGGTATTTTCATTTATTGCTTTATTATTTTCTTTATTTGCATCTTTAATGCTTATACTTAAAGGTGGGCGTCGTAAAATGTTTAAAGCAGTAGTATCTCCAATTGCTCCTTTATTGATGTATTTAGGTTATAGATTATTGCATGGTATGTGTGAAAATTCTACAGCATAATATATTAATTAATATATATTATATTTTAATAATGGTTTTATATGTTTTTTTATTATATTTTTTAGTAAATTTCTGTTTTTTTAAATATTTTCTACCTCCATATTTCAAGCGTTTAATATTTTTAGTTTTTTTATATTTTAATTTTTTACTATTTAAACTTTTTTTATATTTGGGATTTTTACGTTTAAGTTTTTTACTTATTGATGAATTTATATGTTCTCTATATGAGCTTATTGGTCTTGATAACATATGTGTCACTGGTTCTAATTGATTGATTAAAGTATTTGAATTATTTGTAGGAATATTGCTATTTTTTTTTGATATTTTAAATGAATCTATTATAAAATTAATTAAATCCTCCTTACTTCTATTTCCAGTATAATCTTTACTTTTAATACCTTCTGCAGTAATTGACATTATAGTTGGAAAACCATTAACATCATTAACTATATTTTGATGTTTAATATTTGATAATGCATCCGCATTAACTTCCATTATGATTAGATCTCCCGTATAATCCTTTAATAATTCATTAGACATTTCATCCCATGCTGGTTTCATATCTATACAATGAGAACAAGATGGACTATAAAATTTAACAAATGAAGGAGATTTTTCAATTTCACTATCAAAATATAATGTGTTTTCAGGACCGATAGATTTAACGCGTATCATATATATATTTAAAATATTAATATTCTAAATATATATTAAAAATATTACTAAATACATTTTACTTTATTTAATTTATATTAAATAATTACACATATGATTTTATTGTATAATATATATATAATGAATCTAAATTATCTGCTTTTATTATTAGTTTTAATGGGATTATTATTTATTTTTAGCAAATCAACTAAAGAAAATTTCACATCAAATAATAGATGTCCCAATATTTTAATTCAAAAGGGTAATGATTATTATTTATACAATTCTAAAATTGCAAAAGTTCCAGGTGTAAATCCAATTAAATTTAATAAATTAGAAGATTACACCGAATTTATTGATTGGCAAAGAAGTCAAGGCATTAGATGTCCTATATTATATTTAAGAAAATCATATGATACACAAGGTAATGAAAACTATACAATTAGACCCAGTCCTACAGAATTACAAGGAGGGCTTCCTAATAATATATTAACCGATACTAATTCTACATTTGAATATCAAGAAGAAAAATATTTACCAGATGAAACAAGTCTGATAGATGCTACGAGAGATAATAATGATTTATATAATTCTAATAGCTATCCATCAGTTGATACGCAAAACCAAAATATAGGTTTATATACACCATTAGATAAAATGTATAATGAAAATGAAAAAGGCATAAGTCCCAATCCTATGGATCCTAATTGGGGTGGAGCAACATATACTCAAAAACTGGTAGATAGTGGATATTATGCAGATAATGAAGTATCTCTCAGAGTGTAATTACATATTTGTATAATAGTTTAATGTTCTTGCACTTGCATCAGTAGCATTTACAAATCTAGGCATCCAAAAATAAGGAATGACATTGGAACAATTGGGATATAATTCATCAAATATTTTTCTATAATATTTTTGTTCATTTGTTTTTGGTGGTAAATGTGTAATATTATTAAAAGAACCAAAATCTATATTGGCTACATTATCTGATATAATTTGAAACCAAGAACGTGATTGACTGCTAACCCCATCGCTAAATGCTTCTTTTGTTCTCCATAAAACTTCATGTGGCAATAAATTATTATGCATTACTGAAAAAGATTGTCTCAATAACCATTTTTCAATCTTATTTGGATTATATCTAAATTTTAGTGGTATTGACAAATATGATTGAACAAAATCTCTATCCAAAAATGGTGTTCTTGGTTCCAGTCCATTAGATGAAATAGATTTATCTGATCTAAGCACATCAAATAAATGAATATCATTTAAAAGTCTTTTAACTTCACAATCAAAAGCAAATACATCTGGTGCAGAATGAAAATAAAGATATCCTCCAGTAAGCTCATCGCTTCCATCACCATTAAATATTACTTTTGCATTGCTATTTTCTGAAATAAATTTACTGACAAGATAATTTCCAACGCTTGCGCGCACTGTTGTAGTATCATAACTTTCTATAACTTTAATAACTTCTGGAATAGCACGGAAAAAATCTTCTTCAGAAATAATAATTTCGGTGTGTTTTGAACCAATATGTTCTGCAACTAATTGGGCATATCTAAGATCTTCTCCTCCAGGCATACCAATAGAATATGTTTCTAATTGTTTATTATAATATTGAGATACTAATGCGGCGATTAAACTACTATCTAATCCACCAGATAATAAGCATGCGATTGGACGATCTGTAGTGCCCACCACTCTTTTTTTAACAGCTTCACATAAATTAGTATACACATTATTATAAACAGAATAATATTCACCAGATGTAGAAAATGTGTTAGCAAGCATATGATTCGTTTCACAAAATTGCATCCCTGTATAACTTTTTGCATATATTTCAAAGGTATAATTGGAATTTACATTAGCTGTTCGTTTAAGTTTAGAGTATGTTCCTGGTGGATATTGACTGATTGAATAATTATAATAAGTATTTGTTTGACTATTTGGGTTTAAATTATAGCGATATTCGTTATTTTTATATACCAATGTTTTATTATTAATATTAAATAAATTATTCAACATTTTAAGTTCTGATGCAAATGCTATAATTTTTTCAGATGTTTCATGATTAGCAACATTATTATAATTATTTGTAGATTCAATATCTGGTTTTAATACATATAAAGGTCTTACACCATATGGGTCTCTTGCTATATAAATATATGGTTCTTCATATATATTTGACATATCATATAAAATAAAAGAAAAATAACCATCAAGTAAATAAAGTGTATATTCTATGCCATATTTTTTATATAAATGAATAATAATTTCACAATCAGAATTGGTTTGTGGTCTAATATTAAGCATTATAAATAATTCTTTAAAATTATATATTTCTCCATTGCAAATTAAACAAATATTATCAATCATCATAGGTTGATTGGATTCTGTATTTAAGCCATTAATAGCCAATCTATGAAATCCAAATAAAACATTAGATGAAATTTTAGTAAGAATTGAAGATTCAGGTCCGCGTTTTATTCCTGCATTAAAACATTCAGCAATAATAGTATCATTATAAGAGGAAGAATTATTAATAATTGAAAATATCCCACACATTTGTTATTATTAATACATAAATAAAGGTTTATCTTTATGTATTTTTGAATATAATATTTTGTATATTATATAAATATGTGTTCTAATTTAAATAAAAATGAAGAATTTAGTGAGAGAATGTTCAATAGAAATATACCATCATCTAATGTTGATGTTCAGTTTAGCATGAGACCTATTTCTACAAAATACACGTTAATGCCTATAATAGACCAATATAAACAATCTAATGTTCCTATAATTATATCAACCCCATATAATGTAGGTAAAGTATTTAATCCTGGAAATGATATGGGACCTTGGAATGGATACTCTAATAATGTAGATATAGAAACATTATTGAGAAACCAAACATTTGCTTTGCAAAATTGCGACCAATCTGTATATATTCCATCTAGCACAAGTGATTTATATAATAGCGATAATATTGAAACTAATCAAACGCAACCATATCCTAAATTATTTGAACCTGCAATGTTTGATAATTTTAATCCAAATAGTCATAATTTAGGAAATAATGTTTTTAATAATTCTACACGACAACAATTAAAAAATATAATGTAAAAATATCTTATTATTATAATTATAATTATAAATGGATAAATTAAATGATATTAATTTATTATCATTGCAATATTTAACAAATAAGTATGTATCAAAAAAAAATATTAATGCTAATGGTTTAAAAAAAAATAAAACAACAGATATTAACTTTTATAAAAAAAGGATAATGAATGAGACCAAAAATATGTTAAAAAAACAATATGCATCTGACCATTTAAAATATATATTTAATAACTATATTTCTCTATTAATTGAGTATTTTAAAGCAATTGATACGAGAGATATTATACAAGAAACATATATAGATACAGATAATACAAATACAAATACAACTATACCTATAGATACAAATATAGATATAGATGCAAATACAGATATAATTTTAGATCCAAATGCAACTATAAATATGCAAAATGAGAGATTATTTAATACTTGTGATAATAAAAATAAAATAATAACATTAGATAATTTTGTTATATCAAAAAAACCTAAATATGTTATAAATTATCCTATTGTTAAAGATGTTAATTTAAAAGATGTATCATTAAAAATAAAAGGTATTGCTATAAAAGAATAACATTAATAAAAAAATTGATTTATAATTTTAATATTATAAAACTTATATATACTTTATCAAATGGACCAATCAATGGGGTACTTTTATATTAGAGATAATGAATTGTGTAGATTAAAAAATATATATAAAATTGGAAAAACAATATCTGTTAAAAATAGAAATGATTCGTTTATGACAAATGAACACGAAAAAGGTGAATTTGTATATGTTATTGAAGTATATGAACACACATTATCTTTAACCAGAATTGATTATTATTTAACGCATTATTTACAACCTGAAAATAATTATATTAATGGTGGAAGAGAATATTATAATAGAGATCTTAGTAAGTTGATTGAAATGATTGAATTCTTTTTACAAAAAATAAATATAAAATATAAGGTTTTAACAAAAGAAGAAATAAATTTACTAAATAGATGCGAACGATTTATAGATACATTTGAACGATTTATGCCAAAATTTAACCCCTTAAATGTGCAACATATTGTTCAACAATATAAAATAAAAAAAAATACTAAAGCAATTATTAATAATGCAATTGAACATGAACCGAATGAGCAACAAGAATATGTATTACAAATGATACAAAATTTTTATACCTTATATATTATTGGAAAACTAATTTGGGCGTGTGGTCTTGGTAAAGCATTATTAAGTATTTTAATTATAAAATTATTAGGTTTCAAAACAATAGAATTAGGGGTTCCTAGTAATAATTTGCAAAAATAAATTAAAAATGAAATTCTAAAAATATATCCAAATAAAGATAATATATTGTTTGTTGGAGGTGATAAAGATGATGATATTAAATTAACAAATGATACAAATCAAATTAAACTATTTCTTAATAATAACTCTAATAATGAGCCAAAATTTGTAATTTCAACATATCATTCTTGCAATTTATTGGTTGATAGAACTATTATATTTGATTTTAAAGTTGGTGATGAAGCCCATCATTTGGTTGGCACTGAAAGACAAAATAGAGGGTTTCGTTTATTTCATAAAATAAATTCCATAAAGACATTATTTATGACTGCTACAGAAAAAACTATTGAAATAAGAACAAATACAGAAATATATTCTATGGATGATGAAATTACTTTTGGAAAATATATTGATGTTAAAAATGTGAAGTGGGCTATAGAAAATAAAAAAATAACTGATTATAATATATTAGTTTTAAAAAATACAGAAAATGAAGTTAATGAACTTGTAAGTAAGTTAAATTTAGACATATGTAATAAAGACTTATTTATATCATGTTATATGTGTTTAAAATCGTTTGAAAAATATAGAGATTTAACACATATATTATTATATACCAATACTACAGAAGAAGCAGAACTAACTAAAAAATATATAGATGATTTATTAAATATTAATGAAAAACTTTATATTATGGAAGAATTTAATAGCGATTTTAATAATGATATACTATTTTCATTTAGAAAAAAAGATTTTTACAATAATGCTCTTCATAGTAAAATATATAATAATTTGGATAATGAAATATATAAATTTAAAAACACACCTCATGGTATTATTTCATGTGTACATATATTCGGCGAAGGTTTTGATTTACCAAAATTAAATGGTGTATGTATTGCTGGAAATATGCAAAGTGAAACACGAATAGTTCAATATTTGCTACGCCCCAATAGATTAGAATTGGGTAATCCAAATAAAAAAGCATATGTAATTATACCATATATTGATACCGATGATTGGGAAAATAAAAATAAATCTTATGAAAAAATTAGAAATATTATTTCACAAATACGAAATATTGATGAAAATATAGAACAAAAAATATCTGTTTTAGCTATAAATAAACAAATTAAAAAACGAAAATTAATACATGAAGAAATGCGAATTAATTATGACTATACATTTGAAGAAAATTGCAGTGCATTAAATAAATTAAAATTGCGATTAAGATATAGTAAAGCATTAAACTCTAAATTTACACAAGAACAAGATGAATATAATTATGTTAGAGAGATAAATGCAGATTTAAATATTCAATCAAAAAAAGAATATGTTGAAATACAAGATAGTCATAGTAATTTTATCATTTCACCTGAAGAATATTTTAAAGCTAAAGGTGTGTGGGTTAGTTGGTATCATTTTATGGCGATTGATACATCAAAATTTATTCAATCTAAACAAGAGTGGATAAAATTTTGTAAAAAGAAAAATATTAAATCATTAGATGATTATTATAATTCTTGTGAAATATATGATGTTTTACCAAAAGAACCAAATGAATTTTATAGTCCCTTTACTAATATTCTAATTGAAATAGGATTCAATAGAACCAGAATTATAAGGCGATAAATTTATTTATATTATTATTCATTTTCAATAATTTTCATTTTTCTTTTAGTTTTCTTTACTATTTTTTTATTAGGAATAATAACTTTATTTTCTTCAACTATTTCATTAATTTGAGATGGTAATATTTGTATTTGTTCTTCAATTATAATTGTTTGTTGAGGAATAGCTTCTTGGCTTAATTCTTGAATAAGTTGTTTATATAATACATCTGCATTTTTAACTTCATTTTGTAGTGTTTCTATCTGTTGAAATGTTTCTTCCAAATCTTGAATAATTTGTTTATTTATGGGAATTTTAATTTTTATTTTTTCAAATACACTAGCATTTACAGCAGGATAAGTTGTTCCCGTTGAGTTAGCTATTAAATATTTTGTAATATTATCGTTCTTAAGCAATGAATAAATATATTTTGGATTTATATTTTTACATCTTATAACCGCAAAACCGGTTGATACAACCCCATTTTCTATATCATTATTGATATAGGTATATCCTTTTAAATTTGGTCTAACTGTTGAAAATAATATATCATTCTTTTTAATTATACGTTTCGCTCTTGAAGGAAATTTCTCAGTAAATGTTTGTATATTATTTATACTTTCTTCTTTTACTGAACCAATATCAATATAATTAATTTTAGAGAATTGATTATTTTTTAATGTTTCTGGATTTATCTCACAAACACTTCCCAATTCAACCTCATCACATTCTTCGTTTTCTCCAATGTCTTTAATTCTATTTTGGACGAATAATTCAAACTCCTTAATTTGAGTTTGTTTTGTGTTTCTCTCATTATATGGTACCGAAATTCTATCTACCCATTCCTGCATTTTTGATTGAGATTTTGGAATTGGGATTTGGAGATTTTTTAAATAATTCTTTGATAAATTTTTTAAAACAGAACCAGAAAAGCCATCTTCTAAAAATTTCATATATCCATTAATTAAGTAAAATATGTATTTATTATAAATGGTTCTAATGATATGATTATGATCAGAGCAACTAAACATTTCAGATATTTTTATATTAGCAACACCACCATCACCTATAATTAAACATTCTTCATTATAATCTGCTACATCACATTTTTGAACTTTATCACTTGATGTATAAAAGTTATATTGTCCTGTTGTTTGTCCAAAAGAAGCATTTCTTTTACTTTTTGGCAAAAACTCGCAAATACTTTCTAACTTTACTAATTTATATTCTTCTCCAACACTAATTACTTTTTTATTATAGTCTTTTCCATCTAAAGAACATTTTTTATTATTTAAAATTTCTTCTTTACTTGCTACTGAAACAGGCATATCACTAACTCCTATAATATCATCTTTGCATTCAATTATAATAATATTTCCATTTACTTCTGCAAATTTATTTTCTTTGTATCGTTCAACAACTAAATCACTAAAAACTACTTCAGATGTTTTTTCTTCAGTATTATCAAATATAACAATAGATGTCTTAGTTGATGTATTTTCAAATTGGTCTTGAGGAATACTAATTATTTCTCTCACATTATAATTCTTAACTAAACATTTTCTTAAATCTTTATATTTGGTATCAAATATTACTCCTTCTTTTAATACACCAAGTGCTGTTCCTCCAACTTCTAAAATATCCATTATTAACATTAGAGAGCAACTTTCTTTATCATTTCCTGTTAAAGCATTATCTTTTGCAAATTTTTGAATTCTTCCACTGCATGTAGAAACAGAAACTTTTGTTTTATCACTATCTCTTTTTTCTTGTTTTTCTAGATTTCCTATATCGCGGAGTTGATTTTGTCTTCTTATTCTCACGTCTTCATCAGTAATAGTAATAAGTTCAGATGTAATATATTCTTTTACTATTTCTCTTTTAATCTGAGCTTCTGTTTTAACATTTTTATCACCACCATATGGTGGATTAGTAAATACATATTTATATTTTAATAATTCATTTGTATGTCCTACAAATTCATCTGTAAATGAATTTGCATATCTTAAATTAGACATATTAGGTAATATTCTGGTTAAGCAAAAGAATTCTAATGCTGCTGAATTTATTACATCTTCATTCATATCATAATGATAAATTTTATTTATTTCGATAGTCCAATTAATAAGTTGAGGAAAATTTTCATTATAATAATTTATAAATTCAGTTGTGAAACCACCAGAACCACCAAACATATCAATCATAGTTGGTAATGTTCCATCTTCATTTCTTTTTGGTCTTACTTTTTGTAATGAATATCTTGTAATATGTCTATCTGTAAAATATGCTCCTAATTCACTAATAGCGCTTTCATCTCTACCAATAAAATATTCATAAATTTTACCAGATAATAATACTTTGCCATCTTTTTCAATATTAGTAATTTTGTTAATTTCTTTTATGAGAAATATAAACACTGAAGAACTGATATTTTGTGGTATATCATAAAATAAAATTTTACTTACATTACTATTATAAATTGATTGTAAAACATTTATAAGAATTAATTCTGAAAGTCTTTCTCCTTCCTCATTATTTGCTAAACTCAATAAATATGAAAACTCACAATCTGGTTTTTTTAAATTAACCATATCAAGCAATTCACACTCTTCTAATTTTTTTAATCCATAAAATAATTTAAATACTTTTAAAGCATTCATGCCATATCCTGCTCCATTATTTCTAAGAAAATTATGGATTTCGTGTATTTTATTTTTTAGTGCATCTTTATTTGTAATGCTATTACTTTCTTCAATCATATTAACTTTTAAAGTGTTTGTATGTGTTGTTGTATTATCTATAATATCAGATATAGGTTCATTCAATTTTTTATTAATTGTTAATAAATTAGTTTTATAATTTGGTGTATATATAATTGTTTCTGTTTCTGTTATAATATTATCAATAATTGTAGTTTTGTAAGTTTTTTCTAATTGATTATTATTTATTTTTTCTAATTTAAATTTAAATAACTCACGCTTATCTTTATGTTTTTGTGTTTCAATATGTGATTTATGATGAGAGATTTGATCGGGGGTAGTTTTACAAATACCACAAGAATAAGATTTTTGGTTTAACATTTTATAAGTTAATATAATATGTTATTTTTATATACTTTATTATTTAACATAAAAAAAGTTAGAGTGCAGAAAAGATGTATCATTAAAAATAAAAGGTATTGTTATAAAAGAATAATATTAATAAAAAAATTAATATTTATAATTATAAATATTTATAATATATTTATTTATTCATGTTTATCGTCTCTCTTTAATTTAAAAATATCTTCATTATCATTCCATAATTTTTCAGTCCAATACTCAATTGAACCACCACAACTAAATTTTATAATTTGTTTAATCCGATTACTAAATGAATGCTTCTTTAAAAATTTATTAAAATATGGATGAGTAATCTCTTCACGAATATTATTAATCTCTTCTTTAGAATTTAAAATATCCTGTATAAACTTATCAATGTCATTAGAATATAATTTTAATATATACTCATTAATAATCTCATTTTTAATACTAACACTTTTCAGTTTAAGTTCTATACTCATATATTTGCATAAAGCAATTCCTTTTTGTCTATAGGTATTAAATGGTAGATTATGAAAATAATTAAAAGTATTCTCAAAAAGATATATAGCAGTATCTGCTCTCATATCGCACTTTTTAAGTTTTAAACCTTCATCACATCTATCTTGAAAATCGGTATTGATACTACATCTGCACATTTCAAAGAGTTTAGTTGCATACATATATAGATTTAAATTCATTTCAATTTTTATATAATAAGTATTCCACTTTTTAAAAATCTATCTATGTCAATAACACCAAAATGCTTTGTTATTGTTGAAGAGAATTAGGCTGCAGTCCAATATATTGTGATGCTTTCTATTAGTCCAACACCATAAATATATTATCATATTGTTAAAGATGTTAATTTAAATTAAATATTGTTAAAATATAGCATTATATTATTATATATATAAATATTATTATATATATAATGAGCGTTAATAATAAAGTATCAAATAAATATAAAATTAAGAATAAAAATAAAAATAAAAATAGCAATAAGAAGACACGCAAATTTAAGCACTCCAATTGTGCCCCATCACCATCCAATAATTATACTTGTTATTCAGATAAATCTCTCTATAAATTAAGAGATTTTTGGAATATTCGCCATCCTGATGTAAAAATAGTATCAGATGATACTAAATATATATGGGATCAATTAAAGAAAAATATGATAAATGTATGTGATACAGAAAGATGCTGGTTAAGACAAAAGTTTATAGCTAATAATATGGATAGCACATTATTAACATATACATTTGCACCCGATTCTCCACCTACTTGGAAAACAAATATAAATGAATGGTTATCCAGCATAGATATAGAAAATGTAATGAAACAATATGAAAATAAGTTTTCCAATTTCATTTTTATAGGTCCATCACCAATAGATTTTGATACACGTATAGAGCAAGGTGAATGCGTTTGGGATGAATTATGTAAATTTAATTTAAATACTTATTTACAAAATGGGAAAAATAAAATAGGGATGATATTTAATACAGATACACACGATAAGGATGGGTCGCATTGGGTTTCTATGTTTATAGATATTAAAAAAAAGATTATATTTTATTTTGATTCTAATGGAAATAAACCACCAAAAGAAATAGTTGTTCTGCAAAATCGCATTAAACAACAAGGAAAGATATTAGGTATTAATTTTATAATAGATTCTAATTATCCAAAAGAGCATCAAAAAAGTAGCACAGAATGTGGTATGTATTCATTGTATTTTATATCAAATTTAATAAAAGATGAAAAAATGCCTAATTTTTTCAAAACACATACAATTTTAGATTGCACTATGGAAAATTTACGAACTAAATATTTTAATCAATAAAATATTTTTAACTATATAACAATATAAATAAAATTTCATTATTTATATTATAAAAATGTCTGAATTTATAAATAGTTCTAATAAAGGTATATTATGGGATTTTTTAAATGAAAATAAAAAATTTGAAGGTATTAATAATAAATATAAGATAAATATTCAAGGCGAATTTGATAATATGATAAAGTTAATTGATACCGAACGAAAAACATATAGTTTAATAGATAAAAATAAAGAGTTTATACGTGTTATGATTGAAAAACTAAATGAATATAGACAACGCTCTATGCAAGAACAACCTGCATTATATACAAATAAAGATATTCAACAAGATAGGAAAAAAATATTAGAAAAAGAATATGAGCGTAAAAAAGAAGAATTTAATGGTATTAAACAAAATACACAATTACCAAGTGTAAATTTTTCTGAAAAATTAGATGATCCATTAAGTGGTGATATGGATAGTTTAATTATGCAAACTATTAAAATGAGAGAAGAACAATTAAATTATGCATTTGATAAAAAATCTATAACTACTGCAACAGAATGGATTGCAAATAGTTCAAATAGTTCAAATAGTTCAAATAGTTCGGGTGCTAGTGCTACATCTAATAATATTAATTTAAAGATTGGAACTAATACAAAATTAAATAATGACCAAATTATTACATTAGATAAAAAAAAAGAAGTATCATTTAATGAAACATTCAATGATTATATAGATAATACTACATTAGAATCCAATAAGATAGATGTAGAAGATGTAGGTGGTGTATTAGATGTATTAAATATTACAGATGATAATAATTCTACTTCTGATAAAAATAATGCTAGTAATTTTTTTAATAAATTTAAAAGAACATATTCAGATTCAGATATGAATGATAACACATATGAATCTAATACAAATACAAATACAAATGAAAATGCAATGATTTTAAATAAAGTGAATAAAATATATGAGAGACAAGAAGAAATATTTAAATCTGTTGATTACATAAAAAAATTGTTAAATAAAGAATATGAATTTTAATTAATTAAGAAATTTAAGTTTATATGCAGTTTTACCAGTTTTAGGATCAGTATATGATATTATATTTCCTATTAACATAGGATTTTTTTTATTAATGCTTTCTAAATCATAAATTTCATTTGTTAATTTATTCATAGCATAGTTAATTCCTTTAATAGTTATAATTGTAGGTTTCCATGTTATTTCTTTTTTATTAATCATTGCAACGACATCACTTTGTTCTTCTATAATAGAAGGAGCATATGAAAAAGTATTAGTGTTTGATCCACTAAATGAATAACATTGTAAATTATCTGGATTATCAATAGATGCATTTATATTGCAGTCAATTGCTGTTTCTTTTACGGATTTTAAAATTTGTTGTATAATATTATTTTTTAATATAGCTACTTCATATAAAAATTTATCACTTGAAATAGGGGTGTTAGTTATTTTGCTTTTATCTTTTAATTTTAATTCAATTGAACCATCCGTTTCTAATTGTTTTTCAGAAAATATCATTAAGTATAAAAATACCTTGACTGTTCTTAAAGCTATAGGTAAATCCACATGACTACAAATGCGTCGTGCGCGCCCAATTACTTGTTCTATGCGAACATAATGCCAATATGATTCAACAATATGAACAAACCTTACATTTTTTAAAGAAATACCTTCTGCACCTGAAGATGTAATCATTAAAACTTTAATTATCTCTCCAAGAAAATTATTGTTTGATATTGCTTTTAATTTATCAACAATATTTTGGGGAACATTACTCCATGAACTATTAAATACATTTCTAATAATTTCTTTTTCATCTGGACTTTCTGTTCCTGTGTATAATACGAATTTAGGTTTATCAATATCGTCATCATTGATATTAATATCCCAGTTATTTGAAGCATTTTTTATTAATTTAAATTGAGAAAATCCATTTGCTTCTAATACCAATTTTAATATACCAATACCTTCTAATGATCTAAATTGTGAATATATTAAATGCAAACCTACATTTTCTGAATCTTGTATATATTCTAATATATGAAGAAATTTGGGACTATATCTCTCAAGTGCATCAGGTGTTAAATATGTATCTCTGCCTGTCCATAACTCATCAAGCGCATTTTTAATTCTTACTTCATATGTTTCATCTATATTTGTTTCTATATCAGCATTTATTTTATCTTTATCATCTGCTTCATACATTCCATCAGGATCGGCAATTTGTTCATCAACAGAAACATTATCTAACATATCCTCATCTATATTTCCTTCAATTGCATCTTCTATATTTTCACCATTTTTTGGCATAGGTCTTACAATATGAGGATGTGGAAATACAAAATTGCAAAAGGCTCTTGAAAAAATTCTGTATGTAGATGCGGTTTCTTCAAATACATTATTACCTTTATTTTTTTTCTTTTTTTTACTCATTTGTTTTTCAAATGCCCTCTCTTTGATGCGAGCTTCTTCATATACACCAAATTGAAAATCACTCATATTTATTTCTATAATATGAATATCTCTATCTTTATTGAATGCAGGCATAAGTTCTTCAATATCTTTAAAATATGAAGTAAGTCCTAATACTCTTCTTTTAAATAAATCTGTATTTTTCATAATATTTTCATCAGTATTTATAAAATAATTAAGAAATTCATCAAGTGTATCGGGCATGGATTTGTATGTATCAATTGTTATTTCATTGGGATTAACTTCTATATTATTGTCTTTTAAAGTTCTGATTAGTATTTTAATAAATTCGTCATCAGATATTTGATTTTTTTCATTTAAATTAACACCCTTATATTTTGTTGTATCATCGTCATATTTAGAACCAAATCCAAAAGGATTTTTTGTAATAATTAAGGATGTTGTTGTTGGTTTATATTTAATATAATCAAATAAGTATTTGAATTTTTTAGATTTTAAAAAAAATCCTCTTATAATTTCCTCTGTTATTTTATCAGATGATACAATCTTTAATTTTAAAGTCCATGTTTTAATTTCTCCACGTATCATATTAAAAAGTATGGCAATTTCATTAGGATAATTAATAATAGGTGTTCCTGATAAAAATACAACCTTTGCGTTTTGTGCTTTCATTATATAATTATATAATTTTATGGATAATGAATCTGGTTTTTTTATTTTATTTACAATCCTACTTACTAAATTATGAACTTCATCTACCACTATAACAGCATTATCAAATGGGTTAATAGTATCATTACGAGTTAATTCATCAAACTTTTTTTTCCTTAAACCATTATAATTAATAAATGTATATTTATTTTTAATCATCTCATTTAATTGATTGTCTATTAATACTTGTCTATTAGATGACAATTTATCATAATTTGTTTTTTTTTTAATATTAACCAACCAAGCACCATTATTATCATTAATATATTTAGTAGTTAATCCCAAAACACTTGATAATATAGGTACAGCATCAGCGTTCGTTTGAGTATTTATAAATTCCCAATATTGATTTTTTTTATACATTAAATCACCACATTTTTTTAATTCTTCAACATAATTTCTTCTAAGTGATGCAGGTGTCATAATAATTACCCGTTTTTCTGATTTAATACCTTCTGCAATAGCAATAGAACTGCAAGTCTTACCTGCACCTAATCCGTGATATAATAATACACCTCTATATGGTGTGTATAAATTTATATAATCTCTCACTATAGATTGGTGTGATAATAACAAAAATTCAGTGTCGCTTTTATCTTTATTTTCACACGAAAATGTTGTTTTATCTTTTATTAATTGTGCTTTATAATCATTAAATAATGAAGTGATAAAATTAACAAAAAATTGCCTATTATTCATATAATATTTTGATGCTTTTAATAATATTTTTTGTTTTGGTTCTGGTATTCTTTTTAATATTTCTGGATCATCTATTATTAATTCATTGGGTACTTCAATAATATTTGGTTTCGGTTTATGTGTTTTTCTAACTGGTTCTATAAGTTTTTTAATTTTCTCATCTGAACTAGTTA
>Ga0114966_10002067_pt1 | contig 18072 bp, 15 predicted proteins | sample M_130207_XF_Meta_FD_87029 | JGI IMG/M metagenome (GOLD analysis project Ga0114966, IMG submission 87029) | Freshwater microbial communities from Lake Montjoie, Canada to study carbon cycling - M_130207_XF_MetaG | ecosystem: Environmental > Aquatic > Freshwater > Lake | place: Lake Montjoie...
TAGGCGTGTATAGCCTGCACGATATTGCCGACGAAAGTACGGTCGAGCGGCCGTTGCGGCGTAAATCCTGGCTCTTCGTCGCAGCACCAGACGACCACGTCCGCCGCCGCTTCGATATCGGCGACCTTGTAGCGGTCTATCATGTGCTTGTAGCCGGCAAAGTACAGCACGCGATTGCCAGCGGCCCGCATCGCCTGCCCGATAGAAAACAGCACGGCATTGCCGAGCCCGCCACCGACCAGCGCGACCGTTTCGTTGGTCGGAATTTCGGTCGGCGTCCCGGTGGGCCCCATCATCACAACCGGCTCGCCTGGTTTCAGCAAGACGCACATATCGCTCGAGCCGCCCATTTCGAGCACGATGGTGGAAATCAGCCCGCGCTCGGCGTCGACCCAGGCGCCGGTCAGCGCAAGCCCTTCCATCGCCAGGCGCGAATGCTCCGCGTTCAATGCGCTCGTTTCAAAATTCTGCAGCCGGTAGAACTGCCCGGGGCGGAAACGCCGCGCGGCGATGGGTGCGCGCACCACGACTTCGACTATGGTCGGCGTGAGACGTATGACTTCATGCACGGTCGCGCGCAGCTCGTCGTTCAGCTTCGCGAGGAATGCGCTGCTGTCCAGGCTGGACGCCGCATTCACTTTGGTCAGCACACGGCTTACGCTCGGATAACCCTGCTTAGCGCTGCCGATCGCTTTGACCACGTTGCCGAAAAAAGACGGATGCACGTCGCCGAAGTAGCTGACAAAGCGGCCATCGTCGCGCCGCGACAGCAGCACGCGGACCTGCTCGGGTTTCGAAATAGCCTTCTCGGCGGCCAGCGGCTGCCCGTCTTCGTCGCAGGCGCGGAAGTACTTGCCATCGAGCGTAAACGACGGCGCTTCCTCGCGCGCAAGCACCGTATTCGGTTGAGTGCCCGCAGCAATCAGCACCGTTCTCGCCGGCAATTCGGTTTGTCCGGTTTCCGACCATTTGCCATCTTCCGCGCGCGTCTGCACGGCAACGCGCAGTGCGCGCGCATGGCCGTTGGCATCGATATCCACCTGCAGCGGGGTCAGGCCTTCGGCAAAACGTATGCCTTCTTCCAGGGCTTTCTGCACTTCTTCATGATTAAGCGTGTACGAAGGGCTGTCGATCAGGCGTCGGCGGTACGCAATCGTCACGCCGCCCCAGCCCTGCAGCAACTCCAGCGTGCGCGGCTCACGCCCTTCGGCAGATGCACGCGCGCGCTCATCGCGCAAAGCACGGGCATGGACCAGAAACTCGTCGGCAATACCGCGTTCTTCTTCGTTCCATGCAATACGTGCAGCCGCTTCGCCGTGCGCGCGCGCCATCGTTTCGTAGCGGGCAAGAAATTTCTCTACTTGCAACGGGTAATACGCGAGAGACTCCGTGGCGGTATCGATCGCCGTCAAACCGCCGCCGACCACCACCACCGGCAAGCGCACTTGCATATTGGCTATCGAGTCGGCTTTGGCGGCGCCGGTCAATTGCAGCGCCATCAGGAAATCCGATGCAGTGCGCACGCCGCGCGCCAGCCCATTGGGCATATCGAGCACAGTTGGACGCCCCGCGCCCAGCGCCAGCGCGATATGGTCGAAGCCTAGCGCGAAGGCCTCGTCGGTCGTCAGCGTGCCGCCGAAACGCACGCCGCCGAACAACGCGAACTGGTCGCGGCGCTCGATCAGCAGGCGGATGATTTTCAGGAAATTCTTGTCCCAGCGCACCGTGATGCCATATTCGGCAACGCCGCCAAAGCCGGCCATCACGCGCTCGTCGAGTGCTTCATAAAGGTCATGCACGTCGCGGACCGGTTCGCAGGCCACGCGCGCGCCGTGCATATCAACGCCGGATATATGCGCGGGCAAGGGTTCGATCTTGAGTCCATCGACGCCGACAACGGTATGGCCGTCGTTCATCAGGAAATGCGTGAGCGAGAATCCGGCCGGCCCCATACCCGCGACCAGCACGCGCTTGCCGGACGGCGCTTTGGGATAAGGCGTGCGCAGGTTGAGCGGGTTCCAGCGCGTCAACAAACTGTAAATCTCGAAACCCCACGGCAGTTCGAGAACGTCCTTCAGGGTGCGCGTTTCCGCTTGCGGAATGTCGACCGGCTCCTGCTTCTGATAAATGCACGCTTTCATGCAATCATTGCAAATGCGATGCCCCGTCGCCGCCACCATAGGATTGTCGACGACGATCACTGCGAGCGCGCCGATGGCGACACCCTGGGTCTTCAGCTTGTGGAACTCAGAAATTTTTTCCTCGAGCGGGCAACCGGCGAGCGTCACGCCGAACGGGCTCTTTTTAAACGCTGCCGCGCCGCGCCCGCTGCCGCCTTTTTCCTTGAGCCCTTTCGAGCAGGAGTCCTTGCCCTGCTCATGGCACCAGATGCAGTAATTCGCCTGGTCGAGCGCACCGGCGAGGTCCGTGCCGCGGTCCGTCAGTTTGAAACCGGCGCGGCGGCGGATATGCGAAGGCGCGGCCGTGTAAGCGGTGTAACCGATGGAAGTGTCGGTGACCAGCGGCACAAGATGCTGGTAGTCGAGCTTGTGCGGCGCCTTGAACAGGACGCCGGTGCGATGCAGTTCTTTGCCGGCAGGCGTCTGCGCCGCCCATGCGGCGTAGCGCAATGCGAGATCGAGTTGCGGTTCGTGCACCGCTTCGTCAGTCAGCCAACGCGTCACATGCTGTGCGAATGCGAGTTCCGTAAACTCACTGCCGAACAACGCGGCCAGTTGCGCGCGCAAAGCGAGGCCGTCCATGACCGCGGCATCCGCAGCCTTGTGCTTGTGCATGGCCTTGCGCTGCACGAACAGACGCTTGCAACTGAACAGCGGTGCAAGCTCGTTGTGACGTGCCGCCAGCACACCAACTTCAGGTTTGATACCGAACAATTCCGCGATGAAATCTTCAACGTGCGGCGCCAGTGCTATCAGCAGTTCGGACTCCTGCTTGGCGGTGAGCGCTTCAGGATGAAGGCGCGATTCGCGCAGGCGCTCGCACAACGCGCTATCGGCGGCGCCCAGCGCGTGCATGAATTCAGCGTCGAGTTTCAACAACCCGCCGCGCTGATAAAAATCGGCAAACTTCAGATCAAAACCGGGGCTCAGCATCACCGCCACACCAAGTATCAACAAATACGCGAAGCGCGCGAACATAACATAAATCAGTTACCAAGTCAGGCCGCAAAACAGCGTTATTCCTTTGTGCGATAATGATTTTCCGTTTGGCTATGAAGCGGAAGACCAGCATGAAGCGAGCGGCAGCATGCAAAGAACCTTGGTGGCGCCCGATGCGTTGCGCCGGAAGCAGTCGATGACCCAGCAACCGCGCCATTTGCTGGCATGGCTGCTACTGCTGGCCGTGTTCGCTTACGTGAGTTACCTGGCCTTCAGAACCTACCTCAACCCGGACTTTTTGATCGGTTACGCAAATCTGTTTGCGTGCTGAGCGACTCAACCCGTCGCCACTGCGCCTTCTGCGGCAGTGACCGTATTCGCGATCAGCATGGCAACCGTCATGCGGCCGACCCCGCCGGGCACCGGCGTAATACGCGAGGCGACCTGGCTTGCCGATGCGAAGTCGACGTCGCCGGCAAGTTTGCCGTCAGGCAGCCGGTTGATGCCGACGTCTATGACTACTGCGCCCGGTTTAAGCATGCTGCCATTGACCACGCCCGGTTTGCCCACCGCCACAACGACGAGATCCGCGCGCGACGTGTGACCCTGCAGGTTGCGTGTTTTTGAATTGCACACGGTAACCGTGGCGCCGCGCGCGATCAGCATCAATGCCATCGGTTTGCCGACCGTAACGCTGCGGCCGATGACGACCGCATGTATGCCGTCCAGAGCCAACCCCACACTATCCAGCATTGCCATCACGCCCAACGGCGTGCACGGGCAAAGCTGCGGTTGGCCCGCCACCAGAGCACCGAGGTTTTGCCAACTGAAACCGTCGACGTCCTTGGCGGCGTCTACCGCATGCAGAATACGGTCAGTGTCGAACTGTAACGGCAGCGGCAGTTGCACGAGGATGCCGTGGATACTGGCGTCAGCGTTGAGCCGGTGGATCAATTCGAGCACCTCGCTTTCGGCGCAAGCAGCGCCGAAGCGATGCAGCTCCGAATGCACCCCCACCTCGCTGCAGGCGCGGGTTTTGTTCCTGAGATAGACCTCGGATGCCGGATTGTTTCCGATCATGATCGCCGCAAGCCCCGGCCGCACGCCGCGCTCGCGCAACGCGACAGCGCGCAGCTTGAGCTGGCCGTAGATCTGCCCGGCAATGGCTACTCCGTCAATCAGCGTGGCTGTCATGATTCTTCCAACTGCAACAAAGTCACAGGCTTATGGTGTGGCCGCGAAAATGGAAATGGCAGGACTTCAAAGAAAACGATCTCCGGCCTCACGCTCAACGCGCGGGCGGCGCTGAATTACGCGGATTGTCCAGCACCTGGAAGAAAATTTCATCCCGCTTGATCATGCCGAGTTCGCTGCGGGCGCGCTCTTCGATGGCGTCGAAGCCCTGCTTGAGATCGCGCACCTCGGCGTCGAGCGCCGCATTGCGCAACGTCATCTTCTGGTTGGTGTCGCGCTGGGCGCGCACCTGCTGATCGACCTCCCACACGCGCAACCAGCTGCCCTTGCCCAGCCACAACGGGTGTTGCAGCAGGACGATGAGTCCGAGCAGCGCGAGAGTGAGCAGCTTCACGCTGACGGCATTCCCTTAACGCCGCAACTGATAAAACGCGGCGCGTCCGGGGTAGGCCGACGCGTCCCCCAGGTCTTCCTCGATGCGCAGCAGCTGGTTGTATTTTGCAAGGCGGTCGGAGCGGCTGAGCGATCCAGTCTTGATCTGCATCGCGTTCGTCGCTACGGCGATATCCGCAATCGTGGTGTCTTCGGTTTCGCCGGAGCGGTGCGACACCACCGACGTGTAGCCCGCACGCTTCGCCATTTCGATGGCTGCCAGCGTCTCGGTCAGGGTGCCGATCTGGTTGACCTTGATCAGCACCGAGTTGGCGATGCCTTCGGCGATGCCTTTCGCGATAATTTTGGTATTGGTGACGAATATATCGTCGCCCACCAACTGCACTTTCTTGCCCAGCCGCTCAGTCAGGATCTTCCAGCCGTCCCAGTCGTTTTCGGCCATGCCGTCTTCTATGCTGATGATCGGGTACTGGTCGCACCAGCCCGCAAGCAGGTCGGTGAACTCCGCTGCCTTCAGCGTTTTACCTTCGCACGCCAGCGTGTATTTGCCGTCTGCATAAAATTCGGAACTGGCGCAATCGAGTGCCAGCGCAACGTCGGTGCCCGGCGCGTAACCCGCTGCCGCAATCGCTTCCATGATGAGCTTGATCGCCGCTTCGTGGTTGGCCAGCCGCGGCGCGAAACCACCTTCATCGCCGACCGCGGTCGACAGTCCTTTGTCTTTGAGCAGTTTTTTCAGCGCGTGGAAAACTTCCGAACCGCAGCGCAGTGCTTCGCTGAAGCTCGGCAGGCCGAGCGGCACCAGCATGAACTCCTGCATATCGAGGCTGTTGTCGGCATGCGCGCCACCGTTGATGACGTTCATCATTGGCACCGGCATCGACATCGCGCCGGCGCCACCCAGGTAACGGTGCAGCGGCAGGCCGCACTCCTCGGCCGCGGCCTTGGCGACCGCCAGCGAAACAGCGAGCGTCGCATTGGCACCGAGGCGTGATTTGTTTTCGGTGCCGTCGGTTTCGATCAGCGTCTGGTCGATGAAGCGCTGCTCCACCGCATCGAGCCCGATGATGGCTTCGCAGATTTCGGTATTCACGTTTTCGACCGCGCGCCGCACACCTTTGCCGAAATAGCGTTTTTCATCGCCGTCGCGCAGTTCGATCGCCTCGCGCGATCCGGTCGAAGCGCCTGACGGCACCGCGGCACGGCCCAGCACGCCGGATTCGAGCAGCACATCGGCCTCCACCGTTGGCAGCCCACGCGAATCGAGGATTTCGCGCGCAATCACATCTACTATCGCACTCATGATTTTCCCTGACCTGAAACGAGTTGTTCGGCAAATCCGCGCTGCTTGACCAGGACATCCAGCATCTTCAATGTTTCCAGCAGCGCTTTCATATGCTTCAACGGCCACGCATTGGGGCCGTCGGACAGCGCTTTCTCCGGGTTCGGATGCGTTTCCATAAACAAACCGGCGACGCCGCTGGCGACCGCCGCACGCGCCAGTACCGGGATAAATTCGCGCTGACCGCCGCTGGATGTGCCCTGCCCACCCGGCAGTTGCACGGAATGCGTGGCGTCGTAGACCACCGGACAGCCGGTCTCGCGCATGATCATCAGCGAGCGCATGTCGGACACCAGATTGTTGTAACCGAAGCTGGCGCCCCGCTCGCAGACCATGATGTTGTCCTGCCCGCTGACTTCGCGCGCCTTGTCGACCACGTTCTTCATGTCGCCGGGAGCGAGAAACTGGCCTTTCTTGATATTGACCGGTTTGCCGGCGCTCGCCGCGGCATGGATAAAATCGGTCTGCCGGCACAGGAACGCGGGCGTCTGCAAAACGTCGACGACTGCGGACACCGGCTTGACCTGCTCGATGTCGTGAATGTCGGTCAATACCGGCACGCCGATCTGCGTGCGCACGTCCGCCAGTATCTGCAGACCTTCGTCCATGCCGACGCCACGGAAAGACTTGCCCGAGCTGCGGTTGGCCTTGTCGAACGAAGACTTGTAGATGAACGGCACACCGACCGCCGCGCAGATTTCCTTCAACTGCCCGGCGGTATCCATCGCAAGCTGGCGCGATTCGATCGCGCACGGCCCTGCTATCAGAAATATGGGCCGGTCCAGGCCAACTTCAAATCCACACAGCTTCACGGAGTGTCACGCGATGTTCTGCAGCTTGGGAGCTGCGGCAGCAAACGCGTCGGTGGTTTTGGCATTGCTCAACGCGGCGCGGATGAAAGCGTTGAACAGCGGATGGCCGCTGCGCGGCGCCGAAGTGAATTCGGGATGGAACTGGCAGCCGATAAACCACGGATGTGCGTGGCGTCCTTCGCTGGGGAGTTCGATCATCTCGCACAATTCGTTCTTGGCCGAGGTGCCGGACATGCGCATGCCGGCCGCTTCGATGCGCGGCAGATAATGATTGTTTACTTCATAGCGATGGCGATGCCGCTCGACGACGCTTTCGGCGCCATACACCTCGCGCACTATGCTGCCGGCTTTGAGCAGGCACTCCTGGCCACCCAGGCGCATCGTACCGCCGAGATCGGAGTTGGCGTCGCGGTGTTCGACACGGCCGTCGCGCTCCTGCCATTCCGTAATCAGTGCAATCACCGGATGCGGCGTCGCAGCCTCGAATTCGGTACTGTGCGCGCCTTCCAGGCCGACAACGTTACGCGCGAACTCGATCACCGCCAACTGCATGCCCAAACAGATACCGAGGTAGGGCAGCTTGTTCTCCCGCGCGTAGCGAATCGCCATGATTTTGCCGTCAACGCCGCGTTTGCCGAAACCGCCGGGCACCAGAATGGCGTCCATGTTGGCGAGACAGCCGATGCCATTCTGCTCGATTGACTCGGAATCGATGTAATGGATGTGAATTTTTGCGCTGGTATGTATGCCCGCATGTATCAATGCCTCGGACAACGATTTGTACGATTCGGTCAGGTCGACGTACTTGCCGACCAGCGCAATAGAGACCGACTTGGTCGGATGCTCAAGCGCGTAAACGAGTTTGTCCCACACCGCGAGGTCCGCGCGCGGCGGCGTGATTTCCAGCTTGCGGCAGACGATGTCGTCGAGATTTTGCGCGTGCAGCATGCCCGGGATCTTGTAGATGCTGTCGGTGTCGACCGCCGATATCACGGCTTCAACCAGCACGTTGGTGAAGAGCGCGATCTTGCGCCGCTCGTCGTCCGGCAGCGTGCGGTCGGCGCGGCACAGCAGGACATCGGGCTGGATACCGATTTCGCGCAGTTCCTTGACCGAGTGCTGGGTCGGCTTGGTCTTGATTTCGCCAGCCGATGCGATATACGGCACCAGCGTGAGGTGGATATAGCAGACGTTGTTGCGCCCGATTTCGATGCCCATCTGGCGTATCGCTTCGAGGAAGGGCAGCGACTCAATGTCGCCCACCGTGCCGCCGATTTCGACGATGGCCACTTCGGCACCGGCAGCGCCCCGCCCGATGAACAGCTTGATTTCGTCCGTGATGTGCGGAATCACCTGCACGGTGCCGCCAAGGTAGTCGCCGTGGCGCTCCTTCTTGATCACGCTCTCGTAGATCTGGCCGGTCGTGAAGTTGTTGCGCTTGCCCATCTTGGCGCTGACGAAGCGCTCGTAATGGCCAAGGTCGAGGTCGGTCTCCGCACCGTCGTCGGTGACGAACACTTCGCCGTGCTGGAAGGGGCTCATGGTGCCAGGATCCACATTGATGTAGGGATCCAGCTTGAGCATCGTAACCTTGAGGCCGCGCGTCTCGAGGATGGCGGCAAGGGAGGCGGCAGCGATACCTTTGCCTAGGGAGGAAACTACACCACCTGTGACAAAGATGTATTTGGTCATTTCATGTCTAGTCCGTTTACACATTCTAGCGCGAAACGGCCCCGGCATTCAATGAAATTCGTGCGTCTCGGGTGAGTCCATCCACCAGCGTGTCAGCGCGGCGGCGCCGCGTTCTTGACTTCGCGTGCGAGGTAAAGCCAGGTTTCGACCACGGTGTCGGGATTGAGCGAGAGGCTCTCTATGCCCTCCTCCATCAGCCATTTGGCGAGGTCCGGGTGGTCAGACGGTCCCTGCCCGCAGATGCCCACGTACTTGCCCGCCTTGCGGCACGCCTGGATGGCGAGATGCAGCATGTGTTTGACCGCCGGGTCGCGCTCGTCGAAACCCTCGGCGATGATGCCCGAGTCACGGTCGAGCGCGAGAGTCATTTGCGTCATGTCGTTGGAGCCGATCGAGAACCCGTCGAAATGCTCGAGGAACTCGTCCGCCAGAATCGCGTTCGACGGGATCTCGCACATCATGATGATGCGCAGCCCGTTCTCACCGCGCTTGAGGCCGTTTTGCGCGAGCAGCTCAATGACCTTTTTCGCCTCGCCGACGGTGCGCACGAACGGCACCATGATCTCGACGTTGGTGAGCCCCATGCCGTCGCGCACCTTCTTCATGGCGCGGCATTCGAGCTCGAAGCAGTCGCGGAAACCGGCGGCGATATAGCGCGAGGCGCCGCGAAAGCCGAGCATGGGATTTTCTTCGTGCGGCTCGTACTTGGAACCGCCGGTCAGGCTTGAATATTCATTCGACTTGAAGTCCGACAGGCGCACGATTACCGGCTTGGGCCAGAACGCCGCGCCCAGTGTCGCCACGCCTTCGACCAGCTTTTCGACATAAAACTCGACCGGGTTGGCATAACCCGCCGCGTGCTGCTCGACCGCCAGCTTGAGGTCTCCCGGCAGGTCCGGGTAAGCCAGCACCGCCTTGGGATGCACGCCTATCATGCGCGCGATGATGAATTCGAGCCGCGCCAGCCCCACGCCGTCGTTGGGCAGACGCTGGAATTCGAACGCGAGCTCGGGGTTGCCCACGTTCATTGTGATCTTGAGTGGCGCCTTGGGCATCGCTTCCAGCGACAGATCGATCACTTCGACTTCGAGGATGCCGCGATAGACGAACCCGGTATCGCCTTCCGCGCACGACACGGTGACCGGCTTGCCGTCTTTTAATACGCGCGTCGCGTCGCCGCAACCAACCACCGCCGGTATACCCAGTTCGCGCGCGATGATGGCCGCATGGCAGGTACGCCCGCCCCGGTTCGTGACAATTGCCGAGGCGCGCTTCATGACCGGCTCCCAGTCGGGGTCCGTCATATCAGTTACCAGCACGTCGCCGGGCTGCACGCGGTCCATTTCCGCCGCGCTTTGCACCAGTTTGACCGGCCCCGAGCCGACGCGCTGGCCGATAGCGCGCCCGGAGGCCAGTACATCGGAACGCTGTTTCAGGCGATAGCGCCGCAACGTGTCGACTTTTTCGCTGGCTTTGACGGTTTCCGGCCGCGCCTGCAGGATGTAGAGCTTGCCATCCATGCCGTCGCGTCCCCATTCGATGTCCATCGCGCGTTTGTAATGCTGCTCGATGATCAGGGCATAGCGCGCGAGTTCTTCGACATCGGCGTCGCTGATCGAGAAACGCCGCCGCTCGGCTTCCGGCACCGGGTCTGTGCGCACGGATTTTCCGGCCGCGCGCGCGTCGGTAAAAGTCATCCGCAGCGCCTTGGAACCGAGATTGCGCCGGATGATGGCGTTCTTGCCCTGCTGCAGCGCCGGCTTGTAGACGTAGAATTCGTCCGGATTGACCTGCCCCTGCACTACCGTCTCGCCGAGTCCATATGCCGACGTGATGAAGACGACCTTGTCAAACCCCGATTCGGTGTCGAGCGTGAACATCACGCCGCTGGCCGCGAGGTCGCTGCGCACCATGCGCTGGATGCCGGCCGACAACGCAACGTCGGCGTGCACGAAATTCTTGTGCACGCGGTAGGAAATCGCGCGGTCGTTGTAAAGCGAGGCAAACACGTGCTTGACCGCATCGAGCACGCTGACCAGGCCGTGAATGTTGAGAAAGGTCTCCTGCTGGCCGGCAAATGACGCGTCTGGAAGGTCTTCGGCAGTTGCGGACGAGCGCACGGCGACCGACAAGTCATCGCTCGCGCCTTTCTGCATCGCCTGGTAGGCCGCTGCGATGTCCTGCTCCAATTGGGCCGGAAACGGCTGCGCCGTGATCCAGCCGCGGATTTCCTTGCCTGCCGCAGCCAGCGCGTTGACGTCATCGACATCCAGCTTGAGCAGCGCATCCGCGATGCGTTTGGCGAGACCATCGTGCGCGAGAAAATCACGGTAGGCCTGCGCGGTCGTCGCGAAGCCTCCCGGCACTCGCACTCCGGCGCCGGACAACTGCCCGATCATTTCACCCAGCGATGCATTTTTGCCGCCTACGCGGCCGACATCGCCCATGCGCAGCTTTTCGAAACCTACAACGTATTGCCCCTTGCTCATTGCCGAACTTCCATGTGATTGTGCAAAGCAGCGAAAGGCGCTATTTTACCGCTTATCATCACGTTGGCTATCATCAACCATGCCGCACCAGCGCTCAGCTTTTTTCATTTCGGACCGCACCGGAATCACCGCCGAGATGCTCGGCCACAGCCTGCTCACGCAGTTCGACATGGTGTCTTTCAACGAGGTAACCCTGCCCTTCGTCGACTCCGTCGAAAAAGCCGAGGCGACCGTCAAGCAGATTAACGAGCAAGGCGCCAAAGACGGCACGCGTCCGCTGATATTCAGCACGTTGGTCAACCAGAGCGTGTCGGGCGTCGTCGCCAAAGCCAACGCCCTGTTTCTCGACTGCTTTGAAATTTTCATCCTGCCGATGGAGAAAGAGCTCGGCGTGCTGGCGTCGCACGCAGTCGGCCGCTCGCACAGCGCCAACGACTTCGCGGACTATCACCACCGCATCGAGGCCGTGAATTACTCGCTGAGTCACGATGACGGCGTATCGACGCGCCACCTCGCCGAAGCCGACGTCATACTGGTCGGCGTCTCGCGCTGCGGCAAGACGCCGACTTGCCTCTATCTCGCCATGCAGTTCGGCATTCGCGCCGCCAACTATCCGCTGGTGCCGGAAGACTTCGCCAGCATGCAGTTGCCCGGGCAGGTCAAGTCGCTGCGCAAGCGGCTTTACGGCCTCACCATCAAGCCCGACCGCCTGGAAAAAATCCGCAACGAGCGGCGTCCCGGCAGCACTTACGCGACGCTCACCAATTGCGAGTTCGAAGTGCGTGAAGCCGAAGCGCTGATGCGCCAGGAAGGCATTCCCTACCTCGATGTGACCAGCAAGTCGGTGGAAGAGCTCGCCACTACGATAATGCAGCAGGCGAAACTGGTGCGCCGTATTTACTAGGTTTTCGCCACCGCGCGCTGCTGGCGCACGCGCTCGAACAGGCAGACCGCCGCCGCTGCCGCTATATTCAGCGATTCGGCGGGTCCAGGCATGGGAATGGAAACCACTTGATGCGCTGCCGCCGTCAGTTCCGGCGACAGCCCTGCGCCTTCGTTACCGAAGACAAAAGCCACCTGCCCGGCAAGATCCGCGGCAAACACCGTTTTCTGTGCCTGCTGTCTGGTCGCGATCACCTGCCCCTTGAACTCGCGCACCAGCGCCGCCAAATCGCACTGCTCGTATATCCGCAACATGAAATGCGCACCCATGCCCGCGCGCAGCACGCGCGGCGACCACGCGTGAACTGATGACTTCGAGAGAAAGACATGCTCGATGCCCGCTGCTGCGGCCGAACGCAGTATGGAGCCGAGATTGCCCGGGTCCTGGATGTCTTCGAGCAGGACGCACGCATCGATTTGTACGGGCACCGCGGGCGGACGCGGCGTCTCGACCGCTGCCAAAACACCGGTGGGCGTCGCGACGGTAGACAACTGATTGAAGAGCGCATCACTCAACAGTAACGATTCCAGCGGCGCAACGGCAGCCAGCAGCTCTTTTACTTCGGGATTTTGCAGACCGCTGTCGCTGACGACGAGCTGGGACGGTATCCCCACATGCTCACGATAGGCGGCGACGAGATGCACGCCGTCCAGCAGCGAAAGGCCATGCTTCTTGCGCTCGCGCGACGACTCCGCGAGCTTGAGCAGGGCCTTGAAACGCGCGTTGTCCGCGGAAACTATTTTCTTCATGCGGCGCAGGTGCGAAAACCGGCAAACACATCGCGCCGGTCGGGCATATAGAAATTCCGCCACGTATTGCGCAACAGCGCAGCGCTGGTAGCAAAGCAACCGCCGCGCAGCGCTTTGTGATTGCCGAACCACGGTTCGGAGTATTCCTTGTACGGATCGCGCTCGAATCCCGGGTACGGATTGAAACTGTCCGCCGTCCATTCCCACACATTGCCCACCATCTGGCGGCATCCCCATGCGCTGTCGCCCGCGGCATGCGCGCTGACCGGCGCCACGGCGCCGTCGACCCCAAGGAAATTCGCGCGCGTTGCGTCCGGCAATTGATCACCCCAGGGATACTTGCGTTTATTCGCGTCGCGCGGCGCGGTGGCCGCCGCCGCTTCCCATTCCGCTTCCGTCGGCAAACGGCGGCCTGCCCAGCGGCACCATGCGTCGGCCTCATACCAATTCACGTGCATTACGGCTGCTTGCGGCGCCAACGGCTCCACCTTGTCATAGGCTCGCTGCAACCACTGCCCGCCTTCCTGAATCCAATAGACCGGTGCTGTCGCGCCGTTGCTCTCACGCCATTGCCAGCCTTCGGCACACCACAATTCGCGCCGGCGGTAACCGCCGTCGTCGACGAACCCGGAGAATTCAGCATTACTGACCGCGGCGAGCGCGATTTCGAACGGCCGCAGCGCGACGCGATGCGCCCATTTCTCATTGTCGAACACGAAATCACTGCCGCGCGGCGTACCCAGCATGAAATCACCACCGGTTATCGCTACATCACCCGGATACGCTGCTCCGGCAGGCGCCGCACCGCTGCTACGTGGCAGATGGGCATAACTCAGCGTCTGGCGCGTATAGGTAAACGCTTCGCCATGCATTTCTTCGTGTGCCGCAGCGAGTTCCGCAAAATAGCGCAGGATCTGATCGTCCGGCGTGCATTCCAGCCGCTCCACTACGCGATAGAGCACGTCGGCAAGATAGCGCAGCACTGCATCGAAAGGCAGTAGCGGGTTATCCCAGCGCGTGTCATGGGCGACTCGCGCCGAATCGTACAGCGCATCCGCATTGGCTATCAGCGAAGGCGCGAATTCATTTTCGGCGCGGTAGCGCAGGCACCAGTATTCCTGGAACCACGCGACGTGCGCGATCTCCCACAACGGTGGATTGACGATGGCGAGCCGCGGGCCGAGCAGTTGCGTGCCTGTCAAATCGGATACCAACAACAAGGTCCGTTCGCGCGCGGCGTGCAACCGCTGTATCAATGCGTGCGCAGATGAGGCCGTCGACAATCGGCGGGTAGAGCTCTCTGCTATAGTTTGCACTGCGGGCATGCATCCATTCTAACTGATCGGCACTCCATGAAAATCGCACTCGTGACGCCGGCGCGGCCCGTTGCGCATTCCGGCAACCGCAATACGGCGCAGCGCTGGGCGCTGCTGCTGCGCGAACTGGGACATCGCGTGCGTGTGTTGACGGCGTGGGACGGCAAGCCCGCTGACATCATGATCGCGCTGCATGCACGGCGCAGCCACGATTCCATCGCGGCCTTTTCCGCTGCTTATCCGGCGCGCCCCTTGATCGTGATGCTGACCGGCACGGATCTTTATCAGGATATCCAGCGGGATGCCAAGGCCAGGCTTTCGCTCAAGCTGGCGACACGGCTCGTCGTCCTGCAGGACCAGGGGCCCGCCGAGCTGGCGCGCGGTCTGCGGAAAAAAACACGCGTCATCTACCAGTCGACATTGCCAATTAAGCACGCGCCGCCGCTGCAATCCTGTTTCGAAGTCTGCATCAGCGGCCATTTGCGCGAAGTCAAAGACCCCTTCAGGCTGGCCGCTGCGTTGCAGCACATACCGTCGCACAGCCGCATACGCGCCGTACAAATCGGCGGCGCAATGAACCCGGCCATGCGACGCGAGGCGCAGCGCTGGATACGCCGCGAGCCGCGCTATCGCTGGCTCGGCGAGGCGACGCATGGCGCGGCGCTGCGACGACTGGCCCGCGCCCGCGTGATGGTCATCAGTTCGCGCATGGAAGGCGGCGCCAACGTGGTGACCGAAGCGCTGGCAGCAGGCGTGCCGATCATCGCATCGCGCATTGCCGGCAATATTGGCATGCTCGGCCGCGGTTACGCCGGTTATTACCCGCCGGGCGACGAACGTGCATTGGCACGCCTGCTATGGCGCGCAGAGTCCGAGCCGGAGTTTTACGAGCGGCTCAGACATCTCTGCGCGGCGCGGCGCGGGCTCATTCGGCGCAGCCGCGAAAAAGACGCTTTGCGCCAGCTGATGCTGGAACTGCAGACCTGAAACGCGATATCAGGCGTCGCTGAGCAGCGACCTGACCGGCGCAAACGAACGCCGATGCACCGCTGATACGCCATGGACGCGCAGCGCCTCCAAGTGCGCAGCCGTCGGATAGCCCTTGTGGCGGTCGAAGCCATAATCCGGAAATTGCGCATGCAATTCCAGCATGAGCGCATCGCGTGCCGTTTTGGCGAGTATCGACGCGGCTGAGATCTCCGCAACCGAACTGTCGCCGCGCACGACGGCGCGTGCCGGCAGCGCAATGCGCGGGCAAAACAATCCGTCGACCAGCACTTCCGTGGGCGCGCTGGTCAAAGCCTCCACCGCACGTTGCATTGCGAGCAGGGTCGCCTGCAGGATATTCAGATTGTCGATTTCCTCGACTGACGCGCTGGCGACCGCCCACGCTACGGCGCCTTGCCTGATTTTCACTGCGAGTGCGTCGCGCTGCCGTGCGCTGAGTTTTTTCGAATCCGCCAGCCCCGTGATGCCGTGACTGCCGCCGAGAATCACCGCGGCCGCAAATACCGGGCCGGCAAGCGGCCCGCGCCCGGCTTCATCGACGCCGCAGATCATGTTATTTCTGCAGCCAGGGCAGCACTGCGAGCGCCGCCTGGCGCGCGGCGCCCCGGCTCAGGCTTGCGCTCATCTCGGCGAACCTGCGCGTGGTCCGCTCCCGCACCGCAACGTCACCCAGCAGATTGAGTATGGCCTGCGCCAGATTCGGCGCCGTCGCATCGTCCTGGATCAGCTCCGGCACCACGAAATCGCGCGCCAGGATATTGGGCAACCCATAGTACGGGAGATAACCCTTCCCCTTCAGCAGCCAATAGCTCGCCTTCGGCATCTTGTACGTAATCACCATCGGCTTGCACAGCAACGCCGCCTCCAGCGTAGCGGTCCCCGACGCCACCAGCACGACATCGGCGGCCGCCATCGCGTCCTGCGCATGGCCGAACATGATAGTGAGCGGCAGTCCCTCCGCCTCATTGCGGTACAGCGCGGTCTCGAACATGGCGCGCGTTTCGCGCGTCGTCAGCGGCACCAGGAACTGCGCCTCCGGCAACTTTACATGGATCAGCTTGGCGGTCTGGATGAAGAGATCCGCCATGTACTGCAGTTCGCTCTGCCGGCTGCCCGGCAGCAGCGCAATCACCGGCACCGCTGCCGGCAATTTGAGTTGTTCGCGCGCCGCGGCGTCGCGCGGGACCTGGTCCAGCATATCGGTCAGCGGGTGGCCGACGAACGCGACGTCGACGCCGGCCTGCCGGTAGATATCAACCTCGAACGGAAACAGCGTCAGCATCTTGCTGACGGCGCGCTTGATCTTGTGCAGCCGCTCTTTGCGCCACATCCAGATTGCCGGGCTGACGTAGTGCACGGTCGGAATGCCGTGCGCTTTCAGACCCTGCTCAAGGTCGAGATTGAAATCGGGCGCATCGATGCCGACGAACACCTCCGGCGGGTCCGCGATCAGGCGGCGACGCAGCTTGCGGCGGATGCCGACGATTTCCAGAAAATGCCGCAGCACTTCGAAATAGCCGCGCACCGCGAGTTTTTCCAGCGGGAACCACACCTCCATGCCGGCGGCTTCCATGCGCGGCCCGCCGATGCCGACGACCCGCAGGTCGGGCACCAGCTCGCGCAAAGCGAAAATCAGCTGGCTGCCGAGCAGATCGCCCGATGCCTCACCGGCCACTATCCCGATGGTGCGCCGGCGCCGCGGATGCTCAGCGGATGATGCCACGCGTCGAATTGGCGAGAAAATCCAGCATCAGCTTCAATTCCGGACAGGCGTCGACCTGGGCTGCGATTGCGCGCTTCGCGTCTTCCACGCCCAGGCCGGACTTGTAGAGCGTCTTGTAAGCGCGCTTGATGTGGACGATGGTGTCGGCCGAGAAACCGCGGCGCTTCAAGCCTTCGGAATTGACGCCATACGGCTGCGCGGTATTGCCCGACGCGGTGACAAACGGTGGTATGTCCTGCAGCACAACCGTGCCTATCGCGGTAATGCTGTGCGCGCCAATGTGGCAAAACTGGTGCACGGCAGTAAACCCGCCGAGTATCGCGTGATCGTCGACCCGTACGTGGCCGGCAAGCTGGGAGTTGTTGGCGAAAATCGCGTGATCGCCAACGTGACAATCGTGGGCCAGGTGGACATAAGCCATCACCCAGTTGTCGTTGCCCAGCCGCGTCACGCCCGCGTCCTGCACGGTGCCGCAATTGAAAGTGCAGAATTCGCGTATGGTATTGCCGTCGCCGATTTCGAGGCGCGTCGGTTCACCGGCGTACTTCTTGTCCTGCGGCGCTTCGCCCAGCGAGACGAACTGGAAAATCCGGTTATTGCGCCCGATGCGCGTGTGCCCGGTAATCACCGCGTGCGGACCGATGCGGCAGCCGGCGCCGATTTCGACGTGCTCGCCGATTACCGAATAGGCGCCGACTTCCACGTCGTTCGCGAGTCGCGCACCGGCGTGGACCAGGGCTGTGGGATGTATCGCTGCCAAGATCAGATTTCCATTCAGTCCGTTTTGCTGTCTATCGTGCGCAGCGTGCACATCAGCTCGGCTTCTGTGGCCAGCTGGCCGTCCACCGTGGCATGCGCGGAAAACCACCAGATGCCCCTCGCAAAACGCTTGATTTCGACGTGCAGTTCGAGCGTATCTCCGGGCATCACCGGTTTCTTGAAGCGCGCCTTGTCGATGCCGACGAAATAATAGACCGACTTTTTGTCCGCCTTGTGATCGTGCGTCTTGAATGTCAGGATCGCGGCAGTCTGTGCAAGGGCCTCGATAATCAGCACGCCGGGCATCACGGGATGATGCGGAAAATGCCCGGTAAAAAAATGCTCGTTGATCGTCACGTTCTTGATCGCCACTATGCTCTTGCCCGGCTCGCAGGACCGCACCTTGTCCACCAGCAGAAACGGGTAGCGATGCGGCAGCAATTCGAGTATTTGATGTATGTCCATGCTGTTCACGGCTTTGTCCTCTTGTCTTTGCCGAGCTGGCGCTCGAGTTCACGCACCCTGTGTGCCAA
>Ga0114966_10002071_pt1 | contig 18064 bp, 17 predicted proteins | sample M_130207_XF_Meta_FD_87029 | JGI IMG/M metagenome (GOLD analysis project Ga0114966, IMG submission 87029) | Freshwater microbial communities from Lake Montjoie, Canada to study carbon cycling - M_130207_XF_MetaG | ecosystem: Environmental > Aquatic > Freshwater > Lake | place: Lake Montjoie...
GCCCCTTCTTCGCGATGGACTTCGACGGCTTCTGCGAGTTCGGCGCCGACCCGGCTAAGTTCCTCGACCCGGATCTGGTGGCCCGCGTTCTCCGCGGTGTGCACGCCCCCATCGGCGAGGCGTTCCAGCGCTCGCTCACCGACAACTCCCGGAACCTGTTCCGCGCCGCACCCGTCCCCGGCCGGCACAGCCGCTGACGTCAGCCCGGCGGTGCGACCCGCAGCACCCGTTGGATGTCGGCCTTCATCGCCTGCAGTTGCGAGCCCCAGTAGCCCCAACTGTGGGTTCCGGAGGCAGGGAAGTTGAACACCGCGTTGTGGCCGCCTGCGGCCAGGTATTTCTGCCGGAATTCCTTATTGGTGTCCAGGGTGACGTTCTCCAGGTAGCCCGCGGTGAACAGTCCGGTGAAGGATGGATCGCCGGCGTTGTCCAAGTCCGACGGCGCGCCGGTACCGCAGTAGACCCACACCGCGGTGCCGTTGGCCACCAACCGGCCAATGTTGACCATGGGATCGTTGCGTTGCCACGCGGGATCACCCTTGGGTCCCCACATCTCTGAGGCCCGGTACCCGCCGGCATCGCGCATCGCGACGTTGATCAGGATCGGCCACAGTCCCAGCGATGGATTGAGGAATCCCGACAGCGATGCCGCGAAGAGAAACTGGGCGGGATGCCAGATCGCCAGATTCAGCGCCGAGCCACCCGACATCGACAGGCCCACAATGGCATTGCCGATTGGGTCGATTCCCCTATTGGCCGCCAGCCAGGCCGGCAATTCGTTGGTGAGAAACGTCTCCCACTTGTAGGTGACGGTGCCTGCCCTACCGGTCGCGGGCCGATACCAGTCGGTGTAGAAACTCGACTGACCGCCCACCGGCATGACCACTGACAGGCCAGACTCGTGGTACCACTCGAACGCTGCGGTGTTGATATCCCAGCCGTTGGTCTCCTCCTCGGCGCGCAGTCCATCCAGCAGATAGACCGCGTGCGGACCGCCGCCTTGGAACTCGACGCGGATATTGCGATTCATCGCCGGGGAGGGTACGTAGAAGATTTCGATCGGTAGGCCCGCCCGGGAGAAGGCACCTGCACTCGGGGTGGGTGTGGCCGTAATGGCCACTGCGGGTAGCAATAGTGCGGCGCCGACGGCCGCGGCAAGCCGGGTGGCTCGCGCGGTCGCGGTGGGCCTTGCTTCCTGTCGTGTCATCGACTTGGAAGTTAGCAATGCGACCCACCGGATTCGGCCCGGCCACGCCGGGTCTTAATTGCTTCGTTACCTCATCATGTGGGTGTCGGACCTTGAGGCTGTCAGACCTCGAGTACCGGGGTGGGCCGCTGGAATCCCCGGGTGATCACCAGCAACCAGGCGAATCCGATTGCCAGCCAGATCAATCCGAACCGCAGCGTCTCCCCGGACAGGCTGGTCCACAACCAGGCGGTGAGCAGAAATCCGATCAGTGGTAGCACCAGGTTGGTCAGCACTCGGTTGCCGTCGCGTTCGCGTCGGTCGATGAAGAAGTGTTTGATCACCGACAGGTTCACCACCGAGAAGGCCACCAGTGCGCCGAAGCTGATCAAGGAGGCCAGGGTAGCCAGGTCGATGACGATGGCGATCAGCGAGATCGCGCTGACAACCAGGATCGCGAACACCGGGGTACGGAACCGCGCCGAGATCTCGCCGAACACCTTGCGCGGCAGGGCGCCGTCGCGACCCATGGCGAAGAGGATCCGTGCCACCGAGGCCTGCGATGTCAGTGCCGACCCCAATGCGCCGGCGACGTAGGCGGCGGTGAAGAAGGTGTTCAGGAACTGCCCGCCCGCGGCGACCATCACCTCCAGCGATCCCGCATCCACGCTGGCGAACTGGTTGGACGGATACACCAGTTGCGATAGGTAGGACAGCACGATGAAGATCACCCCGGAGGCGACGGTGGCGATCATGATCGCCCGGGGCACGTCGCGAACCGGATCCTTGGCTTCCTCGGACAGCGTGGAGACGGCGTCGAATCCCAGGAATGACAGGCAGAGCACCGCCGCCCCGGCGGCGATCACTCCGAAGCCGCCGGCGGTTCCGTCGCCGGACAGTGGCGCGATCAGGTCCACAGTGCCCCTACCGGACATTTTCACCAGGGTCAGCACGATGAATGTGACGATGAAGATCGCCTGGACGGCGATGATCAGGAAATTGGCGCGGTCCACCGACACGATGCCGACGATGTTGAGCACCGTGACGATGGCGATCGACGCCAGTATGAACACCCAGGCCGGGACTGCCGGGAACGCCGCCTGCAGGTAGATGCCGATGACCAGATAGTTCAGCATCGGCAGAAACAGATAATCCAGCAGCAGCGACCATCCGGAAAGGAATCCGACCGGAGCGCCAAAACTCTTCTGCGCGTAGGCATATGCCGATCCGGCCACCGGGAAGGCGCCTGACATCCGGGCGTAGGAGTAGGCGGTGAACACCATCGCGATCAGGGTCACCACATAGGCCACGGGTAGCCGGCCACCGGTGGTCTGGGTGACGATGCCGTAGGTGGTGAATACGGTCAGCGGCACCATGTAGACCAGTCCGAACAACACCAGCGACCACAGGCCCAGTGCGCGGCGAAGGTGACCGCCGGAGGATTCCGACGTCGGGTCGGACCCGTAGGCGTCGGCGGGAGATGAATGGGCGGGAAGTGTCACGGTGGTTCCTCGTCTTGCGTTGTCCGGTCGGTCAGTTGGTGCTGCTGTATGCGGCGCGACCCCGTAGATAGGTGGCCCGAACGGTCACGGCGGGAATGTCGAGTGCCGGCGTGGTTCGCGGATCACGGTCCAGCACCACCAGGTCGGCACTGGCGCCGGGCGCGATGGTGCCCCAATTGTCCTCGGCGAACGCCTGATACGCCACACCGGCAGTGTAGGCCGCAAGTGTTTGTTCGATCGGCAGGATCTCATGCGGTGTCCAGCCGCCCTCGGGATCGCCGGTCTCGGTGCGCCGCGATGCGGCCACCGCGATGCCGTCCAGTGGTGCGCCGGAGGACACCGGCCAGTCCGAACCCAGTGCCAATCGCGCACCCGAGGTGGTCAGGGACCGCATCCGGTACTGCCTATCGGAGCGTTCGACGCCGAGACGGGGCACGGTCAGCACTGTCATCAGTGCATCCATCTGTGCCCACAGCGGTTGCATATTCGGGATGACGCCGAGTTCGGCGAACCGGCCGAGATCAGCGTCATCGGCGAGCTGAACATGCGCGATCACCGGTCGGCGGTCCCGGGCCGGGTTGCGCTTCACCGTGTACTCGATCGCGTCGAGCGCCTGCCGGATCGCGGCGTCGCCGATGGCGTGGATATGGATCTGCAGACCCAATTCGTCGACGCGCCGGGCAGCCTCGGCCAGCGAGTCGCCCTCCCAGGTGCGCATGCCGTGGCTGTGCAGACCCGAACAATACGGCGCCAGCAGTGCGCCGGTTTCGTTCTCGATGACGCCGTCGGCGAAGAACTTCACCGTATTGGCGGTCAGCAACGGTGAGCCAACCTGCTCAACCTGGCGTCTCGATTCGGCGAACTGCGCCACCTGCGCATCAAAGTAGCGCGGATCGGCGTAGAGGGCGAGGTTGAATCGCATCCAGGGCACCGGCGCGGGCCGCCGCCAGGTAGGTCGCGACATCAGCAGGTTCGCCCCAGGCATCCTGCACCCAGGTGACACCGCGGGCCAGGAAGTAGTCGGCGGCGGTACCGAGTGCCGACACCCGCAGAGTCTCGTCGCGGGCCGGCATGACGGCCGACACCAGATCCGTTGCGCCCCACTCTCGTAACGTTCCGAGCACGGAACCGTCCGCGCGATGCGGGATCTCGCCCAGTACCGGATCCGGGGTGTCGGCGGTGATACCGGCTCGCTCGATCGCCACCGAGTTGCACCACACCGTGTGGTAATCCCAGGCCCGCAGCACCACCGGACGGTCCGGCACGGCGGCATCCAGCCAGCGCGCGTCGAACAGTCCGTCGGGGGCCAGGCTGCCGTCGTAGGACGCCCCGACGATCCACTCGTCGCCCGGGTTGTCGGCGGCGAATTGCTTGACCGCAAGCACGATTTCGTCAACGGAAGCGCAGCCGCGCACCGCCGGACCGACGGATTCGAGCCCGCCGTAAAGCGGATGGGCGTGGCCGTCACCGAAGGACGGCATCAGGAAGCCGCCACCGAGATCCACGTGGTCTACCGCTGAGCTTTCCGAGGCCAGCGTGCGCGCCTGATCGCCCACGGCGCGAATCACGCCATCGACCACCAGCAGTGCGTCGGTATCCGCGCTACCGGTCCAGATCGCACCGCCGCTGAATAATGTCGCTGCCTGCTCGGGACTCATCAGGCGATGGTAGCCATCAGCGCCCGATTCAGTAGAGGTCTGTCTGTCGATCCGCGAACAGGTCGACATGCTCCGTCACCGACTTGTCGTGGGTGAGGCCCAGATCGATATCGGCCAACGCGATACCGTCGCCGGGTCCGGCCTCCGCGATGACCCAGCCTTCGGGACTGATGATCGACGTCGCCTCCATCCACCGCTGCCCACGCTCGGTTCCGGCGCGGTCGCAGACGGCCACCGCAACCTTGTTGGTGCGCGCGGTCGACATCGCGGTAATCACCTCGCCGGGGCGTTCCCCCTCCGGCCGGTCGAACCACGGCCAGTTGAGCGGAACGGCGATGAGTTCGGCGCCGTCGAGTGCCGCTCGGCGGGTGAGTTCGGCGAACTCCAGGTCGTAGCAGACCATCACCGCGATCGCGCCGTAGGCGGTCGCCACGACTGGCGGGCGCACGTCGCCGCGGGTGAAGATCAGCTTCTCCCGGTCCCACAGGTGCGTCTTGCGGTAGCGCGCCACCACCCCGTCGGCATCGACCACCGCGGCGCTGTTGTACAGCCGGCCGTCATCGCCGAGTTCGCAGAACCCGCCGATCACCACCGCCGGGCCGGCCGCGGCTGACCAGGCGGTCAGTTCCGGGCCGGCGACCGTGATCGCTGCCGATCGGGCCTCGTCGGCGTCGGCGAACATGTACCCGGACGTGGCCAGTTCGGGTAGCACGATCACCTGGGCGCCGTCGGTGACGGCCGCGGTGATCGCGGCCACGATCAGATCGGTGTTGGCCGCCAGGTCAGCGATTCTCGGCGAGATCTGACAGCAGGCGATCCTGGTCCGGGCCACGGGCTCACGTTAGCCCCCACCGCCCGGTTGGTAGGGAACCGATACGCTGGGCCGATGAGTGTGCACGCCGGTCAAGACGTCGCCGCTGCCGATGTCGATGTGCGCGATACCGTGCACGACGCCGCCCGGCGGGCGCGGGTGGCGGCGCGCACGCTCGGGTCGATGACCACGGCCGTGAAGGATCGTGCCCTGCACGCCGCCGCCGATGCCGTGTTGGCCAACGTCGAACAGATCCTGGCTGCCAATGCCGAGGATCTGGCAGCCGCCCGCGATTCGGGCACTCCCGAGGCGATGCTGGATCGTCTTGCCCTCAATCCGCAGCGCGTCGACGGAATCGCCGCGGGGCTGCGTCAGGTCGCCGGCCTATCCGACCCGATCGGGGAGGTGCTGCGCGGAAGCACCCTGCCCAACGGTCTGCAGGTGCGCCAGCAACGCGTGCCTCTCGGCGTGGTCGGGATCGTCTACGAGGGCCGACCCAACGTCACCGTCGACGCGTTCGGCCTGACCTTAAAATCCGGTAACGCCGTTCTGCTGCGCGGAAGTTCGTCGGCGGCGGCCTCCAATGCGGCACTGGTGGCAGTGCTGCGCGGCGCACTGATGGCCGAAGGTCTGCCCGTCGACGCGGTGCAACTGCTGCCCAGTGCCGACCGCTCCAGTGTCACCCACCTGATCCAGGCCCGCGGGCTTGTCGATGTGGTGATCCCGCGTGGGGGTGCGGGCCTGATCGACGCGGTCGTGCGGGACGCGACCGTGCCCACCATCGAGACCGGTGTCGGCAACTGCCACGTCTACGTCCACGCCGACGCCGATCTCGATGTCGCCGAACGAATCGTGCTGAACGCCAAGACCCGTCGGACCAGTGTGTGCAACGCCGCCGAGACACTGCTGGTGGACTCCGCCATCGCCGACACAGCGGGTGTGCGGCTGATCGGGGCTCTTCAGCAGGCGGGTGTGACCGTGCACGAGGATCCGAGCGAGGAGCAACTGCGTGCCGAGTTCCTCTCCATGGATATCGCGGTGGCGGTGGTCGACGGACTGGACGCGGCAATCGAGCACATCAACACCTACGGAACCGGCCACACCGAAGCCATCGTCACCACCGACCTCGCGGCCGCGCAACGCTTCACCGATCGTGTGGACGCCGCCGCGGTGATGGTCAACGCATCCACCGCGTTCACTGACGGCGAGCAGTTCGGCTTCGGTGCCGAGATCGGCATCTCCACCCAGAAGTTGCACGCCCGCGGACCCATGGGTCTGCCCGAACTGACCTCGACCAAGTGGATCGTCATCGGTGACGGTCACATCCGACCCGCCTGACCCCGCTCATACGACTGGAGACCCTGACTTGACTGACTCCCAGGCACGCACGGCACCGCTGTTCGCCGATATCGCCGATGTCTCCCGCAGGCTGGCCGAGACGGGGTATCTGCCCGACACCGCCACCGCGACAGCGGTTTTCCTGGCCGACCGCCTCGGCAAGCCGTTGCTCGTCGAAGGTCCGGCCGGTGTCGGCAAGACTGAGTTGGCCCGCGCCGTGGCGCAATGCACCGGTTCAGACCTGGTGCGGTTGCAGTGTTACGAGGGAGTGGACGAGGCTCGCGCGCTGTACGAGTGGAACCACGCCAAGCAGATTCTGCGCATTCAGTCCGGGGCCGGCGACTGGGAGTCCACTAAGTCCGATGTGTTCAGCGAGGAGTTTCTGCTGTCACGTCCGCTGCTCACCGCGATCCGGCGCACCGAGCCCACCGTGCTGCTCATCGACGAAACCGACAAGGCCGATATCGAGATCGAGGGCCTGCTACTGGAGGTGCTGAGCGATTTCGCGGTCACCATCCCGGAATTGGGCACCATCGCGGCCACCCGCATTCCATTCGTGGTGCTGACCTCGAATGCCACCCGCGAACTCTCAGAGGCGCTCAAACGCCGCTGCCTATTCCTGCACATCGACTTCCCGGACGCCGAACTCGAGCGGCGCATCCTGCTCTCCCGGGTTCCGGAACTTCCCGAGCGTCTCGCCGATGAACTGGTTCGCATCATCGGCGTGCTGCGCGGTATGCAACTCAAGAAGGTGCCGTCGGTGGCCGAGACCATCGACTGGGGCCGGACCATCCTGGCGCTGGGCATGGACACGATCAGCGATGCCACGATCGCCGCGACACTGGGTGTGGTGCTCAAGCACCAGTCCGACCAGGTTCGCGCCGCCGGCGAACTTCGGCTGAACTGAGAGCGCCGACGATGGCCACCCGCAGAACCCGACCCGCCCAACCGCTGGCACCGCACGGTCTTCCCGGACATCTGGTCGGCTTCGTCGAAGCCCTTCGCGCCCAGGGAATCTCGGTCGGTCCGTCGGAGACCGTCGACGCAGGCCGGGTGATGAGCGTGCTCGGCCTGGGTGATCGGGAAGAACTGCGCGCCGGTCTGGCGTGCGCGGTGTTGCGCCGTTCCGACCACCGCGCCACCTATGACGCATTATTCGACCTGTGGTGGCCGGCCGCACTGGGCGGCCGCACCGTGCTGACCGACGAGGACGCGGACGATTCGGAGATGCCGCCGACGCTGTCGCCGGAGGATATCGAGGCGATGCGATCGATGCTGCTCGATCTGCTCGCGGACAATCCCGATATCGGCGATCTCGATGAGCGCCTGGTGGCGATGATCGCGGCCATCGTCGAGGCGCACGGCCGCTACCAATCCAGCCGCGGTCCGTCGTACTCGTCCTATCAGGCGCTCAAGGCCATGGCGCTGGATCAGCTCGAGGGCCGATTGCTGGCCGGACTGCTGGCACCACACGGTGACGATCCATCACCGACTCAGGAACAGATCGCCAAAGCCCTTGCTGCGCAGAAAATCGCGCAACTGCGCAGGATGGTGGAGGGCGAGACCAAGCGTCGCACCGCCGAACAATTGGGCCGCGACCACGTGCAGATGTACGGCATCCCGCAACTGGCCGAGAATGTCGAGTTCCTGCGCGCCTCCGGCGACCAGTTGCGTCAGATGCGCAAGACTGTCGCGCCACTGGCCCGAACGCTCGCCACCCGGTTGGCTGCGCGGCGGAGGCGGTCTCGGGCCGGGGCCATCGACTTGCGCAAAACCCTGCGCAAGTCGATGTCGACCGGCGGTGTGCCGATCGATCTGGTGTTGCGCAAGCCGCGTCCGGCCCGACCGGAGTTGGTGGTGCTGTGCGATGTATCCGGCTCGGTGGCCGGGTTCAGTCATTTCACCCTGCTTCTCGTGCACGCTCTGCGGCAGCAGTTTTCGCGTGTTCGGGTCTTCGCCTTCATCGACACCACCGACGAGGTGACCCATCTGTTCGGACCGGATGCCGATCTGGCCGTCGCGGTCCAGCGGATCACCCGTGAGGCCGGGGTGTACACCCGCGACGGGCACTCCGACTACGGCAACGCGTTCGTCTCGTTCACCGAGAACTTCCACAATGTGCTTTCGCCGCGCAGTTCGCTGCTGGTCCTCGGTGACGCGCGCAACAACTACCGCAACCCGGCCGCCGACGTGCTGGCACACATGGTGACGGCCAGCCGCCACGCGCACTGGCTCAATCCCGAGCCCAGACACCTCTGGGGCAGCGGGGACTCGGCGGTGCCGCGCTACGAAGGCGTTATCACCATGCACGAATGCCGGTCGGCCAAGCAACTCGCCTCCGTCATCGACCAGCTTCTCCCGGTCTAGCGCTGAAGTAAGCTCGCAATCCATGCACTCTCGGCGCAGGCTCGGCGTGATGGGCGGGACGTTCGATCCCATCCACAACGGCCACCTCGTCGCCGCCAGCGAGGTCGCCGATCTTTTCGGCCTCGACGAAGTGGTCTTCGTACCTACCGGCAGACCGTGGCAGAAGGACAGCCGTCACGTCACCGCCGCCGAGGACCGCTATCTGATGACGGTCATTGCCACGGCCTCCAATCCACGCTTCTCGGTCAGCCGGGTCGACATCGATCGCGCCGGACCCACCTACACCAGGGACACGCTCGCCGATCTGCGCGCCCTGAATCCCGATAGCGACCTGTACTTCATCACCGGCGCCGATGCGCTGGCCTCGATCCTGTCCTGGCAGAACTGGGAGGAGTTGTTCAGTCTGGCGAAGTTCATCGGTGTCAACCGTCCCGGTTACGAGCTCACCGGTGAGCACATCGGCTCGGCATCGGACCAACTGTCCGCTGACGCGCTGACCCTGGTCGAGGTTCCCGCACTGGCCATCTCGTCGAGTGACTGCCGGGCGCGCGCGGCCAACTCGCGGCCGATCTGGTATCTGGTGCCCGACGGCGTGGTGCAATACGTCAACAAACTGGGTCTTTACTGTAATCCGGTTGCGCCCGAACAGATCCCGACCCCGGGCACCGGGGAGGTAAATCAATGACTGCATCCGCCGAAGCGATTCTGATGGCAACAGTCGCCGCGCAGGCCGCGGCCGCCAAACTCGCCCAGGACATCGTCGTCATCGACGTTTCGGGACAGCTGGTGATCACGGACTGCTTCGTGATCGCATCAGCGTCCAACGAGCGCCAAGCCAACGCGATCGTCGACGAGGTCGAGGAGAAGATGCGCCTGGCCGGACACAAACCGGCCCGCCGCGAGGGTGCCAGGGAGGGCCGCTGGATCCTGCTGGACTTCATCGACATCGTGGTGCACGTCCAGCACACCGACGAGCGCAACTTCTATGCACTCGACCGGCTGTGGCGGGACTGCCCGATTGTCGACGTCGACCTCGACTGTGTGAATCCAACCGTCGTGACACCAGCCGGCGAGTCGACGTGAGGGTGCGGCGGCTGGTGATGCTGCGCCACGGCCAGACGGAGTTCAATGCCGGAAGCCGGATGCAGGGTCAGCTCGACACCGAACTGACCGACCTGGGCCGGAGCCAGGCTCTGGCTGCCGCGGAGGTGTTGGCCACACGGCAGCCGCTGCTCATCGTCTCCTCCGATCTGCGCCGCGCCTTCGACACCGCCGAGACGCTCGCCCAGTGCTGCGGGCTGCCGGTTCACGCAGACCCCCGGCTGCGGGAGACCCACCTCGGGGACTGGCAGGGCCTGACCCACGATGAGGTGGACGCCGGTTCGCCGGGTGCTCGTTTGGCGTGGCGCGATGACGCGAGGTGGGCACCGCACGGCGGGGAGAGCCGCGTCGACGTTGCCGATCGCAGTGCGCCGTTAGTTGCCGAGTTGGTTGCGGGTGAGCGTCAGTGGGGTGCCGACGATGCCGAGCGGCCGGTGGTGCTGGTGGCCCACGGCGGACTGATCGCCGCGCTGACCGCGGCGCTGCTCGACCTGCCGGTGGACAACTGGCCGGTGCTCGGCGGGATGGGCAACGCCAGTTGGGTGCAGTTGTCCGGACACGGGGCCGCCGACGCCGACGTGGCCGATATCCGGTGGCGGCTGGACGTGTGGAACGCATCCGCCCAGGTTGCCAACGATGTCCTCTGAGCCTGTTCCCATACCGCGGCGCAGGGCCCTGCTGGTATTCGCAGACTCGCTGTCCTACTACGGCCCGCAGGGCGGTCTGCCCGCCGACGACCCGCGGATCTGGCCCAATATCGTTGCTTCCCAGCTTGATTGGGAATTGGAACTCATCGGCCGGATCGGCTGGACCTGTCGCGACGTCTGGTGGGCAGCCACCCAGGACCCTCGCTCCTGGGCGGCGCTACCCCGGGCGGGTGCGGTGATCTTCGCGACCAGCGGCATGGACTCACTGCCGTCGCCGCTGCCGACCGCACTGCGCGAGGCGATTCGCTATGTACGTCCGCCGTGGTTGCGTCGGTGGGTGCGCGATGGATACGGCTGGCTGCAACCCCGGCTCTCACCGGTGGCCAGACCGGCACTGCCGCCGCGGCTGAGTGTGGAATACCTCGAGATGACCCGTGGCGCAATCGACTTCAATCGCCCGGGAATCCCGATCGTGGCGTCGTTGCCGTCGGTCCATATCGCGCAGACGTATGGTTACTCGCACCGTGGCCGACGCGGTACCGTCGCCGCGATCACACCCTGGGCTGCTCGCCACCGGATACCACTGGTGGACCTCAAACAAGCCGTTGAACCGCACGTCCTCGGTGGCCGCGGTAACCCGGACGGGATTCACTGGAACTTCGATGCGCACGAGGCGGTCGCTGAGTTGATGCTCACCGCACTCGCCGAGGCCGGCGTCACACCGGGGCGTGACCAGTGCCGGTGATCGTGGTGACGGACTCCTCGGCCCGGTTGCCCGACGATGCGGTGGCCGAGTGGGGCATACGGGTGGTTCCGCTACACGTCCTCGTTGGCGGTGACGATCTGCGCGACGGTGTCGACGAAGTGCCGGCTGATCTGTATCAGCGCCACGTCACCACCGCCGGTGCCAGTCCGACCGAGTTGGCTGCGATGTACCGGGCTGCGTTATCGGATAGTGGCGGTGACGGCGTGGTTGCCGTCCACATCTCCACGGAACTGTCGAGCACAATCGGAGCTGCCGAGCACGCCGCACGTGAGTTCGACGGCGCGGTGCGGGTGGTCGATTCCAAATCGGCGGGCATGGGTACCGGCTTCGTCGCGCTGGCTGCCGCACGCGCCGCGCGACACGGCGATCACTTCAATGCTGTGGCCGCCCAGGCCGAATCGACGGTGCCGAAGGTGCACGCCTTCCTCGTGGTTCAGCGGCTGGAGAACCTCCGCCGCAGTGGCCGGATCAGTGCGACGGCGTTTCGGTTGGGAACCGCTCTGGCACTCAAGCCACTATTGCGGATCGATAGCGGCAAACTCGTTCTGGCCCAACGGATTCGGACCACCTCGAAGGCCATTGTCGCGATGGTCGAACAGGTCCTGGAGGTGGTGGGGGAGCGCCGCGCCGCGCTGGCCGTGCACCACGTGGACAATCCCGCCGCCGCAGCCGAGGTGGCCGCGACACTGGCCGGCGCGCTGCCCGGCTGCGGTCCGGCGATCGTCACCGACCTCGGTCCGGTGCTCGGGGTGCATCTCGGCCCGGGTGCGGTCGGGGTGGTCCTGGCGCTGGCATCGGACTGATGCCCGCTACCGGCGGGCGGCGGCCGCTACCCGGGTGCGCCGGGCCCGCGACAACAGGTCGGCACTGAACACCGCCAACGCCACCCATATCAACGCGAAACCACCCCAGCGGGCCGGCGGCATGAGTTCGTGGCCCACCGCCACGCCCCAGATCATCTGCAGCGACGGGGTCATGTACTGCAGCAATCCGAGGGTCACCAGCGGCAGTCGCTGGGCCGCGGCCGCGAAGCACAGCAGCGGTAGCGCCGTCACCGGCCCGCACAGGATCATCAGCGCCGCGTGCCCGGCGCCGTTGTTGGCGAACTGGGCATCCCCGCGCAGGGTCAGCACCATGATGAAGCCGATCGCGAACGGTGCGGCGATGGCGGCTTCCAGTCCGACACTGACTCTCGGATCGACCGGCACCACCTTCTTGACGGCGCCGTAAAGCCCGAAGGAGATCGCAAGAACAAGAGCGATCGCCGGGATGCGGCCTGTCGTGACGGTCAGTATCGCGACGCCCGCGGCGGCGATGAGCACCGCGGCCAATTGAGCCCGGTGCAGTCGCTCGCCGAAGAACACCACCCCGATCAGAACAGTCACAAGCGGGTTGATGAAGTAGCCGAGTGCGGCGTCGACGACGTGGCCGTTGCTGACGGCCCAGACGTAGACAAGCCAGTTCACACAAATGAGCACTGAGGCGGCCGCCAACAGCAACCAGGTGCGGCGGGTGAGCGACCGCAGATCGGACAGCTTGCGCATCACTACCAGCACGACTGCCATCAGCAGCAGGGTCCACACGATGCGATGCGCCAGCACCTCGACCGCGCCGGCCGGCTTCAGTAATGGGAAGTACGCGGGATACAACCCCCAGGCACCGTAGGCGCCGAGGCCATACAGCAGGCCGGTGGTTCGCCGGCCGGGGTCGCGCTGTTCGGTCACGCGGTTCAGTCAATCAGGCGGCGGCAAGGGCTCAGCAGCAGCGCGCCCCCGGATCGGCTTCGGCCCGCAGGTGCCGGTTCCGCCAATATTCCGCCTCGGTCAACACCGGCTGGTCCGGATGCGTCCGGCGGTGGTGCGCGAGGTAGCGCTGGTAGTGGTTGTCGCCCATCAATGAGCTGACGTACCAACGGATCTGACGGCCGAGTCGGGCAGCGCGCTCCATTGCCTTTGCACCTCCTTCTCGACCGGCGTGGCGATTAGCTGGGAGGGACCGAAAATCCGGGATGGCACCGGCGGTTCCACGGCCAGCGGCCGCCCGCGCCCTTGCATCGAGCGGATGGTCATGACGATGGCCGATGCGACAACGATCAACACCACCGTGGCGAAGAGGATCGACAGCGTGCCCTGGATGAACGTGTTGCGGATGACATCGTTGAGCTGGTCGGGGTTCTTCGCCGCACCCAGTGACGTCTTGCCGGCGTCCCGCGCATCGCGGTACTGAAAGTGCTGGGTCCAATAGCCCAGTTTGGGATTGCCGGAGAAGATCTTCTGCCACGACGCGGTCAGGGTGACAGTTAGATCCCACAGCAGCGGAATGCCTGGAATCCAGGCCCATTTCAGCAGTCCCATCTTGATCACCACCACGGTCACCACGGTCAGGGCGATTGCGGCGAGCAACTGGTTGGCGATGCCGAACAGCGGGAAGAGAGTGTTGATGCCGCCCAGTGGGTCGGTGACGCCCATCAGCAGGATGGAGCCCCAGGCCGCGACGACGATGATGCTGCACACCCACGCACCGACCTTCCAACTGGGATCGTGCAGACGGCGCAGCGGCCCGCCGAGGTTGCTCAGCCCGTCCGACAGCATGAACCGGGCCACCCGGGTGCCTGCGTCGATGGTGGTGAGGATGAACAGCGCCTCGAACATGATCGCGAAGTGGTACCAGAACGCCTTCAGGCCGCTGCCGCCGAAAACCGACAGCACCTGGGCCATACCGAAGGCCAGCGTGGGGGCACCGCCGGTACGCGACACGATCGACTGTTCACCGACACTCGCGGCGGCATCGGTGATCTCCGCGGGAGTGATCGGCGGTCCGGACAGGCCTAGCTTGTTGACGTAGGCCGCTGCGGTCTCCGCGGTGCCCCCGGTGGCCGCGGCGGGGGCGTTCATCACAAAGTACAAGTGCTGGTTCAGGATTGACGCGGTGATCAGCGCCATGATCGCCACGAAAGATTCCGTCATCATTCCGCCGTAGCCGATCAGCCGCATCTGGCTTTCCTTCTCCAGCAGCTTCGGCGTGGTGCCCGAGGCGATCAGCGAGTGAAAGCCCGACAGCGCGCCGCAGGCGATGGTGATGAACAGGAACGGGAACAGCGAGCCGGCAAAAACAGGACCGGCACCGGATTTGGCGAACTGGGAGATCGCCGGGGCATCCATGACCGGGCGGGCCAGCAGTATCCCGACGGCCAGCAGTGCGATGGTGCCGACCTTCATGAACGTCGACAGGTAGTCGCGCGGGGCCAGCAGCAGCCACACCGGCAGCACAGACGCCGCTAGGCCGTAGATGATCAGGCACCACGACAGGGTGACCTTGGACAGCGTGAACCACTCTGTGCCCCAGTCGGTCTGGGCGATCCAGCCGCCTGCCACCACGGCCAGCAATAGCAGCACCACCCCGATCAGCGATACCTCCGAAACTCGGCCCGGCCGCAGGTAGCGCAGGTACACGCCCATGAAGAGGGCGATCGGGATCGTCATCGCGATGGAGAACACGCCCCAGGGACTCTCGGCGAGCGCGTTGACCACCACCAGGCCCAGCACCGCCAGCAGGATGACCATGATCACCAGCACCCCGACGATCGCCGCGGTTCCGCCCACCGTGCCGAGTTCGTCGCGCGCCATCTGACCCAGCGAGCGCCCGCGCCGGCGGGTTGAAATCGCGAGCACCAGATAGTCCTGCACACAACCGGCCAGCACCGCGCCGAGGATGATCCAGATGGTGCCGGGCAGGTAGCCCATCTGGGTGGCCAGCACGGGGCCCACCAATGGTCCGGCCCCGGCGATCGCAGCGAAGTGGTGGCCGAACAGCACCCGCCGGTCGGTGGGCATGTAGTCGGTGGCGTTCTCGTAGATCTCCGCGGGTGTCGCGTGGTCATCGCGCGGACGCACGATCTTCATCTCGATCAGCCGCGCATAGAAGCGGAACCCGATGACGTAGGTGCAGATCGCCGCAACCACGAACCACACCGCGTTGACGGTCTCGCCGCGCAGGAACGCGATGACGGCCCACGCCAGCGCTCCGAGCACAGCGACAGCGCCGAAGACAAGCTTGTGCCGGGTGGTTATCGGTGAGCGGTCGATGATCGCGACCGGCGGCAGATTCCTATCGGTGCGGACGAAGGTGACGTCGCCGCGAGTCTCCTCGATGAAGTCCGGTGGTGCGGCGGGCGGCGATCCCACGGTTGTCTCCTCTGCTGGGCTCGGCGGTGATCATTCGACGGGGTTGCTTATCGCGTCTTCCGGCGGCACGATCAGCCGGCCGCGAATCGTCCGGTGACCGGCGGCAGGTCCTTCAGTGTCACGATGCCCGGCTTGGCGGCTACCACGGCGGGCACCGCGTTGGTCACCGGTAGTGCGGTGTAGATCATGCCGAGGCCCATGAAGCCGTCTTCGGTCCAGTCTCTCGGCGGAAGGCAATGCAGCACGGTGCGCATGTTCGGCACCCCGAACACCTGAATGACGTGACCGTGCTCCAGGGGCTTCGGCGGCACCACATGGTTGCCCATGATCCAGTTGAATCCGACGCTGACGACGTTACGGTCGCCCACCCAGCCGCGGTGGTAGCCCATCACGCCGGCCACGGTGCCCTCGGGGATCGTCATGAACCCCAGATCGGTGTCGCCGGTGGCCGCGGTGAATGTCACATCGAAGGACATCCGGTCGAGTTCGGCGCCGATCGCATCGGCCATCATCGCCGCCGACTCGGCGAAGACAGCGCTCTCTTCAGCGACGCTCTCGGCCAGACCCGGGGTTTCGGGATCGCAGGAGAACCCCATGGCGGTCTGGGTGCCGGCTGACTCGTAGGTCGAGCAGTCCACGGATTCGGTGATGCGGATCTCGTCGACCCGCTCGCAGGACCCGGAGAGCACCATCGCGACCATATTGGTCATACCGGGGTGCGCTCCATTGCCGAAGATGGTGGAATGGCCTCGTGCACACGCGTTTCGGACTCGCATGAGGTCGGCTTCGCTCTGCTTGCCGCCGGTGATCCAGGCGGCCGACGTGCACACGTTGACACCCGATTCCAGCAGCCGTTCGAGTTCGTCGATACTGGGCCACAGCGGGTTGTAGCAGCACGCGTCGGGCTCGGTCGCCAGTAGCGCGTCGATGTCGTTGGTCGCCGTGACCCCGGTCGGCTTTCCCGGTCCCAGCGGCCAGCCGGCCAACTCGGCGGCGTCCATCCCGACCTTGTCGGCACCATGCGCGTAGACACCGACCAGTTCCATATCGGAGCGGCCGATGATCGCGTGCAGCGATCGGCGCCCGATATTGCCGGTGGTCCACTGGATCACCCGAAGCGGCCGGTCCGTCGTTGCGGTCATATGCGTTCTCCTGTGTCGGTTCGGTCGTGTGCAGTATGGACACGCGCGGGGTGCACAGTCCGGGATTCGTCCACAGCTGGGCGACGGTACGGTCCCGGCCGACGGTCCCGCGTCGGTTCCCGACTCTACGGTCGCCGCATGCGCACTGAGCAGCCACTGGCCATCCTGCACCGGCGCCTCGGAGCCCGGCCCGAGGCGGTCGCCCTCCGTGGCCCAGACGGCGACGGCCCAGACGGTGATGGCCCAGACGATGACGAGAGCGGCGACGGCAGTGCTGACGAACTCGGAGTGCCGGTCCCGAGTTGGGTTCCCGACGGTCGGTCACCGCGAGGGCAGGCCTGGCTCTCGGCGATCCGGGCCGACCCCGGCCGCTCCGGCGGTATCGCACTGGGCGTCATCGGCGCGCTGGCAGTGCTGATCACCGTGTTCACCCTGGTTCGCGATCGCCCGGCGCCGGTGGCCTCAGCCAAGCTGCCCCCGGTGGAGATGGTGTCCACCGCCGCCCCGGGCGCCTCCCCGAGCGTCCCCCCGGGGCCGGGCTCGCCGACCACGGCGCAGCCGGGTCCGTCGGTGGTGGTCAGCGTCGTCGGGTTGGTGCAGCAGCCGGGTCTGGTGACACTTGCTCCCGGCGCACGCATCGCGGACGCGGTGTCGGCGGCGGGTGGTCCACTCAACGGGGCCGATACCGTCGGCCTCAACCTGGCCCGCCACGTCGCCGATGGTGAGCAGATCGTCGTCGGTATCGCCACCCCGGCCGGCCGCCCGGCGGCGCTGGGCAGTTCGGTCAGATCCGGATCTCCGGAAACCGGTCCGGCAGCCGCCAGCACCACACCTGCCGGTCCGGTCGATCTCAATACCGCCACCGTCGAGCAGTTGGACACCCTGCCCGGGGTCGGGCCGGTGACCGCCGCGGCGATCGTCGCCTGGCGCCAGGCCAACGGCAAGTTCACCGCCATCGACCAACTCGGCGAGGTCGACGGCATCGGCCCGGCCCGGCTGGAGAAGCTGCGGCCGCTGGTGCGGATCTGACCGGGCAGATCCCGCAGACGGCCACCCGGCTGGATGTCCGCCTGGTGCCTGCCGCGCTGACTGCCTGGTCGGTCACCGCAGCCGGAATCTGCTGGAGTATCGGCCCGGTGATCGCGGTGATCTGCGCTGTGGTGGGCACCGGGTGGTGGCTGCGTTGGTGGTGGCCGAGTTGGCGGGGACTGGGCGCCGCACCGGAGGCGCTGCACGCTGTCGGCGCGGTCGTGCTGGGTGTCGCGGTCATCGGGGCCGGTTTCGGCATTGCGATCGGACTGCGCAGCCACGCTGTGGATCACCATCCGACCGTCCGGCTGTTCGGCTCGACCGCCGAGGTGA
>Ga0114966_10002074_pt1 | contig 18041 bp, 21 predicted proteins | sample M_130207_XF_Meta_FD_87029 | JGI IMG/M metagenome (GOLD analysis project Ga0114966, IMG submission 87029) | Freshwater microbial communities from Lake Montjoie, Canada to study carbon cycling - M_130207_XF_MetaG | ecosystem: Environmental > Aquatic > Freshwater > Lake | place: Lake Montjoie...
CGCTCGGTGAAGTTCATCCGCTGGTTGCGGGTGCAACTCTATCTCCAGCCTCACGACGAGCCTGCCATCGCCGCCCTGCGCCAGTTATATGCGGTTTTGTAAGGGGAATTTTGGACACCGTTGCCGGCGTGGTAATCCCTCCGTACGCTACGGATTGGTTCGAACTCACCAACCTCGATCTTTTCTCCGTCACCATCACCGGATGGCAAATGGACGACAGCTCCAACGGCACCGGCAAAGTGAATTTGACCGGCATCACCAGCATCGCGGCCGGTGAATCGGTGATCTTCACGGAGAATGCCGCTACGGCCAGCTTCCTGAACACGTGGTTTGGCGGCACCCCACCGGCGGGCCTGCAGATCGGCAATTACACGGGCGGCGGGGTCGGGCTGAGCCAAACCGGCGACGCAGTCAACATTTACGATGCCAGCGCGGTCTTGCAGGCCAATGTTGTCTTTGGCTCGTCCGATGCCACCGCCCCCTTTCAGACCTTCGACAACACCGCCGCGCTGAATAACGCGACGATCTCGACGCTCAGCCTCGTCGGCACCAACGGAGCCTTTGTTGCCGTGAACGACTCCGGCGAAATCGGCTCGCCGGGGGTCGTGCCCGAACCCGGCTCGCTCGCGCTGCTCCTCGGCGGGGCTGCGCTGCTCGGCCTGCGCCGCCGCCGGAACTGAGCCCCGCGCCACCGGCCGCTCCCTCACGGAAGCCGCCCGCCACTCCGGCGGGCGGCTTCTTTTTTTGTCCGCGGGCGGCTCCGCGCGGCCACTCTGCGCTTGCTGCCGCCGCCCTTCTCGCGACAGCTTCCCGCCCTCTCACTCCCATGGAATCCGCCGCCCTCCCACCCGCTCCAGCCCACCCGGCGCGCTGGCTCGCGGTGGCCGTGATCGTGGCCGCGATCCTCGGCGTGCCCGCGCTGCTCGATCAGGGCGGGGCGCGGCGCCAGCCTTTCGATGAGCGGCCGCTGCGGACACTGGCCAAGGCGCGACCGACCGGCGTGCTGCTCGGGGATTCCATGCTCGAGACGCGCATCGATCCGCAGGCGCTGAAGAGCGTGAGCGGGGAGCGCTGGGAGGTGCTGGCCCAGCCGGGGAGCAGCTCGGCGATTTGGTTCCTCATGCTGAAAAACCTCATCGCCGGGCAATCGCCGCCGCCGCGCACGGTGATCCTCTTTTTCCGCGACCGCCAGCTCACGCTCCCCGCACACCGCACTGCGGGCGGCTATCGCAAAACCATCGAGACCTACATGCGCGACGAAGAGCCGGTGCTCGACGCGCTGCTCCGCGCCGGCGAGCGCCCGCTACCGTGGCCAGAGCGCGCCTCGCTGGCCGTCTATCCCGTGCAATGGCGGCGCGAGCACTGGCGCGATCGCGTGGCCAATACCGCGCTCGATCTCGTGGCGAGCAGCCGCGAATACGGCCGGATTCGCGACGACGCGCGCGACATTTTCGCCCCGCGCCGGCTCCGGCAGGATAGCGGGCTGGACTTCGAGCGCGAGGAGGGCGGCCAGCGCGGGCTGGATGCGGCCGATCACGACTTCACCGCGGCCGTCGGGCGCTCGTTTCTCCCGCATCTCCTCGAAATCGCCCGCGCCCGGCAGATCCAGTTCGTCCTTTTCCGGGTGAAGCGGAAGCCGCCCGCCGACGGCGAGTCCACGACCGAAAGCGCCACCACCCCGGCCTACATCCGCGACCTCCGCGCCTACGTGGAAAAAGCCGGCGCGCAGCTCATCGACGAAACGCGCGACGCCGACGTGGCGCTGAGTTTCTACGGCGCCGACGACCACGTGGCCCCCGCGATGATGAAGCCCTACACCGAGCTTTTCTGGAAAAAAGTCGGCCCGCAGTTGAAGGGATTTTGAGCTGCGAGCGAGTTGCCGGCCCGTAGTCGCACTGGCGCGCTGGACTGTCGGTGAAGTAGAGTCCGCGCATGAACGCTTCTCCTTTACTGCTCATCGATGGCGCGTGGCTCGGCGCGGCGGAGTCGGCACCGGTTTTCAATCCCTACACGGGCGGGGAAATCGCGCGGGTGCCGCTGGGCGGGGTGGCAGAGATCGAGGCGGCGCTGGCGGCGGCGGAGCGGGCGTTTCCGCGGGTGCGCGGGACGGCGGGGCATGAGCGCGCGGCGCTGCTGCTGCGGATCGCGGCGGGGATCGGGGCGCGGCAGGCGGATTTCGTGGCGACGATCGTGAGCGAGGCGGGGAAGCCGGTGGTCGCAGCGGAGGCCGAGGTGGCGCGGGCGGCGATGACTTTCACGGCGGCGGCGGAAGAGGCGCGGCGGGCGCACGGCGAGCTGCTGCCGGTGGACGCCTTTCCCAGCGGGGACGGGCATCTCGGGCTGGTGCGGCGCTTTCCGCTGGGCGTGATCACGGCGATCACGCCGTTCAATTTTCCGCTGAATCTCGTGGCGCACAAAGTGGCGCCGGCGCTGGCCACGGGGAACACCATGGTGGTGAAGCCGGCGATGAAAACGCCGCACACCGCGCTGCTCCTCGCGGAGGTGCTGCACGAGGCGGGCGTGCCGGCGGGGCAGATGAATTTCGTGACGTGCTCGAACGCGGATGCGGCGCGACTGGTCACGGATGCGCGGGTGAAAAAGGTGACTTTCACCGGCAGCCCGGCGGTGGGCTGGCGGCTGAAGGAGTTGTGCGGCAAAAAGCGCATCACGCTGGAGCTGGGTGGCAACGCGGGGGTGATCGTCCACAGCGATGCGGACGTGGCGGCGGCGGTGCCGCTGATCGCGATGGGGGCGTTTGGCTACGCGGGGCAGTCGTGCATCAGCGTGCAGCGGGTGGTCGTGCATGAGTCGCGCTACGAGGAGGTGAAGGCCGCGCTGGTCGCGCACATCGCAGCGAAAGTGCTGACCGGCGATCCGTGGGAGCGGACGACGGTGGTCGGGCCGATGATCACCGAGCCGGCGCGCGATGCGGTGCTGGAGCGGATCGCGGCGGCGCGGGCCGGTGGTGCGCGGCTGGTCTGCGGCGGCGAAGTGCGCGGGCGCTGCCTGGAGGCGACGGTGCTGGAAAACGCCGGGGCCACGATGGCGATCTGCGCGGAGGAGGCGTTCGCGCCGGTGCTCACGCTGCATCGCTACGCGGAGTTCGCGGAAGCGCTGGCGTTTGTGAACGCGTCCGACTTTGGCCTGCAGGCGGGCGTTTTCACCCGCGACCTCACGCTCGCGCTGCGGGCCTATGAGGAACTGGAAGTCGGCGGTGTGCTCATCAATCAGGTGCCGACTTTCCGCGTGGAAAACATGCCGTATGGCGGGATCAAGGATTCGGGCTTCGGGCGCGAAGGGGTGCGCTCCACGATGGAAGAGATGACGGAAATGAAATCGCTGGTTATCAAGAGGACGTAGATGAAACGACCGGCTGATTTTCAACGCAGAGACGCGGAGACCCCGAGGGCGCGGTTTTTTTTCCCGACGCTGCTCGCGCTGCTCGCGCTCGCCACTCCGCTTTCGGCGCGCGTGCCGCGCCACCCGGCCCTCCCGATGCTGCCCTCTCCCGTGACCACCGGCCCGACGGCCGGCGAGCCGTCGCTGAAGCGGCTGCTCTTCGGCCTCGGCGTGGGTTTTGAAAGGTTCGCCGGCGCGCAGGGCATGGGGATCACGCGGGTGCTGCCGGATTCGCCGGCGTCGCGCGCGGGGCTGGCGGTGGGCTGCATGGTCACGGAGATCAATGGCATCGTCACCGCGGGTCGCACCGGGGAGGACTGCGCGCGGATCATTCAAAGCACCTTCGGCCCGATTCGTCTGAAGTATCTCGACGCCAACCAGCAGGAGAAAACGCTGAAGCTCCGCAAGGCGTGGCTGCCGATGCCGGAGTCCCGGATTTTTAATCCGTGACGAAATCGAAGTCGGCCACGACCGCGCGGTGGTCGGAACGCAGCGAGTGGCCGTGCGTGCAATGGACCGCGCGGAGGCGGCGTCCCGACCAGATCTGATCGAGCGAAAGGACCGGGAGCGGCCAAGGCCAGGTCTCAGCCAATCCGCTGCCGGCGGCTTCAAAGGCATTCGTCATTTCCGCGCGCAGCGGTGCGAGCAGGCGGGATTCGCGCGGGGTGTTGAAGTCGCCGAGGAGGATGAAATTTTCCCCGAAGTGCGGGCGGGCGCGGGTCAGCAGATTCGCCCAGGCGCGGCGGCGCGACTGTGTCGGGCGCGGCGTGATGTCCACCTGGAGGACCGTGACCGGACGGCCGCGGATCTCGGTTTGGAGCAGCGCGCAGTAGGAATTGGCGGCGAATTGCCGGCTCTCCTGGGCGAGGATTTTTCCGCGGATCAGGCAGGTCATTTCGCCGTCGAACTCGGCCGCTGCATAACCGGGAAACTCCGCCTGCCAGCGCGCCAGCGTGGCCGGCTTCCGCCGCTGGTGCCCCTCGGCGAGCGCGATGATGTCGGCATCCTGCGCACGCAGCCAGCGGGCGTCGCCCGGCAGTCGGTCAACTGGTCGATCGACATTCCAATGCACCACGCGCAGGGCGCCCCGCCGGGTCGGAGCATCGTGCCGAAACCAGCTCGTGCTCAGCCACACGCAGAGCGCCGCGAGCGCCAGACCAACGAACGTCGCCGCCGCGCGACGCCGCTTTTTCCACCACCAAAAAAACGCCAGCGCCCCCGAGCCCGCGGCGATGACGGGCCACGGCGTGAGGTAGAAAAGGATCGCGAGTCCGTCGATGCGGTCGCCGACGGTGAGGTGGAGCACTGCGCCGAGCGGCAGCAGCACGCTGCCGGTGATCGCGCCCGCCAGAAACAGCCGGGCCGCGCCGTGCCGCATCACCGCGCGAGCCGCGCGAAGACGGCCTGCAACTGCTTCGCGACGACCGCGAACGAGAGCGATTCGCGCGCGAGTTCCACCGCGCGCTCGATCACGACCTGCACGTCATGCGGGTGGTCGAGCAGCCGCGCGGCGAGGTCGAAGAGCTGCTCCGGCGTGCGTCCGTGGCCGCAGAGATCGGGAAAGACGAGGCGCTCGGTGGTGCCATTGCCGCCCACGCACGGGACGCGGCAGAGCAGCGCGTCGCCCGCGACCTGGCCCGGCACGGCGCTGGCATCGAGCTGCCAGACGATGCGGTGCCGCGCCAGCAGCCGCAGGTAGCGCGGATAGGGCAGCCGGTTTTCGATCACGCGGAGCAGGCTGTCGGGGAGCTGCAGCCGCGCGAGCATCCGCCGGCCGCGCCAGCCGTCGCCGTTGAAAACGGTCACGGGTTCCTGCATCGCCTCCGCGAGCTGGCGCACCGCGAGGAGCGCGGCCAGATGATTGCGGGACGGAGTGGAAAATTCGCGCGTCCCGATGAAGACGCCGCGCCGCTCCTCGATGGGAATCGAAAAATCCCAGCGCTCGTCCTCCACGGGATAGGGAGTCGGGAGGAACTCCACGCGGCGCGCACCCGCGCCGAGATAGAGCGGGCTGAGGTCGGGCACCGTGGCGAGTGCCGCATCCGCGCGCTGGCAGATTTCCTGAAAGAGCCGCAGCCGCGCTGGTTTGCCCAGTAGCTCCGCGACCTGAAACGCCCCCGCCTCTTTCAGCGCCACGATGACCGTCTTCCCCGCGCGTCGCAGCTCGAGCAGCGCATCGCGCGACGCCTTCAAATCGCGCAGCAGCAGCAGCACGTTCTTCGTCTCCGCCGGGATCGCCTGATCCTTGCGGTGGAAAGCGCCGCCGCTACACGCGGCGAACGCGTGGTAATTCACCGGCGGATGCGCCGCCTCATCGGGCGCACCGGCGAAATCGGGAAAGTGTTGCTCGGGGTCGCGACCACCGGGATTGAGAACGGCCAAGGACATGAAGGTGCCGGAGTTCACCGGAAAATTCGCGCCGCGGCAACGCGCGACTCGCGGGGGAAATTCGAAATCCGAATATCGAAATCCGAAACAAATCTGAAAAGCGTGAAGGCGGTACAGGGGAGGAGGGTGCGCCGCCTGCCGTTTTCTGACCTTCAATTCCTTCGAGCTTGTTTCGGATTTCGGATTTTCGATCCCTACACCGCCGCCATCGTCACCAGCCGCCGGACCAAATCCTCCCACGTCACCACGCCGAGTTGCTGGCCTTGCGCGTTGCTCACCACGGCGACAGTGATGCGGGCGGCGCGGAGTTTGCGGAGGACGCTGTAGGCGGGTTCGTTCTCGGCGACTTTCACGATGCGGCGCTGGAAGGACTCGAGACGTCCGCGTTTCCGCCCGTCCATCGCCACGTCGAAGACCTGCACCAGCCCGGTGATTTCGCCGCTGGCGGCGACCACCGGCCAGCGTTCCAGGCCGGTCGCGCGGCTGGCGTCGAGCAGGTCGGCGAGGTCGGCATCCGCGGCGATGGTGCGGACCTCGGCCAGCGACAGCATCACGTCTTTGGCCCTCACGGCGCGAAAATCCACGACATTGTGAATCATCTGCCGCTCCTCTTTGCCGAGCGCGCCGGTGCGCTCGCTCTCGATGGTCAGGTATTTGAAATCCTCGCGCGCGACGAAAAGCTTCCGCTCGGGAGCCGGGCGCTTTTTGAAAAGCAATCCCGACACCGCGGAGCCCACGGTATGGAGCGGCGAGAGCAGCAGATCGGCGAGGCGCAGCGGGCCGGTGAGCGCGGCGAGCGCGCGGTAGGGGAAGCGGCGGAAGAGCGACTTCGGCAGCAGCTCCAGCCCGAGCAGATAGACCGGCAGAAACGCCGCCAGCACCAGCGGATAGCCGCGTCCGCCGAAGCGCGCGACGAACTCCTGCGTGGTCAGCGTGATCGCGAAAATGTTCATCAGATTTGTGACCATCAGCACGGTCACAAGCAGCCGCTCGGGTTGCTCGAGCAGGCGGTTCAGCCGCAGCGCGGCCCGGTCGCGCAGCTTCACGCGGTGCTTCAGCCGCACGCGGTTGACCGACAAAATCCCCGCCTCAATGCCGGAGAAAATGAACGACACCAGCAGGCAGAGCGCGACGGCGAGCCACGTCATGGTTCCTCCTCCTCCCCAAGCAGCGGAGCCTCCGGCTGCTCGACGAACACTTCCTCCACGCGCTTCCGCGAGGTGCGCCGCACGGTCATGGTGAGCCCGTCGATTTTCACCTCCGCGCCCGGTTTCGGTAGACCGCCGAGCCGGTTGAAAATCAGCCCACCGACGGTGTCGATGCCTTCCTCCACGAGTTGCACGCTGAGCAGTTCGTTGAGGTCGTCGAGCCGTGCGCTGCCGTTCACGATCAGCCCGCCGGCCACGCTCTCGATGTAGAGCCCGTGCTCCGCGAGCGGCACGGCGTCGCTGATGATTTCCTCGATGAGGTCCGCCAGCGTGACGATGCCCTCGGTGCCGCCGTGCTCGTCCACCACGATGGCGAGCCCTTGCGGATGCTTAAGGAAGCTGCGCAGCAGATCGATCGCCTTCATCGTCTCCGGCACGAAGGACGGCGCGATGAGTTGCTCGGTGTAGGGCGTGTCGGAGTTGAGCAGGAACGCGCGCACGTCGAGCACGCCTTCGATGTCGTCGGGCGTCTCGCCATAGACGGGCACGCGGCGGTAGCGCTTGGCGCGCAGGCGCGGGATCAGCTCGTCGTGCGTGAGGTCGTCCGGCACGGCGAAGGCGTCCACGCGCGGGATCATGCAATCCTTCGCGGTCTTGTCGCCGAGCTTGATGATCTCCTGGATCATTTCGCTCTCCGTCTCGTGCAGCGCGCCCTCCTCGGCGCTGAGTTCGACCAGCGTTTCGAGTTCGTCTTCGCTGAGAAAGTGTCCGGTCTTGAGCGAGGCCGGCGTGACCACATCGGCGATCTTTTCACTCACCCGCTGGAGCACGCGGGCGAGCGGATCGAAGACTGGCGTGAGCACCCGCAGCACGCGCACGCCGAGGCGCGCGAAGCGGTAGGGGTCGGCGAGCGCGGCGAGCTTCGGCACGAGGTCGCAGACGAAAACGATGAACGCGAAAATGGGCAGCGCCTCCACCCAGAAGGGCACGTCCGGCCCTTCCAGAAGGCGTAGTAAATAGAGGCTGAGCACGATCAGCGGCAGGTTGACCAGCGCGTCGGCGAGGAGGATGACGCTGAGCAGCCGGCGGGGATTTTCCATGAGCCGCGCGAGGGCCGCCGCGAAGTCCGAGCGGCGCGTCTTCAGCCGCTCGATGTGGTAGGGCTGGAGCGAAAACAGCGCCGTCTCGATGGCCGAAAACACCGCCGAGCAAACCGCCAGCGCGACGAGGATGCCGACCATGAGGGGGAACGCGCCGGCAGGCATTTACGGCGTGCCCGCGGCGGGCACCTCAAAAACCAATCGCTTCTTGTCACGCTCCATGCCGGGCAGAATAGTTTTCCACCTTCCCGCCGCGCGATGAAAAAAAGCGACCGCATCTCCGCCCTCGTCGGCCAGCTCCCCGCCGGCGACGCGTTCGACCCGCACTACACGGGCTACTTCGCGTGCTTCAACGCGGGCCGCTACTACGAGGCGCACGATGTCCTCGAACACCTCTGGCTCGAGTGCCGCGACGGCAACGCGCTCTTTTACAAGGGGCTGATCCAGATCGCCGGCGCGTTTGTCCACCTGCAAAAGCAACATCTCCACCCGCACCACCCAAAGCACGGCCGCCGTCTGCGCCCGGCGGAGCGACTTTTCCGCCTCGGCGCGGAAAACCTCGCGGCTTTCGCCCCGCGCCACCAGCACCTCGATGTCGCCGCGCTCCGCCTCCGCTGCGAGAGGCTCGCCGGGGAGATCATATCCGCCGACTACGCTCTCAATCCCTGGCACCCGGCGCACCTACCGCAATTGGAGTTGCTGGGCTGAATTGGGGCGGAGGATTTTCCTCTGCATATCTGCAGGGCCCCCACTTCCCGGGCACATCCCGAGTTCATCAGTGGCCGGAGTCCCGAGGTCCGCGTGAACACGTTCAACGGCGTGCCCGAAGCCGTCTGGAACTTCCACATCGGCGGCTCCCAAGTCTGCGGGAAACAGCTCAAAGACGGCAACGGCCGGGAACTTCACCAAGAACGACCTCATGGGCACCTCAAGCACCCTCTGACCGAGTCCACCCCAGCCCGGCGATGTTCTCCCCCAAGCCGCAGAACTTCCCCGACCGCATCACCCGCACGTCGGACTCGAAGGCGATCATGCCGTAGCGGGGAAAGAGTTCACCTTCCAGGCGCGCCGACTTCGCGGAGCAGCTCCTTCACCCCTGGCTCGCCGCAGAGCGATCCGACGATGAGTGCGCAGAAGTGTAGGAAGAACCATCGAGGAATTTTCCCGCCCGAATAATCAGCGGACTCCCTCGCAACCGTTTTCTCCAGTTTTGCCGAAACGTGCTCGGATCGGCAGGAAGCGGACATGGCCAGTAAGACGACGCAGACGAAAGAGAGTTCCGCCGGCCTGTTCATCGTCGATAACAGCGACTCGGATTGGAAGGTGCGCTCCTACCTTCGGGAATGGTGTGAACTCTCCAAGGCCATCGACATCGCCACGGGCTATTTCGAGATCGGCTCGCTGCTTGCGCTGGATGAAAAGTGGCAAGCCGTCGATCACTTCCGCATTTTGATGGGCGATGAAGTTTCGATGCGGACGAAGCGCGCGTTCGCCGAGGGCTTGAAAAAAATCGCGCCGCGGCTCGATGGAAATCTCGAAGCGGAGAAAGCGAAGGACGCTTTCCTCGCCGGGGTGCCCGCCAGCGTCGCCGCGATTCGCGCGGGCAAGATCGAGTGCCGTGTCTATCGCCCGGACAAGTTCCACGCGAAGGCTGACATCACCCACGCGCGCTCCGCGGTCGTTGGCTCGTCGGCCTTGGTCGGGTCTTCCAATTTTACCTTTCCCGGCTTGTGCGAAAACGTGGAGCTGAACGTGCGCATCAGCAGCAGTGCGGAGGCCGGCCTTTTACAGGAATGGTATGAGCGCCACTGGCAGGACGCCGAGGACATCACGCCCGATGAATGGGATACCGAGGAGTCGGTCGTCTTCCGCCAGCTCGCCCGGTATCAGCAGGACGCCTACAAAAAAATCTCGTCGGCATCGCGCGCATCTACGGCGGCGCGTTCCTTTGCGATGGCGTCGGCCTGGGCAAAACGTTCGGCGGCCTGATGCTCATCGAGCGCTTCGTGCGAAAGGAGAAAAGGAACGTCGTGCTCTTCGCGCCGAAAGCCGCGCGGCAGGACGTGTGGGAGCCCGTTCTCCGCCAGCTTCTGCCCGACCTGAACAGCGGCTTCGTGAACCTGCTCCGCTTCAAGGCGGCACGCTCCTGCAACCCGACCAGCAGTTCGATCCGGTAAAGGAATTCAACGAGCGCTACGACGGCCCTCAGCCCGCCACCGAAAAACTCCGGCGCGAATACCTCCGCCTCGTCCGCGATCACCCTGACCTCGCCGCCACGCTCGACAAGCTGCCGCTCAAACTCTTCACCGGCAAAGCGCACCCCCCGCCGGCGCGAAGGCCTCTTCTGCTGCTTCCGCATCCCGCGCCCCGACCCGAATCTCGCCACCACCGAAACCGGCGAACTCGGCTTGAAGGACGAGGAGGCCGTGAAGGTGAAGACCATCCACCAGTTGCGCCCGCTCCATCAGGCCCAGCCGTGGGGCATCTTCTTCGTCGAGTTTGGAAAAACGCGGCTGCCCATCGTCGAGCGCGGCCACCACGAAGACCTCCTCGCCCTCGCCGGCGCGGAGCGACTTCGGAGGCTCCTTTCCAGCGCCGGCGCAAGGAAGCGGAGCTTCCAAGACAAGCGCGTTACTAAGCAGGAGCTTAGGAACGAGGAGAAACCCCTCCATTCACACCACGCAGCCGGCAGACGCGGCGAATCGCTCCAAGTTGACGGTCGTCCCAAATGACACTATCCATAGTTTCAAATGAAAAAGATCGCGACAAAACCTCACGCCAGGCAGTTCTCCGGGATGAAAATCGTCCAAGCCAAAAGCGGCCCCTTGGCGGGGAACAAAGATCAAACCGGGGTAGTCGCGTTTTGCGTTCACGGCAAGACCGACTCGGTCGCGGGTAAAGGTGTTTCCCCGAAGTTTGCTCCGTTTAATCTGGTCCAGATCATCCATGACGGGCTGCCGGTTCAGGAGCTGTATGACTTGCAGGCCAGTCTCGACGTGCCGATGGAGCAGCTCTTCCCCATGCTCGGCATCTCCAAGACCACTCATCATCGCCGGAAAGCGAGCGGCAAGCTGGATGCGGGTGAGTCGGATCGCGTCGTGCGCTTCGCCCGGCTCATGGGCAAGGCCGTCGAAGTCATGGAGTCCGAGGAAAACGCCCGCCGATGGCTGACTTCGCCGCAAGTCGGCTTGGGCGGTGCAGTGCCCCTGGCGTTCGCCAAGACCGAAGTGGGCGCGCGCGAAGTCGAGGACTTGCTCGGTCGCATAGAATACGGGGTTTATTCCTGATGCTGGAAGCGTGGCGGATCATCAAGGAGAAGCATGCCGCCACGGCGTTTTCCGGTGAAGGCGCGGCCAAGACCGGGGGCCGATGGAACTCGCGGGGAGTGGCGGTCATTTACACGAGCAGCACCAAATCCCTGGCCGCACTGGAAAGCCTGGTTCACCTGAACCCGCCGGTCCTTTTCAAATACGTCGCCATTCGTATCGAGTTCGACGACGCGCTCCTCGAAATCATGCCGGCCAGGAACCTTCCCGCGGACTGCCGGGCGGAACCGCCGCCGCCGTCCAGCAAGGCGGTGGGCGACGGCTGGGTTTGGGCAGCGCGCTCGGCGGTGCTCGCGTTGCCGAGCGTCCTCATTTCGGGCGAACCCAACTACCTGCTCAACCCGGCGCATCCTGACTTCAAAAAAATCTCCATCGGCAAGCCGGAACCGTTTGCCTTTGATCCGCGACTGCTCGCGTGAAACCGCACGACCGCCGCGCCTCCAAGTGTGGAAAACCCACGGCCCGATCCCGACTGTGCCACGCTGACTTGGAACGAGAAAACACTGGTAACCGGTCGATGACAACGAGCGAGATTCTAGTAACGACCCCATTCACGCCCCCGCGGACGGTTGGGGCCGCGAGTGAAGCCAGCTTCCTGCTGGCGCTGCGCGAACATCCTGCTAAACAATCTCCCTCGCATGGGCTTCTACTACCGCAAATCCGTCAGGCTCGGCCCGTTCCGCGTGAACCTGAGCAAAAGCGGCGTGGGCTACTCCGTCGGCGGCTCCGGCTTTCGCACCGGCGTTTCAGGCTCTGGCCGGCGCTACAGCACTTTCAGCCTGCCAGGCACCGGCGTTGGCTATCGCACCACTGGAAGCAAAGGCTGCCTGCTGCTTTTACTCGCGCCGCTCGTTCTCGCTCCTGCCGTGCTCTGGGTCACCCACTTTCTCTCTTCATGAACATCATCTGGAAACGCACGCTCCGCACTTCGTCCTCCGAACGCTTTCTCGCGCAGCGAGACGGCAAGGATGTCGCTGCGGTGGACATCCACTATCTGACCAACGGCCACGTCTCCGGCACGGCGATCCTTCTGCGCGAGGCGGGGTGGAAGCAGGAGGACGTGTCCGGCCTGCTTAGTTCTCTCGACGATCATTTCCTGCCGGACGTGGACCTCGCGCAGGGAAATCTCACCTACACGGTGGTCATCGGTGACATCATGGGGAACTTCGAAGCGACGGTGGAGAGCCCCTGAAAGCGGATTGCTGCTCCGCGCACCGCTCCTAAAAATCCCACGCCTCCCGGGAACCCGATGAACTTCGGGAACCGCGGCGCATCCTTCGCCCCGCTTGGCTGGAGGGCGGAGGGGGTCGGTTCTTGAATCTCGCTCTCGGATCGTGCAGACCGCCGAATTGCGTGCCGCGTGCTGGCGCTGATGTCCGCCATTTTCTCCCGGAGAAAAACCGTCGACTGGAAGGTTGCCCACCCGGGAGATGCTGGAGGTGGCTGGCTGGCTGGACGAGCGCCGCGGAATGATCACCAACTCGGAAGCCCTCTTCCAGCAACTCGACGAGGAAGAGGGTGAATCCGCCGGCCAACAGTGGTGGCGCGATTAGCTAACAGCGCTCCTCTTGGGCGGCCTTTACGAGATCAAGGCGCGCAAACTCGAATGTCGAAACGCCTCGCGCAGACTTTGCAAGTCGGTGGGAGACAGCGGAGAAGAGCCTGCCGGAGCGACTGCTTCTGTTGCGTCGATGAAGGAGCGGAGAGCCGCGAAAATGACTTCCGGCGGTTGCGCCGCGGGTAACTCCACATCAAGGATGCTCGTTCCAAAGTCGGAGGTTTCCGTGAGTTCTTCGATCCAACGCATGATGGTATCCACCGGAGCACCGGGGAAACGTTGGGCGACCAGACTGAGGATCGCGGGACGGGTGGGCACATTGAGCAGGAGCGCGAGGAAGAACCGGTGCTCGGCGTCGGTGATCGATCGCCGTAACTCCGCCAGTCCGTCCCGGCGGATGATTTCCTCCAGGGTTGGGGCGACGAACTCCGCGAGGCGGCCATGCTTCTGCTGGAAGATTTGCAGACTCTCCTCCCAAGCTCCGATGCTCCGGAGATACCCCACGCCGTTTTGCAAAATGAAAAAACCGCGCTCGAAATCCAGCTCGCGGAGCATCTCAGCGACCAGGGTCGGATAAGTCGGATCGTCGGTTTTCTCGAGCACGTCGAGGAGCTGTTTGCGCCGGGTGGTCAAAGCGTCGTTGGCGAAAGGGTCCACGGCGAAGTGCGGCGGGAGATAGGTGAATTGCGGGCCGGTGCCGGGGTCGGAATGGGTGCGGACGACGACGCTGATGGAAGGGGTATCCAGATGAAACAGCGCGTGAATCTGGCTGCTCCCCGAGATGATCGGCACGGTGCTTCCAGTCGCCAGAAGCTGGGTCTCCGTCATCTGCAACTGGCCGACCCGAAGATGGGCCGAGATCGGCTCCGGTTGCGCAAACTCGAAGCGCGAGTGGATGCTCGATCCCGCGAGGACGTGGAAAGCGCCGGAGAATTTGTGCTGATGAATATCCGTGGTGCCGTCCAACCAGAAAAGGATCTGGATGTAGAACCGCGGGTCGTCATAGACCACGAGTTCGGGCTCACCGAAGCCGGACTGGGTCTGAAAAGGCTGCCGGTCTTCGAGCAAAAAATCCCGGATGAGGGTGGGGACATGCACATGCGTTGCGGGCGGCCGATCTTCGAGCACCTCTCGCGCGATGTCGGGAAAGAGGCCCTGCGAGAAGTTCACTTCTTTCCACCGCGCCAAAACCTTTTGCCCGAGTTCGGTGAAAAATGGATCCATGACTCTATTTGCGGAGTACACCCGATCCCCGGCAAGACGTAATCCCTCCCTCCGGATTCAGCCGGCGCGACCGTTTGTCGGGAAAGTGACGATGGAGCGGAGGCTCCTGAACCTGAGCCATCGCGGGCCGGAATCTTCCTTGCATCGCTACGGAAACCGCCGAAACTCCGCGTCCCTCCGCCTGGCAAACTTGGCCGCGCGGAGCGCTTCTCCGAAAGCATCACCAACCCGTCCGGGTGAACCCCGGACAGTTCCACCAACCCGCAGTTCCGGTCGCCCGGAGCAGACCGTCGTCCCCATTGACTTATGGCAGTTGAAGAAATCATCGAAACCGAAGGAACCATCACCGCCGTGCTCGCCGGCACGATGTTTCGCGTCGCCCTCGCGAACAAGCACGAGGTGCTCGCCCACATTTCCGGCAAAATGCGCAAGCGTTTCATCCGGCTCACCCTCGGCGACCGGGTGAAGATCGAGATGTCGTCCTACGACCTGAACAAGGCGCGCATCGTTTACCGGCTCGGCTAGCGGCGGCGGCCACGCCGCGTCGCTGTGCAATCCCCCTCCTTCAAACTTTCATCCTCACTCCGTCTATGAAAACCACCCTCCTCCTCACCGCTCTCCTCGCCTCCATCGCCTGCGCCAACGATCTCGGCTACACCGACACGCCGATCATCCCCGGCACGAAATGGCACGTTCACGACAGCGGCCGTCCGCAGCCCACAGTCATCACCCCCGGTGCGCCCTCCACGCAGGAAAAAGTGGGCACGGCCCCGAGTGATGCGGTTGCGCTTTTCGGCGGCGCGGATTTGTCCAAATGGAAATCTGGCAATGCCGAGGCCAAGTGGAAAATCGAGAACGGGGAAATGGTGGTGAGCGGCGGCGGCGACCTCCAGACGAAGGATGAGTTCGGCCCGGATTTTCAACTCCACCTCGAATGGACCGCACCGGTTCCGGCCAAGGGCAAGGGCCAGGGCCGCGGCAATAGCGGCGTGTTTCTTTTCGGTCGTTACGAAATCCAAATCCTCGACAACTTCGAAAACCAGACTTACCCCGACGGTCAGGCCACCGCGATCTACGGATACATGCCGCCGCAGGTGAATGCGTCGCGCAAGCCCGGCGAGTGGCAGACCTACGACATCCTGTTCGAAGCCCCGCGCTTCAAGGAAGGCAAGCTGGAGAAACCCGCGGTGGTGACCGTGCTGCACAACGGCATCGTTACGCAAAATCGCACCGTCCTCATCGGCGGCACACCGCACAAGGCGGTGGGCACCTATCAGGCGCACGGGGAAAAGGGGCCGATCCGCCTGCAGGATCACGGCAATCCCATCCGCTTCCGCAACATCTGGATTCGGGAAATGAAGATACCGTCCCCGGAAGATGTCGGCTCCGGGCCGGTACTCGGAAAGTGACGGACTGAAATCAGCAAATCGTCCGAAAGGGGCGATCCGCGCGCGGATCGCCCTTTTTCTTTTGCCGAGGAGTTCTTCTCCCGTGACGAACCATGCGGGCTGTGCCAGATACGCGCATGCCTCCCGCCACCCTCGCTCGCCGGGCGTTCACGCTCATCGAACTCCTCGTCGTCATCGCCATCATCGCCGTCCTCGCGGGTCTGCTCATGCCCGTTTTCCATAAGGCCCGGCTGAACTCCTACCGCACGGTCACGACCTCGAATCTTAAGCAGGTGGCCGCGGCCATCCTGTCCTACGCCGGCGAGCACGACGGCGAATTGCCCGGCCCACTGACCCTCGGACAAGGCCCCGACTATGCCCAGACGCCCGCCGATTCCCTGGGCTTTTTTCTTTGGAAATACCTCGACGCTCCCGAGCCGACGAGCGCGGTCCAGCAAGCCAAACTGCTCAGCAACCCGGCGTATGAGCGCGCCCGCCTGAAGCCCGACGCGCCCGCCTACGCCATGCACGTGAGCCTGCAGGACGCCGACGGGGGCGAGCTTCAGCCGTGGGGGTCGATGCGCACGGTGGCCGTCGCGGGGATGCGGCAAAAGCAGAGCGACGGCTCGCTTTGGGACAGCCCGCGGATCTGGGCCATGGTGGATCTGGATCAGAAAAACGTGGCGCGGGTCACCGATGCGACACCCTCCTGGCTCGCCAGCCTGCCGAAAACTCCGGCGCACGGGGAGGTGCGGATGACGCTCTTTTTCGACTGGCATGTGGAGCCGGTGAAAGTGACCGACCCGTAGTCTTCCCGTCGGCGGAGCGCGTCCATCCACCGCCAAAGTCCTTTTCCTTTCGCGGCGTTTCGTGTCTTTCGTGGCCTGCCATGAAAACTCCATTCGCTTTCGCGCTCGTCCTTTCGCTCCTCCTCGCGCCGCTGCACGCGCACGACGCCACCGCCGAGATGGCCGACGCCGCGAAGAACTTCCTCGGCGCACTGACCGCGGAACAAAAGGCGAAGGCGACCTTTCCTTTCGCCGGGGCGGAGCGCACGAACTGGCATTTCATCCCGCGGGAAAGAAAGGGACTGGTGATCAAGGAAATGACGCACGAGCAGCGCCTGCTCGCGCACGCGCTGCTGGCCACCGGGCTGAGCCATCGCGGCTACGCCAAGGCGGTTTCGATCATGAGTCTGGAGGCGGTGCTCGCGGAGTTGGAGAAAGGGCGGGCCGGCGGGGCGGTGCGCGACCCGGAGCTGTATTTCGTGTCCGTCTTCGGCACGCCCGGCGGCAAAGAACCGTGGGGCTGGCGCGTGGAGGGGCATCATCTCTCGCTGAATTTCACCACCGCCGGTGACGCCGCGCCTGCACTGACGCCGTCCTTTTTCGGCACGAACCCCGGCGAGATCCGCACCGGCCCACGCACCGGCACGCGCGTGCTCGCCGCCGAGGAGGAACTGGGCCGCACGCTGGTCAAGTCGCTGACCGAGGAGCAGCGCCAGACGGCGGTGATTCTCGCCGCAGCGCCCAAGGACATCCTCAACGTGCCGGGCCGCAACGCCACCAAACCGGAAGGACTCGCGCAGGGCAAACTGACGGCCGAGCAAACCGCGCTGCTCGTGAAGCTGATCCGGGAATACCTCTTCCGCCACCGCCCCGACGTCGCCGCGGAGGAATGGGCAAAAATCGAAAAGGCCGGACTGGAGAAACTGCACTTCGCGTGGGCCGGCGGCCTCGAGCGCGGCCAGCCGCACTACTACCGCGTGCAGGGCGGCGCGTTCGTCCTCGAATACGACAACACCCAAAACGAAGCCAACCACGTCCACAGCCTCTGGCGCGACTTCGACCGCGACTTCGGTGCAGACCTCCTCGGCGAGCACTACAAGGCCGCGCACCCGGCCAAGCCGTAGCGGGGAACGCGGCGCGCGTCATTCATCATGCGGATGACTTGGTTTTGAAAACGGCGTGCATGGAAGGCTCGCCCGTGCCGCGAGGCGGCGCGAGGCAACTCGCGAGGAAGCGGATGCACTCGCCCCGGGCCTCGCGAAAAAATTCGCGTCGCTGCGCACCCAGAGCGCAAAGCGCGGCGCTATGGTCCATCCACGCCACCCGCAAAGCAGCCAGGAAGAGCATCTGAAACTGGGCCACCCACAGTGCCTGCTCGATCGGGAGCCGCGCGCCCTGGTCCGCCTCAAAACGCTCGGCATGAAACGCGAGGTGTTGCGCTTCGTCGCGGAGCACGATCTCGCAGACTTCCTTGAGCACGGGATCGGGCGTGAAGCGCCCGACGAGCCGGTAGTAGGCCGTGCCGATGAGTTCCACTATGACGAGCACCTGGATTTCAAACCCGACACCGAGCGCGTGACGGACGCTGCGAAAAAGCGAGTGCGTCCAGTGCCTGGACACGAGCCGTCCGCGGCAGCGCTCGACGAGTTTTTGCAACAGCCGTGCGTGCTCCTGCTCCTCCTGAATGAAGAGCGCGAGCGCCGCGCAATAGGCGGGGTCGCC
>Ga0114966_10002077_pt1 | contig 18036 bp, 12 predicted proteins | sample M_130207_XF_Meta_FD_87029 | JGI IMG/M metagenome (GOLD analysis project Ga0114966, IMG submission 87029) | Freshwater microbial communities from Lake Montjoie, Canada to study carbon cycling - M_130207_XF_MetaG | ecosystem: Environmental > Aquatic > Freshwater > Lake | place: Lake Montjoie...
CCATGTTTCCAAAGTCGTTGCATATGCGCTGAATCATGCCATTTGTGCTTGAAGCCAAAACGCCGCTGTCAATGTGACCGCGCAAAATTTCTCCATCACGAATTTCTAGAACGTTATTCGAAGTCGCATAATCGTCGCTGTCTCCAAATTGTTTGGTTTTATATTTCATGCTAAGCGGCGGAAGAATCTGCGACAGAATTTCAAAATTGGTAATCTTCTTGGTAGGGTCGCTGAAAAGCGAAGCGTCGACATTTTTATATCCCATTAGAAGATTCATGGCTGCGCGCGCATCAAACGCGGCAATGCCGCTTCGAGTAAATTGGTAGATTCCCAGCAACGAATCTTGAAAAATACCGATAATCGAATTATTCTTTGCAGGACTTATGATTTGATACGGAACTGCTGCAAGCCCCTTAAGCTCGGCTTCGGCTTCATCATCTTGCGGCATGTGCAAATTCATTTCATCACCATCAAAATCGGCATTGTACGGTTTGGTATCACCAATATTCATTCGAAAGGTGTCTCCCTGTTGCATAATTCTCGCAATGTGACACATCATGCTCATTCTGTGAAGCGTCGGCTGGCGATTAAATAGAACGCCGTCTCCGTCCATCATGTGACGGTGCACCACATCGCCATTTTCAAGAACGACCGTAGTTCTATCCATGTATCGCAGCGAAATATCGCCACCCGTTTTTTTCTCAAGAATATTCGCACCAGGATACACATCTGGACCGTTTAGAACCAGCTGCTGAAGGAAATCGCGATTGCGATTATTTACAACAACCGGTTTTGTAATATTCATTGCAATTTTCTTCGGCACGCCGAGCTCGCGAATCGACAAATTAGGGTCGGGTGTAATGACAGACCTGGCTGAAAAATCAACGCGCTTCCCCATCAAATTTCCTCTTACGCGACCACCCTTTCCATTAAGACGCTCTTTAATTGATTTCAGCGGACGCCCGGACCGCTGTGCCACCGGCGCGCAAGACGGAATATTATTATCAACTTGCGTGGCAATAAAGTATTGCAACAAACTTTGCCAATCGTCGATAATTGCAGAATTTACCGATGACTCGTTCATTTTCTCAAGAAGCGTCTTGTTCGCTTTAATAATATTCACAATTGTATGACTAATATCATCCTCGCTGCGCTGATTTCCATCCATTTTAATCGACGGGCGAACAGCGGGTGGCGGAATCGCTAGCACTTGACAAATGAACCAATCCGGTCTTGAAAATTGCGGACTAAATCCCATAAATGCAACATCTTGATCAGATATCCTCCTAAATATTTTCAACACGACTTCTGGAGTCATTTTCATATTCAATTTCTCTTTTGTTCCATCAGCGCCTTCTTCTGCATCACCATCCCATTCTGCAAAAAGAGTAGCCAAGTTCTCTTTTTTAATTTTTTTGGGAACGAGACAGCCACATCCGTCGTGGGTGTCGTCGCCACATCTTTTAACTTTGCTCGCTAAATGATGCACGTAATTCCATCGTTCATATGCCTTCATGTCCATGCATTCTTTATTTGTTTCTTTATTTATAAGCAGTTTGCTGCATTTTATGCAGACGCATTTTAGCAACTTAATTATTGTTGGAAGATATTGATAATAAAATACGGGTTTTGCCAATTCAATGTGTCCGAAATAACCTGGAGTTCTAATATAATCTAAACCGTCCGTCGGACATTTGAGTCCTGGTTCTAAAACGCCCAATCGTGGATCAAACATTCCGCCGATCACCGGAATATTATTTGAATATGTGTCTCTGCTTGTAATTTCTGCAACCGAGCATTTGCGAATTTCTTCCGGCGAAAGCACACTAAATTGAATTCCAACGATTTTAGAAACTGTTTTTTTTGTCCAATTCGGTGTTGTCATTCTAGCAACGAGGCTACTATTTTCTATATTATTATGTCTATATTGTTTTATTCAATTTTTTATTTATTATATTATTTATTATCTAATAAATAGTATAATAATTAAAGAATATTTTATTACTGAACAAAAGAAATGAACTGATGTTCAAATATAAATGTCAAGGGTATTAAATACTTTTTACATCTTTGGACATTAAAAATGCCGATTTATACTTTAAAAATATTACAACATAAATTTTCAAAAATAGTAGAATCTGCTTGAGGTGTTGCTATATTATATATATCAATTTTATCTGAATTACTTTTATACAGATCAGTTGAATTAAAACATTTACCACACACCAAAATTACAATTATTTTATATTTTAACTGTGGATACTTATTTTGAAGAATTATATCTAATTTTTCAGCATCATCAATATCATTTATAATATTAGAATATTTTCCATTATGTTCGTAATGGTGATGACAAGCATGTCCTTTTCTACAAAATATAATGTCTTCGTTACTTGTTTCTAGAATATTAATTAATCTTTTACATCTTCTAATATATTTTTCTTTATCTTGATTTAGTAAATTACTATTTTCAAAATCGTGGTGAAAATATATATCGTATTTATTAATTCTGTTATTTAATGGTTCTGTAAAAAAATTGAAATTATCATCTAAACACTTAGATACACCATTATATGCAACAGTCCAATCAAATGGAAATGATAGATTTCGTAAATTTTTTTTTTTTAAAAAATCTGCTATTCCACAATCTACGCCTATTGGTATATACATTTACATAAATATATACATAAATATATTTATGTATACGCATTCTGGGCATTTAATTTCAAAAGGTGCTGGTGGTAGAAAAAAAAATAAATAAAAGAAATAAAATAAATCAAAGAAACGCAATTATTATGTCTATATTGTTTTGTTTTTATTCAATTTTATAATTATTTTATTAAAAATATAATAATTATAAAATAATTGTATATAATAATAAATAAAAATAGTTAATAAATGAAATTAAAAAAACGGTCGACACAAAAACGACAACGTTTATTAAAAAGAGGTTTAAAGAATTCTATTCTTCAACATGGTGGAGGTTTTATGGATATGATGACTTCATTGGAGGAAACAACGGAGGGGCAGAGCTATACTTCTATGTCTGTTCATTCAACTAAACCATTAATCGTAATTGGAAATAATACGGGAGAATTGATTTTATGGAAAATAGATACTGAATCGGCGCCAAAAAAGCTGGCAGTTTTAATCGGTTTACCGAGCGCCGCAAAGTTCACAGAATTTCATAAAACTCTTCCATTTATAGCAGCAGGGTGTTCTGGTAAAGTATTAATGTGGATATACCAAAAAGAAGAAGGTCAAGAGGATGTTGTTCAACAACTTCAACCATCACATACCGTTTTTAGTTTGAAAAGTGAAGATGATCTTAATCGTGAAATTGGTGAAGTGGAAACAAATTTGATAGAGATGGCAAACTTAAACAAAGTTACAGATGGCGAAATTGGTAAATTGCAGGGTAGTAATGAAACCACGACAGTTAGAAGAAGAGATCAGCTATATAAAGAATATAGAATTAAAAAAGGTGAGATAAAAAAAAACCAAAGTGCTTTAGAAAACCTAAGAATTGAATTAGAAAATTTACAAAAAAAACTTCAAAATGAAGTTTCGTGTATTGCGTTTCATCCAAACAAACCATACATTGCAGTTGGTCTAAATAATAAAACTACAAATGTTAGTAGTAGATTTGTTATGTATACATTTGACCCTGAATCCGAATCCATTAAAGCATTATATGATATTATTCCGGATAAATATATTAGTCCACGCAACAATGTTAACGTTTTAATGGCATCATTTGGTAGTGATGGAAATATGTTTGCCTATACAACATGTCATCGTTCTAATGGTAGTCCTGGTGTTTTAAGAGTACAGAATTTTTATACTGATAATCAGGAGTTAGAAACCTCTGAAAAGAGTGTTTATGAAATACCCGGACACAGTGTAACATGTATTACACCTTATAAATCAATTCCAGAATATCACATGACACATGGTTTTCTTATTGGATGTGATGATGGTTCTATGAGATTAATAGACGTAATAACAGCGAAACCAAATTGGAGAGGTGCAAAAGTAAGAGTAGTAGAATTCAAAAGTGTAAATGAATGGAATAGTGGAAGAGATAAGATAAATTGTCTTGCCATTCATCCATTATTTCCTTTGTTTGCAAGTGTATCGCGCGATGCTAAACTATGGGAGTTTGGAAGTCATGAAGAGCTTAAAACTTTACCTTTACAACCCGCATCTCCTTTATTGTGTGTCGGATTTAATGACAAGTTTTTGGCACTATGTGGTTCTGGTGACGTACGTGTTTATAGTTGTAACTCTGATGACTATCGTGGTTACGAGGAAATAGTCGCTACTCGGCGAGAGGTACTGCATCTCGAAAAAAAAGCAGAATTGCAAAGTGGACAAAAAATTAGTGATTTTATCACCGATTTAAAGTTATTAGATCGACAAGGAGACGACTGTTCTATATGCGGCGTTAGAATGAATGACCCATCAAAACAATCGGCAATAAGATCTGGACCTGAAGAAACTCAAGAAGGATATTTAACATGTGGACACAAATTTCATACAAAGTGTATTAAAAGGTGGATTCAAGAAGGAAAAACAACATGTCCTTTATGTAGAGACCAAGTTCGTTTGGAAGTATTAACACCACACAAATACATTAAATATAGACAATCTCTACAGCATCAACGAGCAACAGAAGGGGCAAGTTCTGTTGGTAAAACTATAAGTCATCGTTTAAATCGTGTTTTGGGTGATGAAGGTGCTGTTGCCGCCCCCGCTGCGCTCGAACTTGAACATTCACAAGCAGAACTCTCGTCGTCGCAGGATCAATCTGGTGCTGGTGGTAGAAAAAAAAATAAATCAAAGAAATCAAAGAAATCAAAAAAATCAAAAAAGTCAAAGAAACGCAATTACTATTCAAAAAAAAATAAAAAATAAATGATAAATGAATTCCCAACAATTACGAAATATTAGCTATATCATTTATCATTTATGAATATGTAAAAAATTGAAATAAAAAATATTAAAAAAATATATATATATATAATTATAAAATACTCCCCCCCCCTTCAACAATGCCATTAACGCATGAAGAACACAAACGGAATCAAACCGTGTCGCAATGGACAAAAGACTATTTGGGAATTCATAATTCATCTCTTTTGTGGGATATAGAAAGAAATTGTGCTTCTTCGCCATATTGGTTAAGATTTAATTGAAAAATTCATTATGATGAATAATGAATATAATGAATGAATAATAATATTTTTAAAAGGTAAAAGGTCTGATTTTATTTACATATATTTTTATTTTTTGTTTTTATTTTTTTTATTTAATTCTTCATTTTGTATATTATTTAAAAATTGAAATAAATACATCTCTATACTTACATGTAAAAAGAATCCAATCCACACATAACACAACACAACACATGTCACAGCAGTCATCAAACAAACGGGGGACATCAAAAAATGTTGCATCGAAGAAACAAGTTTCAGAACTTGAATATAAACGTGGTTCTAATGATGATGGAGATGGTGGTGCAGACACTGTAGTACCACCACCGAATGATGATGGTGGTGGTAGTGGCAACGATTCTTCTTCTTCTTCTATTTCCTCCTCACCACCAAAAAAATATAATAAACCAGAACCATTTGATAAAGTTGAATATGCGAAACTTCTTGCTGATTTGTTTCCGTCTAAATATTCTAAACAGCGATCGTCAATTATTTCATCAACAAAACAGCAAAAAGATCAACAGGATCAAAAGGAGCAACAAGAGCAACAAGAGCAACAGGAGCAAATGCTTCGGAGATCTCAAAGAAATACAAAACAACATGAGATTGCGAAATCGTCGTCAATAAATAAAATGAATATTAAACCGAAATCGAAACAGCAGGTTGTCTCTGCTCTTCCTATTCCTGTTCCTGTTTCTCCCGTACATCCTTCTTCAACAACAAATGTTGCAACGGGAGGAAATTACAATATCGTAATTAATATCAAGGATCCGTTTGAGGACTTGTCTGATGAAAAAGATTATTCATCTGACATGGATGATTCCGTATTTGATGATGAATCAGCTTCCAATTATGAAACCGATGATAGTGATGAAACATATGATGATGATGATGAAGGGGATTCTGACGAAGAAGAGGATTCTGACGAAGGGGGTTCTGAAGAAGGGGATTCTGGAGATGATTCCGATGACGAAGAGGATCTCGATGATGATGACGATGCTCTTGATAAACAGGTAGGAACAAAATACAACATGAAAATTCAAGGCGAATCGATTGTTGGTTCGAGTTCAAAAAATTTAAATAAGAATGCAAAGAGCGCAAAGACTGCAAAGATTGCTACAAAAGAAGATGCTTGGGGCTCTGAAGATGAGGCAACAATCAAAACAATTAAGGCGCACATGGAAGAAATGCTCAAGATTGACAAGAATAATAAAATTGCAAAATCGACATTGGCACAAATGATTGAGAAGGAAACTAAAATCAAAGAAGCAAGAAATGCCGCCAACAAGAAGATTATGCGAAAAAATGTAAGGAAATTCGGACGTCTTTTGCACAAGAAAAATTCCGCAAACGACCTCAAGTATTTCAAAAAACACTTGTCTAATGAGCAACAAATTTGCGTGTTGAGTGAATTGGAAGAATTAAATAAAATGATGCTTGTGGAAAAACCATACAGACTTACACTTCTCGAATCAACCATTCCGAAACAATACAAGGCGATTGCACTAAAGCGCATACAAAATTTGAGGTATATGGATCCTGGCACCGGTGAATATTTTAAAGTAAAGAATTGGGTTGACACTTTTATGACAATTCCGTTTGGAATCAACAAAACATTGCCGATTACAATGGAGGTTGGTGTTGACAGGTGTCATGAATTCATGGAATCTGCAAAGGATATTCTGGATTCAGCTGTGTACGGTTTGAATGATGCAAAAATGCAGATTATGCAAATGGTGGGTCAGTGGATTTCAAATCCGGCTGCGATGGGTTCTGCAATTGCAATCAAAGGACCCCCTGGAACCGGAAAAACAACTCTGGTTAAAGATGGAATAAGTAATATTCTGGGACGAGATTTCGCATTTATCGCGCTGGGCGGTGCGACGGATAGCAGTTTTCTAGAAGGTCACTCTTATACGTACGAGGGAAGCACGTGGGGGAAAATCGTCGAAATTTTGATTCGTTGCAAGTCAATGAATCCGGTAATCTTCTTCGATGAATTGGACAAGCTCAGCGATACTCCAAAGGGCGAAGAAATCGCCGGAATTTTGACCCACTTGACAGACACGTCACAGAACAGCCAGTTTCACGACAAGTACTTTTCGGAAATTCCTTTCGATTTAAGCAAGTGTTTGTTTATTTTCAGCTATAATGATGAGACAAAAGTCAATCCGATTCTTCTCGACAGAATGTATCGGATTCGCACAAACGGGTATTCTAAAAAGGACAAGACGCACATTGCGCAAAAGTATTTGATTCCAAAGATTCAATCTGAAGTCGCATTCAGACCCGACCAAATTATTATTCCCGATGAAACGATCGAATACATTGTTGAAAATCACACGAACAAGGAGGACGGTGTTAGAAATTTGAAGCGCTGTTTGGAGATTGTTTATACCAAGTTGAATTTGTATCGTTTAATGAAGCCCGGAACGAAACTGTTTGACAAGGATGCGACATCGATTGAGGTTTCGTTTCCATTTAAAGTGTCGAATCAGATTGTTGACATTATGATTAAAAAGGCGGAAGATTCAACGTATCCGACATTCATGTATACGTGAATCAACGCGAATCGCCCATGAATGAATGAATAAAAAAAAAATAATAAAAATCTTACTATTATTTTTTTTGTAATTTAATTTATTATAAATTTATATCGAAGGACACGATGTTCCGTTTGCGAAAATATTTCCAGTAAGATGTCCTATTCCACATGTAGAAGAATTAGGATCTGTTGGGTTATTCAGAATACCGGCATTGTTTTGGTATGTGCTACTTGAATTCAAATTTATATATCCATTGTTATAATTATATATTATACCGTTTGAGTTGTTAACAAGGGTGGGATTAGATATTGCGATAGAAGATGACATATTTATACTACCATACTGATTTTTTATAACACTTGGTAAACCACCACTATTTCCATTTATAATTGCTGTAACGTCAGATGTTACATTTATTATACCAACATTATTCAATGTTGCACCATCATCGTTATAAAATTCTCCTTCATTCTTTATATTTATTATTCCGCCACTGTTCCAAAATAAATATTGATTCAAAATAAAGGTTAAAGGTGTTATATTTATTGTTCCATTATTATTAAATGTGTGATTATTTTTTATATGTACGCCATTACCTATAATGTTCACTGTTCCATTATTTATGAATGTTTGACCCGATCCTATTTCTAAATATTGGTTGTCGGGAAGGTTTATGTTCAATATTTGACATTGTAATATAATAGTCTGCGTGTTCTTTAGAGTGTACACGCCTGCTGAAAAAGTTGCTATATCGGTTAATACTATTGGGAGGCAAGGAATAACCGGATTATAAGGAGGAACAGAATTATCATTCGGATTGCAATTATCCAAAGTTGTGCAATCATAGCTGTATGCAATTCCCCAATTTATAGATTTGCTGTTTAACGGATTTGTTGCCGGCGATGTTCGCAATACGGATTTACCTTTTAATCGAGCCAAATAACGATCATAAGACCCGTGTTTTATGTCAACGCCTTTACCCGCCGCAGAAGTGCTTCCAGGTCGCATTCTTGTCAGGGAACTTCGGGTTGAATTGCCGTGCGACGGAACGTTTTTTTGAAGAACTCCCGGAACTGCGCGGTCGCTCATTTGATTCCAATTTACGCCATAAAGCGATTTTTGCGGATTTAATTTGGGCGAAACATACACATTCAGCGCTGACTTATTCATTGTATATTCTGAAGATGGAACCCTGACCGTATTTTCAATAAGTTTAATCGTGTATGCACGATTTTGATTGCTTGATAATGGTCCGCCATAATGTTCATAGCTGGGAAAATACCCGCAGGCTCTACACCCTATGGGATTTTCCGTTGATCTTCCATTTTTATGATGATGTGCTTCACAATTGCAGATTACACAGTTCGTTGTTGTCGTTGACATTGTACTTGTTGCTATATGCATATAAATAAATATTTAATTAATTAATTAAATATTTATTTATTACCTCCTAAAATAAGTGTATAAATGTGTCAGTGTCCCGCCCCGCATGCACGACCAATTAAAATTCGGTGGGAAATGTGCGATTGCCTCCGCGCTGATTAATGTAATCAACCTGGTCTTGACTTAAGCACGCGCACCCCATGCTGTCAGAATATGTGGACGGACAACATTCCGGTTTAAATTTATTATCGGCAAAAAGGAATAACTCTCCTTCGGGCAACGGAACGGGTGTTCCGACATTATCCTTAAAACTATTTAATTTATTTTTGTAGCCCATTCCGGAGGAATATTGTTTCGCAGTTTGGACCCACCCCATAGTGTATGAATCATCAATGTGTAAACCATTATTGCTTAAATTCACGAAACTTTCCGTTCCTTTTGCTTTTGCTTTTGCTTTTGCTTTAGTTGCCATAACATTCTTATTCGTCATACCCTCAATCATGCTATATTGGAAACAATCGCAAAACATTACCAACCCCATTAACATTCCAATAATAATGCACGCAATAACAACTTCAACGCGCATTTCATAACCAAAAATTTTTATATCCATTTAATAATTTTATTTATACTTATACATATATAAAAGATAAAAATAAATATGATGCCTAAATTATTAATTATAATTAATTGGACATCAGTCAAACGTCAAACACTTAATTCAACTTAAATTAACTTTTAACTGGGAACGCTTGGAATTCCTTTCGACGAGTGCACATTCAATATTTGATTTGAAAAGCCGATTAAATGACCCATTGGAACGGATATTGCAAGGAAAAACACAATTGCAGCAACCGCCAAGATGTCTCCGACAATTGGTATGAAGAACAATAAAATAATTGCTGCAGCCATTGCAATTAATATAATAATCACAATTTCAAGGAGGGATCCAATTAAACTTTTTATTGCTAAATATACTCCTAATAAAGTATATATCACCGCTGTTAATATTCCATTTGATTTTCCAACCATTGATTTAACGGTTATTATCGTCTCTGTTAATGGTGTCATAATGTTTAGTATTTTGGACATTATGCTTGATGTAATTTCTGACACTGAATTACGTATTTTGTTTACCAATTCACGCATGTCATTTATAATATTTGAAATTTCACCAACAGTTGCAGTTACTATACTAATTGTGTAATAAACGGGTATAAGTGCCATTTCCGATATATCCGTCAATATGTTTTGAGTGCATTCTGTAAAATTTTGTTCTGTATATTCCATTTTAGTCATGTTTTTGGGAGCATTTATCATTCCGGCAAACGGCATTATGTTCGGTTTACATTTTTGATTATTCCAATCGGCTCGTATTTTTTCTATATTTGTTTTAATATTAATATATGTAATTAACAATACAAATGAAATGCATGTTATTATTGCAATAAACACATGTTCACCATATCTTTCTAAAAATGTTTGATTATCGTACATTTCCATAAATTTATTTTGAATATCATAAATAGAATCCATATTAATTCTTATTATTATATATACATATAATTAGTCCACTGATTATTATTTTATTAGTTTGACTATATGCAAATTATTAATAAATATTAAATATTAAATGAATATTTTTCATGTAATATATTCATTTATATTACATGAAAATATTGAGCTTTGACGTAGGAATAAAAAATTTAGCATATTGTTTATTTTCAATTAATTGTTCTAATAATAAATTATTGAAAATAATAAAATGGGATGTTATAAATTTATGCGAATCGTCGATGTCATTGAATGAAAAAAAAAATACATGTTCAAAGTGTAAAAAGAATGCTCTTTATGTAAACTCTGAAAACGCAACTAATACTTTTGAATCAGAATCAATCATGTATTGTAAAAAACACGCAATCGAAACAAAATTAGTTATTGATGATGGTAAAAAAAATAAATCCAAACAGCGTTCAAAGCAAGCACCACAGCAGTTTTCTTTAAAATTAATAGTTCCTTCTAAAAAACAAAATGCATGCGATATTGATATGATTGTTTTGGGTAGAAGTTTGAAAACTAATTTTGATTTGATTTTTAATGAAGACAATGTGTCGTGTATTGACGCTGTCGTAATTGAAAATCAAATTGGACCGTTAGCCGGAAGGATGAAAATGTTGCAGGGAATGATTGCTCAATATTTTATTATGAAGAATGTGGAAAAAATAGAATTTATATCTGCTACAAATAAACTCAAATTATTTAAAAATGTGAAAAATTCAAATGCATCATCATTGGTTGAAACTGAAAAACAGGATAATTCTTACAAGTTGAGAAAACAGCAAGGACAACTCATATGCAAGTCACTTATATCTTTTTATCCGTCTTTACATTTGTGGAATAAAGAGTTTGATAAACATTTAAAAAAGGATGATTTGGCAGACTGTTTTCTTCAAGGATATTATTACATGTACAGCAACAGCAACTATAATTCCATATTTGATTTTGATTTGGATATATTTTTATCGAAATTTTAATAAACGCAACATTTTTTTTATTTTTAAATTTTTATAACGTTTTGGTGGATCTGGTTTTATTGGTGCTGGCGATGCTGGTGGTGGCACATTGTTATATTTATAAATCTCTTTTACTTCTTCATATTTATTATATAACGAATATTTATTGTTATTATCAAAAATTACCCACGGTTTATGACATCCAAATGATATATTATTATATTTAGATACTTCTTCAACGGAAAATGATAAAGCATCGTTAAATGATGGTTTATTAATGGGTACATATTCGCAACATGAAAAATACAAATCTTCTGGATAATTATTTATACCAGTTTTTTCCATTATTTCGAGCATTTTGCTTTTTTTTCTGAGGGAAAGTCCGCCATTACCAACACATTCACGTTCGTTTTTACCTTGAAGGCGATACCATGGTGCTCCCACATAATCATAATGCAAGAAATTGTTTATTAAATGTTTATAATTTTTAAATATAACAGTATCTGTTTGAAATACAAGAAATGTTTCTGTTGGAATGTGATTGTAGAAATCTTTATTATATTTTAATAAATCATTGTAATTATTAATTGTTAAATTATCCACATTTAAATTAATTAATGTAATGCGATGTTGGTGAATACTTAATTTATCGTTGATTATATTATTTATAAATTCTAAATTTGTATTTCCATGGAATACTATAAACGACCAATCGTCTGACAAGTTGCTCAAAAAACTTTCTAATACATAAGGCAAAGCTTTATGTCGTCTGGGTTCAACAATAATCGCAGTATATAACATTTATAATATATATAATATAAATATTATAAATGTGTACAATTAATATAATTTATATGCGTATGACTTAGAAATAAATGTTATAATTAAAATAATATAATGGACCCAGAAATCATTGATTTAGGCTCTTTGGATATAGGAAGTGGGGGTAGGGGTGGTGGCGGCGGCGACAGAGTAAAATCTGTAAACTTTGGAGGAGGTCTTGAGCTGTTGATGAACGATAGATTCAAATCGGGCGGGGATAAATCTGGATCAACGAATATCAATTTGGAGGATATAACCAGTTTAGAAGATGATTTGCGCGAGATGGATTCATCGTCATCTTCAAGAAATGTAAAAGAAATGCGGTCTGATTTGTTCAACTCTTCATCATCATCTTCGGCATTTAGCAATATTAAATTGTCAGACAGGCACGACCCTTTTTCAAACAGCATAGGTGGTTTGGGTGGCTCTGATGACGGCGAAGCGGGCATTGGAGCATCGACGGCGTCATTTGAGGAAGACAAGCCAACATGGGACGGTTTTGGAAAGTTCAATAATGTTCCGATTAATCCAGACGTTCCAATTGATTCGCAGCCGCATCTTTCAAAAGAGGAACTACTTCGAGAGAAATTCAAATATATAAAAAAATTGGAAGATTTAGAGAAAAAGGGCATTCGTTTAACGAAGAAATATGACATGGAATCGTCGTTATCAGAGATGAAGGGCGAATATGAGACGCACGTTGAAGAACGAGAGCGCAGAAACAGTGTAAAATTTCAGGGCAAAATGTTGATGGCGTGCATTACAGGTATTGAGTTTTTGAATAATAAATTTGATCCATTTGATTTGAAATTGGATGGGTGGTCGGAGCAAATTAATGAAAATGTGGATGATTACGATGAGATTTTTTGCGAATTGCACGAAAAATATAAATCAAAAGCAAAAATGGCACCAGAACTCAAATTGTTGTTTCAGCTTGGTGGAAGCGCAATCATGCTTCATATGACAAACACAATGTTCAAATCGGCAATGCCGGGAATGGACGATATTATGCGCCAAAATCCCGAGTTGATGCAGCAATTTACGCAGGCTGCCGTTTCATCCATGTCGCAATCGCAGAATAGGGGGGATGGTGGCGGCGGTGGTGGCGGTGGTGGCGGTGGCGGCGGCGGAAGTGGATTTGGAAATTTTATGAGCGACATTGCGGGAATGGCATCTTCGAAATCAAATGCTAATGCGTATTCGCACCAACCCCAATATGACCCGAATCAGCAAATGCCAATGCCAACCGTTCCACAGCGCCCTCCTCCTGCCCCAATCCAGACACAAGGAGCTCGCGCGCCTCCGCCACCCAGACGTCCGGGCGATCTAACAAATACTCGCCCAGATCTTTTAATGGGTCGCGGAGGTGTATCACAAACGATACAGCAAAGCTTGCGTCCTGAAATGAAAGGACCTTCTGATATCTCGAATCTTCTATCGGGTCTCAAAACAAAATCGGTTGCTGTTGATATGAATGCAAATGCGAAGACTCACAGCAGTAGCGTAGGCGGAGGAGGGGGCAATGGAGGAAGCGCCATTAGCGCGTCTGACTTGAATGAAATGAAAAATGATAATGTTCCAAGCAAGAGTAAACGCAAACAAAAATCTGACCGAACTTCAATCAGTTTAGACATTTAATAGGTTGATTGTGACTAATATATACTTTATTATTTTATTGAACTATAATAAAATAATAAAAGAATGAATAAAAATCAATGAAAAATACTTAAATTGATTTTTTAATGTATAAAATAATATTTATCAGCGTTTAAGAATTGTTTACCATAATGAATTTATTTATTCTCTCCCTGATTCCACGCGAGGTTGCCGAAGCCATGATGGATAAACACATTGTCAAGATCATTCTGGAAGCGGTTCAAATGTTGTGTTCTGCTCGTCGTGTTCTTCTTCCGGACGACGAGGAAGGCAATGCCACTCTTTACAAGATGGCGCACAAAAATCATCCCGTTACGATTTGGTGCAGGGAATCTCAGGCGAATTTCATTTGGACGCTTGACCTCATCGATGAAATGCACAAGGAGTGGCAATACCGTTACAGCCACCCTGAAACAAAAATACACAAATCATACACGGTTGCCCAATACTTACGAGAGCACATTCCAGATGCATCCCTTTTCCCACAGCAACGTCTCACGCCATTTGCGCAAGCAATGCCCGATCAGTACAAGCATGAAGACGCCGTCCAAGCTTACCGCAACTACTACATGTCCGAAGAAAAACAAAAGATTGCAACGTGGAACAAAAAGAGGGCTGCTCCCTCATGGTACATTAAAATGTAAAATAAAATAAATCGTTGTCGAAAAAGTCGAAAGTTATTTGATTTTACATTTTTTTTATTTTTATAACTCGCGCAATTCAATAATCTTTACTTCATATGCGCATGTGTAGTTGGGACCCCGCTTGTAGTTGTGTATTGGGAGGTTCTTTTTTTTGTCATGTCTCTATATGATTTTGATTTACTTGGAGTTCGCCACATAGATTTCGGAGTATTCGAAACCGTTTTACTATTTGTTGTCATTACTGCGACAGCGTTTGAGTTTGTCATGGGCATAATTCCATTTAATAATCTATTTTTATGTTTGAAACTCATGTTGATATTTTTTATCGATTCAATTGCTTCTTCTATAACGGCTTGAGCTTTGGGATCAAATTTATTGTACGAGTCCACAAGATCGTTGGATGGATGAATGGTTAATGCATTCTTGTCACCGCTATGAACAATATTATTTAATTTTGAACGCAAAGAATCGCTGTGAGGAATAAATGTCCGAAGTTGAGCAGCCACGCCCTTCTGCAAAGGTAGCGCTCCGCCCAAATGTACATGATTTATTTTTTTATCATTCTTATATTTCCTGGTCATTGTCCTTACTGTTCTCATCCTCATTCTTGTCCTCCCATTCATTTTTATATTTCTTGGTCGGTGCATTTTACTTTTATTGCGCATTTAATTAATTATATATATAACTAACTATTATATTATACAAATAAATATATATAAAATTTAATTAATTACTATACATATAATTAATTAATTAAATTTTATAATTATGATAACGATATTGTCCTTTATACCGCCAGAATATATTAAAACAACTAATAATGATTGCAATCTAAAAACAATCACTCTATTTTCATCTGTTAAAACAGCAATATTGCCTCAGACATTTTCTAATTGGGAATTATTTTTAATCACAAATGTCAAAAATGTAACTTTTGAAGACTCGGCTAATATAGATCCAAGAATTAAAATAATTTATACTCCCGATTCATATTTTAATTTAAATTCTCTCTACAACATCAATGATGAAATGTATAATTTAAAATGTAAATATATTTCGATATTCGACTTGGAAAATGATATCTGGAATATAAATAAATTGCAGATTCAGTATGATGTAATAGAAACAAACAACTACGATATAGTCGGATGCGAATGTTCTCCGTCAAGTGAATGCATTCCTGCAACGACCACGCAAATACTTAAATCGCCCAATGCGTCACTTTTTCACGCATGTCCGTTTTTAATATCTACTATTCTAATAAAAAAAGAACTATTTAAATCTTTATCTCCGGAGATTGCAGTTTACGAAACAAATATATGCAATCATACAATTGATCAAAACTTTATGTTGATCAATTCATCGTTTAATACCGTTATGGCTCAATTCCATTCGCTTTTATTGCACATGACGTTGAGAGAATGTCAAATATATTATATCGGTTATTCTAAAAATAATGAAAATAAAAAACAACCTCAACAAAATCATAATATTCGAATTATTAATAATTCACTCGTTGAAACATCTTCGCAACAAAAATTATCAAACCTTTACAATAATAAAACATGCGAACATATATTTTTTATAAATTCTAATGAGTATTTGAGAGAAAAGTATATGCGCATTAAATTCTTTTCTGATTTCTGTAGTTCGGAAACATGCAAGCAAAAATATGAAACATTATGCAGAGTTCACGAAATTGTGAATTATGGTCAAGATAAGTATTTGAATATTACTAATGGAAATACGTACACTCACGCAATTCTTTTAAATTGTCCGATTGTCTCTGACATTTCGGTTCCTCATGAATGCGTGCTTGGTTTAGCGTGCGAACCAATTCCTTATTTAAAACTTTCTTATGATTTTATCGATTTTGCCGATAAGCATGTGGGCGCATATTACATTGGTTATAAACATCCCAAACTCACCAGTCCGATTTTCAAAGAATTTCACGGATTCATGTGGTACACTGAACCGCCGGCGCCAGAAACCATTATTAAAAATGTAAATAATAATAATAATAATATAATTTCATTAATTCTCTCCAATAAATTGCAAGCACCCGGACATGCGTATCGTCATAAACTCGCAATGTTTATTTTAAAACATAACTTGCCCATAGACATTTGGGGAACGGGAGCGTTGCGTTATGTTTCTAAATTTCCAAATCATAAAAATATTAAAGGTCCATTCAAAGATAAAGAACCGTACATGACGTATTCCTTGAGCATTTGCATTGAAAATTATCAACACCCGCATTATTTTTCAGAAAAGATTACCAACTGTCTCGTTTGCAACACTACGCCAATTTACCTTGGGTGCAGTGAAATTGAAACATATTTTCCTAACCAAGTAATACACTTGAGCGGAGATATCAAAGAAGATGCCGGGCTTTTAGTAAAAATAACGCGAAATCCTAATGATTATATTCGAGAGATAAAAACAAGCGAAAACGATAATGTTCTTAATTTAATGAAGAACTTGCCGTGGTAAATAAAATAATAAAAATAAGCGCAATAATATATTTTATAAAAACAATGATAAGAAAAAATAATAGAAAATAATAAAATCGACTTATAAATGATATTTAGATATATTTTATTATATATATTATATATATAATGGAGTCGTCTGATGATGAATTTTATGACTTAACTGAACAAGGTTTAACTGCAATGGATGAGTTTGATAAGGGTTCTCTACCAGGAGAAGAACTTTTAGGAGAAGAACTTTTTAATCTAGACCACTCGACACATAGTCAAATAGCTAAATCAAGCTGCATTACTTGCGCAAAAGAACTTGCAGCTCGCTATGGAATTGATAGAGCCATGTCGGATTTAAGGTGGCCGGGAGAAATATGCGAGCATATGCGCAGAAGAGGAGTTTGCAAATCATGTGATGGTGTCAGTTTATGTCCTCACAGTAAGGAAAAATACTATTGTAAAGAGTGTGGTGGAAAAGGAACAAAACTTTGCCATCATGGTAAAATAGAACGCGCATGCAAACCATGTAAAGCAGAAAAAAAAACAGCACAAGCGGGGTCGGCAGAAGCGGCGGCGGGACCAGCAGAAGCGGCGGCGGGATCAGCAGAAGAAATGATGGATATTGGAGGGGGGGTAAAAAAATATAAAAAGTATAAATCTAACAGCAGAAAATCCAGCAGAAAATCCAGCAGAAAATCCAGCAGAAAATCCAGCAGAAAATCCAGCAGAAAATCCAGCAGAAAATCCAGCAGAAAATCCAGCAGAAAATCCAG
>Ga0114966_10002080_pt1 | contig 18026 bp, 12 predicted proteins | sample M_130207_XF_Meta_FD_87029 | JGI IMG/M metagenome (GOLD analysis project Ga0114966, IMG submission 87029) | Freshwater microbial communities from Lake Montjoie, Canada to study carbon cycling - M_130207_XF_MetaG | ecosystem: Environmental > Aquatic > Freshwater > Lake | place: Lake Montjoie...
CTTTAATATTACTTTAATATTACTTTAATATTACTTTAATATTACTTTAATATTACTTTAATATTACTTTAATATTACTTTAATATTACTTTGATATTACTTTGATATTACTTTGATATTACTTTAATATTACTTTAATATTACTTTAATATTACTTTGATATTACTTTGATATTACTTTAATATTACTTTAATATTACTTTGATATTTATTTATAATTTTCTTAATTTTTTATTTTCAAATTATAATTTATTATGTCTTTAATTAATGGCCCATTAAATGTTGTAAGATTAGAAGGGAAAATAAATAAAATAAAAAAAGTTATATATGTGTTCTTTGATATACATTTAGATGTTAATAATCAGACAAAGTGTGATGATTTTGATTCAATTGATATAGCTAATTATTTATCAAAAGAATTTAAAGGAATTTCAGGAAAAGAGATAGACTTTTTTATGGAAGGTAGAACATCTGAATTTGATATGTTTTTAAAAGATATGTATTTTAAAGATAAATATATTGCAGAGGTAATTAAATTTTTTGCCCAGAATTTTAAAAAAAGTAATTTTAATAATGTTCGATTTCATTATATTGACATTCGAGACTTTTTTACAGATAATATTGATAAAATTTATAAAGTTAATGATATTATATTAGAAAATCTATCTCAATCCAATTTCCAATCTATTGATCAACTTATAACTAATTTTAGATTAATTCAACAATATCATATAAAAATAATTACAATGATTAAGAATAATGGAAATGAAGTAAATGAAAAAGTAAATGAAAAAGTAAATGAAAAAGTAATTGCAGAAATAAATAAAGGAATATCAAAATATATAAAAAAGTTAAGTAATAAATATATAAATAAAGAGGTAAAAGAAAAAATGTTAATGTTTCGATATATAATTATTGAAAAATTGGAAAAACAAAATAAAATAATAGATGAAATCATAATAATATTAACAAAGTTTCAAAAAGTAGCTTCATCCGGATTTGATGAGTTTGGTAGAAGGAAGATAATTGATGATATAGTTAATGATATAAATAAATTAGATGATAAATTAGATGATAAAATACCATCATATTTTATGAACGAAGAACCATATATAAGAAAAATTACAGATTTATATGAAAAATTATCTTATGAAAAACTACAATCTTTTTCATTATTAATGGATTCATATTTTATGAGACGATTTTGTGACAAGGATTATATTTTAAATGCTATTAGTTATACAGGTGGTGCGCATTCAATGGCATATATTAATTTTTTATGTAACCAATTTGATTTTGAGATAACACATATAGCTAAATCAACTGAACCAATTGATGTGATAAACAAAAAATTAAAATCAAAGTTTGATTATATTAAATTTACTAAATATTTCTTCCCAAAAACTCTATCACAATGTGTAGACCTATCAGACTTTCCTAAGAACTTTGATTAAATATTTATCCAGATCGTTTGCGAGATAATAAAACTGGCGCAGCATCTTCTGGATATTTTGTCCAATTATATTTTTTACTTAATAATGAGAACACACTCTGATCATGTCTGTGTTCATTAAATGTACTATGATTATTACTAATACTTGGACTATCATCTATATTATGATAATCACTGCTACAAATTTCATACCATTCTTCCATCATATTTTTAGTAATATCATTTATTTTATATAAAAATGAAGTAGCTATTATTTGTGAAGTTTCAGAACATAAATCATTACAATCTAATAAATTTAATAAATCTTTCTTTGTATGATTGTTATCAGTTGTATGATGGTAAAATACAATCATATTTGTATCATTATTTGATTTTAATTCATAAATATATTTTAATAATAAATCTTTCTTACTTTCGGTAAATTCACAACCAGCATCTGTATAAAATACAATTGTTTCATTTGGATATAAATTAATAATATTATTATTTATATATGATTTCCATAGCCAATATCCATATCCTTTCTTATTATTTTCAATAAATTTACCATGTTTATCCCAAAAGTCAAAATCATTCTTTAAATCATTATCTGTGTATATAATTCTATCTGTAAATATATTGATATTGTATGCATCTTAAAGAATAATAAAGAATAATAAAGAATAATAAAGAATAATAAAGAATAATAAAGAATAATAAAGAATAATAAAGAATAATAAAGAATAATAAAGAATAATAAAGAATAATAAATAATATAAATAATATAAATAATATAAATTTAATCTCTAAAATTCAATCCTTTTTGTCCGAATACGTGGAGCAATATTCATTGCCATTAATTCCTGCATTAATAGTTTGAATGCATATGGAATCATGATCTTTGAAATATAGTTTGAATTATTACAGTATGTGCAATAATAAATATCTTGCGGCGATGGTTCTTTCTTTATATTCTTTCTAATTGCTCTCTGGGCAAACAAACCACATATGTCACATATATAAGTAGCATACGCATCAGAATCATACATTGTCTTTTCATGCAAAAACTTAGCGATACCATGACCAATTAAAGCATCACGTTCCATCTCACCAAGTCGAAGACCTCCATCACGAATACGTCCTTCTGGGGGTTGACGTGTAAGAAGAGTACGCGGCCCACGTGGTCTGGAGTGAAGTTTATCTTGAACCATGTGTTTCAAACGTTGATAATATGTTGGTCCAAAAAAGATCTTAACTTTTATTTTCTCACCAGTCATACCATTGTATAATTCTTCATAACCGTGTGAATCATAACCATGTTCTTTTAATTTAGTTTCAATTAATTCCATATTTAAATCTTCAAATGGTGTACCATCACCTTCTACAAATTCTAAAGCTGATACTTTACCAATTACTGTTTCTAATAATTGTCCAATGGTCTGACGAGATGGGATAGCGTTAGGATTTAGAATAATGTCTGGTCTAATGCCATTTTTATTATATGGCATGTCAATTGCTGGGAGAATTAGCCCCCCGGTTCCTTTTTGTCCGAAGCGACTTTGTCCGCACCATACCGAAACACCATTTCTGCGCACATAAATGACGCCTTCACCAGGTACTTCGCAACAATAAACTTTTCCTTTATAGTATTCTAATTTATCAAAAATATTTTTTTTCTTATCTTTATTTACTAGTGGAAAATTTTGTGTCTCAATTACAGTTAAACGATGTGCGTCTGTATTAGCTTTAAATTCTTTACCATTCTTATCAATTGCAATATGACCAGCTTTATATCTAACAGTATCATTTGCAGAATAACCAGCATGTAAACATAAACGTTGAAAATCTTCAGCTAATTGTTTAGAGGATGTATCATAACGTCTAGTGCCATTTTTCATTGTATGGCCATCACCAAGAACCATGCCTTCCAATAAGATTTTACATTGTTCTCTATTTAATTGCCATACCCAAGGAGGTAGATATTTATTAATTGCTCCAACACTATATTTTTGAATAGTTCTTCCAAGCTGTAAATCTATTACATACCATTTATTCAATTCTATATCATGTTTTTTATCTTTACATTTATATAATTTTAATTGTAATTCGTCACATACTTTTTCTAATGCTTCTTTTACTCTGGGTTTATGTGTTGCAAAACATACATATCCTCGTTTAATAACACAACCTTCTGCAATCCAAATACCAAAGAATGTAAGCCATGATTCAAGAGGTAGAACACGTTTTGGATATTTGCCTTTAAATGTTCGTAAAATATATCCATCATATTCATCATCGTCTACTTTAATTTCTTCACAACTCTTTTTATATCTACGTTGTTTATTTAATATATCTTCGGCTAATTCAATACCAAATTTATATGAATCACGATTAGAAACATACATACGATGATTAGGTGTAACTTTTAGATCAACCTGATTTGATTTAACAACATACATATTTCCATCAAAATCATAATCCATAATTTTTTTAGGATTATGATATTCTAAACGCTTTCCATCCATTAAACATGCAACTTTATGTTTAAGTGTAACTTCTGTTACATTTACCCATCCATCCGTTGTCAAAATGTCATGCTGCGGGCAAAAACAGCAAAATTTATCACCAACCATTGGCGTTCTTTCGCTTCTCACTACTACTTTTCTGGTTTCATAACCATCTTGATTGTAAATTCCAGTATATACTTTATCAATAACAGCTGAAGCATGTGCCTTATAAATTTCAGATGAATCTTTAAATTTCTTTGATGGATCATCTGGATTATTAATAGGTGTAACCTTTCCAATAATAATATCACCATTAACAATTACAGTTTCTTCAGGTACATAACCTTTATCATTTAATTTATCATAAGAACCATGACGCATACCAACAACTTTGTTAATATCTGGTTTCATAAAAATATCATCTTCAGCAGTCGATTGATTTTTCTGTGCACTAGTTTGATATCTCTTTATAGATTTTGATCTAAACATTCCACGTTGAATAGAATCCCTATTTAGAATAAGGGAATCTTCTTGATTATAGCCCGTATAAGTTGCAATGGCTACCATCGCATTCTCACCCGATGGTAAAATCTCAGAACCTACATATTTTGCAGTTCTAGTTGTCACTAATGGTTTTTGTGGATGATACAATATATAAGAAATATCTGTACGATCTCTATAATTTGTAGAGTAAATACCCATAGCTTGTCTGCCCTGTGAATATTGAAAAATATTACGAGGTCCTGGGTTTCTATTTGAAAAGGGTACGTTTGTATTAATTTCACCTAACAATAATGATGGGTGTATTTCCATATGTGTCTTCTCTTCAAAATATAATCCATTATATCTATTTGCTGTGATTGTATCTTTTATATTATTAACTTTAGACATAGAGTCAATCATATTTTTGTGTGCTAATTGTACATCAGTAATTTTTGGAGCAACTAAAATATATGGTTGTAATTCAGAATCAATATATTCAATTACATTTGGATAAACATTTACAAACTCTTCCCAATCCGTAATTTTTTTACCTTTATCAATCTTATTAAGAGAAATCTCATCTAAATATTCTTTTTTAAGATTAACAACATTTTTATCAATTTTAAGTGTTGGTCTGTAAAATCTACCTGAATCACAATAAATTTTAATTTCTTTTTCAGATACAACTAATACAACAGATACATTTTTCTTATCAATCTCTCCTAAATTTTTTACTTTATCCGCAAATTCAATAGGATTATTACTTACACCTATCCATTCGCCATTTAAAAATACTTTAAACATTGTTCGCATTTTATCAATTGGAATTGTTAAAATCTTTTCAGTATTTTTTGCTACATATTCTCTAAGAATATTATATGTATCTTCTGAAAAGATTGTTATACTTGCTACTAAGGCTAAATGTTTTGTTACGCCTACTTTAGCATGTTCGGGTGTCTCAATTACACATAAAAATGCAACCGACGATGGATGTAATTGACGCGGTGATGTTAGTTTAGATGTTGAAGCATCACCTGACGGTGTATCAACTCTGCGTAAAAATGCTAAGGCTTGTAGATATGTATAACGTTGTAACATCTGAGCAACACCTTTTTTACGAATCCATGATCCAGTTGATAAAGATGCTTTTATACCCTGTTCAATTGTATTTGGTTTAATTTGATTAATAATATTAGTTGGTTTTTCATCATTATCATTACGTGAAAAATATTTATTACAATCAATCATCATAATCTTAAATCTTTGTTTGAACAATTCCATTAAAAGATCACCTGGGAGATCAACTCTTTTATTAATATATGAATCACGATCATCAACATTTGTTCGTTTCATATATACCTTAAGAAGTTTATTAATCATATAACCAAGATAAAATGCTTTTTCCATTAAAGAACCTTCGATATGAGGAATAAATGATGTATGTAATAAAGATTTTAGATGTAACTTCTTTTGTTCAACTTTAGTAATTTTATTTGTTTCTGTATATTTACGAATAACTTTTAATTTATTAATTAAAAATCCATAAGCTAATTCTTCAGTCTGAATCTTTTCATGTAATTCATTTACACAAGAATTAAGAGTAATACGAATAACATCTATCATGTCAGTATCCGAATCATCTTGTACAATCATGCGAATAATATCTTTATCAGATTGTACACCTAAAGCTCGGAATAAAGCAAAAACATTTAATTCATTAAGAATTGGTACACGAATAGTCATTGATCCATCTTTTTTAATTTTTACATTTAATACTTGTGAACCACCATTAGGTCTATAAGATTTAGAATTTACTTGTACAATATAAGACATTGCGCCAGAATCCTTCTTCAAAAAAACTAGAGGTTTGTTTTCAACCATTCGATCTTGACATATTACTACTTTTTCAGAACCATTAACAATGAAATAACCTCCAGGATCATATTCACATTCATTCTTATCAATATCTTTATATTGATTAAGTGAACAATATTTAGATCTAACCATTAATGGGATTGTTGCTATCGGAACATCTAACTCTTCAATACCTGTTAATGTTTCCGTTCTTTTATTTGTCATTATATCAATCTTTTCTTGAAATTGTGAAATATCTGCAATAAGTTTTACAGAATATGTTATTGATTTATGTCTAGCATCTGATGGAAACATTGGTTCAATACCATTTTCAAGTTTTGGACCAATTACTCTTGTATTTTTAAAACGAAATTTACGTCTATATACGGTTCCATCAACAGTAATTTTTTCATTAAAAATATGATCAGACCGTTCTAGAAAATTCTTAACATCTTCTTCCAAAAATTTATTATAAGAATCATATAAATGTCTAAACATATAATTGCGTTTATAGAAATATAGATCCGCTAATCTAAACAAATCATCAGTAGATAAATTGTTAATTTGGTCATTTTTAGATGTTGTCATGATATTATATATATTTAATATATTTATATTTTAAATATTTTAACTTCAATTTTTTTATTTATTATATCCATTTACATAAAAATTGAATAAAAAATAATACTACCTCTATATTTTTTAAGAATGAGAATAAAAATATATAATAATGAACATTTTAAATATTATAAATAATACTTCACCATGTAGATTTGTTGATATTAATATAAGAGAAACAAATATTGATGAAAATGATGAAAATGATGAAAATGATGAAAATAATAAAAATGATAAAGATAATGATATTATAATGCTGAAATATATAAATTCTAAATATTATATTTATAAACAAGTTAAATGTAAGCTTAAGCTTATTCGAAATACAAAAATAATTAAATCATGGGCAAAAGATATATGTGTAAATTTTGATAATTCTGTTCTATTCAAATTTAAATTAAAAAATATATCATGTTTTACAACACGATATTATACATATATAATTGAAATAAATAAAAATAATAATGAAATTGAGGATCTTGGTTTAGGTTTGTTATTAATGAATATATTCCAATTAATTCCTATTGGATATTTTAATTCGAAATTATGTTATCTTAATACATTTATTTCTCAATTTTAATCATAAAGTAAATGGAGAAATAAAAAATAACAATAAAAATTTTTGGCGAACCATATCGTTATGATTTAATATTCTTTAACTTTTGATTTATTTTTCAGGCGGTTAAAGGATATGCATATTTTGTATTTATTTATAAGTTTACTATTATAATTTCCAAATAATTTTCGTTTTTTTATATTTATCTAAATATTTATTTATTTTACCAAAATGATCATGCTCAACAAATGCATCATGTGAACCCATTTTTTTATTACATGATAAACCAGATGGATGTGATGAAACAATAATCTCATGTTGATCCAGATTAATTAGAGATACTTTTTTAAATGCTTCTGCTCCCCATAAAACAAATATTATTCCTTTACAATTATCTGATATATATTTAATAATATCATCGGTAAAAGATTTCCATATAGATGAATGACAATTTTTATTTGAATCACCATCTAACACAGTTAGAGAAGTATTTAACATCAATACACCTTGGTATGCCCATAAATCTAAACATCCATGATCTGGAATATTTTTAATATGATCAAATTTTTTTAGATTTGCATATATATTTTTAAGAGATGATGGAATAGTAAAATCACGTGGTACACTAAATGACAAACCATATGCTTGTGGTACTCGCCAATCCTTATAGAATTCAGAATTAAAATATGGATCTTGTCCAATAATAACAACCTTTAAATTATCAAAACGTAATAATTGAAAAGCTCTAAAAATATAATCATGTTTAGGATATAATTTTGTTTTATCTTCAAGTACATTTAAAGTATCATTAATTTTATTCTCAATCTTTTGTATTCTATCTTTATTCTCAAATAATTGTTTAAACATTGGTTCCCAAGAATTATGAACATACACTTTATCTAAATTAAATGTTTGAATTTCATCCCATTCTCTTAATTTAGAATATAAACGAATATTAAATGACATGTTACGTTAATTGTTATTTGTTATTTATTAACTACTAACTGTATAAAATAAATAAATCAATTTTTTATAATTAAAAGTTAATTTTACTTGGATTTAGTTGGGTTTTTAATTTTAGTTTTATCATTTTTTGACATTACTTTTATAGTCTTTTCAATTGATTCATTATCACTATCTTGTTCTATAATATTTTCTAATTTTTTATCTTTTTTAATTATATACTTAATAGTTGATTCTACATTTACATTCTTTGTTTCTACATTTACATTCTTTGTTTCTACATTTACTCCATTTACTCCATTTACTCCATTTACTTCATTTACTTGAATATTAAATTGTTTCATTCTTTCAAGTAATATTGGATCAATTATTTCCTCTTTATTTTTTTGTTTATTCATTTTAATAAAAACTTCATTAACTTTATTATTATCATTTAAAATATGTTTTATTTTTTCTATTTTTTTATAAGTTTTTGAAATAGTTACTTCAGATACACCAAACATTATTCTTAATTTCTTTTTACTCATACTTGCAATATTATTATTTTCAGCCATAATTAACATAGAACACGCCGCAATTGAGAATTGATTATGTTCAGATGCTAAATTTAATTTATTAATATTATTCGAAATTTTAATTGCTTCATTCATGTATTCTGGTTTGACATTAGATTCCATACAATATTTATAAATATATGAATCTGATTTAAGATTTTCAATTTCTATATCAAATTTTTTAGATTTTAATAAAGATATTAATGTTTTAATTCCATTATTTAATTCTTTAATTGATAAGTTAAAATGTTCACAAATATCTTTTATATTAAATGGAATATTATTTTTTTTACAAGATAAACATATAGAACCACCTTGTACACCACGATTATTTTTGCCACGCATAATAATATATTTATCTTGATTATCTTCATATTTACAACTTTTTGCCATTGCATAATAAATATTTGCAGATTCTTGTATATTTTTTTTTAATCCCATTTTATCACAACACGAATTAATCTTTTTAAAATCATTATATAAACTTCTTTCTCTATATGGCATGGCATTCCATATTTGAAGTTTTTTTAATGAACCTTTTATATTATCGGGCAAACGAGTACCTAAAGATGATTGTGGTAATAATACATTTGTTACTTTATTACATCTTACATTTTGTTGTTTTTGATCATCTTCGTATACTCGCGTCTCAGCCCTATGATCGTAAAGATTTGATATAACTTGACCACAATTACATACTATAAAACCCAATGTAGAATCTTCAATAAATTCAGTAGATTTACAATTAGGGCATGAATTATCATCATAATTAAATTCAGTAGTAATTATTTTATCATAGATATTTTGGAAATAATCATTGCAATCCAAAATATCCAAATCATCAAAACTTTCTAAAGTGTCAAGATTTTCTATTATAATGTTATTAGTTTTATGAGACATTTTTATATTAATATTTTAATAAAAAATTAGTCTTTAAATATTTTTATCAATTTTTTTTGATTTATTTCTTAGTTTACTAATATTTTTAGTCTCTAAAATAATATCACGATTATTGTATAGAGTTTTCTTGATAGCTGTTCTTGATATTTTAGATGTATCATTTGAAATATAATGATCTGTAAATTTCAATCCATTATCTATTTCTTTTTTAAAATTATTTTTATTTGGATCATTTTTAATTAGATCATTTTTAATTAAATCATCTAGATGATTAGATATAGAGTCAAATCCATTTTTATTTAATTTATCAGCTATAACATCAGTCTCTTCAACCACCCATTTATTATTCTTATATACTTGACCAAATTTAGATCTTAAATTAGAAATATAGGCTGAATGATTTTCTGGATGTTCTTTGTTAAAATATACTTGTTCAATAAAATCTATGATTCCTTTATATCTATCTTTCAAAAATTTAGTCTTTTGTTCATTGGTTAAGAATGTTATATCTGGTGTATCATAATTATTAATTATTATTTGAATTGTGTTTGTATTATTCGAATTGGTATTGTTGTTATATGAATTAGAATTATGTGAATTATTTGTATTTAAAGTTATGCCATTTTTTGCAATTATTTCTTTTAGAGATTTAACTTCTTCACGTAATAATTTATCTGTTTCATTAACATTAATAATTTTATCATCTTTTATATTTAATTTATCTGCAATTTTATCTTTCTCATCATTTAATGTCTCTAATTTATTTATAATTTCTTTTCTTTCAGCACAATTGTTATATATATGTGTTTTTAATATACTTTTTGTTGTCATATTTGTTAAACAATATAAACATTTATATAATATTTTTTTTGTTTGTTGTAAAATATTTTTATCTGTTTTCTCAAGATTTTTTTGTATATTATCAATATCTATATTTAAATCATCATATCTATCATATAAACATAATTTTTTTCTATTTTTATGTCTTTCTAATAAATAATTATATTTAAAAGAAGTTTTACAATCTTCACATAAAACTTTATTTTCTTGTAACATATATAAATCCAATATACATAAATTTTTATGTATATTTAATAGAAATTTATATAAAATTCATCAATAAAAACCATCATTACATTTTACACAAAAGAATATATGAAGCCTATAAAATTCATTGTCGACTTTTTTTGCTTTCATCATCTCCTCGAAAATATTTTTTAGTTTTTTGAATATATATAACGAATAAATTTCTTTATTCAATGCTCATATACATATTTTTAAATTTCCATATACAGGTTACGAGCAACGCATAAAAATTCGACACAAAAACTACATTCGCTTTTCAACTAAAAGATTATGTATCCCCAAAATGACGTTTTGTCGAATTTTTTTGCTCTACTCATCTCCTCAAAAATATTTTTAAGTTTTTTGAATATATATAACGAATAAATTTCTTTATTCTATGCTCATATACAAAATTTTAAATTTTCATATACAGGTTACGAGCAACACACAAAAATTCGACAAATGATATTTATCCTATATTATTACATTTTATTTTCTATGTTATATTTTTATAGCATCTGCATAGTCTTTTTTAAAGTTTTTATATTTTATTTTTTTTTACTCAGAGAGAGAGATATTTTTTTTTTACAGGAAAGTAGAGAACAGATATTTTTTGAGAAACAATATTTTTTGAGAAACAATATTTTAATTCAACAAAAAAGCATTAAAAAATACACTTTATTTTAGGCGGTATATATGCTTTTATGTATAAAATTAAATAATCTTTAAAAAATAACCTCTAAAAATAAACTTTACACTTTTTAACATTTTATATATTATATAATGACAAAAATAATATTTATTATGTTCCAAGGTGCAGGAACAAATCTAAAAGATTGGAATGAAACTACACAGAGTAATTTTTTAGATAAACTTAAAAAAATAGGTTCAGTTTATTTATATCAAGATAAGACATATAATATTTTTCATTATGATAAGACTTATCAAGGATATGCTGATTTTGATTCAGATATAGATATTGATTTATCTTATGTTAATCCTGATACACATATTAAAATTCTATATAATGATATACTGAAAAAATATAAAAATATTGATGAATATAAATTTATTCCTATAGGTTTTAGTGCTGGATGTTATTTTGCATTATATTTCGCTCAAATATATTCTTCTAAATGTGCACATGTTATATTATTAGATTCTGCTTTATGGACACCAAATAATATGAAAATTCGATTAAAAGACATTAACAATGATATATATCCAATTACAAATTATGCATATAAAAAAATGCTTCAAAATTGGAAGGAAAATCACTCAGATATTGAAGATTTATATAAAATACATAATCTTAATTTACATATTCGATCAATATTTATTTCTAAACATTTAAAATTAGAATTAAAAGTACCAACGTTAGCATTTGTAAATATTCAAAAAATAGAGAAAGATGAATGGTCAATCTCCTTTAATAATAAAAGAAGATTAGCTGAAGTAAAAATATTAAAAAAACATAATCCAGTAAATTATAAAGCAATTATATTTACTAATAAGACACATTTTATTTATGATAAGATACAAGCAGCAAAAGCTATTATTAAAGAAATTAAGAGTATTCCTTATTTAACTTTTGATTAAAATTTCAGGCGGATAATAGATAAATACAATAGCTATTTTTAAAGGATACAACAAAAATTAAAATATAAACAATTATTATAAAATGTTTTTAAAAACAATAATAATAGTTTTAGTTGTAATTATCATTTTATTTTTATTAAAAGATAATCAATATGAAAATGAAATAAAATATGATGAATTAGATTATTCGGATAATAATTATAGAGAAAATACAAAATATTTAATTTAAAAATTCACTACATAAAAATGTTTTTTCATAAGTCATATTCTTTGTTTTTAATTTATCAGCAATATTAGGATCAATTAATGATATTTCAAGAACAGTTGATATATGTTTAACAAGAATAATCTTAAATGTATCATCAAATAATTCAGAATTCTTTTTAATAATTTTATTATAATCTTTTTCATTTTCATAGGGAACAAAAACAATATTAATTCCAGATTTTTTAGCTCCAATTAATTTAGATTCTAAACCACCAATCGCAGTAATATTACCATTTAAATCTATTTCACCAGTCATAGCTATATTATTTTTGATCTTGATATTTAAAATAGTTGAAATGAATACTGTTGTAAACGCTGCACCAGCAGATGGTCCATCTTTAGGTGTTGAACCATCTGGTGTATGAATATGAATACCTGATGGATATTTTTTTAAAAATTCATTAACAAATTTATTTTTAAGTAAATGCATAGATAATGTTAATGCAAAATGTATTGATTCTTTCATTACAGATTTTTGTTGACCAGTTATTTTAATCTTAAATCTATTTTCACCAGAATAATTTTTATAAACAATAATTGGTAGGATACCACCTGGTCCAGTTGTTGTTGCATATAAACCATTAATTACACCAATCTCATGCGAATCATGTATTAAACGAGGAATAATTTGAGGTTTATCAAGATAGACATCAACTAATTCCTTTGTAATTATAAGGGGATTCGATTCAGAATATAATTGTGATTCAAATAATCCAGATTGATATAATTTTTCTAAATTCAATTTATTTAAAATTTTTTCAATTTTACGTTTAAGTTCACGAACCCCTGCTTCATATGTAAAAGAATCAACAATATAAGATATAACATCATCTGGAAATTTGATTGTATTATATTTGAAATCAATTTCTTTACATAATTCTTTTAATAAATGAGAATTAAAAATTTTAATTTTATCTGATAATGAATATGCAGTAACTTCAATTTGTTCAATTCTATCTAATAATACTTTATCAATCTTGGATTGATCATTATAGGAAAATATAAATAGAACTTTATTTAATGGAAAATTAATTTCTTGAAAAAATTTATCATTAAATTTATCATTTGAATTTGGATCAGTTAAATGAATTAAAATATTCATAATCTCATTTACACCGTGTTTTAATCCAGCTTTATCAATTTCATCAAAGAACATTACACATCTTGATGAACCAGCTTTAATCATATTATCAATAATTATACCATTTTGAGCAGATGAATATGTAAACGAATGTCCTGTTAAATATGATCCATCGTCAACACCGCCAATATTTATACTAGTATAAGGTATATCTAATACTTTACCTAAAGCCTTTGCAAATAAAGTTTTACCAACACCGGGTGGACCTAATAAACCAATTGATTTGCCCATAGAATTTGAATTTGAAATCCATTTACCAATTAATTCCATTATTGTTTCTTTACAATTTTCATGACCATATACAGTTGAATCCATATCTATTTTAGCTTTTTGAATGAATTTTTTACATTCAATTGGATTTGATTTTATTAAAGTAAATTTATCAATATCATTTTCACTAATCCAAGGAAAATCAATTAATTTTTTAATAAATGTTTGATTTTTATAAAATTCTGAATTTCCTGATTTTAAATCCTCTAATCTTGCCATTGTAATACGTTTAACATATTGTGGCATATTTTTATTTAAAATAATCTGCTTTTTTAAATCTACATCATCTTGATTAATTGTTTTAATCTTTTCAAGTTCCGATTCAATAATTGAATTTGATTTTTTAAGTTTAATTTGACTTGTAAATTTTAAATTTTTATAAATAATATCTGAAATTAGAGTCGGTTTTGAATTAGAATCAACAGACTCTTTATGATCTTTAGTAATACCAAATAACAATGCCGCAATATTAATAGATGAATTAGTTCCTAATAATAATAATTTAATAATATTAAATTTTTGTTTTATAGATGATTGAATAAATTCAGACATAATTGTTTTAAAATTCATTTCAGAATATTTTAAAAAAGTAATATAATCTTCATTTATTTTTTCTTCAAAACTATGAATATCATAAATTAAATATGTCATCACATCAAGATTTTTTATATAGGCGTTAAGAAAAGTTTTATTAATAGTTGTATTTTTTTCAATATATTCATTAATATGAATTTTATTTGTATTTATAATTGATGAACATATTTGACTTGTTCGAATTAAAATATTTAATGGTTCAATATCAGTAGTAACAATAATTGAAATATATTTTTTTTTATCTGGAAAAAATATTTTAAGCTGAAATATATTATCTAATAATAATTCATATTTTTCATTTGAATTTTTAAAATGTGTAATTAAAATATTTTTTTTTATTATATTTCGTGTTTCATATATTTTAACACAAATTGGGATAAAAATTTTATTTAATAAATCATTATATGTTTGATCTATACTAAAATTATACATAAATAAAATTTCTGTTATATATCTCATTCCAATCATTTCCATAATTTTATTAATTTCTAAATCAATTAATTTATATGATGCTAAATTAATTCCCATACCAAATTCATCAATACTTCCATTTTTTCTTAAGATATCAAATAAATTTAGAGCACTTTTAATATTATTTTTCTTAAAAAAATTAAGTGGTTTATTTAAATTGATAAATTTTTCATCATCAATAATAATTGAATCTACATTTAGTTTATCTATGAATTGTGTAGCAAATAAATTATAGTAACGATTTAAATTGTTGATAGTATCATTTATCATTATTAAAATCTTTTTTTTATCATCAGTTGTTATAACATAATTTTCATATATTTTTTCAGTATGTATACTAAGATTATATAAAATATCTGTTCGTTTTTCATAATCTTGTTTCAAATAATAAAAAATTATATCTGAAAAATATAAATTTTCTTCTTTTATTGGTGAAGTCATTATATATAATGTATAAAAATATAATATTAAAAACATTCTGTTTAGACACAATATTTAAAGATTATAAAAATAAAAAATAAAAAGTAAAAGTAAAAATAAAAGTAATCATACTAACAAAAATAATAAAAAAGTAAATAAAAATAATTATAAAAAATATATACTTTAAATATATTTTAGGTGTGTTACTTTTTAAAAAAATAATTATATATAAATATCATTAATAAAATGGTAAAAGCAACTACTCAAAACAAGGCACAAAAAGTCGAAACAAAACCCGAAACAAAAGTCGAAACAAAACCCGAAACAAAACCCGAAACAAAACCCGAAACTGTTGTTGAAACAAAGAGATCATCAAAGAAAGCACCAGTAGTAGAAGCTACTTCTACACCAGTTGTAGAAGCTACATCCGCACCAACACCAACACCAGTTGAAACTAAAAAAGGTGGAAAGAAAGTTACTAAACAAGAAGTAACAACTACCACACCAACACCCGCACCAACACCCGCACCAGAACCAACACCAGCACCAACATCAACACCAGTATCAGCACCAGTTGAAACTAAAAAAGGTAGAAAGAAAGTTACTAAAGAAGAAGTTGAAGAAGTAGTGGCAACACCGGCTAAAACTGAATTAAAGAAAGATTCAAAGAAAGCAAAACAAGTCGAAGAAGAACCTGTTGCTGAACACGAAGAGGAACAACCAAAAACAGGACATCGTTTTTTCCGTTGTGTATTCAAAAATACAGATGGTGAAATTGTTCATGCTGGACGTTATTCTGGAAAGAAGCCAAAACAAGCAGCTCGTAAAGCTCTTACTGGTATTGTTAAAAAGAATTCACTTGAAGTTGGCGAACGTGTAATGTTTCTTATTCAAGAATGCACTCGTGGTTCTAAGAAAAAGAAGTATTCCTATGTTGGTGCTCAAGTAAATCTTGAACGACCAATCACTGTTACCATTCGTAAGAAAGATGGTCAAAAGAGTGAAATTGTTTATACCAAAGATAATGAAGTAAAGAAAGTATCTCTATCTGAATGTGGTGATCTTCTTGATGTAGTTATGGAAGAAGATGGTCCAAATGAAGATGTTGCCCCAGTACGTCTTCAACGTAAAGCAAAAAAAGCCACAAAGAAAGTTTTAAAAAAAGTAAAAGAAGTAAAAGAAACAGAAGTACCGGTTAAAGAAGAACCCAAAAAAGTTAAAGCCACTAAATCTAAATAAATAAATTTTACAAAATAAATTAGTTTTTTTTATAAATATAAAATATTGTTTATATTTATATTATTTTTATGTTAAGCACAAAAGCTCCTTCTAAATCAGAAACAAAAACAGAAATCAATAAAGTTAATACAGACATTGCAAGTAAAGATACTTTTGTAGTAAAAGATAAGATAAATAAAGATACAACTGCTCATAATATCATAAATATTATAAACCCATCTGGTGATAATACAATTTTAATTGATCATGACCAAGCAAACAAAAAATTTATTTTAAAATCTAATGGAAATGTAATTGGATATTTTACAGCAGGGCAGATTCTTAAATATCTAAATCAAAATGTAGAAGGATATTTATTATCTGTTGATCTCAATATATCTCAGAACATAATAGAACAATATTTAATAAAAAATGGAATATTATTATCACATTTAGAATCTCCAATTACAGGAAATATTGATATTTTAATAAAGATTTATAAAGATGTACAATTATTTATTGAAGAATCTAAAGCTGAATTAGAAAAATTAGATGATAAATCAATAGAAGATATTAAAAAAATAAATAAAAAATTTATTTATGATATTCTTTCTTTAGTTGTAAGATTATTTACAATTTTTTCAGGAACAGTATCACAATCAACAATTACACCAAGTTTACAAACATCAATTTTAAAATATACAGCTGGTGCTGTATATAGATTAAATACATTATTACATGATGATGTAGAAATAATATTAGAAAAAATTAAATCATATAAATCAGAATAAGAAGATGTAAAATTTATTAAAAATAAAGTTGATGAAAAAATAGAAAAATTCGAATATATACTAAAAATTCAGAATGAAAAGATAGATAAAATTATATCAAATATTGATAATAAAGATAATAAAGATAATAAAGATAATAAAGATAATAAAGATAATAAAGATAATAAAGAAATAAATACTGAATCATTGCAAATAAATCAAACAAATACAAATACAAATACAAATACAAATACAAATACAAATACAAATACAAATACAAATACAAATACAAATACAAATACAAATACAAATACAAATACAAATACAAATACAAATACACATACA
>Ga0114966_10002082_pt1 | contig 18013 bp, 13 predicted proteins | sample M_130207_XF_Meta_FD_87029 | JGI IMG/M metagenome (GOLD analysis project Ga0114966, IMG submission 87029) | Freshwater microbial communities from Lake Montjoie, Canada to study carbon cycling - M_130207_XF_MetaG | ecosystem: Environmental > Aquatic > Freshwater > Lake | place: Lake Montjoie...
ATGTTAAAACAGCAGTCCCTATATTTTGAATTTCATAATCTTTAGTAACATTTGAACCTAATGCAACAGGTCCAAATAAAGTATTATCTAGTCCGCTTGGTGTAATATCTCCATCAACGATACTGTTCGTACCACCAATAAATCCTTTAACATTTATCTCCGGTGCTGGCACAATTACATTACACGTAAAATTAATTACATAAGGTGCTTCACCTCCCGAAGTATCTCCATTTGGAATACTAATACTACCCGCATAGGTGCCTGCTCCTACAGGCGCTGTTAATCGAATTGTGAAATTTCTTGTTCCTGCTGGTCCTGCTAGATTACCTGTTGTTAATGCAAATCCTGGCGCAAAACTATATTGTGCTCCAGTTATACTATTCGGTCCTAGCAAAGTTAAAGGAGAATATCCAAGATTTTGAACCGTAAAAACCACATCGGTTACAGAACTTGTTAATACTGTTCCAAAATTATACGTTGATGTATGCAAATAGTTAGTAGCGCCTTGTACGACATTAATTTCTGCATCACGTGTACCGGCGGTGATATGGTTTGTTACAGTATTTACAGTTGTTCCAATAGAAAGTGTATTGGTTGCAGCAGTCACCCCAATACCATAAGTCCAACTTGTTCCATCCCATTGATTCGATCCACAAGAGGCTTCGGTTCCATTGATATCGGCATCCAAATAAACACCTGTAAACGTATAGGTTGGTCCAGTAAAAGTTCCTGAAGTGGTTATTGCCCAATATCTTGAAATCCAATTTGCTGAAGCATCTAAATTGGGATGTATTCCTGTTGTTAATGCAAAATCTTGAACAGAAACTCCAAAATAAGCGTTTGTAAAAGTCCCAGCACTAAAGTTTACAGTAGCAGGCGAATATTCAATTGTTCCTAACTTATCTCCAACAGGAAACGACTGAACTCCAAAAGCTGTAATGTTTTTTCTTAAAACGCCACCAGCAATAGCGTCGGCAATTACAAAGCTATTAGAAGAACCTACTGGCGCAACAGTTGATGCCAATGTCATGGTAGTTGCTCCTAAATCGACATAACCAGCTGTTAAAGTCAATGCCGTATTGATAGTTACCGCTGTTCCCATTACGCAACCAGTAGCTGCGGCGGTTCTATTCATCACAAATGTTCCTAAATTTTGGAAACCTGTTGTGAAATTTAAAATTCCAATACTTCCTGTTCCCAGCAATGTTAAATTGGAAGTTGTAGTTCCTTTAAAAGTACCCGAACCTAATACAACATTAGCGTTTCCGATACTTCCAAGAGTTAAAGTATTTCCATTAAGATCAATTATATCTGCGGCGTTTCCAAAACTCACAACATTTCCACCTGATATAGTTGAAGAAATTATCAAGTTACTCAATAATTGAACAATTGTGCCTCCACCAGAAGTCACCACATAAGGTATTGTTAAAGCTGTTGATGATGAAACGGTTTGCGTTCCTGTTTTTGTAAAGAATACTGCTCTGCTATTTCCGTTAAAAGTTCCTGTGTTTACAAAATTTCCAGCCAACTTTAAATCATCATTTACAGCTTGTCCTAAAGTTAAAGTACCTGCGATAGCTACATTTCCCGCAGCAATTAAAGCACCTCCAGCAGAAACACTTCCGTAATTCATATGTAAAAAGCTTCCTGCATCTATAGTCAAATTTCCTGCTAATGCTTTAATTCCAACTGCACCAGATACAGCACCATTAATGTAATCAATAGTAGTATTGTTGCTAACTTGAATGTTATTTGGATATCCTGCTGTTACTCCAATTGTTCCAACCCCCAAGGCACTCCATTCTAAACCGCGACCATACGTACCTCCGGTATTGTAAATTAAAGTAGAGGAAGCACCAAAAATTGGCGAAGCTCCTGTATTAAAAAAACCACCGGTATTAATTCGGCAAATTCCATTTATTGTTAACGTTGGATTTGTAGTTAAAGTAACTCCAAGAAATCCTCCATTTGCTATTGTAAAAGAAGTAGCAATAGTTCTATAGGCATTGGAAGCCATCGTTAATCCACCTTGCAAAACACTTACATTGTTTGGTCGTCCGGTGGAAGCAGGCCAAAAAATATCTGTGTTTGAAACATTGTAACTACCTGTTGTATTAAAATTTAAAAACCCAGAAACTGTATTGTATGAAAAATTAGTGGTTCCAGTTGCCCAACCACCATTTTGTATTTCAAAGGCACCATTGACATAAGTGGATGCGTTCCTAGTTATTGTAGCGGTAGTGTACACCGTATGACCAGCAGTAATGGTAACATTATCAGACGATAAAGGAATACTAGGATTGGTTGACCAAGTGGCTGGATTTGCCCAATCTCCAGAAGCCACAGAGTAAGGGCCGGCAGACGCTGTTGTTCCGTTTAAGACAACGTTTACAACATTTGATCCATTATCAAAACCGCCTGTTCCACCTGTTCCAGTGGCGCCATAACCATATAAACGAAAAGTTGTTGCGCTATTTAAATTTGTTAGTCCTGAAATTGTAATTGTATTTGAAGTTCCAATAGCAGCTGTCGGAGCAACCGTACCTAAATTAGCAACATAGCTATCAACCGAAGAGCGAAGGACTACATTTTGTGGACCTGTTCCCGATTTGTCCCAATTAAACACAAAAGAAGTTGGAGTAAATGTAAACCCAACATTTGGAGTTACTATAAATTCAATATAATCATTACCAGCAACAGCTTCTGCAATTGTATTTCCAGCCACAGTATTCCCAGTATTCCACCAGTTGCTCCCACCAAATCTATTACCATTGGCTGCAGCAGTAATGGTACCTTGAGTTAAATTACTTGCGGCAATATTAGCATTATTGGCGACACTTGGCTCCGTAGTTTCTGTTCCTATATTCCCAAAGGTATTCCACTGCAACAATTGTGCATTAGAATTTAAAGTACAAACAACAACAAAAAGTGTTAAGAGTAATTTTTTATATTTCATTTAAATGTGATCTCTATTTTATATTCATAGCGATAGCTATGTTTTTATGCATAAAATAAGGTCAAGACTTATGAATGTAGATTTTGAGTCAACAAATTTACATCTAAATTACTAAATTCCAAGCGTTTTAGGTTAGGAAATGATTAATTATTTGTCGATTTTAACATTGTTTTAATTAATCTCCTACAAAGCAAAAACTTATGTTTTTTTATTGTGTATATTCCTCTAAAAAATGTAGCTGTATAGCTCTATTTTTAGATGCTTTTATTTAAAATAGTAATTTTATATTCTTTACTTTTGTTTTCGCACTATACCCAAAACAATGGAGATTAATAAAACCCTAACAGACCTTAAAAAAAAGTTAGAATATTACTGTAGTTACCAAGATCGCTGTCATCAAGAAATTCATGAAAAATTGCGTCCGTTTTTAATTTCCGAAGAAGAAAAAAATACCCTAATTGTATATCTTATTCAAGAAAATTATCTAAATGAAGAGCGCTTTGCTAGAAGTTTTGCTAGAGGAAAACACCGTATTAAATTTTGGGGAAATAGCAGAATTGTTAATGAACTCAAACAACGACAGATTTCACAACCCAATATAAAATTGGCATTACAAGAAATCGCAGAAGGAGAGTATTTAGAAACCTTTACTAAAATTTCAGAAAAACACTGGACGAGTATTCTAGAAAAAAATCCATTAAAAAAACGTAAAAAATTTTGTGATTACCTTTTAAGAAAAGGATGGGAAAGTAATTTGGTCTATGAAAAAATGAAAGCTTTAGAATAATTTACTTTGAGATTAAAACACTCACGGCATTCCCACCAAAACCAACGGCGTTGACCAGAATATTCCTAATCTCTTTTCTATTTCCTCGATTTTTAGCAAAGGGCACACCAATAAATTGTTGGTGTTGTAGCATTAATAGTGCCATTTCAATACTCAACATACCAGAAGCACCGAAAGTGTGACCAATTTTCCATTTGTTGGTTGTGAGCATTGGCAATGTATCACCAACCGAGGCAGAATGACAAACTGACGAAGTAAATATTTTTTGGATTGCTTTGTATTCTGAAATATCACCTTTTAAAGTTCCTGGTGCATGCATTATTATGACATCAACCTCACCATAATTTGTTTTACTTAAAGCCATTTGCATCGATTTTTGAAAACAAATTGCTTCTTCAGATATTGAAATATTATGCTCCAATTCATCCGTAGCATAACCGATTCCTGTTATATAAGCTAAAGCATTCTTATTTTGACCAACTTCCAAACAAGCCATGGCAGCACCTTCACCAAGAACCATCGAGTTTTTTGTTTTATCTAAATCAAAAGCGCGACACGGAAACTCTTGGTTTTCTTTTGCGTATATTTTTAAACTATGCATTTGGGCAATCGTAAATGCCGTTAATGGCGCTTCACTTCCACCCACTAAAAATTTAGTTGCCAATCCTGATTGCAACCAAGCCACAGCATTTAATACCGCATGTAAAGCGGTAGAACAGGTTATAGAATGAGAGATTTCTGGACCTTGACTTTTTAAATCATGCGCTACCCAAGAGGAAATATTTCCTAAAGTAGTTGTAGGCGAAGTTAAAGTAGCTGTCTTTCCTGTTTCGAGAAACTCCTTGTGATGCTTTTCAAATAATTGAGTGGCACCACGCGAGGAGCCAATGTTGATTCCAAAATCATCACCTTGTTGCCAACCTGCGTTTTTAATAGCTTTTCTGGATGTAAGTAGTGCTAGTAAAACGGTTTCATCTAATGCTTTGTATTTAATAGCTTCTTTTCGTAATTGTGTAATTTCATTTCTGATTTCTGATGGAATTGTGACAACAAACTGGCTTTTACCATCGAATTCTTTCGTTGAAATCAAAGTTTTGTCCGAAAGATAATTGTTCCAAATGTCAGTAGGATTATTTCCTAATGGCGAAATGGAAGTGAGAGCAGTAATGGCTATTTTGGTTTTCATTTTTTTATTACACAGAGATTCACGGAGGACAAATTAAGATTCACAGAGTTTCTTATTCCATTTCTCTGTGAATTTCTGAGAAATCTTTGTTCATCTCCGTGTAACCAATACAAAATTATACTATTTCCAATGCTTTTTCGACAGTTTTATATACTTTTTCTAATTGTGTATCGGAAATAATATAGGGAGGAAGAATGTAAACAATATTGCCAACAGGGCGCAAGATGATTCCGTTGTCGATAAAGAAATTATAGAGTTTATTTCGAAAATCGCCATAATAACTTTCTTCTGTTTCTCTTTTAATTTCTAAAGCAAAAATCACCCCTAGCACTCGCGTTGTTTTTACTTTTGGATGCATTTTAATATGCTCTTGAAACTTTAGATGTTGTTGATTAATTCGTTGGATATTGTTTTGCATTTCAGCTTTTTGCAACAAAGCAATACTGGCTAAAGCCGCAGCGCAACCTGTTGGATTGGCCGTAAAAGTATGTCCATGAAACAACGCTTTATTGACATCATCATCCCAAAAACCATCAAAAATTTCTTGAGTAAAAGTGGTAATTGCCATTGGAATTGTTCCACCTGTTAAGGCTTTTGACAAACACATCATATCGGGTTTTTGAACCAAATAATCACTAGCAAAATTTTTTCCTGTTTTACCAAAACCAGTCATGACTTCATCGGCAATAGTGAAAACAGTATTTTCTTTACAAAGTGCCATCATGGAGTCCAAAACAGCTGCATCATACATCACCATTCCAGCTGCACCTTGCACTAAAGGTTCAAAAACAAAAGCGGCACATTCGTTGGTTGCTAATGCATTTTTTAAAGTTTGAATACTTTGATTTTCAGAACCTTTAGTTGGAACTGGAATTCTAATAACATCAATTAAGGAACCTTTAAAAGCTTCTGTAAAAAAAGTAATTCCACTTGCTGCCATAGCTCCAAAAGTGTCTCCATGAAAAGCATTTTCAAAGGCTATAATCTTGGTTCTTTTTTCTCCTTTATTATAAAAAAACTGCAACGTAGCTTTAATAGCAATTTCTACAGCGGTAGAACCATTATCGGAATAAAAAATTTTCTTTTGGTTGTTGGGCAAAATTTCCATCAACTTCTCGGACAGTAAAACTGCAGGTTCGTGCGTAAAACCTCCGAAAAGCACATGTTCTAAAGTGGTAAGCTGTTTATAAATAGCATCGGCAATTACTTGATTGGAATGTCCATAAGGATTGACCCACCAAGAGGCGATTGCGTCAATATATTCCTTGCCGTTTTCATCCCAAAGCAAAGCGTCTTTTCCTTTTACAATGGCAGGATGAAGCTGAGCCGTTTTATGCTGAGTGTAAGGATGCCAATTGTATTTTTTATCTCTTTCGGAAAGGGTCATATTTAAAGAAAATAGAAGAAAGATGCGAGAGAAAATACTAAAGCTCTTTCTAAATTATTGTTGCAAAGATACATTAAGAAGTTTTCTTTCTTCTTGCTTCTTTGCTCTTGTTTCTTATAAACTTAAAAGATTTTCACGGAATTTATCCGCATAATATTGAATTACATTTTGATCAAAATAAGGTTCGTTTTCAATTCTACCTATCATTTTCAAGCCTGTTTTTTTTAGTATAATTTCTTCAGTAGCTTTGTTTTCATCGCCAGAGAAAATGATTCCAGCTACTTTGATTTTCCTGTTTTGCAAAGCTTCGATTGTCAACAAAGTATGATTGATGCTGCCAAGATAATGACGAGAAACCACGATAACTTTATAGTCTTTTTGGATTAAATCAATCACCATATAGTTATCATTTAAGGGAACATAAATACCTCCAGCGCCTTCAACAATGAGATGATTCTTGGTTTTTGGTTCGACAAATTTCTTTAAAGCTATTGTAATTCCATCTAATGCCGCAGCTAAATGTGGACTCGCTGGCGTGTTGAGTTTATAACTGTTTTCGTGAACAACAGTTTTATCGTTGGAGATGTAGCGTTGAATTTTATGACTGTCTGAATTATCCAAATCGCCTGCCTGAATGGGCTTCCAATAATCGGCTGCTAACGCTTCAACAACTATAGCTGATGTAATAGTTTTGCCAACGTCGGTTCCTATGCCTGTGATGAATATTTTCATGGTTTTTTGTTTCACAGAGATTCACCGGGATTTATCGAGATTCACGGGGTTTTTTTCTCTGTGTATCTTTATTTTTTCTCTGTGTGTCACCGTGTAATTTTTATTTATTTTCAAATACAAATTTAGTCAACAATTCCAAGCCATCTGAGATTTCCTTTTCGGAATTATAAGAATGCAAACAAAAACGAAGTCGTTCTTGTCCTTCGGGAACAGTTGGTGATAATATTGGTTTTACATCAAAACCTTTTTCTTGCAATTGATTGGCTATGGCTTTCACTCTTTCAATTCCTGGAATAATAGCGCATTGAATAGCTGATTTACTATAAACAAATAGTGGTTTCAACCCTAAACGCACTTTTTCTTGATTGAAGTGAATAATATTGCCTTTTAGTTTTTCTAAAGTCCTTTTTTCATTTTCCAAATGCCGATACGCTACTATAATAGAAGCAACCGAATGTGGTGAAAGTCCTGTCGTATATATAAAACTTCTAGCAAAATTGACCAAATAACTTTTTAATACTTCATTCCCTAAAATTGCTGCACCATGACAACCTAATCCTTTTCCGAAAGTCATTATTCGGGCAAAAACTTTATCTTGTAATCCTAAACTTTGGATTAATCCTTCTCCTTGTTGACCAAAAACTCCCAAAGCATGGGCTTCGTCAACTACCAAATAGCTATGGTACTTTTCAGAAAGTTGCACCATTTTTTCTAAATCGGGACTATCGCCATCCATGGAGAAAACAGATTCGGTGACAATGTACACTTCATTAATACGATTGTCAGACTGAGCTTGACGAAGTCTTTTCTCTAAATCCTCTAAATCGTTGTGTTGGAATTTGTAGCTTTTGGCATTACTCATTTGAATCCCATCGCGAATGGAAGCGTGACACAATTCGTCGTACAGAATAATGTCGTTGCGTTGTGGCACAGCACTAAAAAGCCCTAGGTTGGCATCGTAACCTGAATTGAAAATTAACGAGGCTTCTGTCTTTTGAAAATTAGCAATAAATGCTTCCGCTTCTTGATACAATAGATGATTTCCAGAAAGAAGTCTGGAACCTGTGGCGCCATTAACTTTTATATTTTTATCTAATAACAGTTGATGTGTTTCATGGAAAATAGTTTCGTTTTGGGCAAAACCAATATAATCATTGGACGCAAAATCGATTAAATCATTGGGCGACGACAATTTCCGTAAAGCATTGTTGGCTTCGCGTTGTTGTAGTTTTTGCTGTAATGATTTTGGAAAGGTTTTCATAGTATACAAATGTAATAAAGTCTATAGGAATAGAAACACACTAAAATAATTGTTTTTTAATGTTTTATTATTGTTTATCAATAATTTTAATATATTTGCAAGGAACTAAAAACTACTTTTATGAAAAAATTAAACTTGTTAAAGACTATTGTTGATTTCATTTGGACAATGTCATTGATCTTTTTTCCATTGATACTTGTTTTTTCGATTATGATACTAATTGATAAAGATACTTTCGATATCCCAATCACCTTTGCCACAGGAACAATTGATCTATCAAATAGCTATGGTAAAATGGCTCTAGTAATAAATGTAATTAATTTCGGTTTGCTTTTATATGCACTCTATTTTTTTAGAAAGCTTTTAAGCCGTTTTATGAAGCGAGTTATTTTTGAGGAAGAGATATCTTTTTTATTAAATAAAATTGGCAGCATAGTCATTATAGCTTCAATAGTACAACTACTCTCTGACTTTATCACAAAACTTTCCAATCATAAGGTCGGAATACAATTTGGTTTTGGTCCTTTTTTATATTTGTTGGCGTTGGGATTATTTTTTAAAGTATTGTCGGAGGTTTTTAAAATAGGAAAAAACATGAAAGAAGATAACGAGTTAACCATTTAGACTATGCCAATCATTTTAAATTTAGATGTTATGCTAGCCAAGCGCAAGATGCGTTCCAATGAACTGTCTGAAAAAATAGGCATTACTACTGCTAATCTTTCCATTTTAAAAACTGGGAAAGCTAGGGCAGTGCGTTTCACTACGTTGGAAGCCATCTGTGAAATATTAGAATGCCAACCCGGAGATATTTTAGAATATGTAAACGAAATAAAATAAATAATTATGAAAAAAGAACTGACTTTTTTAGTGCTTGGTATGATACTAGTCGTTATTGGAACCTTACTAAAAATTAATCACAATGAATTTGGACAATATGTTCTGATTGTCGGACTTGCTATTGAAGCATATATACTAGCCTCAATGGTTATCAAATCCCTCAAGAAATAAGTTTAATACAAAAAGCCAAACAATACTGTTTGGCTTTTTGTATTCTGAATTAGTTTCAGAATCTATTTTAAATTGTCTTATTCGGCTAACACAATTACTTTGTTGTCTTTCATTTCGATAGTTCCTGAATCGATATCCAAAGTATAGTTTTGATCGTTTACTTTTTTAAACTTCTCTACTACTTCTTTTTTGAAACTAAAACTATCAGCAACTATTTTAATGGTTCCTTTTTTTAATGTGGAAACTATCGGTGCATGATTATTCAAAATTTGAAAAGAACCTACAACTCCTGGAAGGGAAACGGATGTTACTTCTCCTTTAAATAATAAGGCTTCTGGTGATACTATTTCTAAAATCATAAATTTAATTGTGAATTGTGAATTATGAATTGTGAATTTGCATAATTTTCATTTAGCATTCACCATTTACCATTCATCATTAATATTACGCTTCTGCCAACATTTTTTGTCCAGCTTCGATAGCATCTTCTATCGAACCTTTAAGGTTAAACGCTGCTTCCGGTAAGTGATCTAATTCACCATCCATAATCATGTTAAATCCTTTGATGGTTTCTTTGATGTCAACCAAAACTCCTGGAATTCCAGTAAATTGTTCTGCTACGTGGAAAGGTTGTGACAAGAAACGTTGTACACGACGTGCTCTTGATACAGAAAGTTTATCTTCTTCTGATAATTCTTCCATTCCAAGAATCGCGATGATATCTTGTAATTGTTTGTATTTTTGAAGGATCTCTTTTACTCTTTGTGCACAGTCATAATGTTCAGCACCTAAGATTTGAGCAGTCAAAATTCTTGAAGTAGAATCCAATGGATCCACTGCGGGATAAATTCCTAACTCAGCAATTTTACGTGACAATACAGTTGTGGCATCTAAGTGAGCAAACGTTGTTGCTGGTGCCGGGTCAGTTAAGTCATCCGCAGGAACGTAAACCGCTTGAACTGATGTAATAGATCCTTTATTGGTAGACGTAATTCTTTCTTGCATCACACCCATTTCTGTCGCCAATGTTGGTTGGTAACCTACGGCAGATGGCATACGTCCTAACAACGCTGAAACCTCAGAACCTGCTTGTGTAAAACGGAAGATATTATCCACAAAGAAAAGTACATCTTTCCCTTGATCTGAACCTGCACCATCACGGAAATATTCTGCGATAGAAAGTCCAGATAAAGCTACACGTGCTCTTGCACCTGGTGGCTCATTCATTTGACCGAAAACGAAAGTAGCTTTAGACGCTCTCATTCCTGGTTTATCTACTTTAGCTAAATCCCAACCTCCATTTTCCATAGAGTGCATAAAATCGTCGCCATATTTTATAATTCCTGACTCCAACATCTCACGAAGTAAATCGTTTCCTTCACGTGTTCTTTCTCCTACTCCTGCGAATACTGAAAGTCCACCGTGACCTTTTGCAATATTGTTAATCAATTCTTGAATCAATACTGTTTTACCAACTCCTGCACCACCGAACAAACCAATTTTACCTCCTTTTGCATAAGGCTCAATTAAATCGATTACTTTAATTCCTGTAAATAAAACTTCTGTAGAAGTTGACAAATCTTCAAATTTTGGAGCAGCACGGTGAATAGAAATTCCATCAACCCCTGCTTTTGGCAAATCGCCTAAACCATCAATAGCATCACCGATAACGTTGAATAAACGTCCGTAGATATCTGGACCGATTGGCATTTGAATTGGAGCTCCAGTTGCTTTCACATCTGTACCTCTACTCAAACCATCTGTTGAGTCCATGGAAATAGTACGAACTGTATTTTCTCCAATATGAGATTGTACTTCTAATACTAGGATTGAACCATTTTTATTGATGATTTCTAATGAATCATAAATTTTAGGTAATTCAGCATCTTTGGTGTTGAATACTACATCTACTACTGGTCCGATGATTTGGGAAACTTTTCCTATTACTTTTGACATTGCTTATGTATTTATTTAATAGCTATTTAGGTTTATGAAAAAATGTTCTTTTTACAAAGCGCAAAGATAATTTTAAAAATATAAGAATCAAATAAATATTTTACAAAATTTGTAAAATTTTTATAGTTTTAAAAACGAACACAATTTCTGAAGAATAAAAACAAAAGCCACCCATAAATTGGATGGCTTTTATTAAATTAACTAATTTAATTTTTATAAAACTGGAGGGAACATAATTCTATAATCCGAAAATTTTACTCCCTTTAAATTAGACCCGTATTTTAAATTAATAGCTTTTAGGAACTCATTTGCAATTAAAGCATAACCTCTTGGTGAAGGATGAACACCATCTAAAGAGAATCCACCGCCTGTCACATAAGTTGAATTTAACGTGTAACCACTATCGGTAATACCCGTGGTGCTTAATGTTTCCATAATTAATTTAGCATCAACAAAAGCTAAATTATTTGCAGTAGCAACAGATTCTATAGTAACATTATAAGCATCGGTAGCTGTTTTAACTTCTGCAATTTCATCTTTAGACAAAACCCATTGATCTGATAAAGGAACTGAAACTCCATTAACTTGAAGTGGATTACCTCCTACAGTTGTTCCAATAAAACTTCTTGCTGGAAGCACTATTAGATCTTCAGCTGTTGTTTGTCTGTAAGAAGGTATTCCATAACCTGAAAGGTCCGTTAAATAAGAGTCTACTATTACTACTCTATTGGTTGCTGAAGCAGAAAATGATATTGTTCTTCTAGCCACTTCATCTGCTGTTAATAGTAAGTTAGCCTGAGCAAAAAGCAATCCGTTGTTATATGCTGTAAAGCCTGCATTTAATTGCCCTGCGGTTGTTGCATCTAAAGGAACAGGGTTATAAGGAACTGTTGTAAAATAAGGCAATGTACTTACATAAGGCAAGTTGGCTACAACTCCTTCAATTCCCCCTGCTGTCATCTGAGATACAATTGAATTATAAACCGCATTAAATATTGTTGGATCAGTAATATCTGAAGGATTTAATCCACCTGAAGTAGCGTATCCTAATACATCATTTCCTCCTATCCAAAGTGAAAAGAAAGTTGGATTTTGCGCTACTGCATCTTCAACAACTGTTGCAGTAGGTGTAGAAGCAAATCTGGCAAAATAAGGATTTCCTGCCGGACTTCCATAACCTGCAAAAGTTAAATGAAAACTTTTTGCGCCAGGAATTCCCATATTATTAAAAGAACTACCCAAAGAAGCAAAAGTTGTAGAAGCCATTTGACTATATGGTGGTAAAGCAACAGAAGACGGAGAAGGACTTAGTCCTGGACCTGCTGGCGGAGCTAAATACAATCTAGGAGTATAAATAGCGCTTCCAAAAAAACCACCAACGTTATCTGCCATTAAAGGCGTTGTAAAAGCACCACCACCAACTAGAGCAAACTGTTGCGCTAAAATGTTTGGATAGGCTCCTTTTTGTCCTTCAATAAATAATGCATTATCACTAAATCCAGCTGCAAAAGAATCTCCAAGCGCAACATATTTAGAGAAATCTGCTGAACCAGCTGTTAAAGGTAATCCATCGGATGAATTAGTTTCGACAACTGTTTCATCATCATTAGTACATGCTATAAAGGTTAGCGAAACCAACAATAGCCATTTGAAATTTTTTATCATAATATTTTAAATTTATTTAGTATTGAGTTTATTAAGGCGTGATAGTTAATGAAAGGAAATACTGTTGTCCAATAAGTCCTGCTCCTATTACTTGTCCGTATTCTTTTCCGCCAATATTTGTTGCTCCAATTTTAAGAATTGATTTCAATGACTTTATAGCATAGTTAGCTTGTACATCAATAACCGTAGATTCTTCAATTATACCATCAGCAAAAGAAGATTCCCATAAATACTCTGAATTCCATCTTCCACTTACAGAAAGACCCAAGTTTCCAAATAATTTATCATTACCTATAGTAGCTTTTACTCTGTGTTTAGGAGTATTGAAACTTGCTTCAAAATTAGCGTCTTTCGATTTGTCAAATTCAAAGTCAGAGAAGTTGTAGTTTCCACTAAATTCAAAATTTTTGTAGATTTTTTTAGTAATTCCTAATCCAAATCCATATGATTTTACTACTACATCAGTATTGGTATAAAGTTGATATTCTCTAAAGTCTCTATTAGCCAAAGATGCAGCTGCAGATGTTGAAGAAAAATCTGTCGGGTTTGTTTCAGCTGTTCCGTAATAAGGTGTTATAACGTTCAAGTTTCCAATAAAATCATTATAAATATTATAGTAACCATTAATATCTAATGCAAAACCTTTTATATTTCCTCTATATCCTAAATCAAATGCTTTAACTTGTTCAGGCTTTACAATATCAACATCCGCTTTTACAAGCAAAGCAGCAGCATTTGCTATACCAGAAGGTGGTCCAGATCTGTAAGCAGCGTCAAATAATAAGAAAGAATCTTTTGTGAATGAATCATAATATGCATTTTCTCCATTCAAAGTTACAAAACCTCCGCCTCCAGCTGGAGATATTTGTAAATCTTCAGAAAATCGGGTTAAATTATCTGGCGCAGAACCAATTAAGACTCTATTTCCAATATTAAACCCAATGTATTGATCTTGAGTAGATGGGTTTCTAAAACCCGTTTGGAATGAACCTCTTAAATTATGGTTTTTTGCTTTATCTAAAGCATAAACAAACGAAACTCTAGGAGAATAATTTCCATCATAATTTTTGGCTTTATCATATCTAATAGAACCTGTTAACTTTAATCTATCATCCATTAATTTTTTCTGAACCTGAGTATAAACTCCATATTCATTATAATTGATAGCACTGTTAGCATCAGTATAAATTCTTCCAAAAGAGTTTAATTCATATAATCTATAGGAACCTCCAACTTGTATTTCCGCAGGTTTGAATAAATCTTTGAAATTATAGTTTGCATCTGAATGATAAATTCTAGAATTATCAACTAATTTAGATCCTGTTAAAACACTTGGATCCGCAATCACTTGATTGAAAGCGTCTTTGAAAGCTTGTGTACCAGGAATTAATCTACCCGTATCCGCTATGCTTCGTGCATAAGCATGTGCTTCAGCTGGAGTTGTTCCTACGCCGGGAATAAACCCTAAAGTTGCAGCTCCAAATGCTCCTCCATAGTCAGCAAACCATTGCGAATCTGATTTCCATACTCTATTGACATTTATTGCTGTAAAAGTCATATCATATGATTTCCCGCCATCTTCAGATATGGTATATCCTCTCAGAAAGAAGTTCTTCCCTTTAAGTTCAATTTTATGTTGTTGCATAAAGAACCCATTCAAATTATATCGGCTTGCACCTTGGTAAACTGAATTTCCAAAACCAAATTTAGATTGCCAAATAATTTCGATATCGTTTGCCCAAGGTTTAAAATGTAAAGAGAAATCGATTTTTGCATTTCTAACCTTACTTTCTGTTAAATCAGTTTCGTTATATCCTGTTCTGGAAATGTCTATGTTCGGTAAAAGATTATAAGCTCCCGTTCCAAAAGCATTTCTACTTTTAAGATTAACAGCAACCTCATCTCCGTAGATGTTTATACCGTTATAGCTTGGGTCATTTCTATCTACTCCTGAAACTTCATCTCCTTTTGCGTCAATACCGTTATCATTAGTAGCATACCAATCCGTTCCTTTCATGAAAGTAAAGTTGGCTTTCCCAGCAAAATGTTTATCAAATACATGAGCCACTCTCACACCATAGTCGTAAAAATTATTAACTCCTGCAGCATTTTGAGAAGTTTGACCAAACTTAGCATAAGCAGTAATACCTTGATGACTCCATGGGTCTTGACTGTTCATGAATAATATTCCGTTAAATGCATTAGCTCCGTACAAAGCAGAAGATGCACCTGGTAATAATTCAACGCTTTGCACATCAATTTCTGAAACCCCTATAAGATTACCTAATACAAAATTTAATAAAGGAGAAGCATTATCCATACCATCAACCAATTGCAAGAATCTTGTGTTGGCAACAGTAGCAAAACCTCGAGTATTAATAGATTTGAAAGACAAACTACTTGTATTCATTTGTACTTCTTTCAAGTTTTCTAACCCATCATAAAACGAAGGTGCTGCAGCTTTTTTGACATCTTTAATAGTAAATCGTTCTACCGTTACAGGTGACTCTCTAATTCTTTCAGGAGTTCTTGAAGCTGAAACTACAATTTCATTAAGTTTTGTTTCTTCATCAGTTAACGAAACATTTACATTTTGCTTGTCAGATGTTACTTTAACAGTTGATGCGCCATATCCTACACTTGTGACTTCAATTGTGAAAGGTGGTTTTTTGGATGTACTTAAAGTGAATTTTCCTTCACTATCAGTTACTGTTCCTGTTGTTTCTCCAGCAATTTTGACATTGGCTCCTGGAATGGGTTCGTTTTTACTGTCTTTTACCGAACCTGTGATTGAAGTTTGAGCAAAAGTGATGCTACAAATAAACAATGACACGATAAATAAATAAATCTTCATTTGGTTAGAATTTTGTTGGTTTATGAGACCAAAGTACAATTATTATTTTAAATTCATAAAAAAATAGCTAAAAATTTCACATTTGATAATTAGCAAGTCATTTAATTTTATATCCTATTTTAAATTTTTTGTGTTTTTCTTAACATTTCAATACTATTCATAAAAAATACTATGCTTACATAGTATTTTAGTTCTAATTTTTAAATTATTCATAAATTTTTCCATAAAAAAAACGAGAATAAATCTCGTTTTTTTTTATTATCTTATTGAAATTATTTATTCAACTGTTACTGATTTTGCCAAATTTCTTGGTTGATCTACGTTACAACCTCTCATTACTGCTATATGATAAGACAACAATTGTAATGGTATTGTAGTAATTAAAGGTGATAAAGCATCCGATGTTTCCGGAATTTCAATAACATGATCGGCAAGATCTTTTACTTGTGTATCTCCTTTTGTTACAATTGCAATTATTTTTCCACTTCGAGACTTAATTTCTTGAATATTACTAACCACTTTATCGTAATGTCCTTGTTTGGGTGCAATCACAACTACTGGCATTTGTTCGTCAATAAGTGCTATTGGTCCATGTTTCATTTCTGCAGCTGGATAACCTTCGGCATGAATATAGGATATTTCTTTTAACTTTAATGCGCCTTCTAAAGCTACTGGAAAATTATAACCTCTTCCTAAATACAAACAATTGGGTGCATCTTTAAAAGTTGTTGCAATTTCTTGGGCTTTCGTGTTGGTTTCCAGTGCTTCTTTAACTTTATCTGGAATAGTTTCCAATTCCTGCAAATATCTATGAAAATCGGAATTAGATAATGTTCCTTTAGCTTTTGCTAAACGTAAAGCAATCATCGTTAAAACTGTAATCTGAGTAGTAAATGCTTTTGTAGATGCTACTCCAATTTCTGGCCCAGCATGGGTATAAGCTCCTGCATTCGTTTCTCTTGAAATTGAAGAACCTACAACATTACAAACTCCAAAGACAAAAGCACCTCTTTCTTTGGCTAATTTTATAGCAGCAAGCGTATCGGCAGTTTCCCCTGATTGAGAAATTGCTATAACAACATCGCCTTTATTTATAATTGGGTTTCTGTATCTAAATTCAGAAGCATATTCTACTTCAACAGGTATTCTTGCAAACTCTTCTATAACATATTCAGCAACTAATCCGGCGTGCCAAGATGTTCCACAAGCAATAATTATGATTCTTTCGGCATGAAGAAATTTTTCAATATTGTCTTCAACACCTGCCATTTGAATTAAACCCAAATTAGCATGAAGTCTACCTCTATAAGTATCCTTTATAACATTAGGTTGTTCATATATTTCTTTAAGCATAAAATGATCATAACCTCCTTTTTCAATCTGCTCCAAATTCATTTGAAGCTCTTGAATACAGGGATTAACTAAAGAATCATCTTTAATTTTTCTAATTTTTAAAGGCTTATGCAATCTCACAATTGCCATTTCCTCATCTTCCAGATATATAGCATTGGATGTGTATTCTATAAATGGAGAAGCATCTGACGCAATAAAATACTCGTTTTCACCAACACCAATAGCTAAAGGACTTCCAAGTCTAGCCACGATTATTTCGTCTGGTTTATTTTTATCAAAAACACAAATTGCATACGCTCCAACAACTTGGTTTAAGGCAACTTGAACGGCTTTCCCAAGTTTAAGTTTTTCTTTCTTTTGAACTTCTTCAATTAAATTTATTAATACTTCAGTATCGGTATCCGATTTAAAAACATACCCTCTATTAATTAATTCTTTTTTTAATGGTTCATAGTTTTCTATAATTCCATTATGAATAATTGCAAGATTTCCTGAGTTAGACAAATGTGGATGTGAATTGATATCATTTGGTACACCATGGGTAGCCCAACGTGTATGTCCCATTCCAATAGTACCCGTGGTGTTTATCTCTTTGGATTTCTCTTCAAGATCTGAAACTTTACCTTTGGTTTTAGCTATTTTTAATTCTTTGCCATCGTATAACATGATACCGGCACTATCATAACCTCTATACTCTAAACGCTTTAATCCTTTTATAACAATTGGATAAGCCTCTCGATAACCTATGTATCCAACAATTCCACACATAATTCTATATATTAATCAGGTTTTGTATAATAAATTTCTAATCGTAATCTTTTGTCATAATTTGGATCACCTACTGAAATATTGGTTCCATATAAAA
>Ga0114966_10002083_pt1 | contig 18010 bp, 16 predicted proteins | sample M_130207_XF_Meta_FD_87029 | JGI IMG/M metagenome (GOLD analysis project Ga0114966, IMG submission 87029) | Freshwater microbial communities from Lake Montjoie, Canada to study carbon cycling - M_130207_XF_MetaG | ecosystem: Environmental > Aquatic > Freshwater > Lake | place: Lake Montjoie...
CCGGCAGGTCATTTACGATCAATTGCGGCGGAATAATCGCCTGCTCGAATTCAATTCGTGACGTGACACCCGTCAAAATACCGGCGGTTTGAATGCCCAGTGAGATGGCACCCGCAATGTCGGTATCGTAACGGTCTCCCACCATCAGCGTTTCGGCCGGACAGAGAGCGAGTCGAGCCATTGCCTGCTCGTACATACCTGCATTCGGCTTTCCAATGACCAACGGTTGCTGTCCGGTCGCCGTGGCGAGGAGAGCGAGAATGCTCCCCGCTCCAGGCAAGGGGCCACGCTCACTGGGGTAGGTCACGTCGGCGTTGGTCCCGATAAAACGCGCTCCTCGTTGGATGGCAAGCGTGACGTTTGCCAGATCGTCATAAGTCATCTCAAAGTTGATTCCCACAACAGCGTACGCGGCTTGATCCGGATCCGTTGTCAGGTCGAATCCGTAATTCGTCAATGCTGTTTTCAAACCCGCCTGTCCCATCACAATCACCGGACCATTTTTCCAACCGTGACCGTGGACTTGCTTGGCAAGCCAGCAGGCCGTTGCCTCGGCACTGCCAAGTACCTGTTCGGGCTCCACGCGAAGGTTCATTTTGGCGAGTTTTTCGACAAACTGAATCGACGTTTGACTGGCGTTATTAGTGACAAACAGCCATTTCCGGCCTGTTTCCGCGAGATAGTCGAAGGCCTCTTGAACGCCTGGTAAGGGTTGATTGCCCACATAGATGACACCATCCATGTCGAAGAGTACACCGCGCACTGATCGGAGGCTGGAATGTTGACGCACGGGACCGTCTCCTGAGTCGAGTTTTTTTATTCGCGATGCGAATTAGATTTTGAAAGGCTTGGAGTGGCTGGAGTCGTCATTCTTTCGAAAGCAGCTTTGAGGTAGCGAGCAATTCGCGGGCAACACCCTCGACGATGTTGGGTGCACTCTCCTGAGGAAGTAACGGCCAAGTATAGGTCTCAACTTCTAAGTGCGGGGGGTAGTTGAGTTCAGGAATCGTCGCCAGAGCCACCTTCAACTCGTGCCGCGTGGTTTTCAGGGGGCCCACAGTTTCGGCATCAACGGGCATATGAAAATGGACTCGCCACACTGGTGCATCGCGAAATTCGGCCGGAGGTGATGCGATGAAATTCTGATCCAGATCACGATGTTTCAAAATTTTTCCCGAGTCTGTGAGGGCTAATGTTTGATGAAGGTAACGCGGCTCAACGAAGCGAGCCAACGCAGCACGAGACGCGTTGTTTTGGCTTGGGAAATCGATTTGAAGTGCACAAGTAATATGAACTTTATTGATTCGGATGTCTGCGGAAGCGAGCGAACGAATTGAAGCCGCCACATCCTCAAACTCAATGGCCTGATGACAAACATCATAGCAAACGCCAAGATGTGTTCGAACAACTTCGAGAGCCCGTTCATCACTCGCCCGTTGACGAAGGCGTGTGAAAAATTGCAGTGTTTCGGCCGTCGTTTCCAGAATGCAGAAAGGCTCGGGTTCAATCGCTAGTCGAATCATCTTGCCTGTCTCGGAATAGAGTTGATCCAGTTGTCTCGCCAACTGGATCAACTGATCGAGACAACGATCCATAAAATTTTCGGGGCGATCGAACAGCTTGAAACCGAGTGGCACCGTCGAAATGCTCCCTTCGCCCCCCTCGGGCAAGAATTCTGCTAGGCACCGAGCGCATGCCCGCGTATATTCGAGGCGATTCGAATCCGCCCAATCGGGAAGATACACGTTCTCCTTGACTCGCGTATCATGGAAGTCCCCGTAGGGAAAGGCATTTAATGTATAACATGTCAGCCCACGCGATTTCAGTCCATCAGCGAACCGCCTCAAGATGTCGACGGATGTACCGAACTCGCGGACCACAGAGGAGGCAAGCCATAATCCAGTTGCCAACTCGGAACCGTATTTCGCCTTGATTGGTCGACTGAATCGATCTAAGCCCTCCACGACCTCGGCAACGGTTCGACCGGGATGAACGTTGGTGCAATAGCTTAAAGGAAGGCGGCTGAGGCTCATCTACGGGTACTTTAACAGAGACTGGTGAACCATCGAGTTAGGCGAATGCGTCGAGTAGTCACAATCGATGACCCCTCGCATTTTCAAAACGAAATGTCACCGTTGCACTGCCGCCCGAAATGGACAACGGTGGTTGTCGGATCCCAAACAGCGTCTAGGGTTCGACAAGCCCTGCGAACGGAGTATACTCAAAACTCTAATCGCAATCGACCGGCAGAAAAACCGAACGGAACCATTTCATCAGTTCTGGGCTTTCATCCAAGAAATTCCATAACTCGTTCCCGGTGATCATCGATTAAGGGGCGTTTGCTGGTGCCGACTAAGACTCCCTCCGAACAGAGTGCCGAGCAATCCGGTTTTCTTCGAGATCCGGAAGTACAACTGATGCTGCGCGCGAAGGAAGGAGACGATGAGGCATTCGGCCAGTTGGTCAATGTGTACCAAGATCGCCTCGCCAACATCTTTCGTCATTTGGTGGCGGGTCAGGAGGCGGCTGAAGATCTGGCACAAGAGGTTTTTCTGAGGATCTATCGGGCGCGGAACGGCTATCAACCGAATGCACGCTTTTCGACATGGCTTTTTCGCATTGCGAACAATTTAGCAAGCAACGCTCGCCGATCCAAGGGACGGCGTAAGGAAGTCAATCTCGTCGGAACGGCTTCCGGACCGATGGGAGTTCGCCCCCAGGAACAGTTGGCGATTGCAAAGTCGGGCCTGATGCCGACGCGGCAATTAGATCAACGAGAATTGCAGGTTGTCGTCCAAAATGCGATCGAACAACTGAGCGATCGTCAGCGGATGGCGGTGCTGCTCAATAAATATGAAGAGATGAGCTACGAAGACATTGGACAGGCGATGGAGATGTCCCCATCGGCGGTCAAGTCGCTGCTGTCTCGGGCGCGTGAAAACCTGCGACAGATATTGGAACCCTATATGCAGTTGGGACGCGACTCGAAATAGTGGACGGGGATTTTCGCGTCGGTGGAATTGTTTTGCTGGGTCAAGTTACTGTGAGGTTTCAGTCGGTCATGGACAAGATTACGAGGCTTAACACCGATCATCGCGCTGATTTAGTCGCTTATTTGGACGGGGAACTCCCGGACGGACAGGCGCGGGCGATCGATCAGATTTTGGCGGGAAATCAAGTGGCACGCCACGAAGTCGAAGCCTTAGCGAGGACTTGGGAGTTGCTCGATGCGCTCCCCGTTTTCAAAGCCTCCAAAGAATTCGACACACGAACAATGACGGCACTGAAGTTGGGTGATGTCAAATACGAGATGACCAGTCATCCATGGTTCCGTTACATCAAACGGGGAACCAATATGGTTGTTTGGATGCTCGTGCTGGGAATTTCCGGTTACCTGGGTTTCCGATTGACATCCACTTGGATTCCGAATCCACAGGAGCAGATCTTGCAGGATCTGGACTTGCTGCAAACATTCGATTCGTATCAAGAAATTCAAACCGTCGATTTTTTGATACGGTTAAAACAGATCGGATTGTTCGACTCCCCGCCGCAGAAAGATTGATCTATGGCTTCGCGGTCTTGTTGGCACTCAATCGCGCCGCGATCTCCTTGCGATGCTCTATTTCGCATTTCAGATCGTCCCTCAGGCCGTTCAAAACGTGGTGCCTGTCAGACAGGGAACCTGCGGTGGGATTTCGCATGGACACCCTCTATCAATAGCATCAACTTCCTCGTGCTCGTGAGTGCTAGTTGGATTTGTTTTGCTCCACAAGCATGGCCCGCCGAAGCGACGAAGATCCTTGCGGAAAATTCGCAACGGATCGAGAAAATGTCTCAAATTGAGCGAGACCACCTCAAAAGGAACCTGACTTTGTTCATGAAAATGAACGCGAACCAACAACAGTCGCTTCGAGAACTACATCAGGAAGTCAACGGATCAGGCGGCAGGTTGTCCATCGTCCTTCAAAATTACTCGGCGTGGCTCAGGACGCTGACACCGCATCAACGAGAGGAACTGACTCAAGAGACGGACTCCGTAAAAAAGTTGCTGCTGGTAAAAAAAATCCATGCGGAATGGAGCAACTGGAATAAGACATCCCAGGGCCTCGAATCGACGAATGACGATTCCTCAACGCCGTTCCAAATGCGGCAGAAGAACCTCAAAAAATTCCGGAGTGAACTAGCGGAATTGATGAAAATCATTGCAACAGAGGCAGGACGCACCCCCCCTATAAATGAAAGTCAATCCGACTTTGTTTTCTATCTTTATCTCGTTAATTTCAGTGCTGAGAGGAGCCCGGGAGGACCCCGAAACTGGCCCTCCCCAGCATTGACGAATCAGATCGTGGATCAGGTCAAAAACCAGAGACTTGAGAAACAGTTCGAACAGGGAACTCCTGGGACGCGAGACTGGGTCGCCAGTGGTATTGTTGAATTACTTCGTAGGTTGGGGCGGTATGAGATCGACAACGAAACCGACGTTGATCCAATGAAAATCGAAGAAACTCAACGTCAGATTCGATTACTCCGAATGAAGTTGGGAGTACCACCGAATACACATCCGAAGCACGGACAAGATCGAAGTTCCCGTGAACAAAAAACTGGCGTCCAAGTCCTGCCATGAGTTAACGTACCGTATTGTTGGATGATGCTCGATGTTTTTACAGGCTGCATCCGAAACCGGTCAGGGAGTTCCGTCCGCCTTAATCGCCTTGCGTGCTTCACCTATAACGGCTCTGTGTCTTGGCATTTGTATGGCATTGCCTGTTGTTTGTGCGGGCCAAACTTGGAACGGAGTCCGGTGGGGAGATACACAGCGGGAGTGGGGCGCGGCGGTCAATTTGCAGAGGATCATTCCAGGCAGCCTCGATGAGTCCCCTGATCTCCGTTTGGTCGGGCCATTTGATCTGTGGAATGGCGATTGGTGGCGGATTCCATGCAACGCATTTCATCATGTCGGGTTTTTACATTTAGTCTTGAACGGCTATTCCGCGTGGTTCCTCGGAAAACGACTTGAGAGACATTGGGGGAGTTGGCGGTATGCCGTTTTCTTATTACCTGCCCTCTTTATCCCGCTACTGGCAGAATTCTTAATCGGTCATATCGCCTTTGGTTTTTCGGGCGGAATTTGTGCGATGTTGGGTGCCCTGATCGCGATCAGGCAGTTTCGGAATGAGACAATTCTGTCCGCTCTGGAGGTTCAGTGCGGACTTGCCTTCTTGGTGTTCTGTGTGTGGGTCACGATCGTTGATCTGGCAAACATAGCCAATGTGGCACACCTCGTCGGTTTGGCGTATGGATGGACTGCCGCATGGTGCATGTGTGGGGCCCTTCGCCTGCCGGTCCTATGTCGTTCCATCTTCATTCTGACGCACGTTTTGTTGTTGCCAATGACTCTGGCGACGATTCAACCGACCGGGAGCGGTCGCTACAATTGGTACTTGGCAGATCGCCTCACAGATCCTCTTCAGCAAGAACAGACTCTGCGGCTTGCCGTGAAATGCGATCCGACCTTGGCGGGTGTCTGGTTGCGTCTTGGGGACGGCCAATTGCTCATGAATGACACACCCGTCGCTTGGCGAACATTTTTAGAGGGATTGTCGTTTAACCCTAGCCACGACAAATTGCTAGAGGGGACCGGGCGCGTCTGGAGACGGCTTCCGCTAGGAGAGAGCCGAATCGATGCCGAACGCGAATTGCGAAGAGTGTTTGGCGACCAAGCCGACGGCTGGTTGAACCAGATCAGACACCTCTCCTTGAATCCGCGGACTGGGGCCAATGTTTCCCATTGGCAACCATGGCGAGAGCCCGACTCCCCTCATTTCCCGCTCGATCAAACGATCGATCTTCAATGGGAACCGTTCCACAGCGGAGAAGACCTGCCTCGGGAATTCGATCCGATATGGCGAGAAGACGCAGTTGAGGGGACAACTCTGTAGGATTTTTCAACGATTGGATGTAGATCGTCGCGGCTCTAAGAATCCTGACGGTCGAGGACAAGGGGTTCCCGCGCACCTCATCGCGGCGACCGGTTTCAGCGTACGCCGCTTGCCTGCGCGGGGAAGACCACTGGTCGCCGATGTGACTCATTCAGGGACTCGCATGCTCCCGTAGCGTCTTGATGCGGAGGCTTGTCGGACACACGGGATCGGCTTCTGAAATAAGATCCAGAAAATTCGGCGTCCGTATTTTTCACCGGCGTTCTTGGGAGAAACACATTTATAACGAGGAACTGCGGAGCCCCTCCGTAATCGCAGGCCTGTGAGGAACCATTCAAACGCATGAAATTCCGCTCCCATGAGACTACCGAGGACATTTTGTAAAAACGGAACCTCGCAGCATCCGTCAAAAAAATCGGCCCGCAACAGATTGCGAGTCCATCCGAAATTTGCAGGATTCATTGCCGATCCTAGGTCGGGTTGAGCCGAAGCCACTCTGCGAGCCGTTGTAGCCCCTCCTCGTTGGAAACTCTTGGCTGGTATCCAAACGCGTTCTGCGCTGCGTCCATTCGAAACCAATGCGAAGTCGATAGCTGCCTCGCGACAAATCGAGTCATCGGTGGTTCATCGGAGCGATTCATGGCCGCATAAATCATTTCTAGTAATCCGCCGACGCAATAGGCCGTTGTCGCGGAGATACTTCGTTTGACGGGGGGAAGGTGGGCGCAGGCGAGTAGTTTGTCAATCATTACCCACAATGGTTGCGGTTCCCCATTGGAGATGAAAAATGCGTGACCGGCGACGGACGAATTCGGTGTCAGACAATCAGCTGCCTGAAGATGTGCATCTGCCGCATTGTCGATGTAGACCATATCAACAAGGTTCTTCCCCGAACCGACTTTCCGCAATTGGCCGCGGCGAGCGCGATCAATCAACCGGGGAATGAGATGGTTATCGCCCGGCCCCCAGATTAGATGCGGACGCAATGCAACGGTATTCAGAGTCTCTCCATCGCGGCAGGTCTTGCCATCCGCATTCAATACAACTTTCTCTGCCATAGCCTTGCTTCTGGGATAATGTGCCAAAAAATGTTTTGAATAAGCGGCGGTCTCGTCGATCCCAGACTCATCATGTCCATCAAATACGACGCTGGGTGAACTGGTGAAAATTAGCTTTTTAATTCCACCTGCAAGACATGCGGCAACGACATTTTCTGTGCCGACAACATTGCAGTGATGATAATCCGCATACGGCCCCCAAATGCCCGCCTTGGCCGCGACATGGAATAGGACGTCGCAATCTGTTGCAGCAGCCAGCACTGTGTTTGCGTCGGCGACATCACCTTGAATGACTTCCGCACCCATCGCCCGTAATTCAGGATAAACTCCTCGCGACAGGCTGCGGACCGAATCACCACGCTGTAACAAACGCGTGACGATCGCCTTCCCCAGAAATCCACCACCACCCGTCACAAGTGCATGCATCGTATTCGATTGCTTTCCGGTTTCACGGGTGGCCTACGTTCAAAGGCCGTCGTCAATGCGGTGACACGGAGTCCAACCGTAAATCGCCGATTTCGATTTATTTATGATCGGCGGCGATGATCGCCTCCGCACGATTCGCGAAGACGATTGGCCCCTTTGCATTGGGATTGCGAACGAAGTTCAGATGTGTCGCCTTCGATGTTTCGGAAAACTCGGGATCCAGTGACGGTGCGGCACACCGATTCCAACGATGCAATCGATGCGGTTTGAACTCATGCAAAATGTTGGTGCATCCACTACCGAAGACCATCAGCATTATCAGCGATAGAAGGAGGTGACGGTTCGAAAACATCGTCCTAGTTTCTCACTTCACGAGTGCAATGGGATTGAACACCGACGATGGCACCATAACGTGGCGTCCAAAGATCGCCAAGACGAGCTTCAATCAAGCGGACCGCAAATTGACAACGCGGGGAAGCATCCGATCGAACTCCGGCAATGCCGGCCGTTTGAAGTCCATTTGCAAGGCACAATGAACGACTGTTCTGTGCCTGAAGAAATCTTCCCGCGAGTCATCCGTCTAACTGAACACAAAACGTGCCCTGCGTTTCGGCGATCGGCCGAAACCGTTCTCGTCGAACGATCAGACCGTATTTTCTGCAATCTCCCGAGAAAATCGCGGCGAGGCGACAACTGAAGTTCAGTATCCGACTGCGCTGCCTCTCCTCCCACAAAGCATCTCTTGCAGACCAGAACGGGAACCACGCTACCAACGTTGATCTGTTAGCCGACATCTCTGCTGTGGCTAACAGGTCATTCATCGATCAATCCGGTGTCGCCGCCGGAGAATAGTACGCGTTGACAGTCCAACGTCTCACCAACGTCGAGATCCTCGAAACTCCGCGAAAAATAATCGTCGTTTTGCCGTTTTGTAGAAATCCGCCGATATCCAAGTTATCAAACTCAGAGAGTGTCGATGATTTGCTGGCGATGACGTGTCGAAAAACCCAAACAATTCGGAATATTCACGGAATGTTCCGGATCCTCAGGCGATTCGGCGATGTTTTTTATCCGCGGCCAACACCGACAGACCGTGTCCAACACGGTGACGCCTCCGTCGTGGAATCCCGAGCGTTCAGCGTGACAACAGTCTCCCAGTCAGCATTCGACGAAGACGGAGAGTCCAAATTTGAAATCTGCAGCTTGTTTCTAATTCGCGGAAAAGTTTGCGCGAGCGTGACGACTGACCTTCTAATTGAGTTCCATGGTCGAAGATTCAGCTTTGCCTTGGTCGAAAGCCGTGTTTTCGTCGAGGTTCTTGATTATCTAAGAAAACACACACGAAAAAACTGCCTCATTAAATATTCAAATTTTGTCGGATGGAATGGGGGAGCGAAAAATGAGAGCTCCCGAATTTTTTCGGAACAGTAGGACAACACCCTGCATAGACCGATTGTGGCCTTGGCCGTTAGTGACTTTAACGCTGACGGATGAACGTTAGGTTCTACGCTCTGAGGTGGCGTTCTCGCACCTTGCGTTGAAGAGTGTCTGGTATATCTGTCGACCCCACGAGACTCCTGCTTATGATCTCGAATTTCTATCGCCGCTACAGTCGATTGATCTTAGGAATCGTCGTACTTTCATTTCCACCGTTGTTCATCGTCGCTGAAAGTATTCGTTCTAATAACGATATTGAGACGTGGCTTCCACAGAATACGGATGTTCGCCGCACTTACGAAGAGTTCAAACAGGATTTCGGCGCTGAAGAAGTGATCGTTGTCGGGCTTCCGCAATCAAACCTGACTCCGGAGCTTGTGGAATCTTTTGCCGGCCGACTAGATCGAGTTCCGGGAATTCGTCGCTGTTGGACTCCCCAACGCATGATGGAACGCATGGGAGAATTTGGCGTTTCGGAAGTACAGGCGAAACTCCGTATCGAGGGACTGCTGCAGTCCTCCACGGGGAAGATGGTCGGAGTGGTTGCAGCGCTTTCTGCCTTCGGAGTGAAAAACCGAGCGGAAACCGCAGCCGATGTTCGAGCGGCTCTGCAATATTGCCTGTTCAATCTCGATGACGTCGCGCTCACAGGTGCACCGATCATCGTCACGGAACTCGATCGACTGGGCAGCTCGAAATCGAATAAGCGTTTTTTCTTGTTGACCTGCCTCATCAGTCTCGGCCTGTTGTATTATTCGTTCGGTCACATGGGCCTCTCTTTGGCCATGCTGGCGGTGACTCTGTGGGGTATTCTCCTCAATCAGGCAATCATGGTTGCCTGCGGTGGCGAGATGAATTTCATCTTAGGCTCGCTGTCAATCATGGTCATGATTTTCACCCTTTCAATTGCCGTTCACGTCGTGAGTTATCATGCCACTGCAGCAGAGGATGGAAATCCTGACCCCTTGTCCTCCGCCATGCGGCAGTCTCTCAATCCCTGTCTGCTTTCGACGTTGACGACTTTGTTGGGGCTAGTCTCACTGAACGTCAGCAGTATTCTGCCTGTCAGCCAGTTCGGATATGCTGCGGCATCGGGTTCGGTGGTCGCATTGCTCGTCGGATTGGGGATTACCCCGGCCCTGCTGACTCTCATCCCCTGCAAAATATCCCGTTGCGGTAGTTTTCGATTCAATTTTTTGGCATGGGGCGAATGGGTTGCGAAGTGGAGGATTGCTGTGCTCGGTGCCACAGCGGTCCTGATGCTGACGACAGGCTTCGGGTTGCTCCGGCTTTGTCCCGACATCAATCCGGCAGAATTCCTCCCAAAGAACAGCAAGATTTTGTCGGATCTGCACCGTGTCGAGCGTGATCTGACGAACGTCGATTCGATCGAAGCCGTCGTAGATTTTCACGGTCAGAATCTGGCGTTTCTCGATCAGGTGCAGCGAGTGCGTCAGATCGAGTCAAGTATTGCGGCGCATCCTGCCGTGCGTCATACGCTATCTCTTGCAAGCTTCTTTCCCGAGGAAATGCCGAGCAGCCCGCTAGACACGGCTCGGCTGCTCGGAGTTGCGAAGTCTTATAGCAGCGAAGAGGGCTTCGTGGCGGAACGTCAACGCTTGTGGAGAATTTCGGCACGAATTCGCCATGATGCCGGTCACTCGTCGGTGCAGGTACTCACAGACTTGACCCGTATCCTTGAGGGTCAGCCGGTTCATATTACGGGAATGGCTCCGCTGTTGAAGAGTGCCCAGCACGAGATTTTTGATGGCTTCTGGCAAAGTTTTTCGGCAGCCTGCGTGACCATTTTCATCGTAATGGTTCTGTCGTTACGTTCGATTACCTCCGGAGTCATCGCAATGATTCCGAATATCATTCCCATTTGGCTGGTCTTCGGCAGCGTCGGATTTCTAAAGATGCCGGTCGATATCGGCATGATGATGACTGGTAGTATTGCACTTGGAATTTCTGTCGACTGCACGTTTCATTTTTTGGTTTACTACCAACAGACATACCGTCGCACAGGCTCGTCTGTTGAAGCATGCAAACAGGCACTGAATCACTCGGGTGAGCCAATGCTTGATTCAACGCTGATTTCCAGTCTTGGTCTGCTGGCACTGTGTTTAAGTAGCTTTAGCCCCACCGTTCGTTTTGGGATGTTGATGGCGGCTCAAATGGTGGCCTCGTTGCTGGGTGAACTTGTGATCCTTCCGGCGATCCTCTGCTGCCGGCCAGACAAACGCGGCGCAACGATGCGCATCGAGAAACCGATTCTAGCTGCCGAACCGATCTCTGTCACCGAAGCTCAGATGCAGATTCACCTGTTTCCAGACGCTTCGGCTCGGCAACGAAAGCGGAGCCGGATCCTGAACCGTTAGCGCGCCGACCTGCTGGCCTTTGGCAATGCGTCTGAAATCTTCACCAATCCTTATTGATAAGTGATTCCCCTAATTATCACGACTAGACGCTCGAAGTCCTTCCGATCGAAATCTGGGACCCCCGACTGTTGCCAACCGAATTTTCCAGTTCCTTAATGACCCGAGTTGTTTTGCCGTAGGTCCGTTGATTTGAGAGAGCGGCGGCTGTGGAGCCGGATCATACAGCCGGCTGAGAGTCAAAGGTTCAGCCGTATCGCTGTTTTTCAATTTCGACTCGCACCGGACTCTTGGATTGATCGGCTGCCAAGCTCTAGCTGGCAGACAGTGATCCGAGTCATTCAGTCGCTCCTTATTACGTGGTTGTCGAGATGAATAATTCTTTGATGAGTTCCTGATGACATGGGGTTTTCATGTTACTTCACCCACAAGTGGCCCAATTTTTAGAACTCTGGAAGGCCTCGGCTGCCAAGCCCATGGAGCATTCCAGTCCGCTGGAGATACGGGCGAACATGTGTGCCGGCATCGTTCAAGATACGGTGGCCCGAAATATTTCTAGTATCAACGATCAGCAGACGCCCGGCCCTGGCGGCGAAATACCAATTCGGATCTATCGCGGCTCGGCTGCCTGCCCCCAGTCGGCCGTTGTTTTTCTGCACGGCGGAGGATGGGTTGCGGGCAACATCCAAACTCATGATGTCTTATGTCGCGCCCTGACTGAGATAACAGGTCAATGCGTGATTTCAGTGGATTATCGCTTGGCTCCTGAACATCGGTTTCCTGCCGCCGCGGAGGACGCCTATGCGGTCACCCAGTGGGTTCACGAACATGCGGTGGCATTGAGGATTGATCCAAAAAGTATCGCGATCGCCGGAGATAGCGCCGGTGGTAATCTGGCCGCAGTCGTCACGCTCATGGCCCGTGAACGTCAGGGACATCTGCCGAGCCGACAAGTCCTCATCTACCCGGTTATCGATGCCGCCTGCGTGACGCCATCATTCGAACAATTTGCACAGGGTTATTTGTTGACTCGTTCCGCCATGCAGTGGTTCTGGCAGCAGTATGCGCCGCAGCAGATCGATCGCGATCACCCCTATGCGTCACCGTGTCGCGCAACGCATTTTAGCGGATTGCCACCGGCTCTGATCATTACAGCCGAGTGTGATGTCCTACGCGACGAAGGAGAACGCTACTCAGAAAAACTGCTTTCAGCTGGTGTTCCAACAACACTTGTGCGCGTTGATGGAATGATTCATGGGTTTGTACACCGCGTCGCGGTCTTCGACGAATCCATGCGGATCATTCATCGTATTGCTGAATTTCTTCGAATTGATCGGAATTCAGTTCTGATTAAAACCTAGTCGTTGGCGTCAATTCGGTGGATGCTCTTTAACAGATCTGCCGTAGGAGACTCTGGGCAGAGGGATCTCTACAGGGTCTCTCAAGATTTCGGATTCGGCCGACTGACGAATTACTCGTTATCACGGCGGTAATTTATTTGGTATCGCGGCCTGCCGATGTGGATCCTTGATCCGTCAAGAAACCTGCTGTGCGAGTACGGCCTACCGTGACTTGCGAGAAGCCTGACCATGCCGACGGATCGAGGATCGCCGCGGGGCGTGCAGCATGCAACTCCCATACGTTTTTTGAAAACGCATCCACCGCGTCCGTCAGGTATCGATGACCACACACAACCTGCGAACGAGTGATGCTCATGGGAGCGAAAGCGGATCGAACACGCGCCAGCCTTTCGAGATTAATCGAATTATCCCCCACCGTTCGTGTGCGACGACAACGCAGAGATACGTGATCCGGATCTTGCCCGCCGCCATGTTATTTCCCCACATCAAACAACTCTGGCGGTGACAACCGATGAGGCGGATTTAAGAGGTGATCATCGTTTTCTGTCAATCGTTATCTTGTCGTCTGTTGGTCTTTTTTTTACCGAGTAATGACAATCTTTGAATTTGTCGTTGTCGGCGGCATACTATAGGGGTTGAAGTCGAGATGAATATTCCTTTTCAGGAGACTCTGATGGATCGCTGTCACGAAAGCCATGTTTTGGATAATGGTTTATTGACAACCGGCCTGACAAGCGGGGAGGCGGTGTCTCGTCGCGGGTTTGTTCAAACGGTTGCAGCAACGGCCACTGCGGTCAGTGTGCTGCCCGCCAGCAGTCGCGCGGAACAGGCCACCGCACCGGTCTCAGAGAGCTTCGTTAAGACGCTGTATGACTCTCTGACTCCGGTGCAAAAAGAAGAGGTCTGTTTTGAGTGGGATTATAAGGATGATCGTGGAATCCTACGAACGCACGTTTCCAATAACTGGCATATCACCGATAAGAAGCTGAACAGTGGATTTTTTACCAAAGATCAGCAGGATATCATAGAAGCGCTGTTCTGGGGACTGTACTCACCCGATTGGCACGACCGCATCAAGAAGCAGCTTAAGGACGACGCCGGTGGCTATGGAAAAGAACAATCCCTAGCAATTTTTGGAACACCGGGCAGCGGTAAGTTCGAGTTCGTCATGACGGGGCGCCACTTGACGATTCGCGCTGATGGGGACAGTACCGAACACTGCGCATTTGGCGGCCCAATCTTCTACGGGCACGCGGCGTCTGATTTTAATGAACCCTCAGATCATCCTGGCAACATTTATTGGAATCAGGCATTGAAGGCGAATGAGTTGTTTCGGATACTCGACGGCAAGCAGCGCGAACGGGCGCTGATTCAGAACGCGCCCGTCGAGAGCAAGGTTCACTTCGGCGGACCAGACGGAACAATTTTGGGACTTCCGATCAACGCGCTGACGGAAGACCAGAAGGCTTACGCACAGAAGGTCCTAGATACACTCTTGGAACCGTATCGGGCGTCGGATCAGTCCAAGGCGAGGCGGTATTTGAAGACTCAGGGCGGCCTCGACAAATGCCAGATCGCGTTCTATCGATCGGGTGACCTCGGTGACGACAACGTGTGGGACAACTGGCGATTGGAAGGTCCTTCGTTCGTGTGGCATTACCGAGGTGCGCCGCATGTTCATGTTTGGGTGAACGTTGCCGATGATCCCCGTATGACGATCTCAACACGAGGTTAGATACGCTTCCGGCGGGCTTATCAATTGATTCAAGTTCGTTGATAAATCACAGAATCAAGGCCGCCTATTTATTTCTGTTAGCAAATATCGTCATCGTTGCTCTTGGCAAGAGCGTATCTCTCGCGCACAATCTCGCTCCGCTCGGTTCGTTTGTCTTGGCGGTCGCTCCGAACAATGTGCCCGTTACGTCCCATCATGACTCTTGAGGTATTGCAAGAGTGAAACATTCATCCTCGGCTCACGATAGTCTTCCAAATTTTTCAACTAGTTTTCCGTCCATTCCCCTCGTTGGGGTGAATCAAAAAAAGCCGCATGCGATGCCTAGTGATGTGGCGACCAGTGTTCAGAAAACGAAGATCAAGATTTCTCTCAGCCAGCTGACAACTTTTCGTTGGACGCTTCAGGAAGAGGTGCAGCAACTCAAGATGATGGGATATGGTGGCATAGGATTGTGGCGGCCCAAGGTCTCTGAGATTGGTGAATACGCGGCTGCGGACATTCTTCAAAGTTCCGGGATCGACGTTTGTTCGTTGTCGTTTGCGGGCGGTTTCACTGGTCGCCACGGCATCAGTTTTCATGAGGCACAGGCGGATGCTCGAGAAGCTATTTCGACTGCCAGATTACTGTCTGCGGAAAATCTGATTGTGGTCAGCGGGTCTCAAAGCCTGCATACGACGCGACACAGTCGACGGTTGGTTCGAGAGGCTCTCCGCGAGTTGTCCGAGTTCGCCATGTTACAGGGAGTGCGACTCTCGTTGTTGCCGATGAAAAAGGCGTTCTCATCGACGTGGACATTTCTCAACACGCTCGATGAAACACTCGAATTGTTAGACGAAGTGAATCATGCTTCTGTCGGAATGGTGTTTGATACGTATCAGCTGTCCCACGAACACCGCTTGATGGACCGCATTCCACAGTTGGTTCCACGGATCGGTGTGGTTCAAGTCAGTGATTTGCGACAATCCCGAAAACCAGATTCGGAGAGATGCTTTCCGGGAGAGGGACGCATTGCTCTGGCTGAAATCGTGCGGTGTTTCCACAATTGCGGTTACGAGGGATATTTTGATGTTCACGTTTGGCCGCATGGAAGTTGCGTTAAATCCCGGGCCGAGTTAGTGAGCCACTGTCGTGATGCCATCCGGATGATTACCAACTCCGTTGAACAGACAGAAATTTCCGCGTCCGTTGACATGTGATCGTCTTTGGGTATCTTAACCTTTTCGACCTGCGATTTCCGTCTGTTCGTGAAATTCGCCTCCTCCCTCGTGGTCAGTTATCCGACAAATGGAATCCTACTGCCCCTTGGCAAATCCCACGTAGTTGTCAAAATTCGGCCCTGCCATGTCCCATGATTGGTACAACCTAGATGAGTTGTCTCGGCAATTGGGACGCGATCGCCGAGAAATAGAGAAGCTTGCCAATCGGGGACGTATTCCCGGTCGCAAGAACGCCGGGGATTGGCAGTTCCATCCCATGGAGATCACGCATTGGTTAGAACAGGAAATGCGTGAGTTCACTGACGGCGAACTGGCGATTCTCGAACAAACGCAGCGGTCGGCCGAATTCGACAACCCACATCCGGTTGCGTCTTTCTTGCGGATAGAAACGGTGCAAGTGCCCCTAGATGCGAGAACAAAGCGGTCGGTTTTGGAAAGTCTCGTCGAGGTCGCGGGGCGGTCTTGGGAGGTTTGGCAACCGTCTAAGTTACTAGCAGCAATTCAAGATCGTGAAGCGGTTTTATCAACTGCATTTGATAATGGCGTGGCCATTCCGCACCCGCGCAATCCGCAGGTCGATGCGATTGGAGACTCGCTCATTGCCTTTGGTCGCACGTTGTCAGGGATTCCGTTTGGCGGGCCCAATCGAGCGTTGACCGACTTGTTTTTTCTGGTCGTTTGCCGAGACTCACGCACTCATTTACACGTCTTGGCCCGCCTCGGTCGGATGTTGCAGTCACAAGGGTTTATCGACAACTTGCGGTCGACGGAGAACAGCGGTTCGGCCTATCAACTCATCTGTGATGCCGATCGTCAGATTGTCGGATGACTGTCGGTAATGCACATTTGTGATAGGTGGGAACGAATCGAATCCAATGCTAGAAACACGTTCTTCAATGCTTAACGATCCGGCGAGATTCGCGTCGGAGACTCGATTACATGAGCCGGGGACAACAGCAAATGCACAGGGAATAACACAAAATTCGGCTGCGATTGCTGACTCGCAATCTGCTGGGGAGTCGTGTCCGCCGCCACTCGCCTGGCCAGAGGTCGTCGCGGCATATCGTTCACAATCAACGCCATGGGAGCTGTCCAATGGCTCACGACACTTGGTCGGTCGGACTTGGGGCAACGGTTTGCCCTTGTATTTTTTGAACGGATTTGCGGCGACTGCTGAAATGTCGTCCCTCACGCTGTGGTTACTAAAAGATCAGTTCCGCTGTATCGTCTTTGATACACACGATGATCGAGCGGCGAGGACGGCGCGACCGCGGATGAGTGACTTCACCTCGGATTTATTCGCTGCGGCGGACCTACATGAAGATCGGACGTTACGGGTCTTTGGACCGTCCTTCGGAGCGGCTGTGGCCTTGGCTGCGGCTCGGGAAATTCCTGAGCGTTTTGCGGGCATTGTCCTGCAGCATGGCTTCTCTCAGCGACGGTTAAGCGTTGCCGAACGCATGCTCTCGGAGTTGTGCGGGCTCACTCATTTTCCTCTGTCCTCTTTCCCCGGACGACGGCGAATTCAAGAGTTAAATCATCGTCGCTGGTTTCCTCCTTTTGATACCACTCGATTCGAGTTTCTTATTGAGTCAACCGGCTCCCTACGATTGGCCGATCTTGCTGGAAAAGCAATGGCATTGGCTGCGTTTGATCTGACCGAGCAACTGCATGAGGTGACTTGCCCAATTCTGTTGTTGAGGACGGAGGGGGAAAGCCGAGTCGAGACCCAATGCCAATTGCAACTGGAACGCGGGCTCAAACAATCCCGCACCGAGTGGATGCACTCGGCGGGGCAGCATCCCTGCTTAACGCATCCCCATCGATTGGCAAAAGTTCTCAAATCTTTTTTTCCATCGGACTTGGCATGACGACAGAATTTCCGCCGCCGTTTGATGTCGTTGCTGTGGGCGCTCACCCTGATGATGTTGAGATTGCGGTGGGAGGAACACTGGCCCGGCTCGTTCAACAGGGTTATCGAGTCGGAATTGTAGATCTCACTAATGGCGAACCAACGCCGGGCTGTCCGGAGATCAACGTGCGTCTCAACGAGGCGCGAGTGGCCGCAGAAATTCTCGGCGTGCATGCGCGTGAGACCCTGACACTTCCCAATCGGTGCTTGTTCGATTCGTTTCCCGCACGCGTTGCACTGGCACGCCTCTTTCGATTGTGGCGTCCCCGAATTGTGTTGGGAATCGCGGGGAAAACTCCGATGGCCTCCCCGGACCACTGGCAAGCGATGCAGATCACAGATGCGGCGGTGTTTTATAGCCGTTTGACAAAGTGGGACGACGAATTTGCCGGTCTGCCGGCGCATTCGATTCAGAAGCAATTTTGGTATCCTTTGGGACTGAGTAACATGGATATTTCTGAAGGAGGCGGCAAATTTATCACGGACATCTCCTCTACCTTGCCGATCAAGTTGGAGGCGATACGGGCGTACAAGACTCAATTTCCGGTCG
>Ga0114966_10002084_pt1 | contig 17986 bp, 12 predicted proteins | sample M_130207_XF_Meta_FD_87029 | JGI IMG/M metagenome (GOLD analysis project Ga0114966, IMG submission 87029) | Freshwater microbial communities from Lake Montjoie, Canada to study carbon cycling - M_130207_XF_MetaG | ecosystem: Environmental > Aquatic > Freshwater > Lake | place: Lake Montjoie...
AGTTTTTTGTTTTACAAATTCTACCAAAAATACAACACACATTTATATTAGTAAGCGGAGATTCAGATTTGTGTGTGCCACGGGAAGCTCTTACTTATTTAGAGACAATGGCCCTCGTTAATAACCGTTATTTATTAAAATGGTTTACACAAAATACGCAAATTCAAGATAATGTTAAACTAATACAATTGCCTATTGGGTTAGATTATCACACAATTTTAAATAATCCAAATCATAAGTGGAAAAAACCGGATGAAGGACATTTGCCAATAGATCAAGAAGCATCTCTGTTTTCTCTTATCCAACAAATGTCACCATTCTATGAAAGAACTCCCACTATTTATATTAATTTTACTATTTCTAATGATAAATTTGGACAACGAGAAAGTGCTTTTCAACAAATACCAAACAATCTTCTTTCCATACATCAAGATTTTATAAAACGTACCGATAATTGGAAAAATATAACCCAGCATGCATTTGTTTTGTCTCCATTTGGAATGGGAATGGATTGTCATCGTACATGGGAAGCTCTTTGTTTGGGAGCTATACCAATAGTAAAGGCACCAAATTTTCAAAAATTGTTTCAAGATTTGCCTGTATTAATAGTAAATGAATGGACAGAAATAACACAAGAATTATTAGATAAAACACTTATAGATTTCAAAAATAAGAATTTTTCATATGAAAAACTTACTCTTGAGTATTGGAAGAAATTACTAAAAAATACATGAATCATTTGATAAACAATCTACTATAAATGCATGTTCAAACGCAGTTTTCTTTAAATGTGCATATCTATCGTTTGTTGAAAAATGACCTGACTCTATTTCTGTTAACGAATAAATAGGATTAGAACTTGTTGTATTCTCTCTAAGTTTTGCCACCCATTTTAAAGCCTCCCAGTATCCAACGCGATGATCATTGTATCCAGAAGTTGCTAAGATAGTGGGATAGTTCTGAGGTTTAACATTTTGCATAGGAGAATAAGATTTTATGTATTCATAAAATTTCTCTCTACAAGGATTTCCCCATTCTTCCCATTCAACTGTAGTGAGAGGAATAGACGGATCACTCATTGTTACAACTGCATCCAGAAATGGTACGCCAGCAATTGCACAATTAAATAACTCGGGTTCCATATTTAATGTTGTCCCTATTAGAAGACCTCCTGCACTTCTTCCTTCAATTGCTAATAATTTAGGTTCTGTTATTTTTTCTTTGATAAAATATTTTGCACAATCAATAAAATCATAAAAAGTATTTTTTTTATTTAAATACTTCCCTTCATCTTCGTACCAGTACTGTCCCATTTCACTACCACCTCTAATATTTGCCACAGCATAAATAATATCTCTATCTAATAAAGGTATAATAGCTGGATCAAACTCGGGATCATTACATATTCCGTAAGACCCATATCCATAGAGTAACATTTTTTTTGGTATTCCAGAATATAAAACCAAAGTTTTTTTATAGCATATCATAACTGGTATCATTGTTTTATTATCACGTGATTTAACAAAAAGTTTTTTAGTTGTGTAATCTTCTGAATTATAATTAGGTCTTGGTTTTACTTTTTTTTCAATAAACTCTCCTGAATACATATTGTAGTCAAAAAATTTTGTTGGAGTAATAAATGACGAATATTCTAAACAGACATAATCACTATTATATTCAGGATTTGTAGCAGTTTCAACCGAATACGACTCTTCTTTGAATTCAAGTCTTTTCCAAATATCCAAATGTTTCATATTTATAACATAAATTTGCTGATTTCCATTTTCTCTCCCGTCTAAAACCATATGAGTTTTAAACATCTCTATATTGTTTATTTGGATAGACGAATCATAAGGTTTTACAGTTATCCAGTTTTTCTTGGAAAGATCTCCATTGATGTTTACTTTTACTAATTTACCATTTTTGCATTCATTTTCATTTGTAATAAAATATAAATAGTCGTTGTTGTGTTCAATACTATAATAATGTAATTTGTATAGACGCGGTTGAATACATTTTATAGTTTTTATTAATTTTATATGTGATTCTGGACTATCTATATTATTCAAATCAATAATGTGTTTTTCTGAAGTTTCAGAACTGCTTGATGATATTACAAAAAAACGATGAGAGCTTGTCTTATTAATATCTACTGAAAATAATTTATCATTTTCTTGGTAGACCAAGACATCTGTATGTTTAACTTTGCAATTTTCTTTCAAAATATGCAAATAAACTTGATACGATCTATGCTCATCATCTACAGTAGTGTAAAATATACAAGATGAATCGTTTCCCCAAACTACGTTTCCCGTTGTATTTTCTATTTTATCTTCAATTGTTTCAGTTTCTAAATTTTTAATGTATATTGTATAAATTTCAGAACCAGAAAAATCTACTCCGTATGCAATATATTTAAAATCAATGCTAATATGCAAAGAAGTAATGTCACATTGTTTATGACCATTTGCAATAATATTTTCATCTAATATTATTTCTTCTTGTTCTTGAGAGCATATTTTTTTTCGGCAATGGATTGGATAAGATAATCCTTTTTTTGTCCTAATATAATACTTGTATTTTCCATATCTTACTGATACTGTTTTATTTGTTTCGTTAATTTTACCTAAAGTTTCTTTATAAATTTTATTTTTCAATGGTTTTAAATGTTTTAATGATGTTTCACAATACTCATTTTCTTTAAGAATATGATCAAATACTTTTTTATCTTTACGAGAATCGTCCCTCATCCAATAATAGTCATCTCTAATTACTTTTGGAGGATCCATTAAATCATCACAATCTGGTTGATTATTTTCCTCCATTTTTCCAATTTTAATACATTTCTTTATTTTTTCTGCAATTGGAGGGTTTTCCATTATAGTAATGAAATAATAAAAATTATAAAAATATTTCTATATTATAAATAATGTATGACATAATTATTATTGGAGGAGGAATATCAGGATTATACACTTTTTATAAGTTAAAAAAAGAAAGACCAGAGATAAACATTTTGTTGTTGGAAAAAAATCCAGATTTAGGTGGGAGAATAAAAACAAATCGTAAATTTCTAAACGGAATAAAGTATACCATAGAACAGGGTGCGCATAGATTTAATCAAAATCATAAATTAATATTAGAATTAATAAAAGAATTAGAATTAGATCAATATAAAAAAAATATTAACGTTAAAAGTATTTTTGTTCCATCATGTGATTGTAAAACAACATACCAAGAAAATATAAATAATATTTGTATGGAAAAAATACTGGATTTTTACGAAAAAAATAAAAGTGAAGATATAAAAAAACATACTTTTTATGAATATGCAAAAAAAGTATTAACGCCCGAAGAATTAAAATTATTAGTTGGATCAAATGGGTATTACGCCTCTATTGTTTGTAAAAATGCAAAGGATCAAATTATGAATTATAAAATAAATTATAATAGTATTTTAACATTCTTTACACTAACATGTGGAATAGATAAAATTATATCCAAATTGAAAAAAATAATACTTGATATTGGCGGAAATATACAAACCAATACAAGCGTTGAAAATATTGACTATAATAAAAACAAAGAAATGTTTCAAATATTTACAGATTCAAATGTCACATATAAATGTAGACAATGTATTTTGGCAATTCCAAAATCAGAGTTGTTAAAACTAAATATATTAACGGAAAATTATTATACAAAAACACTTTTACAAAGCGTTGCAACAAAACAATACTGCAAAATTTATTACATATTCAAAAAAGAAGATATTCCTTTATTGGAAAAAATAAAAAATACTACAACAAATAATAATTTGAGGCATGTTTTTCCAATTCATCCTGAAGATGGATCAATGTTAATCTCTTATACTGATTCTAAATTTGCCGAGTACTGGAAAGAGTTAAATTCTCAAGACCCTACAAATTATTCTGTAGTAAAAAAACATATTAAAAAAAATATATATAAAACATTTGGAATCGTTTTACCAGAACCAATAGATGTTAATATATTTTATTGGAAATTTGGTAATGCATGTTGGAAAAAAAATGTTAATAGTAATGAAATAAGTCAACAAATTTTAAAACCAATAAATTCAATTCCATTATATATTTGCAGCGAAAATTACTCAATGAATCAATCCTGGATGGAAGGAGCACTTGAAACAAGTGAACATGTTGTAAAAAAAATATTACAAAATATGTAACTTATCAATTTAATGCTCCGTCAAAACTCTTGGTACCACATTCATAGTTGTTAGTTCTTGAAATAGAAGCTTGCATGCATACGGGATTTCAACTAAAGCAAAGTCAGTACGATTGTCGCATGTTCTGCAATGATGAATGTGAAGTTTGTCATTATACGATGCAATAAGACCGCACTTTCTACAAACATTGACTTGGTATTTATCCGATGAATCATACATTCTATCCCGTGTAAATCTGGATGCGCCGTGCGAAATCATGCAATCTCGCTCCATCTCACCAAATCGGAGACCTCCATCGCGACTTCTCCCTTCCGCTGGCTGTCTTGTTAAATTCACCATTGGACCAATAGAACGACTGTGTTCCTTATCATTTACCATGTGCTTAAGACGTTGGTAAAACACGGGACCCATGAATACACTGCATTCAATCTGCTCACCAGTTAAACCGCTGCACAACAGTTCATTTCCATGCGCTTCATATCCAACATTCAAAAGTTCTTTGCAAATATCCTCCACTTTAAAGTCACCAAATGATGTTCCATCACCAAAGAGCCCAAGCTCCACCAAAGTCTTTCCTAAAACAGTCTCTTTTAATTGTCCAATTGTCATACGAGAAGGAATTGCATGAGGGTTAATAATAATGTCAGGTTTAACTCCGGATTTTGTAAATGGCATATCTTCCTCTGGAATAATATTACCAATTGTACCTTTCTGCCCATGACGCGAAGAGAATTTGTCGCCAATCACCGGCTTTCTAACATTTCTTAAACGAATCTTGGCAAAATTATATCCGTCCCCGTTGCGATCAATATAGTTTTTATCTACATAGGTTTCCTCTGTAGTCCTGTAAATTTTACTTTGGTCCTCAAATTTAATTACCTTGGTATGATCATTTCGGTTTTCTTTAATAGGAGTCACTTTAGAAATAATAATGTCGCGATTCTCAACCAATACATTCTCCGGAATAACACCCTTGTTATTTACCTTGTTATAATTACCAAACTTCATACCCTTTGTCTTTGTCGGATCAGGCTTGCATCTAATCTCCTCGTCGCCATTAATCTTTTGCTTATCCTCATCCTTTTCAGTATGAAGAATAGTCGCAACAAATAAACCACGATCAAGAGATCCCTTATTGAATAGCAACGAATCTTCCTGATTGTATCCTGTGTGGGTCATAATAGCTACAATGACATTTGTTCCAGAAGGAATCTTGTTTAGTTGAATCATATTCATAACACGAGTATCAACAAACGGTCGGGTTGGATAATTGAGAACATACGCTGTCTTGTCCATGCGATTCTCGTAATTAGTTACGTATACCCCCATTGCTTGTTTTGCCTGTGCACATTGATAACAATTTCTGGGAGATTGATTATGTTCTGGGAAAGGAATGCATGATGCTAAAACACCAAACATTGTACTGGGATGAATCTCACAGTGAGTGTATTTGTTCAATGTTGACGCCTGCTGCCTCAATTGAATTGGATTCACTGAGATTAAAGACCAACTTTGTTCCTCTGGGTCTATGTACTCCAAGACAGCTTGTTCGTTCTTGCAGTCTGTAAGTAATGCATCCCAGTTGAGGCTTTTATCGCGAAGACCGTGAATAACTTCAGGAGTTAATAATGTTTTATTATTTATTACTCGCAACAAAGGTCTTGAAAGGCGACCACTGTCATTACAAATGCGAATTTCCTTCATTTTATAGTCAAATATAATGGATACGTAAATATTAATAATCCCCTTTGTCTTTTTTTCTTTTAAATCCCTATAAAGATCTATTGGGATTTCCGTAATTCCAATCCAAGAACCATTGACAAATACTTTAACTTTCTCATACATTTCAGAAGGAGTCATGGTATGTATCTCTTTTATAAAAGGAGACACATATTCATATAGAGAATTAGAGTTTGAATGAATTGTAATGTGTGTCATGTAACTCAAGTTTTTAACAATTCCAACCGACTGACCCTCTGGAGTTTCAGCTGGGCAAAGAAATCCCCAACTTGTATTGTGTAGTTTTCTTGGAGGAATCAACTTCCCACTTTTATCAGTTGGAGTTGAAACGCGTCTTGCATGACTCAAACTTGAAACATATGTGAGACGATTTAGCACTTGTGCAACACCGACTTTATTACTGTTTGTATGTTTAATTCCAAAATCACCAGTGGACAACGCCCTCTTGAGACCATTCTCAATAGTACTTGACTTGACAATTTTGTAAATATTTGTTAAGTTTACTATATTTTCATAATCATCCGTTGATTTCCATGACCCATTATTAATTTCGCGTATGATTTGCTTTTCCATATCTTTTACAAGCTTATTAAAGTAATTTCGGAATAGATTGTTAAGCAACGTCCCAGTTAAATCAATACGCTTATTCACATAGGAATCTCTATCGTCGGCCTTGATCCAATCAAAGTGGGCAAATAGTAACCGCTGCGTCATGTATCCCAAAAAGTATATTTTTTGGATCATTGTCTGGCAATGAGGAAACAAATCATTGTTCAATATCTCCATCGTAAATTCACGCTTCTTCTTTGTTCCAGTATCCTTGTCCATATTGATAGGCGTGTACATGGCAAAGCTGGTAATATGAACAAGAGCCTCCTCCTTCGTAATGTATTTATTTGCATCAATAATAGATGCTTGAAGTGCATCCAACATCATTTGTTGTTGTTGTTGATTACGATCGTCAATGTTGAGTAAAATCTTTTCGCAGATTTCTCTATCCGATAGAATACCCAATGCACGAAACACAATAAACAAGGGGATCGGTTGTTTCACGCGCGGAAGTTGTATAACAATAGGAAATCCAAATCCATTATTCTTGCTACTCATCATAATATTTATCTGTTTTGGTGAAATACACTTGAAATCCGGCACAGACTTTATTTCCGCAGACCATGTATACTTTGTATTGTTTTTTGCCACATTAAAACAATAAACACGGTTCTCTGCAGCCCTTTCTTGACCTAATACTGTCTTCTCGGAACCATTAATAATAAAATACCCACCTGCATCAAATTTGCACTCACCGGTATGAATATGTTCAACGTGTTTGTACTGACTCAGAACACAAATATTAGACTTCAACATAATTGGAAGCTTACCAATATGAATCTTTGGAAAAGCCTTGTACAACGTTTGACAACTATCCAAGTTTGGACCATTTCTAATAACGTATTTAATGTTAATATCAACTGTCATAGATGACGCGTAAGTAAAGTTTCTTAAACGAGCTTCTTGTGGAAACATCAGCTTAATTGCTCCATTATTTTCGTGGATTTGAGGACGATAAATATGAAAATTTTCAAATGTAATAAACATTTCCAATGAATATTTACCAGATTTTACATCATAATCCTGTTCGGAAACAATATGAAACGGATTAAACATTTCAATTGTTCGGACAATTTGATAGTTTACAAAATTATTGTATGATTCCAACTGGTGGCGCACAAGGCGCTCCAAATGTTGACCACTGAAATAAGACTCAATAATATTCCATGGTGTCTCAATATATTGATCAGTTTCAGGGTCATAATTAGTATTTAAACTTGATTCTTGGCTATCAACAGAACCTTTTTCGTTGTTCATTAGATTTATTTCAGAGTATAAGTTCTTTGTTGAAGCCATGAATTAGTTAATTTGTATTTCAATTTATTTTTATATTGTTTTTTACAAAAATAAACTATGTTGCGAAGGAATGTTCTTGTATTAAATGTCCAATTTTTCGTTTATAATAAGTTTCATAATTGGTCATAATATTCAGTATATACTGTTGTTTGTCAAAAGAAAAATAAAATTCACTTGATACATCGTCAATGTCTATTTCTATTTTGTCTTTTATTTGGCCTAATTCTTCCAATTGAATAACATCACCTACATTTTTTATACTGTGTAAAATAATAGCTCGTTCCAATTCATTGTATATGGTATCGTGTCCGGGCTTTATAACAAGAATTATTTTATTGTCTGGATATTTATTCTTGATAGTTTGAATTACTTTCACATGATGTGAACAAAAAAGATCCCAATCGTGGTAGAGATAGACTGACGGTCCTTTATATTCTTTTGCGCAATGTTTGGCATTGTAATTTGTCATTCTCTCTATTATGCTTAGTAAATAATCACAATCATAATTTTGTTGAATTGGGACTCCTGTGGAATAATGATAAAATCTTACTAATAAATTACTTGTTGATATTCCCGTTGTGATTTTATACGTGATATAACGTTCCAACGGTATTTGTATAACAATTTCATTATTTTTTGTTACAAGTTGTTCATCTCCATGTAGATAATGAGAGCAATTGTTCTGGTCTAACACATCAACTTTTGTAATATAAGGAACCGGTAAGTCCGTTATTTCATCAATGTACTTGCAATTTTGTAACATAATAGGCGTTCTTCAAACTTAAAAACTGGATTGTTTTTATGTGTACTCATTTCAAGATCATCGTGTGTTCCCAATACTAATGTATCACATGTTTGTTTAGATTGAAAAATTGCATTTACGTGTCCATAATGATATCCGTCAAAACACCCATCAATAAAATGTCGGTTCTGCATACATTTAACGTTTGTAACATGTTTAAATATAAATTATTTAGATTATAGTTTTGCGTTTATTATAGATTGAATTAATTGATCCTCTGAATAGGCAGGTGAAGAAATTGCTATGTTTCTTGATTGATATTCTTGTAATTTCATAAAAATATATTGTCCAATATTTTTAGGATCAACCGTTAACGCAATCTCTTTCAACTGTGTACAAAGTTTTATTAAAAAACCCCGATTTTTAGAAATTTTAATAGCTTCTTGTGTTGAATATGTATATAAATAATAAAATCTTTCATCTATTAAATTATCTATAGTTTGATGTGTAAGTAGACCAACCAATCCATTTCCGTAATTCAACGTCGTATCTTTATATACAGAATTTTGTACGCGAACTCCATACCGTTCACTTGTAAATAATGTTCTTTTAATTGGTTCTGGGATTGAATTATATCCATAACTAATATCACATAATGACACAACTAAATCAGAAGGGGTGTTTACGCTGATCTTAAATATATTACTTTCGGGTACTTGTGTGTTTATAATCTGATATGGAGTTGATGTAAAATTTAGTAACCAATATATAAAATGTAATACATTTTTAGCATACCATTCAGATGATTCACTTGAGCCATTAACTGGCACAACTAATACGTCAATATCATTCGTTTGAATATACTTCAAATCATAGACTCTTAGACAAGATTGAATTGCTCGTCTTCCTTTTATTAATAATGTAAATTGGTTATTTGCAGGAGTGTTATTCAACAATGTTAAAACTAAGAAAATAAAACAGATATATTCTTTTATTGTTGGATCCAATATTTTTACAGTAAACCACGGACATAATTTATTTAAAACTTTACAAGAATTGTTTCTCTCAAATACTTTAAATATGCTTTCTTTAAATGACATAATATTAGCACATGTTCCAAAATTTAAAATACTAAAAATAAAAAAATTAATATAGTTATTTTGATATTGTAATGGAAGCTGTTTTTGAATATCCATAACTGTTATAGATTTTCCATCAAACCTAAATGGTTGATTTATGTCTGCGCCATATTCCATTAATTTTATAAAAATATGAGTTAACAGCATTTCTTCAGTGCCTCTATTTGGGTTTTGTAAAAAAGTGCGTATTGTCGGATCTATTACTTCAGTTGGGTCACTTTTTAACGATTCTTCTATTTGATCAATCTTTCTATAATGAAGTATCCGAACAGACATCAACCCTAACGGAGTAACTCCTTTATTATTAACGCTGTTCACGTCTACTAACGAGTTTTTAAGTAACAAATCAATACAATATAAATTTCCATAAAATAAACAAAAAAAGAATGCTTCTTTTATTTGTTCTCTATTAAATAATCCCATTATCTTCAAAAATATAGCTAACTCATTTGGGGTTGTAATATTTGGCCATTTATTTAATATGTAATCTAATGGATAAAAAAACATTCCATCATCAAATTTTATTTTTATAGTTGAAAAATATGGCTTATTTTTATTTTCTTCTAAAAACCGATATAATTCGTCGCTTGATGGATTAGTTTGATATTTTGAAACAACATCTATCAGAGTTGTTTTGTATCTTTCTTCTTCATTCCCTCCGTAAAATACACGTTTTGTTTTTGCATATTTTGTTTTTATTTGGTTCTTATTTGTGCGTTTTTTATTTGTATTCATGTCTTTTATCTTTGTGCTATATATTTTATAGATTATAATTTTGTATACTACACAAACAACCTAAACATTTATTTACAGTTAAATAAATGACTAAAAGAAAGTATAAAACAGCATCTAATACCCAAAGCTACAATAATTTTTTAAAAACATTAGATGATAAGGGATGTACTAATCATAACTTGACGTATCCGATAGAAAATAACAAAACTGTGGAAAAAGATGTTCTTGATTCGGTAATTGAAAAAATAGATGAAAATTACAAAATAAATAATTTTGATGATAAATATTTTAATGGAAGCATATGGGAAAAAGAATCAAAGCCTGGTCTAAATGAATATACAGATTTATCCCCCACATGGTTTTTCAACGAGCAAATTAAAAAATTTTTAGACAGACAGCCTGAATTGGGACGCTCGTCTTTTTTTGATAATGAACTCCTTATAAAAAAGAATGAAACAAAAGAAAAGAACGAAAAAAATGACAAACCTAAAAAGAGGGTTGATATATTATGTGAGGTACACTCCATTACTGATTTGCTTAACTTAATAGAACAAAACAACCTTGACGACGAAATTGAATACAATATTGACATGAAGTCACTCCATAATATTAAAGAACCATTGCAAGATTTAAATAATATGATTGGAATGGATTCTTTAAAACAAAATATAGTGGATCAGATTTTATACTTTATTCAGAGCTTGCATAAACCAAAGAAACCCGAGTTAAAAAGTTCAGGAGATTATATGCACACTGTTATTTATGGACCACCAGGAACAGGAAAAACAGAAGTCGCAAAGTTGATGGGTAAGATTTTTAGTAATATGGGTATTTTGAAGAAAGGAATATTTAAAAAGGTAACACGCAGTGATTTAATTGCGGGGTATTTGGGACAAACATCAATAAAGACAAATGACGTTATCAAGGAATGTTTGGGTGGAGTGTTATTTATTGACGAAGCCTATGCATTGGGAAATACTGAAAAACGCGATAGTTTTTCCAAAGAGTGCATAGATACATTGTGTGAAGGCCTCAGTAATCACAAAGATAATTTAATGGTTATTATTGCTGGCTATGAAGATGAACTTAAAAACTGTTTTTTCAATTATAATCAAGGATTAGATTCCAGATTTACGTGGCGTTTTAAAACCGTAGACTATAAAGCAGAAGAGTTGTATAAAATTTTTTTGTTGAAACTGGAACAATGTGGCTGGTCAATTCATTCTGACCATGTTGAAAAAATAAATGCAAAATGGTTTGATAAACATTTAATATATTTCAAGTTTTTTGGAAGAGACGTGGAAACATTCATATCTCGTGTAAAAATATGTCATAGTAAAAGGGTTTTTTGTTTACCTGAATCCGAGAAAACATTAATCACATATGATGATTTGGAGAAAGGTATGAAGGAATTCTTGAAGAATGATGAAGTGAACAAAAGAAAAGACGGCGAAGAAATGAAATTCCGTTTATCGGGAATCTATGTGTAAGAATTATTGCGTATCAACCAAATAAATAATACGACCCTTTGTCAGACTTCCATCATTGATAATACCGTGAAATTTATTCTTTTCATCTGTAATGTAAAATTTTTGATTGTTGTATTGGTCGCGTTGAAGACGAATGCAACTAAAACTGGTTGATGTTTCCGAAATAATTTTTAGATACATCCACACATCTTTTTCTACAAAATGTATTTTACATATACGATTATTCAAATTTAAATCTTCCCCTATTACGGTTTTCAGTTGGGTTGGTTCAGTATCTTGGATGTAAACAATATGATCCATTGTTTGTAAGTTTGTATTTTTTATATTTGACAAAAATCAATTCAATTTTTGTCAACTAACTATTGTTTCGGTTAATCAATCTCTTCAATCTTAGGACCATCTTCCTGTTCTTCTGGGGGAGGAGGAGGAGTAGGATTAGAAGAAGACGCCAGCCCTCCGATAAAATCTCCCATCTCCTTCATTTTGGCCTCATAATCCTCCTTTGAAGCGGATTGGTTATTAGAATGCCACTCTTGAAACTCATTCAGCTTAGATAAAGCTTGGTCCTTAACCGACGAATCCATATTGGCACAAGCACTCTTGGCTTGATAAATCTGTTCCTCCATCTTGTTCTTCGCTTCAATTCTCTCTTTGACCGCATCATCCTCATTCTTGTACTTCTCCGCTTCCTCCACCATGCGTTCAATTTCTTCCTTTGACAAACGCCCCTTATCATTCGTAATTGTAATCTTATTACTCTTTCCAGTTGACTTTTCAGATGCAGAAACACTAAGGATTCCATTTGCATCTATGTCAAACACAACCTCAATTTGCGGTAGTCCACGGGGCATAGGAGGAATTCCATCCAATTGAAACTTACCAAGACTCGTATTATCCTTTGTTAAAGCACGCTCTCCTTCAAACACTTGGATTAAAACACCAGGCTGATTATCCGCGTACGTAGAAAATGTCTGCGACTTCTTTGCAGGAACAGTTGAGTTGCGATTAATAATCTTTGTCATTACTCCACCAGCGGTTTCAAGACCAAGACTCAATGGGCAAACATCCAACAAAAGCAAATCAGAAATCTTTTGATCCGCGCAACCAGTCAAAATTGCAGCTTGGACAGCTGCCCCATAAGCAACACACTCATCTGGGTTAATAGATTTGCAAAGTTCCTTACCATTGAAAAACTCCGACAAAAGTTGTTGGATCTTGGGGATTCTGGTACTTCCGCCCACCAACACCACATCATGAATCTGATTCTTTGAAAGCTTGGAATCGCGCAACACTTGTTCTACAGGAACCATCGTCTTTCTAAAAAGACTATCGCACAAGTTCTCAAACTTGGCACGAGTAATTGTACTATTGAAATCAATCCCCTCATAAAGACTATCAATCTCAATATTTGCAACTGTAGATGACGACAGAGTTCGCTTAGCAGACTCACATGCAGTACGAAGCCGGCGAATAGATCGCTTACTATCGGATAGATCCTTCTTATGCTTTCGCTTAAATTCTTCCATAAAATGCTCTACCAACATCGTGTCAAAATCCTCGCCGCCAAGATGGGTATCTCCTGCTGTAGCTTTGACCTCAAAAATAGACTCCTCAATGGTAAGAATAGACACATCAAAAGTTCCACCGCCGCAATCAAAAATAAGAACATTCTTCTCTCCAGTTTGCTTCTTGTCAAGACCATAAGCAATAGCCGCCGCCGTAGGTTCATTAATAATTCGTAAAACATTGAGACCGGCAATAACACCCGCATCCTTTGTCGCTTGACGCTGTGAATCATTAAAGTATGCAGGAACTGTAATTACTGCATCGGTCACCTTCTCTCCCAAATACGCTTCGGCAATCTCTTTCATTTTGGACAAAACCATAGAACTAATCTCCTCGGGAGCAAACACCTTAGTTTCTCCCTTAACATCTACTTCAATAAACGGTTTTCCACCTTTGTTTATAACATTATATGAAAAATGCTTCATATCAGATTGAACCTTCTCATCGTTAAAATTTCCTCCAATTAGACGTTTAGCATCAAAAACCGTATTCTTCGGATTATTTGCAACAATTGACTTAGCAGCTTCTCCGATTAAACGTTCCTCTTGGGTAAAAGAAACATAGGACGGCATCGTGCGGTTCCCTTGGTCATTTGCAATAATTTCAACGTGATCATTTTGCCATACACCAACACATGAATAAGTTGTTCCGAGATCAATACCAATTGCCTTACAAGTAGACATTATAAAAATTATACATGTTATATATTTATATCCATTTTTGCCAGTTTATTTTATTGTGTGTAAAAATTCAAAACGCTTTTTCTTTTGTAGTTATAACAAATGGCTACTAAAACAATAAAAATAAACCCTTTATTATTTGGAGGAGAATTTGCAAAAACAAAAAAAAAGGAAAAAAGGGAGAAACCAAGAGTTATTCCTTTAGTATCTCCAAATGTTTTAAAAAATGAACTCATGCGCCGGATTAAAGAAAAAAAGAATCAAGATTTAGTGGATAAAAAAGAACCCGATCTTGGAAAATATAGCGATGAATTTTACGAATCTCTTGACTATTTGAATAGTTTATCAACGCAAAAAACGAGAGAAAAACAGTTACAAAATAAAACTTTAAAAGTTCATACTTCAGAACCACCAATACATATTGAGTTGGATTTACCGGAGTGTTTAAAAGAACCGTTTATTCCTCAAATTAGACCTGAAACTCCCGCTATTAAATTAAACTATAAGATTGATAACGTTATTCCATATGGTTGTTTAAAAGGAGGGTATAAATCTGGGTATAGGGATTGGACAAAAACTCAAAAACATGTACCATTTATTTCTAATGTTGTGCAACCAAATTCTGATACAGCTTTGCGGGAAAAAAGATTGCAACAATTAAAAGAAAAATTAAAACAAAAACAAAATTTGACTTTTATTCAAAACGATTCTACTTCTTCTCTTACCCCTTCACTTACCCCTTCACTTACCCCTTCACTTACCCCTTCACTTACCCCTTCACTTACCCCTTCACTTACCTCTTTACTTACCTCTTCACCTACTATATCTTTTTCTCAAGATGAAAAACCAGAAGTTAATCAAACTGTAACACCTGATCCTACACCAGAAATAGATTGTATGGTCCAAAAAAGAAAAATAAAAAGAACAGTTAAAAGAAAGTATACACTTGGTAGATCAAAAGTTCACCAAAAAGTTGGAATATTAATTAAAGACCGAAATACAAGAAAACAAATTTTAAATGCTCAAAAAGAATTAAAACGACAACCTATAAATGATGTTAAAAATTATTTAAGAGATCGCGGAATGTTAAGAATAGGAAGTTCTGCCCCCAATGATGTTATTCGGAAAATATACGAGAGTTCAATTTTATCGGGTGACATAAAAAATAATAACGCAGATGTAATGTTGCACAATTATATGAAGACGTCAACATATGAATCATAAGAAAATAATATTATTGTATTATAGGAGTTATGGAAACTACTAAAAATAAATTAGTACCCGAACTGTCGGTGTTTTTTAGTAGATTAAGCGTATATTTAGATACAAAATTATATTTTTTTGGCAGCATCCAACGTAATGATTATTTTCCGGGATTAAGCGATATTGATGTTGATATATTTACGGATAACGAGTATAGCATTATGGCAAAAATGCAATCCTATTTAAACTTAAAAAAGTCTAAATTTAAAAAACTTATATGGAAGATATCCGGTGACGTTTTTGCACATGGGTATAAAGTTACGTATAATTTTATAACTGAAATGGGAGAGAAATATCCTATAGAATTTTCTATTTACAATAAAAAATACCAAAAAAATGTTTTGTACGAACACAACTATAAAACTAATTTGCCATTTTATATTTCTTGGATACTGATTGTGTTAAAATTTTTACACTACAAGTTGAATGTATTTGAATATTCTACTTATAAAAATATAAAGAGCTACGTTTTATCCAATATGATAGGTTTTCCTAAAGACAAATTTGTTGTATTAGATAGTGATCCAGCGGTAACAGAACAAAGGATTCATCAAGTATTGGTAGGTTGGTAAATAAAATTGAATGTGCGGATACGTTTTACTTTTATTATAAGAAAAAATAATGGATGTAGAAAATCCGTTGCACCAAGACAATCTTCCGGTTGCAACATTGGTAAAATTAGAAGTCATGGGAAAACCTATTATACAACGTATTCAATGGAAATATTGGTTTGAACAAATTTTGGATTGTGTCAGTATTATTGGATCTGTCTTATTTCTTCTTGGTATGCTTGGAGGACTTTTATATATGTTAATTTGGATGTATTCGGCGTTTTAGAATTAAGAAACAGCTTAAAAACGCGACAATAAACTATAAAGGACTATGGCACTTGTTAAAGAATATTTTGATATTACAAAAAAATATCAAAATGAATACGGAGAGAAAACATTACTTTTGATGCAAGTTGGGGCATTTTTTGAAGTTTATGGAATGTCCGATGATAATAATCGCATTACCGGAAGTCAAATCTTAGAATTTACCCAAATATGTGATCTTAATTTTGCAGATAAGAATACTTCAGTTGATTCCAAAAAGGTTCTAATGGCCGGATTTAAAGATTTTCTTTTAGAGAAATATTTGAAAAAGTTGCAAGATGCTGGCTACACTATTGTTGTGTATGTGCAAGATGAACAGGCAAAGAATACAACTCGGAGTTTATTTGGAATTTTCTCTCCAGGAACATTTTTTTCCAATGATTCGGCTCAATTAACAAACAATATAACATGTATTTGGATTGAGAAATTTGAAAATAAATGGAATACATCTGTGGGGGGAGGAGCCTTTGTTGAAATTGGTGTGGGAAATATTGATATTTTAACGGGCAAATCAAACATTTTTCAAATAAGGGAACCCTATATTCATAACCCGACGACATACGATGAACTTGAACGGTTTACTTCTATTTACAACCCATGCGAAGTAATCTTTCTCTCCAATTTATCGGAAGAACTCATGGATGATATTTTGCAGTTTATCAACGTAAAAAGCCGCCTAACACATAAAATATGTTTGAACAAGGATTCATTGGAAAAGAACAATGTTATGCTAACCCGTGCTCATAATTGCGAAAAACAAACCTATCAAAAAGAGATTTTGGAACGGTTTTTTGGATCTTCCATTTTTGATATTTTTTTTGAGAATTATTATGAAAATATATTAGCATCGCAATCCTATTGTTTTTTGTTGGATTTTATTTTTCAACATAATCCTTATTTGGTTGAAAAGATTGAGAAACCTGTGATTAATTCAAAAAAAGATAGATTAGTGTTAGCAAATCATTCATTAAAGCAATTAAATATCATAGACGATAGTAATTATCAAGGAAAATGTAGTTCGGTGTTAAAAATGTTGAACATGTGTTATACTCCGATGGGAAAACGCAAGTTTAATCATTTGTTTTTGAATCCTATTATAAACCACGCGGAGCTAAAAATAGAATATGATTGTACGGAATATCTACTCTCTGGAGACAAAGATTCCCATCAAAGTATGCGTTCAAAATTACATGAAATAAAAGATATTTCAAAATGGATACGACAGATGTATATAAAAAAAATCCCCCCCAAGAATTTTTATTTTTTGTATGAGAATTTGAACATTGTTTCAACTTTGTTGAACTGGTTTGAATCTGACTCGTATATTTCAAATTATTTGTCACAAGAATTGTATGGATTAAAAGAATATGCGCAAACAATTAAAACTTTTTTGGAAAAAAAACTTATATTGGAAAAATGCTTGGCAATAGACCAAACACAGCAATTTGAAGATAATTTCTTTCAACAAGGAGTTGACTCTGAATTAGATGAAAAAACTCAATTACTGGAAGATTCACTGGCACAATTAGAAGCTCTTAAAACGCATTTTAATGAATTTTTGTCTGCGTATGAAAAAAAAACAAAAACAACGGAATATTTTAAGATTCATGAAACAGAAAAGAATAATTTTAGTTTGATGGCAAC
>Ga0114966_10002088_pt1 | contig 17978 bp, 11 predicted proteins | sample M_130207_XF_Meta_FD_87029 | JGI IMG/M metagenome (GOLD analysis project Ga0114966, IMG submission 87029) | Freshwater microbial communities from Lake Montjoie, Canada to study carbon cycling - M_130207_XF_MetaG | ecosystem: Environmental > Aquatic > Freshwater > Lake | place: Lake Montjoie...
AGCGAGTCAGATTGAGCAACGGCAGCAGGTTAGGGGTTTGGGGGTTTGGGTTGCAAGTTTGCGACTGCAGCGGCACGTCACACGTCACACATCACACGTCACACGTCACACGTCACACGTCACACGTCACACGTCACACGTCACACGTCACACGTCACACACCCCCCCCCCCCCCGCCCACGCCCCCGCCCCCCGCCGGGGCGGGGCCCTGCCCCCGGAAAACTTCCCCCGGGGGGGGGGGGGGGGGGGGGGGGGGGGGGGGGGGGGGGGGGGGGGGGGGGGGGGGGGGGGGGGGGGCGAGGGGAGTGGAGACGTTGTGGCGCGAGCTGGTGCCGATCCTTGAGCCCGTGCGGGCGAGTGTGGGCGGGCGAGGGGAGTGGGGACGTTGCGGCGCGAGCACTTCGGTTGGCGCACGGTGGGCGTGGGCGAACCTTGATCTGCGCTTGCGGATCGCGTTAGGTGCCCCATCGTGTCAATCCGTCGCTGAATTTTGACCGAATTTTGACCGAAACGGCACTAACCAACACCATACTCGATGAACACACGATTGATTCCCTTCGCCCGAGCTGCCGCTATTGCCGCGGCTCTGGCGATCGCCCTGCCTACCTCAGCGCAAATTGCCCCCGCGCCGTCGGCCGTTGCCGCCGCGATGGGCGGCGCCGCGATCAAGCTCGAGGCTTTTACCGTGACGGGCTCCAACATCAAGCGGCTTGAGGTGGAGAAAGTTCTGCCGATCACGATTTTTGATGCCGCCGCGATCGAGGTTCGCGACGCCTCGCAGCCCGCCGATTTATTGACCGCGCTTCCTCAAGTCACCGGCCTGCCTGGTAACGAAACCGCGACGCTAGGTGCGACGGCCCGCGGGGATAATTCCACGATTTCTCTGCGTGGAGTCGCTTCGAGTAACACCCTTATTTTGCTCAATGGCCGCCGGCTCGTGCCGCATCCGATTAGCCAATCTGAAGCGGGCGTGCCGACGCTCTCGACGAACGTCAACCAGCTGCCGAATCGCGGTCTGGATCGGATCGAATTGCTGCGCGACGGAGCCTCCTCGGTTTATGGCACCGATGCCGTGGCCGGGGTGGTGAATTATAACACCCAGCGGAATTTTCGAGGCACCGAGTTAGCCTACCGGTTCGGTCAAACGCGCTATCGTGACGGCCAGGAATGGCGCGCCACCCTGACGCATGGGATCGAGTTCGCGCAGGGGCGCGGGCGCGCGATGATCAATGCGGATTACTACCAGCGGGCGGCGATCCTCGCGAACGTGCGCGCGTTTGCGGCGGACAACGATCATAGCAACGTGGCGCCGGCTCCTTGGAATGTTGCCACTACGACCACGTTCAACGCCCGTTCCGCCACGACCGAGTATGGTAACTATCTTCTCGGAACCATCACAGGCTACGATCAGTACGGCAGCGTCTCGGGCTTCGCGGGGGCCCGCCCGACTGGCGTTCCCGCGACGACGGCCTCTGCGGCCGGCCTGTTTGTCCTGCAGCCCAATGGGGCTGGTGGCGCGGTCTTCGGGACCGCCGCCCCGAGCCGCTCGGGCGTTACGCATGACTATTACTGGAATAATAACGCCTTCCGCGTCATCCAGCCCAAGTCCAAGCGGACCAATGTATTCGCCAGCGCGGAGTTTGATCTGACGGCAAAAATCACGGCCTTCGCCGACGCCAGCCTGTATCGCGCGGAGTCGCTGACTTATCGTGAAATGGATGGGATCACGCAGAGCACGGATGGTTTCATCATCGTGCCAATCACGAATCCCTACAACCCCTTCGGCAACCGCTTCTGGTCGACGACGGGTGCACCGAATACCGACGGCACGCCGCGGCTCACGGGCACGCCTTCCGCAGTTTCGATCACCAACAAGCGGCTGACGGATCTTCCGCTGCGCACCGACTGGGTCGATGACTACGTCTATCGTGGCGTGGCGGGCGTGCGCGGGAAACTGTTCAATTCTTGGAGCTGGGAAGCTGCGCTCCTTTATTCGGCTGCGCGGGTGACTGAAAATGAAGAAGGGCCCTCGCGGAAGAGTTTGCTGATTGCGGCCATTAATCAGAGCGATCCGGCCAAGGCTTTTAATCCGTTTACGCGCACCTTCGCCGTGCAAGCTGGGGCGCTCGTTTCCACGGGATCCTTCGTCAACCCCGACAGCGTGAGCTCGACGTTTCGCTCCAGTTTTATTCGCAGCGGCATCACGAAATTGGGCAGCGGTGATTTCCGCGCGAGCGGCGAGGTTTTCCCTCTTTGGGGCGGAAATAAAATGGGTGGAGCCTTCGGCGGTGAATTTCGCTTCGAGGCTTACGATGATTTTCGGCCACCCTCCGCTGGCTTGAACCCGGCCGGTTCCGGTCTGGATCTTGCGTCCAATGATTTCCTCGGCTTCTCCCCCAACTCGGACACCCACGGCAATCGGCACGTCGCGGCGCTTTACGCTGAGACCGTTCTCCCCCTCGTCGGCCGCGCGTTTAAGCTGCCGCTGATCCAATCGCTCGAGCTCTCCGCGGCGGCGCGTTACGAGAGTTACACGGATTTCGGCGCTACCACCAAGCCGAAGTTCGGCGTCAATTGGAAACCGGCTTCGTGGATTATGGTGCGCGGTTCACTCAACGAGGGTTTTCATGCGCCCAATCTCGCGCAATTATTTACCGGCACGTTGATCCGGACCGTTACGGGCAGCACCGATACGTATCGCAGCATCGTGACGAGCGCCATCACCGATGGACCGTCTAATCGGCGGAGCGTCGCCGCCGGTAATCGGAAACTCCAACCCGAGACTTCCTCAGGTAAGTCCGCAGGTTTTGTCATCGAAGTCCCGCGCATCAAGGGTCTTTCGATCGGGGTCGATTATTACGAAATTCGCCAGAACAGTCTCATCGCTTCTGGTGGCGGGATTCCGGACGACACCGCGGCGTTGCAGGCGGCCACCCAAGCGGCACTGGCGCGGGGTACGGCCATCGGGGCGATTGATCTCGGCGCGGGCACCGCCAATTACCTCGGCGATCCGTCGGTCGTGCGTCTCGCGGTTACGCAGGCGGACAAGGATGCCTTTGCCGCTTTCAATGCGCGTCAGACGGCCGGCAACCAGCGCGCGGTCGTCGGTGGGATCGATATTATTCGCTCCAGCTATTTTAACAAATCAGCCCAGTTCACCAACGGCTTTGACTTCGATATCAACTACCGCCTGCCCGTGCTCGCGTTGGGTCAATTGACCGTCAACACGAATTGGACTTATCTGAATGATTTTCACGCCTACACCGCGGCCGGCGCATCCCGCACGAATTATCGGAACGGGAATAGCGCCAACGTGGGCGGCGCGACCCCCGACTGGCGTGGTTCGACAACTTTGACGTGGCGCCGACAACAGTGGGGCGGCGGGCTCGGGCTTTATTATATCGCGAGCTATACCGACGTTAACGCCACCACGACGCAGGCCGTGTGGGAGTCCCTCGGACAGCCTTCCTATATCAAGCCGGTCTTCAACAACGGGAGCTACGCCTACCGTTACGTGGTCCACGACACGAAGACCTACAATCTCTTCGTGACTTACCGCGTCGCCGCTCAGAATCGCTGGCTGAATCGGACGCAGCTCCGCTTCGGGGTAAATAACCTCTTCGATGCGGTCCCGCCGCTTTCGGCCGATTCCCGTGGTTATGAAGTCAGTCTCTATAATGTGATGGCGCGCGGCCGGACTTACTCACTGCAGATTACGAAGAAGCTCTGAGCACTGCGGTGGCCGCCCTCGGGATCGCCCGCCGGCTGCCCATCGAGGTCACGGCGGGCCTCCTCGGTCCGCCTTTTTTATGACTACTCGATGCTGCGGGCAAACTTCCAGCCCACGTAGACCCCGAGCAGACTGCCGATACCGCTGAGGGTAAATGATCCCACCAGGCCGAAACCGAGCCATTCGCCGATCATGTAGCCGGCGTAACTGCCCACGGTCGTGCCAATCAGGATACACAGCTTCATCATAGGCCGGCCAGACTGCGAACCGCACCTCGTCTTAGCGACTCTCTAATACGGGCGCCTATCGCGGCTTCTGTTCACGTTCAGGGCGCGGCTTCGCCGTTTACTCCTTGGTCATGGACTGGCTGGCTCGTCTCATGAAAAAGGGTCTCGTGACCAAGCCACTGTCGGAAAACAAGCATCTGCTTCGCTGGGTCGAAAAGATGGTCGACCTCTGTCAACCGGCCGCGGTCCATTGGGTGGACGGTTCGGACCAAGAGAACGCCGCCCTGTGCGCGGGCATGGTGAAGACGGGGACGTTTATCCCGCTGAATGAAAAGCTCTGGCCGGGTTGTTTCTACGCCCGTAGCGACGCCGGCGATGTCGCTCGGGTCGAGGAGCGGACGTTTATTTGCTCTCACTCCAAAGACGGCGCCGGTCCCACTAATAATTGGGTTAACCCGTTTGAGATGCGTAAAAAACTCCGCGGTCTTTTCGCGGGTTGTATGGCTGGCCGGACGCTTTACGTGCTGCCCTTCAGCATGGGGCCGATCGGTTCGCCGATTTCACAGATCGGGGTGCAACTCACCGATTCTCCCTACGTGGTCGTCAATATGCGGATCATGGCGCGCATCGGTTTACCTGTTTTTAAGGAAATCGACAAAGCCGAGAAACGAGTCGTGCCGTGCATGCACTCGGTCGGCGCGCCGCTTGTCGCTGGGGCCAAGGACGTGCCGTGGCCCTGCAATCCAGAAAAGTATATCGCGCACTTTCCGGAGTCCCGCGAGATCTGGAGTTACGGTTCCGGCTACGGCGGTAATGCCCTGCTCGGTAAAAAATGCTTCGCGCTGCGCATCGCCTCCAACATGGCGCGGGACGAGGGTTGGCTGGCGGAGCATATGCTTATCCTCGGTGTCGAAAATCCGGAGGGAGAAAAAACTTATGTCGCGGCGGCCTTCCCGAGCGCGTGTGGCAAGACGAACTTTGCCATGATGATTCCGCCGGCTTCATTTAAAAAGAAGGGCTGGAAAATTTGGACCGTGGGTGATGATATCGCGTGGATCAAGCCCGACGCCGCCGGGCGACTGCACGCCATCAATCCAGAGGCGGGTTTCTTCGGCGTCGCTCCAGGTACTTCCGTCAAGACCAACCCAAACGCGATGGCCTCCCTCGCGAAAAATACGATCTTTACCAACGTCGCATTGACCCCCGACGGTGGCGTTTGGTGGGAAGGGATGTCGGAGGTTCCACCCGAGAAACTCACCGATTGGCGAGGCGAGCCCTGGACGCCGGCCATCGCAAAAGCAACCGGAGCCAAAGCGGCGCATCCCAATGCGCGTTTTACCGCCCCCGCCTCGCAATGTCCCACCATCGATCCGGCTTGGGAAAACCCGCTGGGCGTGCCCATCAGCGCGATTATTTTTGGCGGTCGCCGCGCCACCACCATGCCGCTTGTTTACCAAGCCTTCAACTGGAGCACCGGCGTTTACGTTGGCGCCACGATGGGCTCGGAAATGACGGCCGCCGCCGCCGGGGCGTTGGGTAAAGTACGTCGCGACCCCATGGCGATGCTCCCTTTCTGCGGCTATCATATGGGCGATTATTTCCGCCACTGGATCGGTATGCAGAAACGCCTTTCCGAGACTCCGCGGATCTTCCACGTAAATTGGTTTCGCAAGGGTGCCGACGGAAATTTTATCTGGCCTGGCTTCAGCGAAAATATGCGCGTCCTCAAATGGATCGTCGACCGCGCCCGTGGGCGCGCGCTCGGCCGCGAGACGCCGATCGGCTGGGTCCCCCGCTACGAGGATATCGATTGGACCGGACTCGATTTCTCCCCTGATAAATTCGCTGAACTGCAACACTTCGACCGCGCGTCCTGGCGGGCCGAGGTCATGGGCCACGAAGAGCTCTTCCTCGATCTCCATAGCCACCTCCCCAAAGAGATGATTTATGAACGCGAACTCTTGATCTGCCGAATCTAGCCCCTGCTAATCCGCGTTGGTCAGCTGTTCTTCATCTCAGTGGCGGCTTCTCGCGGGGCGAAGACGGAGACGAGTTTCTTCTTCAAGCGCCTCGATTTTTTCGAAAAAAACTGCGCCGTTGGTTGATCGCCTCCACGGTCAAAATTATCGTCCGAGCGCTTCTCGCCCTCGACGTTTTCCGGGCCCAGCCGCTGGCAGGCTTTTTGTCTCAATCGCCGACTTTTTGTAACTGCTCAGGTCGATTCCCGGCCATCACGAGCACCGATCACCTCTGGCGCGTTGTCCAAAGTGGTCCGACATAGTGGTCCGACATAGTGGTCCGCCCATAGTGGTCCGCACAGTCCCCTGTGCGGCTCTGAGTCAGGAGACGCCCCTTCCGCACAGGGGACTGTGCGGACCACTTTACGCCGACATGACATCCCCGGCGTTCTTGCGCGCGGTGCCCAAAGTGGTCCGCACAGTCCACTGTGCGGCTCTGAGTCAGGAGACGCCCCTTCCGCACTCAATCCCCGCGAGGCCTTGCAAGGTAGGGGCGAAGTGCGGCTCTGAGTCAGGAGACGCCCCTTCCGCACAGGGGACGGCGCGGTAACCACTTACGCCGACAGCCGCGTCCGGCCCCACTCGTTAGGCTCGGTCGGCAAAGTCCGGATCAACCCGCGGTCCCCCCCACCCAGCTCCCGGCCTTGCCTCACCCTGCTTTCCTCCTTGGACGAAGGCTACCCTCCCTCCGCAGTCCGAGTTCAGCATAAAATTCTGCTTTCTTCGCGTAACGTGCGCGTTCGCCGTCAGCTTTTTCCACCTTGAGCAGTTACGACTTTTTTTGAAATCAAACTCCCCAAGACCTTGTTGCCAGCGGCCTTGATTTTCTAAGTCCAACCGGCCGCTAAAAACAGGATTTCCGGTGGAGGGGCTGGTGGGGCCGGGCCGGCCGTGTCCAACGCTGGCGGCACGTTCAGGGTTCCGCTGGCCCAGGCCTATATTTTATCGCACGTCACTCCGTCCGCGGAGAGTTTGGCGAGGTGAGCCATCGAAAAATCGCCAACAAAAAAACCGTGCCGTGCCCTCCGGGAAAAGTTTGTGCAAGCGGTCGCGTGCCACCGGCCCAGCGTTGCTCCTGAAATTTATTTGCGCGCGGGAGTCTTGCGGAATTGTGGCAGGAGCTAGAAATTCCCCTTCAAGCCGAAAGTCCAGAGTGACCCGATGTCGAATCGTTGGCGAAATTGCGCCACGGCCGGGGTGCTCGGCCCGGAAACTTCGTTGTCGTCTTTGGCCGGTCCGAGATTTCTCAGATTGGCAAAGAGCGTGAAATGCCGGCTCAGGCGGTACTCACCAAGGAGATCGATGTTCAATCGTTTTAAAGCCCAGTTGTAGGTGCCTGGCTCAATACTGCTGCCCGCCGCGATCGCCGTGCCCCGTTGCTTGGCTCGATAATTCCAGTTCAGGCGCACGCTATACTGCGGGCGGGTTAAACTTGCGCCCCAACTTGCGGCGAAGGGAACGAAACCCGCGAAATTTCCGCCCGTGTCATTTACCGCCCTCTGCCAGCTCGCATTAGCAAATACTTGCAGGCCCCGCGCCCACGATGGCAATTCGGTCAGCGCCTGCTTGTAATCAAATTCATAACCTTCCATCCGGACCGTGTTCGCCAGGTTGTACTGCGTGACGACGTCGTACGGGTCGTACATCGTCGAATTTAAATTGTAGAGGCTCAGAAATTCCGGTGTCGCGTTGAAGACGGTACTGCCGAAAAAGTTATCAAAATTGCGGCGAAACGCTCCGGCCGAAATTTGGCCGACGCCCTCGAAATAGTATTCGATGCGCATCTTCAGCGTGCGGGCCTGCCAGGCTTTAATCCCGACGTTATTGACGATGATCCGATTCGACCCGCTCGGCGGGCTCTCCGTGTCGGGCAGCGTTAGGCCACTCGCATATTGGTCGAAATCCGGTCGCCCGACGGACTCGTAGTAAGCCGCGCGGGCGATCAGATTTTCGCGGAGGTGGAAGCTCGCATTCAGACTGGGGAAGAGGCGCAGGTATTCTTTTTCGGCGTGGAGTCCGCGGTCGAGATAGGTGAGCTTCGAAACTCCCAGCACATCGCTCACGGCCAGGATCGGGAGCGGTCGCCCGCTCGCTCCGAGCAACACCCGGCCCGCGGCGTCGCGCTGGTAATTTCGCGTCGGATCTGTGAGCGGCCCTTCCGCTTTAATATTGGTCTGCTCGGCGCGGACTCCACCGACCAGCTGCAAGCGCCGATCAAAAAATTGCACATCCCCTCGTAAATAGGCGGCCGAGATGAGCTCTTCAGCATGTTTCGAGAGCCCGACTTCCGAGCGGTACCACGCATTCGGATCTGTCGTGAAGTTGGCTGGTCGCGCTTGCGCGAGCGCCCAGAGCTTTTCGTTGCTACTCCATTGCGCCTGAGGAAACCCAAAGGGCAAGGTGCGCTCGGAAAAACTCGGATCAGGGAAGGGCGCCGCACTGTCGTCACCAGTCTGGGGGTTCGTACTGGCCCGGCCGTCGGCTCCGACAAACGAGTAGAGGTGCGTACCCCCGCGGAGGTCGCGCAGCGCGTGCCTCCCATCGAGTCCACCTTTAAGCGTGAACGGCACCGCCCACGCGAAATCGCGCCGACCATGGGCGTAGACGCTCCGCTGCAAATCCGTAGAGCTGTTTTGAATGCTATTTGAGGAGGTCAGGGCATAGGTGCCCAGCTTGAAGGGATCCACCACCGCCCCCGCCGTGTCCGTCACCACGATTCGTCCCGGGCGTAGATAGAAAATATCCTCGAAGGAAACGGTCACGTCCGTGCGGCGCGCCTGCGTGTTATTAAAAAAGGCCTTGTCAATGTCGCGCACGTGATTGGAGCCGTGGGAATGGCCCGCGCCAGCTTCCATCCGCCAAACCGCCCCCTCGTGGCGCCACACCAACGTGGGCATGTACGTCCGGTTGATCCGGTCGCGACCACCTTGCGCGAGCACTAAATCGCCGGCCCCGGCCACCCCTCGCGTAAAACTCGTGCTGAAGTTTCCTGCGACCACGCGATTCACGTTAAAGGTGAGCGCGCGATTCGTCGTATCGGCGTTGAATGAAAAATATTGGAACGACAGCGCGATTCGATCGTTGCGCGTCAACCGGTACTCGATGGTCGCACCAAATGAGCGGCGCGTCGTATCCTTCGGCGCATCGCGCACTACGTATGTCGAGAGATAAGGCCGGTCGGGGGTTGTGTGCGGAAACGCCACCCCGTTGGTGGCCGCGCTGCCGCCGCGCCATGTGTTCTGGGTGAAATCTTCCGCAGTGTATTGCCGCGCCGATCCCCCCGCCAGGGTGAATCCAAAGCGGGGACTGACCGGCATGATGTAGTTAAAATCGAAACTAGGGTGGGCTTTCGCCGTCGGGTGCTCGCGGGGCCCCGCCGTCCGTTGCAGATCCCGTGCGTTGTCGCGCATCACAAGCGAGAAGGTCGTGTTAAAAAGTGGCCGCGATCGTTCAAATGAACTTCGCGGCACCATGTTGACCGAACCCGCCAAGGCCGCGCCCTGCGACTCGGGGGTGGGTGAGTGCATGACCTCCATCCGCGCGATGTTGTTAATCGAGGCCATGTCGACCTGCACCGACCGGCCGGTGTTGTTGTCGCCACCCGTACTCGCCAGCGTGAAGCCGTCGATCGTGATCGGTACGTTGGCCGAGGGCACGCCGTTGATGGAAATTCCCCGAGCATACCCTCCAGAGTATTCCACCGTCACACCCGGCAGGAACTTCAAGAACTCTCCCACATTGCCCTCCGCGACATGACCGAATTCCTCGGTCGAGACGACGTTACGAATGTTGGCCGCGAAGCGCTGCTCGTTGATGGCGATCGCCGCACCTTCCATTTCCCGCGAAGCGCCGACGACAAATTGGTCCAAGGTAATCGTGTCACCTCCGCGCCCGGCCGGCCGTTGCGCCCCGGTGCCCACGAGCGTGATGTCGAGGCGGACGATCTGGCCGGCCGCGACGGTGACAGCGTTCGTCTGTACTCGGAGGCCGGTGAAAAACGCCCGCAGGGTGCGCGGACCGGCTGGAACATTCGGCAGCCGGTAAAAGCCGTCCGCGTCAGTGAATGTTCCCAACGTGGTCCCGTCGAGGGTCAGGTGGACTTTTTCCAGATAACCGCCTTGGTGCTCGCTCGCCACCCGGCCCTCAATCGTGCCGCGCGCCAGCGTTTCGACCGAAAATACCGGCAACCCAATGAAGATCAGGGCCAGTCCGGCCAAGACGACCGCGGTGCAGTGACGACAAAAAATCGCCCATGCGCTCGGAGGGTAATTGCTGGGATTCATAAAGGGTTCTCCGCTGTTTTCAGTAGGTAGCAGGTAAATTGAGGCGCCCGGTGGTGAAGTAAAGCCATTGGGCCCACGGGGGGTGGTTGGTGCTGCTAGCGCTCTTGGGGAGGGGGCGCGGCCTGAGCCCGAGACTTGCCCGGAACCGTCTCGGCAGCTTTTTCTGAAAGCAACGCAGGACCCTCTCGGCAGCTTTTTTGCGAGGGCCCTAAGCCGCGGAGCAAGCTGGAGCGGTTGCGAGGAGACCGCCGAGTGTTCTGCGGCGACAGTCGCTGGCGGAGCGCCGCCTCGTCTTTAGCCCTTCGCCAATTCGATTTATCAGAGCTCATTTTCGGCCAAGATCAGGGCGCCATTCGCACGGGCTTTGCCGGTCGGGGTTTCCGGGGTGCACGGGTCCTCCTGAAAATGTCTCACTCCTTTCCTGTTTCTCGCTCGCAAGTTATCTGAATTTCGGCCGTTACTACGGAAGATGTTTGCCGATAGAATCGATTTAGCACCTAAAACGATCGTTCAGATTGCCCGCTTGCTCCCGGCCGATCTCGGAGTGCTCGCTCGGCTCGGAACGATGTTGCAGGACGTCAATAGTGAGCTCTCCGCCATTGCCACTTTGCTCCGCGGCGATGTCGCGTTGGCCGCTCGGATTGTGCGCATCAGTAATAGCGCGACGTTTGGATCCAGTGGCCGGATCGCTTCGGTCGAAGATGCCGTCAATCGCGTTGGCTTCACCGAGATTCTTCGACTCGTGGGGACCGCGACCGCCGCTCGGTTTGCCCACTTGGGCTTGGAAAATTATGGCATTACCGCTCGGCGCCTCCGGGATAATATCCTCTACGGAGCATTTGCGAGCGAGGCACTGGCGCGGGCTTCTGGCGCCGATGCCCGGGTCGCGTATACCGCCGGTCTGCTGCGGCCGATCGGGCTGATGATTCTCAATCAGGCGGCGCGCGATTATCTCGCCCCGGGGCGGCATTTTATTCCGGCGGAATGGCCGAGCTACTCAGCGTGGGAGTTGCACTCTTTTGGCGTTGATCACTGTGAGGTGGCGGCGATGGTTCTCGATGAATGGCGCTTTCCAGAGGAGCTCGGTCAAGCGATCCGCAGTCATGCGATGTCCCGCCCAGAAGACCTCGCGCGGCCGCTCGCGGCTCTCCTGAATGTCGCGAACGGTCTCGCCCATCGTGTGAGTCGCTCTTTTCCGGGCGAAGTCCACTGGTGGGAGATCACCAAGGATCGGCTCCTCGCCGCCGGCTTGACCGAGCAAGATTTTGAACCAGCGATCGTCGGGACGGAGGCGGCCTTTGAAGCTGCGATCGCCGCGACCTCCGGCTAGTCGCACGCAGTGACCTTCCTGCCACTCTCGGAGTTAAAGTGCCGTGGCCATTTAACCGCCGGCGTGCCAACGTCCCTCCAGGCCGATTTCGCCCACTTGCTTGGTTTAGGGGATCCTCAGCGCGACCACGCTCCTATCACGGTCTGCGCGGGTGCGCTCGAGTCGCGTTGGCGCCCGACCAAGCTGGCCAGCGCCGCCCGCGTCGTGGTGCCGCGGGTCCGGCCTCGGGCCGTTTTGCTCGGTGGGCTTGCACCGAGCCGATTCGCAGTAAAGGCTCGTCCTTTCACGAACTTGCGCAGCATGTTTTTTCTCCACCTTCGCCCTATCCTTTTCAGCCTCCTGGGGCTCTGTGCTGGGCTCGCTCGAGCCGCCGAGCCAGCGTCTGCGCTCGGTCGACCAGCGACGGCCGAGGAGCTGGCCATGCTGAGCAACGCGCTCGAGCGGACCGCGCAAGATTTACGTCGTTGGGCGTACACGGAATCCCGCGTGGTGAAGGACGAGAAAGGTAAAGTGAAGACCGATGTGGTCGTGCGTTTTGATCCTTCAAAGCCGTATCCGGATCAGTGGTCGCCGATCTCTGTTAATGGACGTCAGCCAACCTCGAGTGAGCAGCAGAAATATCGCCGCCAAGGGGAGCGCGCCCAGCAGCGCGAGGAAACCGGGGAGGGTTCCGGGCGGCCTTCCTTGGGTGAGTCCATCGACCTGCGCACGGCGTCGATCGCGCTCGAAACCGCGGACGCGTGGACCTTTGAGGTTCCTCTAAAAAAAGTCGCGAATGTGCGGTTTCCCCCCGAGAAATTTCAGGTCTTGGTGCGCATCGGCAAAGCGACCCGCGCCTTGGAACAGATTGCGGTCAAGCTGCGCGCCTCGTTTCGCTCCAAGTTAATCGTAAAGGTAAAATCAGGTGAGGGCGTTCTGGAGTTTGCCGCGGTCAACCCGAAGTATCCGCCCACCCTGATCTCGATCAATGGGGATGCTTCGGCTTCAGTTTTCTTTGTGAGTATCGGCGGTTTGCTCGAGCTAAAGCGCACGGATATCAAGCATGTTAAGCCTTTCGACGAGCGCTTTGACGTCCAGATCGGTACTCTGCGGGCGATTGATTTCTGACCGAGGGGGGGCCTCGGTTATCGGGCGGTTTCCCCCGCCGGCTTTGCTGAGAGTCGGACGCCCGCGGCCAGTTAAAACCGCTCTCCCGCCGGGGCCGGCGCGACCTCGTTGGGATCGGCGAAGGGCGCTCGCCCCGCCCCGCCCCGCCCACCGGCCGTTTCACCGCCAGTCGATCAATTCTACCTCAAAGATGAGCGTCGCCTTGGGCGGAATGCTGCCGGGGCGACCCTTTTCCCCGTACGCCAGCCAGTGGGGAATAATCAGCGTGCGCTTTTCCCCTTTTTTCATTGCTCCGAACGCCTCGTCCCATCCTCGAATAACTGCACCCGTGCCGACGCGAAAGACAAACGGCACACCGCGGCGGTACGAGCTATCGAAGGAGGTGCCGTCCAGCAGGCGCCCTTCGTAATGCGCGATCACCTCGGACCCGACGGTGGGTGTGGCGTCGCCTGTACCCGGCGCCCGTAAGAGGTAGCGGAGACCGGACGGTAGCTTCCGCGCCGTACTGAATAATTGATTGATCTCGTTCTCGTCGTTTGTGCTGAGTTGCGGATTCTGCTTGTTCAGCGCTTCCCGCATCGTGCTATTGATCGGTCTTCCGGGGTTGCCGCGTGAAAGGAGTCCGGACCGAGTCACCAACGCGGCCGTGCCGAGAATAATACCGAGTAAGAGGAGGATGAAAATACTTCGCATGGAGAGGGTCTAAGCTATGATCCGGTTTCTGCCCACTTGGCAAACCCGCAAGCGAGCAGCGCATCATGTCATGGCGGAGTCGGCGTGCGGGCGTCGCCGGGCCGAGCCCCGGTCCGCTCCACCCACGGGCTAATCGTCTCTACCACCACCCTGCCGGGCGGTGCGCCTCATGATCCCGTCGCCGTTGATCGTCACTCGTGCCCAGCAGGAGCGTGCGGGCTCGGTCCGCCCGATCCGGTCGACCTTGCCCGGCTCCGCGCCGGCTCGGTGCCGATCAGGGGGCCGTGGCCGGTTTTTTTCGGAGAAGATCCAGAGCGGTGGCGGTCAACGCCGTGATCCCCGTCTTGATCGTCGGCTCTGGCACCGGCGCAAATTTTGACGAATGCAACGACGGCAACGCCGTGCCTTTTTCAACGCTTTCGGCCATTTTGTCAGGAGCGACGACGCCAATGCGCACCAAGCAGAGCGGCACGTTTTCGGTCGTGCGGCCGTAGCGGCTGAAGTCTTCTCCGCCCATTTCTGCCTCAATCCCGTGGACTTGCCCCGCCCCCAGCCATGCCGTCAACTCCGCGCGCACGCGACGGGTCAGCGCGGGTTGGTTATGAAGAGCGGGCGTCCCCTCATCGAGCAGCGTGATGATCGGCATCCGCTCCTCAGGCATTCCAGCGGCGATGGCCTCGCCACGACAGATCCGGCGGACCGCCGCTAACGACCGAGCGCGCACCTCGTCGGAGTAAGAGCGCAGCGTCAGCTGGAGTTTCACCTCGTCAGGAATGATGTTGTGCTTCGTGCCGCCGTGAATCGAGCCCACCGTGACCACCGCTGGCTCCACTGGCCGCGTCTCGCGACTGACGATGGTTTGCAGCGCCATGACGATGCGGGCGGCGAGGACCACGGGGTCCCTGGTCTTATCGGGGTAAGCGCCATGCCCGCCGACCCCCCGGACGAGCACATCCACGCTATCGACATTGGCCATCGCAAAGCCATCGATCAGGCCGACCGAGCCGGCCGGTAGCGTGGCGCTGTCATGGAGTGCGATCGCGAAATCCGGTCGGGGAAACTGGCGGTACAAACCGGCCGTGAGCATAGCGCGTGCGCCAACGCCCATTTCCTCCGCGGGCTGGCCGACAAAGACCAAGGTCCCCGCCCAGTGGGCGCGCAAAGCGCTCAGGCCCCGCGCGGCCCCGACGAAACATGTCATGTGGATATCGTGTCCGCAGGCGTGCATCGTGGCGACCTCGCGTCCGGTCAGATCCTTCATGCGGGCCTTGCTCGCGTAGGGCAGCCCCGTCTCTTCCTCGACCGGCAACCCATCAAGATCGGTCCGGATCAAGAGGGTGGGCCCTTCGCCGTTTTTCAAGACGCCGACCACTCCGTGACCGCCGATTTTTTCCGTGACGGTAAAGCCCGCCGCGCGTAGCTCGGCCGCCATTCGCGCCGCGGTTTTTTCTTCCAAAAGCGAAAGCTCCGGGTGGGCGTGTAAAGTGTAATACAGTTTTTCTAGTGACGGGTATTCCGTCGCGATTTGATCGGCGACTTTTTCACGGAGACCGCCATCGGCGGCGGGGAGCGGGCCGGCGAGAATGGCGGCCAGCAGGGCGGTCGGGGCGGTGGCGACGAAGGGTATTTTCATTTGGGTTCTAATCGTAAAATCAATCCGTCCAGGATCTCATCGGTGTGCAGCTTTAATCCTTGGGCGGCTGGGAGCGGTGGTTGCCGGGCGGCGGTGCGCGCGGCTTGTTGCTGGACAAACTCAGCCGCGGCGGTGGCTTGCGCCGCTTGGAGAAACGGTTCCTTCGCCTCGTGCATGGCTCCGCTTTCGGTGAATCCGCGCGCAGTCCCCGGTTGGCCCACAAACTGCGCGGTCAGTTCGTCGCCGATCCAAACACGCCACTCCGCTTCGTCGGCGAAGTAGACCGCGAGTGCGCCCCGTTGGGCGGTGCCCAGTTGCGTGGCGAGGTTGCGCATGAAAGCCCCGGGCACGGCATCCTCCTCCGCTCGTGGTGAGGCTTTTTGCAACCGTGCCATTAGTCTCAGCCCAGTGGCTCGCTCAAGATTGGCGAGCTTGTCGTTGAAGTTTTTTGCCCGGGGCGGCTCGTTGGGGAGTAGATTTTCCGGGTCCTCAAAATGCGGGCGCGTGGGCCGCTCCCGCCCGGCGCTGGCCGCGCGGGTGGCTTGGTCGAGGGCGAGGAAGTTCGCCGCTCCTGCGTCGAAAGCCCGCGCCGCCGCCCCCACCCGGATAATTTTGATGGCGACAGGATCGTTCACTTTGATTTGCGCGAGTACTTCCAGCCCGCGGACGACCCGACCGAAGACGCTGTGCAGGTAGTTGAGCCGCCGAGTGGCCGCCAGCGTCAGGAAGAATTCGCAGCTATTGGTATCCGGGCCCGCATTGGCCATGGAGAGAATTCCCGCGGCGTCGTGGCGGAGCCCCCGCGCGAATTCGTCCGCGAAGTGATGCGGAATCGGTTTTTTTTCGTCGTCGGTATCCTTGAGCCCAGGGTTGCCGCTTTGGAGGACAAAGCCGGGCACGACGCGATACCAGGTCAGGCCCGTGTAAAAAGGGCGGCCCTTTGCAGGTGCGAGGGAACCCTCGGCGAGCCCGGTAAAATTGGCGCACATCAAGGGCGCGCGGGTATAGAAAAGTTCTGCGGTGATGATGCCGCGGGGGGTGGTGAACTCCGCATAAAGTCCGGCGGGGAGGTTCGCGTTGGACATCGTCGTCTCGGCCGTCGCGCGCGGGATGTCGGCGAGCGCCCGCGGCGCGTTGGCCGCACCGATTTTGGGCGTCACGGTGAGCGGCAGCGTGAGCACGAGGGCCCAAGTAAACGAGCGGGCGATCCCGCGAAGCACGGACTGGGGGCCGCGCAGACCACCGCGCGTGCAGTCGGGGTGGTCGAGGTTGCGATTGAGTGAACCGGAGTGGGGGCTCATGGAGAATCCGTTTGATCGATGAGGCTGGAAACGACTTCGCCCACAGTCGTGTAGAGTTGATTTTGGCGCGAGCCGGCCGCGCCGTCTGGGCCGGCGGCTTGCGCCGGAGGGCCCTTGAGTCCCGCCGGTCCGCCAGAAATGAGCCAGCGATCATCGTTGAGTGCGTAGCATGCGAGGATGGCGCCTGGCGGTATGTTGAAACGCGTGCGCAGTTGCTCGGTCGCCTCAGCGGGCGTGTTCGCGCTATCTTCGGAATCAAAGTGGTCGGCCAATCGCACAAAGATCTGCCGGGAGGTGAAGCGCGCGAGGTTCGCGAGCCGCATTTCGAGATATTTTGCCTGCCAGGCCGCGGGGCCCGCATTGAGGCGGGTGCGGTCTTCGAAGTAGGGCGGCTGCCAACGGGGCGCGCGGGCCAGACGCTCCTGGAAGGTTTTCTCGTCAGTCCGGAAATCGCGCGCGGTGCGGCCGACGCGGATAATGCGCACTTCCATCGTATCGCCGCGGCTGATACGCGCGGGGATTTCTCCTCCCCGGATAACTTCGCCGAAGATCCCGTGAACAAAATCGAGGTACCGCGCCGCCCCCAGCGTGATGAAGAACTGCGAGCCGTTGGTATCCGGACCGCTGTTGGCCATCGACAGTCGACCCGGCCGGTCGTGGCGAAGACCGGCGGCGAATTCGTCCGGGAAACGGTAGACCGCATCACCCCGGCCCGTGCCAGTGGCATCGCCGCCTTGGATCACGAAGTCAGGGACGACTCGGTGAAAGGTAAGTCCGTTGAAAAACGGTTTGCGCGGGGCCGGTCCGAGCGCGCCCTCGGCCAGCCCGACAAAGCTCGCCACCGTGAGCGGCATTTTTTCAAAAAAAAGTTCGGCGGTGATGATGCCGTGCGATGTGCTGATCTCCGCATACAGCCCGGCGGGCAGAGGTTGCTTCGGATCCCGTTTCTTTGCCGCCAAGGTCGCCGCGTCGCGCTCGCGGGCCGTGCGGTCGGATAGCGCCACGGTAGTGCAGCCCGCGCTGGCCAAACCGAGCAGGAGGGAAAGGAGGAATCTCCGCATGGGCTGAGACCTTGGGCCCGTCAGCGCGAGGCGACAATGAATCTTTGAACGCGTTTCCGGTAGGGTCGCCTACTTTGATGAGGAGAGCGGCGCCGCGAGCTCGCGCGCCGCGCCGTTTGCCAGCGGTCCGGGCGGTCCGGCGCGGGTACTCGGCGCCGCTGAGCGCGGCCGGTGCCTTCAGGCCAGGAACGAGCAGATGTATTCGCAGAGGCCCGCCTTCACGGAGATCGTGAAGCCGCTCTTGGCGGGGACGTCGAAAAAGGTGCCGGTACCGTAGGCGTTTGTTTGCGTGCTTCCGTCCAGAGCCACGACGCAATCACCCGCGACGATTTCCATCCGCTCCGCGGCGGCGGTCCCAAAGTGGTAGGAGCCCGGACGGATGAGGCCGAGGGTTTTCTTCGATTGATCGGCGAAGAGCACGGTGTGGCTCACGACGTTACCGTCGAAGTAGACGTTGGCTTTGGTCTGAACGGTGACCCCAGCGAATTGATCAGGCAGCGTGGACATATTTTTTTTGATGGCCGCGGCGGCGGGCGGAAGCAAGCGCGGCGTGCCGGTCGGGGCCGTTTTTTTTAAAGCACCCGATTAGCGCGCC
>Ga0114966_10002089_pt1 | contig 17975 bp, 8 predicted proteins | sample M_130207_XF_Meta_FD_87029 | JGI IMG/M metagenome (GOLD analysis project Ga0114966, IMG submission 87029) | Freshwater microbial communities from Lake Montjoie, Canada to study carbon cycling - M_130207_XF_MetaG | ecosystem: Environmental > Aquatic > Freshwater > Lake | place: Lake Montjoie...
AAGATTCACCATCTCTCCGCCATCTTTAAGCGCACCGTTCACGCAGTCGTCATCGAAGGCGATCTGCGGGCCGCTTTTTTCATCGAGGGCGACACGGTTGTTTCCTTCGCCATCGGGACTCACGACATCTACAAACGCTAACTCACCTTGCTTCGCTCCCTACTTTTCCTCCTCCTCGCCCTCACCACCGCCCGCGCCGCCGAGCCGCCCTTTGAGCTCCTCGCCGGCGACCGCGTGCTTTTCCTCGGCGATGTGCTGCTCGAGCGCGAGGGCACTTACGGCTACCTGGAAACGCGGATGCACGAGCAGTTCGCCGACCGCTCCTTCACCGTGCGCAACCTCAGCTTTGCCGGCGACACCCCGCTCGGCGTGTCGCGCGCCAGCTTCGATCCGCCGGCCAAGGGCTGGGAGCGGCTCCGCGAGCAGCTCGATCTGGTGCAGCCCACGGTCGTCTTCCTCGGCTACGGCATGGCCGCCAGCCTCCAGGAACTCACCGACAAAAGCGGCGACGCCACCCTCAATCCCGACCCCGCCCGCTACGGCGCGGAGCCGATGAGCGCGGGGCGGTTCAAAAAGGAACTCGGGATGTTGATGGATGAAATTGTGAAACACGCGCCGCCGCAGGCTCCGGGTGGAGCACCCGACCCGGGTGCCGCAGCCGGCGGCTCGCCGGGTGCACGAGGGAGCGCGTCGCCCGCGAAACCCGCGCCCACCGGTGTGCCCGGCGGGTCGCCGGGCACGGCACTCGGGTCGAGTGCTCCACCCGGAGTGCGCTTCGTCCTGCTCAGCCCCATCCGGCACGAGGACCTGCGCGCCAGCCGCCTCGGCCTCCCCGACCCCGCCGCGCACAACAAGCTGCTCGCGGAGTATTCCAAGGCCATTGGGGAACTGGCGAAGGAGCGGGGGGCGCGGTTTGTCCAACTAGACCTCTTCGATAAGCAAGAGTTCCTCCCCTCTTCGTGGAAGATGACCGACAATGGCATTCATCTCTCCCAATTCGGGTACGAAATCCTCGCGCTATCCCTTCAAGAGGCGTTGAGCTGGCCCTTTTCCAAGACACAAGAGGCGGCGATGAAAGAAATCACGGGCAACTCCCGCGAAGCGACTATTCGGATTGGAGCCCTCCGCGCCGCCATCATCCGCAAAAACGAACTCTTCTTCCACCGCTGGCGGCCGGCGAACTGGACTTACATCTTCGGCTTCCGCAAGGGCGAGCAGGGGCGCAATGCCAAGGAAATGCCGATGTTCGATCCGCTCATCGCCGAGGTCGAGGCGGAGATTGATCGGCTGAAGCGCGCGCCGCTCAAGCCCGCGGAAAAACCGCCCGGCGACGCTGCCGGGAAAGTCACCGCCACGACCGAGCCCGTCTCCGTGCCGGCGGCTCCCGCCGACGCGCCCGCGCCGCTCCCGTTGCCGAAATTCACCGTCGCCGACGGCTACCAGATCGAGCTGTGGGCGGAGAACCCCCTGCTGGAGAAGCCCACCCAGATGAACTGGGACGCCCTCGGCCGCCTCTGGATTTGCAGCTCGTCGCTTTATCCCCAGATCGCCCCCGGCCAGCAGGCCGACGACAAAATCCTCATCCTCTCCGACCCGGCGGGGAGCGGGAAGGCGACGAAAAGCGAGGTTTTTGCCAAGGGGCTGCTGATCCCGACGGGGGTGGTGCCGGATTTGGTTTCTGGTTCCGGGTTTAAGGTTTCTGGTTCCGCCACCGCGCCGGGTTCCGCCTCCGACGCGAGCAACCAGCAACCAGCAACCAGAAACCAGAAACCCTCCTTCGGCTGCTACGTGGGCCAAAGCACCGAACTCCTCCACATCGACCCCTCCGGCAAAAAGCGCATCATCCTCTCCGGCTTCGGCACCGAGGACACGCATCACATCATCCACACCCTGCGCTGGGGGCCGGATGGACGGCTTTATTTCAACCAGAGCATCTACATCCACAGCCACCTCGAGACGCCGTGGGGCATGGTGCGGCTGAACTCCGGCGGCTGCCTCGCCTACGACCCGCGCACCGAGCGCACGGAGATTTTTGCCAAAGGCTGGATCAACTCCTGGGGCCACGCCTGGGACCGCTGGGGGCAGAGCTTTTTCACCGACGGCGCGGGCGGCGCGGGCATCAACTGGGCCTTCCCCGGCGCGACCTTTGTGACCTACGAGCGCGCCCGGCAGATCGTCCCCAGCGTCAGCCCCGGCAACTACCCGAAATTCTGCGGCCTCGAAATCCTCTACAGCCCGCACTTCCCCGCCGACTGGCAGGGCAACGCGATCACCAACGACTTCCGCGCGCATCGCCTTGTCAGATTCACGATCACCGACTTGGCGGACGATGGGGTTTCTGGTTCCGCCACCGCGCCAGGTTCCACCGCCGACGCGGGCAACCAGAAACCAGAAACCAGAAACGAGAAACCGCTCTCTTCCGGCTACATGGCCAAGCAGATGCCCGACATCGTCCGCACCGACGACGCGAGTTTCCGCCCCATCGACGTGAAGCTGGGCCCGGACGGCGCGCTCTACGTGGCCGATTGGTCGAACCCGATCATCAACCACGGCGAAGTCGATTTCCGCGACCCGCGCCGCGACCGCCACTCCGGCCGCATCTGGCGCATCAGCAAAAAGGACACGCCGGTGGTGAAGTGGGAGCCGCTGGTGGGGAAGTCTGACCTTGCGCTTGCCGACGGGTTCTTGAGCCCGAGTCTTTGGGAAAGGGAGCAGACCATACGACTCATGCAGGTGCGGGCTAAGGTGTTCAGCTCCATCAATCCCATCCGGGGACTCTCCGCCAATCAACTCGAGGAGATCCTTCGCGACGATGCACACCCGAGACACCGCCTCGAGGCCATGCGCGCCCTCGCCCGCATCCCCACTGCCCGCAGCGCCGAGTTGATCCTCGACGCGGCGATGAAGAACAACGGCGACGTTTTCCTCAACCATGCGGCGTGGCTTTCCATCAATGAACTGGCCAAGCCGTGGACCGACGCCATCGCCAGCGGCGCGTGGAAGTCCGAGGGGCGCGAGGCGCAGCTCGACTTCGGGCTCAAGGCGCTGCCCGCCGACCTCTCCCGCGCCACCCTCGCCCGCGCGCTCGCCGAGGGGAAAGTGAACCTCGCCCAAGGTCCGTGGATCCAACTCATCGGCCAATCCGGCGGCCCCGACGACCTGCGCCGCCTCTACGAAATACTGCTCGTCTCCTACGGCACCGTGTGCTGCCCGGACAAGGACGTGGAGACGCTTACCGCCGCGCCCGTCAACGACACCGACGCCCTGCGCATCCTCGCCGCGCTGCTCGAATCCGCCCGCGTGCGCAACACCCGGCCGGCCGGCGACCTGGCCAAACTCGAACGGCTCGTCAAACACACCGAGGGCGCGGTCCGTGCCGCCAGCGTGCGCCTCGTGGGCTTGTGGAAACCCGACGACGGTCTGCGCTGGCTGGAGACCGCGCTGACTGCCGGCGACGCGCCGCCCGAGCCGGTGTTCGTGCAGAACGCCATCGAGAGCGTGCGCGCCATCGGCGGCGCACCCGCCATCGCTTTGCTGAAAAAACTCGCCGCCGATAAAGTCCCCGCGCCCCGCCGTCAGCAGGCCGCCGCCGCCCTCGCCGCGCTCGACCTCGGCGGTTCGCTCCCCGAGATCGCCGCCGCCCTCTCCGCCGCGCCCAGCGAGGACGCCGCCCTCGCCGCCTGGCGCGAGGTTTTCAAAATCAAGGGCGCCGTCGAGACCGTGACCGTGCGGCTTTCCACCGACGCGTGGGGCAAGGCGCTCGCCAAACCCGCCCTCGCCGCCGGCCTCCGCGCCGCGCGCGAAGCCGGAAAGAAAGGCCAGAAGCTCGTCGCCGAATTCACCGCGCTCGCCGGGGTGGCCGACACCGCCGGGAAAGCGCCCGCGGATTTCGCCGCGATCGTCGCGCAGGTGAAAAAGAACGGCAACCCCGCGCGCGGGGAACTCGTCTATCGCCGCGCCACCAGCGGCTGCGTGACCTGCCACGCCATCGGCAACGCCGGCGGCACCGTGGGGCCGGCGATGACTTCGCTCGGGGCGAGCGCGCCGCTGGATTACATCGTCGAGAGCATCTATGCGCCGAGCGCGAAGATCAAAGAGGGCTACGACGCCGTGACGCTCTCGCTCAAGGACGGCACCGAGATCACGGGCATCGACACGCGCGAGACCGAGCGCGAGCGCTTCCTGCGCAACGTGGCCGGGCAGGAGATCGCCGTGGTGAAAACGAACATCGCCAGCCGCGCCTACCTCGGCTCGCTCATGCCCGCCGGCCTGCTCGACCAATACCCCGAGCAGGACCGCTGGGATCTGCTCGCCTTCCTCGGCGAACTCGGCAAACCCGGCCCCTACGACGCCAGCAAACCGCAAGTCGCCCGCGTCTGGCGCATCTACCCCGGCACTGCCAAAGACGCCGCCCTCAAAGGCGCGCCCAGCGACGCCACCGCCAATGCGCTCACGCTCGTGGACGGCCGCCTGCTCAAAGAGCACCTCACCGAAGCGCTCCAACTCGTGACCAAGCCGGGGGAGAAAGTGTGGGCGGTGACGCAGTTTCAGACGGCGACGGCGGGGGCGATCCGCATCAGCCTCGAAGGTCTGACTGGCGCCTTGCTCGACGGAAAGTCCATGCAGCCAGTCGGCGGCGGGGACCGCGCGGGCGGAGGTGCATCCCTGCAGGCCGACCTCCCCGCCGGCCTCCACACCCTCGCCGTGGAACTCGACGTGGCAGCGCTCCCCCCCGCCCTCCGCGCCACCAGCACCGAAGCCAGCTTCATCACGAACTGAGCTGCTTTCCTCCCGCCCGCTCCCCGCGAAGCGCGCGGAAAAAACCATCCGTCATCCTGAGCGGAGCGGAGGCTTTGTGGAGCGCCGTCGAAGCCCCCGTAGCGCAGGCGTCTTCGCCTGCCGTATCGCATGCGTCCCGCTTGCCCCGGTGCCGCTGCGACTACGAGCCACGCGCGTCTGGCCGCCGCGCGGGAGCAGGCGGGACGCCCTGCGCTCCGGGCGTCACCGGCGATTCCTCGGGATCCTTCGACTCCGTTCCCGCCCACCTGCGCCCGCCGGAAACTCCGCTCAGGATGACCGGCTGATTTTTCCACCGCTACGTGCCGAGCGCCCGCACCACGCACTCGCCGAGTCCGTGGATGCTGTACGGTTTGAGCAGCACCTCGCGGAAGCCCATCTCCCGCGCGCGGTGGGCGTCGAGCGTGGCGTAGAAACCGGTGGCGAGAACCACGCGCGTCCCGGGCCGGATGGCCCACACTTCCCGCGCGAAATCAATGCCGCTGAGCTGCGGCATGTTTAGATCGGTGATCACGAGGTCGCACGGATTCTCCCGGAGATAACCCAGCGCCAGCGCGGGGTCGCCCATGGCCACGGGGGCAAAGCCCAGCCGCGTGAGGTAGGCCTCGCCGAGCGCGGCGAGCACCGGTTCGTCGTCGAGAAAAAGCACGCGCTGCCCGCGGCCCACGGCCGCGCCGGCGGGCGCGTCCTTGTCCACGGCGGGAAAGAAAAGATGCACCGTCGTGCCGCGCTCCGGCTGCGTCTCCACGGTGATCGCGCCCTCGCACGCCTGCATGATGCCGTGAACGATCGAGAGTCCGAGGCCGGTCCCGCGGCCAAATTCCTTCGTGGTGAAGAACGGGTCGAAGATCCGCCCGAGGGCGGTCGGTGCGATGCCCGTGCCGCTGTCGGTGACCGAGAGGCGGAGGTAGGTGCCAGGGCAGAGCCCGGGGTGGCTGCGGGCCAAAGCCGCATCGACCCCGAAGAGCGAGGTCTGCACGAGAATGCGGCCGGGTTTTTCGCCGATGGCGTCGCTGGCATTGCTCACGAGCTGCGTCACGGCGGCGTGGATCTGCCCCTCCGCGACGAGCACCGGAGCTGCGTCGGCGGCGAATTCGGTGACCAACTCGATCCACGCCGGCAGCGTCGCGCGCAATTGATCGAGCGCGATCCCGGTCTGCTCGGCGAGCCCGACGAGCCGGCGCTCCGCTTCCCCGCTGCGGGCAAAGGTCAGGAGGTGGCTCAGCGCATCGATGCCGCGGCGCCCCGCCTTGAGGATCGCGCGGAAGCAGGCCGCCGAAGACGGATGATCGGACGCGGCCTCGATGCCGAGGTGGGCAAAGCCCGTGATGCCGGCGAGCCGGTTATTGAAATCGTGCGCGATGCCGCCGGCGAGGGTGGCGAGGGATTCGAGCTTCTGCGCCTGGCGGAGTTGCGCCTCGGCGGCGAGCCGCTGGTTGGCGGCTTCGAGGTCGAGCATCCGCGTCTCGAGCTGGGCGATCAGCCGGGCGTTGTATTCTTTCAAATAGATGGCCTCGTCCTCGATCTCGCCCGCCGCCGCCGGGTCGCGTGCGGCTTTCTCCGCGACCACGCGCGTGATCTCCGCCAGTAGTTGGCTGGGGTCGAGCGGCTTCACGAGGAAGCGGTCGGCCCCGAGGCTGAGCGCAAAGGATTCGTCGCGCGAGTCCGTGTAGGTGCCGGTGTAAAAGATCAGCGGCACCTGGCGGAGGCGCTCGTTGCGGTGCAGCTCGCGGCAGAGTTGAAAACCGTCCATCCGCGGCATGAGGATGTCCGAGATGACGAGGTCGTAGCCGCCGTTTTCGGCGAGCTTCAGCGCCTCGTGCCCGTCGCTCGCGGTGTCCACGGTGTGCCCGTGCCCGCGCAGGAGCGCGCCGAGGAGAAAGAGACTTTCCGGGCGGTCATCGACGCAGAGGATTTTCATGGTGTGGGTGGCGCGTCAGCGCGTGGAGGTGCTGCCGAAAAACGGGTTTGGCGTCACCGCTGGCCGCGTATTGCTCACGACCACGCCGACCTGCCCGGAGATCGTGGGCTGGCGGCGCGCCGTCACGGGCGGGCGGGCGGTTTCGTCAATCGTCGGCCCGGCGGGCGCGGTGCTGGCGAAGGTCGGCGCCGCCACTTCCACCGGACGGCTCAGCTCGGCCATGCGGTCTTCCAGGGCGTCCACCATCCGCCGGATGTGCCGGTGTTTCATGCGCTGCCGGAGGATCGCGAGACTGCGGTGCGGGTCGCCCCAGCGCAGGTTATCGATGGTCACGCGGCGCACGCCCCAGGCGTTCATCGCGGCGCGCGAGGGTTTGTAAAGGTCGATGGTATTCGTGCCGGCGAGCGCCCAGCCGTAGTCGTCCACCTCGAAAACCTGCCCCGTCTCCCGGATGCGGAAAACCGTCCCCGCCGGCCAGCGCGACCAGTCGGCGGCAGCGCTGTGGATCGGCCCGCACTTGAGACATCCGCCGAGCGCGTTGCGGTTCGAGTAGCGGACGTGATCGTCCTCGGTGTGCGTGTAGGCGGTGGTCCGCACGGTCTGGACGCGCGCGCGGGCGATGGGCTTTTGATATTTCGGCAGCGGACGCTGGGAGGAGCAGGCCGCGGCGAAGAGCGTGAGCGCGGCGAGGAAAATGCGGGGAGCCAGGAATCGCATGCGCGGAAACTAGTCGCCGGCGGCGCGCTGGCGAGTCGGAAAATTTCCGGGCGACCAACCGCCCGCCGCGCCGGTTCCTTCCGCGTCAGGCCCGCGGCACACGCTCGGGAAAATCCGTGAACACGCCATCCACGCCGAATTCCCGCATGCGCTCGAGATCGCGCGGCGCTCCACCGTTTCGAAAACCTCGCGCAATGTCGGGATGCGTTCGCCCGAGCCGGCGTCAAACGCCCGCAGTTGCGCGAAGCTTTTCCGCGCCGCGTCGCTGCCTCAAAGGAACCTTCGCGGGCCTCGCGTTCGCGTTTGTCGCCGCCCAGTCCTCCTTTTTCCCTCCTTCCGCAAACTTCGCCAGGCTGGTAGGCTTCGCCGGTATGGATCACCTCGAAAAAGCCCGCCGGGTCATCGGCCTCGAAATCGCCGAAGTGCAGCGTCTCATGGTCCGGCTCGACGACTCCTTTGTCCAAGCCGTGGAGACCATCCGCACCTGCGTGGAAAATCGCGGCAAGGTCGTGGTCGTGGGCGTGGGCAAGTCCGGGCACGTGGGCGATAAAATCGCCGCGACCCTGACCAGCACAGGATCTCCGGCGGTGGTCCTGAATTCGCTGAACGCCCTGCACGGCGACCTCGGCGTGGTCGCCGACGGCGATGTGATCCTCGCGCTCAGCTACAGCGGAGAGACCGAAGAGCTCATCAACCTCCTCCCCGCGCTCCAGCGCTTCTCCGTGCAGATCATCGCCATGACCGGCCACGAGAAATCCTTCCTCGCCCAGAATAGCCACGTGCATCTCGATGTCGGCGTGGCCCAGGAAGCCTGCCCGCTGAATCTCGCGCCGACCTCCAGCACCACCGTCATGATGGTGCTCGGCGATGCGCTGGCGATGGTCCTGCTCGAAGCGCGCGGTTTCAAAAAAGAAGACTTTGCGCGGTATCATCCCGGCGGACGGCTCGGGCGGATGCTGCTCCTGAAGGTCCACCAGATCATGCGCGGCGCGGATCAGATGGCGGTCGTCGCGCCCGAGGCCACCGTCCGCGAGGTGCTGCACGCCATGGCCAAAGCGCGCGCGGGTGCCGCCGAAGTGGTGGACGCCAGCGGGCGGCTGCTCGGCATTTTCACGCACGGCGATTTCGGACGGCACTTTCAGACGCATCCTGGGCTGCTGGAAAAGGAGGTCGGCGAATTCATGACGCGCAACCCGATCACCATCCGCGGCGATCAACTCGCCGCCGAAGTCCTGCACATTCTCGAAACACACCGCATTGATGACCTCGTGGTGGTGGATGCGGCCAATGTTCCGGTGGGCGTGGTGGATTCCCAGGACGTGGCGCGATTCCGGTTGATCTGACTGCCCTGACCGCTGCGCTCCCGCCATCGGTCCCGACAAGTCGTCCGCTTCCCGGCGTTCCCTTTCATCCCCCGGACGAGGGCACGGGCCAAGCCTCACGGAGGTTGCCGCATTGACGGCAGATGCTGCTGCGGCGAATAGCTTGCCCCGTGCAACTGATCGTTCCAGCGGCTTTGGCTCTGCTCGCGCTGTCCGCGGGTGGGCGGGCGACGGGAGTGGTCCCGACGGCGGAGCAGCTCGCGTTTTTTGAAAGGCACGTGCGCCCGGTGCTGGTCGAGTCGTGCTTCAAATGCCACGGGCCGGAGAAGCAGAAGCAGGGGCTGCGGCTGGATTCGCGGGAGGCGGTGCAGAAGGGGAGCGATGACGGGCCGATCCTCACGCCGGAAAATCCGGAGGCGAGTCCGCTGGTGCGGGCGCTGCGGCGGGAGGGCGACAACCCGATGCCGCCAAAGGAAAAATTGCCGCCGGGGCAGGCGGATTTGCTCGTGCAGTGGGTGAAAATGGGTGCGCCGTATCCGGCAACGCCGGGTGTGGCGCAGGACAAGCTGCCGGATGCGTCGAAGCACTGGGCATTTCAGCCGGTGCGCCAACCGGCGGAGCCGACGGTGAAAGACGCGGCGTGGGTGCAGTCGCCGATCGATCGTTTCGTGCTGGCGAAGCTGGAGGGGAAGGGGATGACGCCGTCGCCGCCGGCGGATCGTCGCACGCGGCTGCGGCGGGCGACGTTCGACCTGACGGGGCTGCCGCCGACCGCGGCGGAGATCGAGGCGTTTGAAAACGACACGGCGGACGGAGCGTTCGCGCGGGTCCTCGACCGGTTGCTGGCCTCGCCGCGCTATGGCGAGCGCTGGGGGCGGCACTGGCTGGATGTGGCGCGTTACGCGGACACGAAGGGCTACGTTTTCGAGGAGGAGCGGCGCTATCCGTACGCCTACACGTATCGCGATTGGGTGATCCGCGCGCTGAATGAAGACCTGCCGTACGACAAATTTCTCGTCGCGCAGATCGCGGCGGATCAGATGCCGGGCGCGGAGTCGCGCGATCTCGCGGCGATGGGTTTCCTCACGGTCGGCCGGCGTTTTCTGAACAACGTGGCGGACATCATCGACGACCGCATCGACGTGATCGCGCGCGGCACGATGGCGCTGACCGTGGCGTGCGCGCGGTGCCACGATCACAAATACGACCCGATCCCGACGGCGGATTACTATTCGCTCTACGGCGTCTTCGCGAGTTCCACGGAGCCGCGGGATCTGCCGCTGCTCGCAGCGCCGGAGCAGAGTGCGCCATCTCAGGCGTTTCAAAAAGAACTCGAGGCGCGGCAGGCCAAGGTGGACGAATTCCTCCAGCAAAAAGGAACCGGGCCCGACGCGCTGAAGGGGGACGACCGCAAGAAGCTGACGGCGCTGCGCAAGAAGGTGGACGCGTGGCAGGTCGAGTCGCCGGATGCGCCGCCGCGCGCGATGGTCCTGAACGATCTGCCGAAGCCGGTGGAGCCGCGCATTTTCAAACGCGGAAAGTCCGGCACGCCCGGCGACGCGGTGCCGCGGCAGTTTCTCCAGGTGGTGGCGGGCCAAGAGCGCCGGCCTTTCCAAAAAGGCAGCGGGCGACTCGAACTCGCGCAGGCCATCGCGAGCCGGGACAACCCGCTCACCGCGCGCGTGGCGGTGAACCGCGTGTGGCTGCATCACTTCGGCGCGGGGCTGGTGCGCACGCCGGGCGATTTCGGCGTGCGCAGCGATCCGCCCGTGCAGCCGGAACTGCTCGACTGGCTGGCCGCGCGCTTTGTCGCGGACGGGTGGTCGCTGAAAAAACTGCACCGGCTGATCATGCTCTCGGCCACCTACCAGCAGGGCAGCGATGACCGCGCGGACTACCAGCGCACCGATCCGGACAACCAGCTCCTCTGGCGGATGAACCGCCAGCGACTCAGCTTCGAGGCGATGCGCGATGCGCTGCTCGCGGCGTCGGGCCGGCTGGATCTGACCGTCGGCGGACGCGCCGCCGATGTGCTGTCCTCCCGGCGCACCGTCTATGCGTCCATCGACCGCCAGAACCTGCCCGGCGTGTTTCGCACGTTCGATTTCGCCAGCCCCGATGCGATGACGCCGCAGCGCTTCCACACCGTCGGCCCGCAGCAGGCGCTCTTCATGATGAACAGTCCGTTTGTGGCCACGCAGGCGCAGAGCCTCGCGGCGCTCCCGGAATTTTCCCGGCTGACGAACGACGCCGAGCGCCTGCAGTTTCTTTACCGTCGCATCTTTGCGCGCGCTGCCGATTCCGAGGAGGTGCGGGCCGGCCTGCAGTTTGTGGCCGGGGCGGTGCCGGAGTCGGTGGAGAAAGCGCCGCCGGTTTGGCAATACGGCTCCGGTTCGTTCGATGAGACCGCCGGGAGCGTCGCGTTCACGCCGCTGCCGCACTGGACGGGCGCCGCGTGGCAGGGCGGTCCGAATCTTCCCGATCCGAAGATCGGCTGGGTCCTGTTGAAAGCCACCGGCGGTCATCCGGGCGGCCCGCAATTCATGGCCATCCGCCGCTGGACCGCGCCGCGTCCCGCCGAGATCGCGATCAGCGGCACCCTTTCGCGCAAGGCCGACGTGGGCGACGGCATCCGCGCGTGGGTGGTGGTGCGCGGGCAAAGCGTGGCCGGCGACTGGACCATCGAGCGCGCGGGCGAGGTCGCGACGGCCGTGGAGCGCGTCGCCGTGGCGGCGGGCGACACCGTGGATTTCATCGTCGATTGCCGAGCCACGCAAAGCAGCGACGCATTTGGCTGGGTGCCGGAGCTCCGCGCGCGCGAGGGCGAGCCCTCCGTTTGGAATGCGCAGAACGGTTTCGGCGGCCCGCCCCCCGTGCGGCTCGGTGCGTGGGAGAAATTCGCGCAGGCGTTGCTGGCGTCGAACGAGTTTGTTTTCGTGGACTGACCCATGAGCCATCACCCTCCCAACCTCGACGACCGCTTTCTCACGCGCCGCGATTTTCTGCACAAATGCGGGATGGGCATGGGCGCGCTCGCTTTGACGAAGATCATGGCTGGTCTCGGAATGGGGGAGGCGGGCGCCGCGGAAACGGCCGCCGGTTTCAACCCGCTCACGCCGAAAGCCGCGCACTTTCCCGCGAAAGCCAAGCGCGTCATCCACCTGTTCATGAACGGCGGGCCGTCGCAGGTCGATTCGTTCGATCCCAAGCCGACGCTCACGAAATATCACGGCAAGCCGCTGCCGCTCGATCTCAAGACCGAGCGCAAGACCGGCGCGGCGCTCGGCTCGCCGTTCAAGTTCCGCAAGTACGGGCAGAGCGGCATCGAGGTCAGCGAACTTTTCCCCCACACCGCGCAGTCCATCGACGACATCTGCGTGATCCGCTCGATGCACGCCGACGTGCCGAATCACGAGCCGTCGCTCCTGCTCATGAATTGCGGCGACGCCCGCCAGATCAGGCCGAGCATGGGTTCGTGGGTCACGTATGGCCTGGGCACGGAAAACCTGAACCTGCCCGGTTTCATCTCGATGTGTCCCGGCGGCATGCCGCTCCAGGAATCGCAGAACTGGCAGGCCGGCTTTCTGCCCGGCGCGTTTCAGGGCACCTACCTCAACACGAAAAACACCGACCTCGAGAAGCTGATCGAAAACATCCGCAACACCTCGATGTCGGCGCGCGAGCAGCGCCAGCAACTCGATCTGCTCCTCGCCATGAACCAGCGCCACCTCCAGCGCCGCCAGCAGGACGCGCAGCTCGAAGCGCGCGTCCAGTCTTTCGAACTCGCCTACCGCATGCAGATGGAAGCCGACGACGCTTTCGACATCACGCGCGAGCCCGCGCCCATCCGCGCCATGTATGGCGACGGCGTGCAAGGCCGGCAGATGCTCATCGCGCGGCGGCTCGTCGAGCGCGGCGTGCGCTTTGTGCAGGTCTGGCACGGCGACGGCCAGCCGTGGGATAGCCACGACGACCTCGAAGTGAATCACCGGCGGCTCGCCGGTGAGTGCGACCAGGCCATCGGCGCGCTCCTCCGCGACTTGAAACAGCGCGGTCTGCTCGACGAGACGCTGGTCATCTGGGGCGGCGAGTTTGGGCGCACGCCCGTGGTCGAGATGCCCACGCCCGGGAGCAATGCGGGCAAGATCAACGGTCGCGATCACAACCACTACGGCTTCACCATGTGGCTCGCCGGCGGCGGGGTGAAAGGCGGCCACATCCACGGCGCGACCGATGAGTTCGGCTTCAAGGCCGTCGAAGACCGCGTCCACGTCCACGACCTCCACGCCACGATCCTGCACCTCCTCGGCTTCGATCACGAAAAGCTCACCTACCGCTACGCGGGCCGCGATTTCCGCCTCACCGACGTCCACGGAAATGTGGTGCGGGAGATCCTAGCATAGCGGGAATTTCTGCATTGCTCGCGAACATGTCCGAATCCACTCGCCGCCTCACTTTTGCCCACGGGCTGAAGGCGTTGCCGCGTGCCGTGGGGGTGCTCTGGCGGGCGCCGCGGGTGCTGCTCTGGCTGGCTCCGCCCCTGCTCCTCACGCTGCTGCTCGATGCGCTCGTGCTCTATTTTGCGTTCGACTGGATGCGCGACTGGATCGCCCGCCTGCTGCCGGCCAGCGGATGGTTCGCGCCGCTGCGGACCGTCCTCGACGTGGTCGGCGCGGTGGTTGTCCTGGTCCTCCTCGCCTGGTGTTCGATCGGCCTCGACCTGGTCCTGGCGAGCCCCTTTCAAGACTTCCTCTCCGCCGCCGTGGAAAAGGCCGTGCGTGGTCGCGTCGCGGCCGAGCCACCGGGGTTCGGTGGCTTCCTCCGCTGCCTCTGGCAGAACGTGCTGCAAGCCGCGGTGCTGACCTTTGCCGCGCTGCTCTTTCTGCTCGTGGCCTTGGTCCCGGTGGTGGGGCCGGTGCTCTACTTCCTTTGGAGTTCCTTCGCGCTGGGCTTCTGTTTTGTCTCCATCCACTCGGGGCGCACCGGGCAGAGCTTTGTGGAAAGGCGCGCCTTTACCCAGCGGCACTTGGGCGCGGTCATGGGGCTGGGCATGGGGCTGGCGGTCGTCGGTCTCGTGCCGTTCGCGCCCGTGGTGCTGCTACCGCTCTTCGTGGTGGCCGGCACGTTGCTGCATCTGGATGCCGGGGATGATCGGTAGGTCCGCGCCGGCGCGTTTTCCTTTCCCGGGCCGCGTCAGCGCGTGAGCCACGGCGCGAGGCGCTGCTGGGATTCGGCGGTGAGGGAGATGCCGAAGTCCTGGCCGGCGCGCAGGCGGAGGCGGTTGCCGCGGTCGTCGAGGAAGCGGAGTTCGAGGGCGCGGGGGCCGGGAAATTGGGCGACGATATCGCGCACGGTGGCGAGGTCCTGCTCGGTGGCTCCTTTTTGAAATGAGAGCACGACGGCCTTGTCGGCGGGCGCGGGCTTTTTGAGGGGCTTTACGTCATTGGCGGAAATGCGGGGCGCCTCCTCGCGGCGGTCGAGGCGGCCGGTGATGGAGACGACGTTGCCGAGCACGAGGTGGTTCTGCGCTTTGGTGTAAGCCTCGCTCCAGATCATCACTTCGAGCGACGCGGTAAGGTCTTCGATGACCACCACGGCGAATGGCTTGCTGTCCTTCTTCGTGAACTTTTTGTCCACCGCGGTGAGCGCGCCGGCGATGCTCACGGTGCTCTTGTCCTCCTGCTCGCCGAGGCGCGCGATGGGCACATACTTCCCGCTCTCCAGCGCCGGGCGGTAGTCGTCGAGCGGGTGGCCGGTGACGTAGAAACCGAGCAGCTCCTTTTCAAAAGCGAGCTTCTCCGCGGTGCTCCACGGCGGGACGCGCGGGGCGTGGCTGCGCTTCGTGGGAGCGGGCGCGGCGTCGAAGGCGTCGAAGAGCGAAACCTGCCCGGAGGCGCGGTCCCGGTGCGAGGAGGCCGCGGCGGCGAACGCGCCCTCGATCTCGGAAAAGAGCGCCGCGCGCTCCACGCCCATCCAGTCGAACGCGCCGCACTTCACGAGACATTCGAGCGATTTCTTGTTCAGCTTTTTCGAGTCGATGCGCCCGCAGAAATCTTCCAGCGACTTGAACGCGCCGCTCCGTCCGCGCTCTTCCACGGCGGATTCCATCGCGGACTCGCCCACGTTTTTGATCGCCGCCAGGCCGAAGCGGATCGAGCCGACGTAAATCTTCTCCCCGCCGGAAACCAAGGGCGCATCGGCTTTCGCGGCGGCCTCGCCCGCGCCGGGCAGTTCATCGAAGCGCACGCCTTCCTCCTCGATGGTCGCCTCCGTGTCCGTCACCGGCGGCTTCACTTTCCGCGCCGCCTGCGCCGCGGCCACGCCCGCGGCACTCACTTCCCCGGGCACGAACTTCAGCCCGCTCTTGTTCACGTCCGGCGCGAGAATGGTGATGCCCAGCCGGAGGCACTCATTCACAAAAATGCTGATCTTGTCGGTGTTCGCGACCTCGTTGCTCATCACTGCGGCCATGAATTCGACCGGGTAGTTCGCCTTCAAATACGCCGTCTGGTAGCTGACCCACGCATACGCCGCGGAGTGCGAACGGTTGAAGCCGTAGCCCGCGAACTTCTCCAGCGTGTCGAAAATCTCGTTGGCCACGTTCTCCTTGATCCCATGCAGCGTCGCCGCGCCCTCGCAGAATTTGATGCGCTCCTTGGCCATCTTGTCCTTGTCCTTTTTCCCCATCGCGCGCCGCAGCAGATCGGCGCCGCCCAGCGTGTAGCCCGCGAGGATCTGCGCGGCCTGCATGACCTGCTCCTGGTAGATGAGCACGCCATACGTCTCCTTCGTCATCTCATTGAGCAGCGGGTGCGGTGCCTTCACCTTGGCCTTGCCCTTCTTCCGCTTGATGTAGTCCGGGATCAGGTCCATCGGCCCCGGCCGGTAGAGCGCCAGGATCGCGTTGATGTCCTCGATGTCCGCGATGTCGAACTGCCGGCACACCCCGACCATGCCCCCGGATTCGAGCTGGAAGACCGCGATGGTCTCGCCGCGGTTCAGCATGTCAAAGGTCGCCTGGTCATTGACCGGGATCTTGTCGATGTCGAAAGCGGGTTCCTTTGGCCGGATGAGCGCGACGGCGTCGGTGATGACGGTCAGCGTTTTCAGCCCGAGGAAATCCATCTTCAACATCCCGAGATCGCCGAGCGGACCCATCGCGTATTGGCTCACGATCGAGCCGTCGCTCGCGCGGGTCAGCGGGATGTATTCGGAGAGATCGCGGTCGCTGATGACCACGCCCGCCGCATGCACGCCGACGTTGCGGGTCAGCCCTTCGAGCGTCGTGGCGTATTCCCACATCTGCTTCGTCGCGCTCTCCTCCTCGACCGCTTTTTTCAGCTCGGGATTCTTGTCGATTGCCCCCGGCGTGTGCTCGATCGCGCCGGTCTCTTTGTTCTTCTTGTCGAGACCGGCGAGCGTGATCCCCAGCTCGTTCGGGATCATCTTCGAGATGCGATCCGCGTCGCCATACGGCCAGCCCAGCACGCGCCCCACATCGCGCACCACGGACTTCGCGCCCATCGTGCCAAAGGTTGCAATCTGCGACACCGCGCGGTCGCCGTATTTGTTGCGCACGTAGTCGATGACCTCGGCGCGGCGGTTCACGCAAAAGTCCACGTCGATGTCGGGCGGCGACACGCGCTCGGGGTTGAGGAAGCGCTCGAAGAGCAGCTTGTAATGGATCGGATCGATGTCCGTGATCCGCATCGCATACGCCACCATCGACCCCGCCGCCGAGCCGCGGCCCGGTCCCACGGGGATGCCATGCTGCCGCGCCCAGTCGATGAAATCCCACACGATCAGGAAATAGTTCACGAAGCCCTGCGACTCCAGCAGTGCCAGCTCCCGCTCCAGCCGCTCGCGGATCACCGGGTCCTCCGTCGCCCGCGCGCCATAGCGCTCGCGCAGACCGGCGTCCACGATTTGCCGCAGGTAGCCATTCTGCGTCAGCCCCGCGGGCGGCGGGTAGTCGGGATACTTCGGCACGCCGAATTCGATCTCCACATTGCACCGCTCCGCGATCGCCAGCGTGTTGGCCACCGCCTCGGGGTGCTCGCGGAACAGCGCCGCCATTTCCGCCGCCGATTTGAAATACAGCTCCGGCGTGTATTTCATCCGCCGCTCATCGGTCACGTTCGCGCCCGTGCCGATGCAGATCATCACGTCGTGCGCCTCGTGGTGCGCGCGCTCCAGGAAATGCACGTCATTCGCCGCCACCAGCTCCAGGCCCAGTTCCTTCCCGATCCGCGGCAACGCCGCGCTGCATTTGAGTTCCGCCTCGATCCCGTGGTTGTGCATTTCGAGGAAAAAATTCTCCGCCCCGAGGATGTCGCGATACTGCCCCGCGAGACTCACCGCCTTCGCATAATCGTCCGCCAGGAGCGCCGAGTTGACCTCGCCTTTCAGACACCCGCTCAGCCCGATCAGCCCCGCCGCGTGCTCCGCCAGCAGCTTCTTGTCGATGCGCGGCTTGTAATACATCCCGTCGAGATGCGCCTTTGAGACCAGCTTCACGAGATTCGCGTAGCCCGCGTTGTCCTTGGCCAGCAGCGTGAAATGATACGCCGTGTCCCGCCCGTGGCCCGTCCCGCGATCCAGATGCGAACCCGCCGCCATATACACCTCGCACCCGATGATCGGCTTCACCCCCGCCTTCTTGCCTTCCTGAAAAAACTCAATCGCCCCGAAGAGATTGCCGTGATCCGTCATCGCCACCGCCGGCATCCCCAGCGCCTGCGCCTTTTTCATCAGCTCCGGGATGCGCACCGCCCCATCGAGCAGCGAATACTCGGTGTGCAGATGCAGGTGAACGAACGAATCAGGCGACATGCCCCCCAAGTTCGCGAATCGCCGCCCGCGCGGCAAGCGCGCTCGCTTCGGCTGGGCGGTTTACCCAAGGTCCGGCGATTGGACCCACGGATTACCCGGATTTCACGCCACCGGCTCCACTCCAGCGTCCCTCCGGGACCACAAATCTCACGGCACCACCGACCCACTCACCCACCGGGAGACGGGCGCTCCCAGGCCGAAGAAAAAGCGGCGCCCCCATCGCTGGGTGCGCCGCCGGGATGCCTGCGGTGCGGAGCAAGAAAACACCGTCATCCTGAGGGACGCAACACGCGGACGTGATTTTTGGAGCGGGATGAACCAACGGGCGCGCAAAGGAGCGGCGTGCTTCCAGCCGCCGACCAACTGCCGCGCCGGAGGCGCACAAA
>Ga0114966_10002091_pt1 | contig 17974 bp, 9 predicted proteins | sample M_130207_XF_Meta_FD_87029 | JGI IMG/M metagenome (GOLD analysis project Ga0114966, IMG submission 87029) | Freshwater microbial communities from Lake Montjoie, Canada to study carbon cycling - M_130207_XF_MetaG | ecosystem: Environmental > Aquatic > Freshwater > Lake | place: Lake Montjoie...
CTTGCATTCAACGCGGTGGTTCCGGACACGGGTGCCAGAGTAGCAAGCGTCTGCGGCGCACCTGTGGTCGGAGCGGAGAAAAGGGTGCCATAGCCATTGGCACCGCCAGCGCCCAGAGTGGCACCGTAGAGCTGGGCACCGCCGCCCTGAATCAGACGACCCACATTGGGCGCTGCCGTGAAGTTCACCAGCGTGGTGAACAACCCGGTGCTCGTGCATTTGAAGATCGTACCCGCATTGTTGAGGCCGCCACTACTTGTAGTACCATAAAGCGAGCCATCCGTGCCGGTGACCAACCCTCCCTGCGGCGTGGTACCTAGCGCGCTACCTGTGACGCCGGTGAAGTTCACCAGGGTCGTCAACACGCCAGCCGGTGTGATCTGAAACACGGTGCCGAAGCCGCCACCGCCGCCGGTTTGTGTGGTGCCATAGAAGTTGCTGTCTGCGAGTTGAACGAGTGCGCCTTTCGGGCTGGAACCGAGCACATTTCCCGTCGTGCCTGAGAAGGCGGCAAGCGAGGTAAAGGTCGCGGTCGTAGTAATCTTGAAAGCCGTCCCCAGATTGTTCACCCCACCGAGACTGGTGGTTCCGTAAAGGGTGCCGTCGGTTCCCTGCACCAGCGCACCGATGGGAGTCGATCCCGGGTAGGTACCGGTAGTGCCCGTGAATTGCATCAAGGTTGTCAGCACGCCAGCGGGTGTCATCTTGAAGATGGTGCCGAAGTTACCTGCGCCGCCTGTGGCGGTGGTGCCGTAGAAGTTGCCATCGACACCGAGCGTGAGCGCCGCGCGTGGACTGGAGCCAAGGTTTGCGCCGGTGGTGCCGGTGAAATTCACCAGCGTGGTGAACGCGCCTCCGGTGGTGACTTTGAAGATGGTGCCCCAGCCCGATGTGCCGCCGTTCTGCGTGACACCGTAGAGCGCGCCGTCTGGGCCAACGGTCAACGATGCCGCAGGATCAGCACCGTAAGGAATACTGCCGCTGTTGAAAGAGACGACCACCGTTACCTCGCCCAAAGGCGACAAGCGAAACACGCTGCCGTATTGGCTCGTCGTCGTGCCATCAGTGGTCGTGCCGTAGAAGTTGCCATCACCGGCCTTTACCAGCGTCGCCTGCGGATTGAACGGCGTAGCACTGTTGTTCGCCGTGCCATAAAGGTTCGCCAGCGTAGTGAGCGTGCCGCCTTGCGAGACACGGAAGATCGTGCCGCCGGTGCCATAGGTGCCGCCGCTCGAAGTGGTGCCGTAGAAGAATCCGTCGTTTGCCTTGTAAAGAGGTGCCAGCGGCGCTGTTCCGGTGCTCAGATACTGCGCAATTGTCTGCATCGTGTTTGTGCCATAAGTGGCGGCCGCTGCTGCGCCAGCGGCCCATTCGTCCCAGTTGATGTTGCCCTCCTCGAACTCCTCCATCTCCTCATCCCCCAGTGTGGTGGTGAATGCGTCCGGGGTTTTGATGGTCTGGTCGTCGCCATAGCTGGTGCCGTAGCTGTTCGTCGCCACCAATCGCACATGATAGGTCGTGCTGGGCAGCAGGTTGTTCACCGTAGTGCTCACCGGCACCGATGTGATGCCACCGCCAGCGTTTTGCGTCATGGTCTGCGTGCCGTAGTTCGTGTCGGCACCATACTCAAAATAATAAGTCGTCGCCGTGCCCAGCGGATTGACCACGCCATCGAGAGAGAAGCCGGTCTGGGCCGCATTCGGGAACGACCCAGTGATGACCTGCGGTGCTCCAGGCGTGGCAAAGGTCTGGTCCGCCGTGTAGAACGTGCCCTGCGGTGTCACCGTCACGAGGCGGTAGTGATACACCACGCCAGGCAGCAAACCTGCGAGTGCCCCCGTCACTGCTATGGCATTGGAGCCGATGCCGAGATTCTGAGACGTTGTCTGCGAACCGTAGCTTGTATTCAGACCGTATTGGAAGTACACCGACGCGAGATCCTGATTTGGGATCACGCTCGCACTCAGAGTCGCGCCCGTTGGCGTGATGCTCGTGGCCGAGATAGTCTGCGTCGCGGGTTGCTGATGCACGCGGAAGACCGACGACGCATTCACGCCATACATGTAACCATCCGTGCCCGCGACAAAACTGTAGGCGTCCGGGTAAAGGTTTGAGCCGTTGATGTTCGGCGAACCGCCGTCATTGTTGGTCCCAAACGTATAGAGGCTCTGGAATATGCCCGCCGCATTCACGCGGAACACCGTGCCGATGCCGAAGAGGCCGCCAGCTGTCGTTGCGCCGTAGAAAAATCCGTCCGCGCCCTGACGCAGCGTGCCGTGCGGCGTGGCACCGGGCGCGGCACCGCTTGTGCCGGTGAAGCTCACCACAGGCGTGAAGACACCGCCGGTCGTAATCTTGAAAATCGTGCCGAAACCACCACCCGAGCCGCCGCTTGTCGTTGTGCCGTAAATGTTGCCATCACTACCCTGCATCAGATTGGTCGAAGGGGAGTTGCCGAGGAACGAGCCACTCGTGTTGGTGAAGCTCACCAGCGAGGTGAACACGCCCGTACCATCCGCCGTGAGCCGGTAAATCGTGCCAAAACCACCTGTGCCACCGCTGCTGGTGGTGCCATAGAAGTTGCCGTCCCCAGCCAGCAGCAGCGTCGTGTTCGGATTCGTGCCGGGGAAGCTGCCGGTGGTGCCAGTGAACTGCACGACGTTCGTAAACACGCCCCCAGACGTGACTTTGTAAATCGTGCCGAAGCCGCCGGTGCCGCCGCTCGTCGTCGTGCCATAGAAGGCACCATCCGTTCCCTTCACGAGACGAGAGGGGGGGCGAGTTACCCACCGCCGCGCCAGTCGTGTTGGTAAACGACGTCAGGGATGTGAACGTGCCGCCCGTCGTGGTCTTGTAAGCCGTGCCATAGCCACCGCCCGTGCCGCCCGCCGACGTGGTGCCGTAGAGCGTGCCATCGGAGTCCTGCATCAGCCCGGTGATGGCGGTGCTGCCAGGGAACGATCCGCTGGTATTGGTGAAAGTGAGCAACGTCGTCTTCGTGCCGCTGGTTGTGAGCTTGAAGACCTGACCGGCCCCGAACACCGAACCCTCCGTCGGCACCGTGCCGTAGAGATCACCGTCTGCGCCTTGCAGAAGGTACGGCGCGGCAAAGCTGGGCGACGTGAAGTTAGCCAGTGTGCTCAGCGTGCCGGAAGGCGTGAGCTTGAAGACGCTGTTGAAGCCTGCGTTGCCGTTCGCCGTGCCGCCGTAAAAGTTGCCGTCGTTCGCCTGGATCAGGTTCTTGTAATACGGCGGGCTGACCACGAAGCTGTAGATGCGCGTGAAGCTGCTCGTCGCCGGATCAATGCTGAACACCGAGCCGCGCGACTGCGTGCTGCCCGCGTTGCATACGCCGTAGAATTTGTTGTCCGAGTGCAGGCGCAGTGCGCCGATGGGCGTGGTGCCGTCGGTGCTGGAGGTAAGGTTGCGGATGTTCGTGAAGGTGCCGGTGGTCGTTGTCTTGAACAAGCTGCCCACATTGGCCGTGCCGCCGGTCGTCGTGCTGCCCCACAGCGTGCCATCGGCCATCTGCACCAGCGCGCCTTGCGGACTGGAGCCGAGGAACGAGCCTGTGGTGCCGGTGAAGCTGAACAAGTTCGTGAACACTCCCGCCGTTGTGATTTTGAAGACTGTGCCGAACGTCCCACTGCCGCCGGCACTCGTGGTGCCGTAGAGATTGCCATCGGCCGCCTGCACCACAGCGCCGAGCGGTGTCGCGCCGAGCACGGCACCAGTCGTGCCGGTGAATGACGTCAGCGAGGTGAATGTGCCGCCTGTCGTCACTTTGAAGACGGTGCCATTGCCACCGCCGCTGCCACCCGTTGAGGTCACTCCATACAAATTGGTATCACTCGCTTGGATCAATGCCGCCTGGCACGACGATCCATAGGCCGTGCTCGTGGTGCCCGTGAAATTTACCAGCACCGTGAGCACACCCGCGGGTGTCATTTTGAATATGGTGCCCGAACTACTGCTTCCACTCGAACTGGTGGCACCATAGAAGTTGCCGTCGCTCGCCTGCAGTAGCGGAGCGCGGGGTGCTGTGCCCGTGGTGCTCGTCAGATGCACCAGCGTGGTCAGCACACCGCCCGGCGTCATTTTGAAAATGGTGCCCAGGTTGTTCGCGCCGCCGGATGTCGTTGTGCCGTAGTAGTTACCGTCGTTGGCGAGGATGAGGCCCGCGTTCGGCTGCATTCCGTTCGCGCCATAGAAGTTCACTAGCGTCGTAATCACGCCGGCAGTGGTGATTTTGAAGACGCTGCCCTGATTGCTATTGCCACCGGACAGCGTGGTGCCGTAGAGGCTGCCATCCGTGCCAGTGATCAACTGCGCGCGTGGGTTCTGACCGACCGTCACCCCCACGGGCGTCAACGGTTCGACCACCGTGAGAATGTTGGTCGGATTGATGATATCGAAGGCATTGCTCGTGCCTGTGTGTCCCGCCCCATCGCTGACGCTGAGCGTCACATTGGTATCCGTAATGAACGCCGTCATCTGCCCGGTCCACACGCCATTGATGAAGCCACTTGCGTTGCCCGGTGAAATGGCATTCGCCCCGCCTGTACCGTTCGCCGTGAAAGTCGGCGTACCGTTGTACGTGGCGATCACGTTGTTTCCGACCTCGTAAGCGGTGAGGCTCACGCTGAAGCCCACGCCCTTCGTCTGAGGGGATGCGATGGTGGAAAAGCCGTAGTGATGCACGTCGTTGTCGAGCACGGTCGTGTTCGCATTCGTGCCGATATAGCCGGCGGACGTTGCTGTCACGTTCACCGTTGCGCTGCCATCCGTGAGTGCGTTGTCCACGCCGGTCACATTGAACGTCACCGAGGACGATCCCGCCAGAATTGTCGCTGTCGCAGGCACCGTGAGACGCGAAGTTGTGTTCGAAACCAAGGTGACCACCAGATCATTCGCCACCGCGCCCGACGCGGAAACAGTCCCCGTAGCCGTCGAGCCCTCAGTCACCGTGCCGGGAAGGAACATCGATAACGCAAGTGTTTCGTTGTCCAGCACGTTGATGTTCGCCGTTGCATCCGTCCAATTCGACAGGCGGGCTGTGATAATCGCAATCTGTGTTCCGTCGATATTCTGATCGTCCACCGGCGTGATCGAGAACGTCGCACTGGTTTGTCCTGACAAGATCGTCACGGTCGCCGGCACCGTGGCGGCGGTGGTGTCACTGCTGGTCAGCGTGACGACAAGATTCCCGGCTGGCGCGGAAGAAACGGTGACAGTGCCCGTCACCGGCGCGCTATTCTCCGGAGTGCTGGATGGGACGCTCAAGGCAAGCGTGCCGCTTACATCGAATAAGTTGCTGTCACCTATGTGGCCCGATCCATCATCTGCGCGCAGCTTCATCTGGCTGGCGATTTGGTTAACCGTGACATTGCCTGTCCACACGCCGGAGGTGAACGCAGTGGTCGCCGTAGGCGCGATCGGCACTGACAGCGTGGAGGACGGGAACGGAATCGTTAACCCGGTGTTCAACGTGCCGATGCCCGGTGCCGCCGTCGTCCAGTTTGCGTTGGTGTTTGCATCCGCATTCCCAGTGCGCACATAGCTGTAAGTCGTATCAACCGGCGCCGTCACTGATGATCCCGACCACTGGGTCGTCGGAATGGTGACGGGCGAAGTGATGCTGGAAGCAGTCAGACCCGCTGCGCACATGAAGTCCACAATGTTGTTCGCCGAGTCACGCAGCATTACGCCCACGATATCCGTCGTGCCTGAAGTCCAGTTGATGTTCGCGCCGGTGTAAAACTGCGGGAAGGTGCCCGGTGACGTGCCGAACTCCGTAAGCCGGAACAACTGCCCTGCCGCGAGCGTCGTTCCGGCTGGAATCGTGAAAGACTTTGATGTCGTCGCTCCCGTGTCGTTGTCCCAATAGGTGATGGTCCACCCGCCGATGCTCACGGACGCGATCCCCGCGTTGGTGAACTCGATTTCATCCGGCGTGTTCGTGTTGCTCTCCGAAATCACCACCGTGGATCCTGCCGGATTTGCCGTCAGTCCGCTTAGATTTGCCGTGCCGGCGAATCCCGTAACCGTGTTGTTGCCCGCGTCCTGCGCCGTCACCGTCGCGCTCACTGGCGTGTTCGCCGCCCGTGCGTTCTGCGTGTTCCAGGCAAAGTGATGCAGTGCACCGACACTGACATTGAAGGCATTGCTTGCACCCGTGTGCCCCGAGCCATCGCTCGCAGTGAGCACGATGTTCGTGTCAAAGCTGTTCACCGTGATGTTGCCCGTCCATACTCCCGCCGTGAAGGCAGTCGTCGTGGTTGGAGAGATCAAATCAGCACCGCCTGTTCCGCTCGCCGTCAGCGCAGCCGTGCCAGTGTAGTTGGTGATATTAAAGTTGTCGATGGACTGTGCGGTGATCGTGACATTAAAGGCCACGCCGCGCGCCTGGGGCGAGGTGATGGTATTCCAAACATAGTGATCTACATCATTGTCGAGCACGGTGGTCGTCGCCGTCGCCCCAGTGAATCCCGATGCCGTCGCGGACACCATCACCGTCGTGCTGCCATCGAGCAGAGCGTTGTTCACGCCCGTGGCCGTGAACGTTGCCGATGTGCTGCCTGCCGCGATGGTCACCGCCGATGGCACGGTGAGACGTGAGGTGGTATTGGAAGACAGCGACACCGTCAGCCCTGTCGTCAGCGTGCCTGAAATCGATACAGTGCCCGTGCCCGTACCGCCTTCCAAGACCGTCGCAGGCATAGAGACGCTGAGAATCGTCGTTTCATTGTCGAGCACCGCGATGGGGGCACTGCCGCCCGTCCAGTTTACGACGCTTGCCGCAATGGTCGCATTCTGTGTGCCGTCGATCTTGTTGTCATCGACGATCGTGATGGTGAACGTGCCTGAAGTCTGGCCCGCCGCTATGGTCATCGTTGCAGGCACGGTGGCAGAGGTCGTGTCACTCGACGTAAGGCTCACCGTCACCTGACTGTCGGCCGCCGCACCGATCGTAACTGTGCCCTGCACCGAGCCCACACCTTCCGTCGCACTCGCCGGTGCGGTTACGGAGATCGTCGTGGTCTCGTTGTCTTGAACCGAAAGTGTGGCCGTGCCGTTGGCGTAACCCACACCACTCGCCGTGATCACCGCGCTCTGCGTTCCATCGAGCAGCGCATCATCGAGTACCGTCGTCGAGAAAGTCGCGCTCGCCTGGTTCGCGAGGATCGTAACCGTCGTGGGAACGCTCGCTTCTGAGATGTCACTGGAGGAAAGTGACACCACCAGATTGCTGGTGGGCGTCGGTACCGCCGTGACAGTGGCTGTCATCGCCACATCGCCTTCGGTCGCCGTGTTGTTGGGGAGCGTGACCGTCAGATAGTTAAGCGGTGTGCTTTGGATGGCAAACTTCCACACGCTGCGTCCCAACGTGCCGACGACGAGCACGCTATCCTGCGGACTATAAATCATATCGAAGCAGATCGCATTCGGGAACCCTGTTCCCAGTTTTTGCCAAACTCCCAAGTTGTCCACGAAGGACACATACACGCCGAGGTCCGTGCCCACGCAGACGCAGTCCGTGCCATAGAGCTTGAAGAACTCCAGCGTGCGGGTAACGCCCACGCCCGTGAGATCGCCCGTGATGTTGATCCACGTCGCGCCTGAGTCCGTGCTGTGATAAACCGAGGACGTACCCGCCACGAACACGTGGCGGTAATCGTTTCGATCCATAACGATGTCCTGCACCGTGCCGCCGGGAAACGCCGCCGCGGTGCTCGACACCGCGCCACCTGCGGTCGTGCGGATCTTAACCGTCGTGCTCGAGCCATAATACAAAATGTCCGGGTTTGGCGTGCCATTGAGCCAGCCGCCATACGCGATGGCCCCCCCCCGTGCTGCTTGAGCCATTAACACTGGAGTACGGCGACAGTGCAGTCACCGTATCTCCACGATTAAGAGACTCATACGCTGCATTGCTGGCACCAATAATCAGGCGCGTGCCATCCACCTTGTTGATTTGCACCGGGGTGGAGAATGAACCGGTGATCGCTGGCCCCCCGCTCAGAACCGTCAAGGCCGGGCTCACCGTGCTTTGCAGCACGTTTGCTGAGTTGTAAGTCTTACGGTAGAAGCCACCCAAGTTCTGTGAACTGCCGTAGCGAATAGAGGTATTCGGCGTGCTGATGTCATCAATCGCCACAGCACCACCATCGCCGCCGCTGATCCACAACCACACAGGGGTCGCGCTCGCTGTCTGAATGTGGCAACCATTGTCCTGCATGCCGGCCATCGCGACATGGCTCACCGAGTCATAGGCAATGTTATGTGCTTCAAAGACGGCCAGATTGCCGTTGGCCGAGTTCCAGGCCGTGGTGTTGTTCGTTGGACTCGGACGACGGTAAATGCCGCCGTCACTCGTCTCCACCAGCGTGCCGTCCGGCGCGCAAAACATCTCGCGCGAGTCAGCGTGCGGTGTTGATCCGCCGGAGTTCGGCGAATGCAGCGACGTCATCTGCGCTCCCAACGCCGCTGTTGCATCACCGCGCCAGCGCGAGGCTCCACTACTCGCGGATTGCCCGCCGAGATAGACATACTTCGGATCGTTGCGATCCACTGCGATCGAGAAATGGACGTTCGTTTGAATGCCGGTGTTTGGCGTGTCCATTTGCGTCCACGTCGTGCCCAGCGTCGTCGAACGCCACAAACTCAGCGGCGCGCTCGAGCCCAGCAGCGCGATGAAGAGCGACGAGGTCGTCCCGTTATTGAACAATGCCATCTCTGACTTCACCACGCTCGCGGAGAAGCCCGTGATGTTGCCCGTCACATTCGTCCAGGTCGCGCCCGTGTCATCACTACGATACACGCCCACCGTGCGCACCACGGCAAAGAAGCGGCTCGAGTTCGATGGATCTCCGATCAAATCACTGATCGGCCCCGTTGGCAGTCCATTAGTGCCTGACACCAACGTGAACGACGCCCCAGTGCTAGTGCTGCGGAACAAACCGCTGCCATTGGCCGGGAAAAAGCCGTTCGTGTAGTCCTGGTCGGATGCTGCCAGGATCACCGTGCCACGCGCCGCCACACTACTGAGGTTTTCATTCACAAACAAGCTCGTCCCCATAACTGACCAAGTTGCGCCGCCGTCCGTCGTGCGCAGCACCCCAATACGACCGCCGCCTTGACCGCCGAGACTGCTCTCACGCGCACTGGAAGCCACCAGCGTTTGATAAGTCAGATCCGTCGGGTCGAACTCGATCGCGCCCATGTTTAGCGACTGGATGTTGTCAGTCAGTGGCGTCCAGGTCGGATTCGTCGCCGTGCCGTTCGTGGTCTTCCAAATGCCACCGTTCACCGTCGCGACATACATGATGTCCGAGTTCGTCGGGTTAATCGCCACAGACTGAATCGCGCCGCCAATTTCATTGTTCGGCGGCACCGTGACCTGGCCGCCTGTAGTGGGGGCGGGCCCCAGTGCCGTCCATGCTGGACCGATCTGCCCGGCTGGCACCATGTCGGGATTGGTAAAACTTTGCACCACAGGCTCCAAGGGAGCGATCCCGCTTTGCTGCTTTATCTTAGCCGGTCCCAATCCGGACACTACCTCGACGGGTGCAACCGTGGGTTCGACTGATGCGGCTTGGGCTGCGGCACAGATGATGACCGACAACAATGTCACATAGATGTGCGTTATGCATGAATAAGAAAAGCATCGAATGGCATCTCGTTTCATAGTAAAGGGTTTCTCTGGATAAGTGGTGATATTTCGAGGCGGGTTTTGGCGAGTTAAAAACCTGCTTTAACGATCTCCGCCCGCTTCTGATTGCGTCTTTGGGGGCTTTCGGCCCCTTCCAATCACTGGATCGCATGGCTTGTTCGACTTGGATTTGCATGGCTTGTTAGGCTTGGGTCATGAGGGGGTTCAGTGTCTACATCCGGATCGCGCAAACAAAGGTTACTAGTCATCCGAAATTTTATTATAAAATCCAAAGCACGGTGTATCCAAACCCAGTCATTTTGACAAGGTAATTAATTGAATTGCACGTAGCGCACAATCATCTCATCCACCAATCTCTCCGAAATCATTTACTTTTGAGGCTACAGGCTTCGCGGTTTTGGGGCCAAAACTCACTTTCTGGCAGCCTGCGCATGCCCCATGGCGGTCACCCACTTGCCCTTGGTGATAACTTTATCGACCACAAACCCGGCACGCTTGCCAGCGGCGAGGCAGTCTTTGGCCTGCGACTTCAGAATGCCAGACAACATCAAAATGCCGCCGGGAGCCACCGAACTGAGCAGTTGGGGAAATGCGGCTTCAAGCACGTCATGGAAAATGTTCGCAGCCACGATGTCCCAGGTCCGCTTCGGCTGCCATTTGAGCACGTCGATCTGCGTGAAGCTCACCTTGGGCGTGTCATTGCGCGTGGAATTCTCTTTCGCGATGCGCACCGCCTGTGGGTCGTAGTCGCAGCCCCAGACATGAGTGGCACCGAGTTTTGCGGCAGCGATGGCGAGAATGCCACTGCCACAGCCGAGATCGGCCATGCTCCATGTTTTGCCAGTGGCTTGCAGCGGCTTCGCGGCATCGACCAGCAGACGCAATACCGTGGCCGTGGTGGCGTGATGCCCAGTGCCAAAGGCCATGTCGGCCGGCACGGCGATGATTTCGCGCTTTGGAAAGGCCTTTTTGGCTTTCGCGACTTCCGCAAGCGTCCGAGCCGTGCAGATGACAAAGGTCTCGCGCACCTTCAACGGCGGTGGTGCCTGCGAGGCATGGGCAGCCCAATTTTGATTCTTCAACGCACGCACACTGCCACCAAATTGCTTCTGAATGGCGCTCGCTCGCTTCTGCGTCGTGCAATAGGCCTCGACGCGGATCGTTTGGCGGCCAGGAAAACTGGTGATGACCAGCGTGGTATCGGTGGCACCGGCGAAGCGTTCTTCCCAGGCATCGGCCCAGCGTGAAGCGGAAAGTTTGGACCAGACAAACATGAAGAAGATGAGGAAGCCATCTCTCTGAGAGAGATGGAGCGGGTGACGCGATTCGAACGCGCGACATTCTCCTTGGCAAGGAGATGCTCTACCACTGAGCTACACCCGCAAAACTTGCGGGCCGGATATTGGCTCAAGCTGCTTTCCGTGCAAGTGCAAAGTTGCGCTGGTTGAGAATGATTGGGTTCAAGGCATGATGCCTGTGTGAACCTTCCCTCTTTCATCTGGCTCAACGGTCGCATCATCAGCACCGCCGAAGCGCGCATCTCTCCCTTCGACCACGGGTTTCTCGTTGGCGATGGCGTTTTCGAGACCCTCGTCGCCCGCAATGGCAAGCCGTTCACGCCCACACGGCACTGGCAGCGTCTTGTTGCCTCGTGCAATTCCATGGGCATCACGCCACCTGCTTTCAACACCTATTTGAGTGCCATCCATGAAGTCGTGCAAGCCAACGGTCTGCAAGATGCCCGTGTGCGTGTCACGCTGACCAGCGGCGACGGTCCGCTCGGCTCGGATCGTGGCGATTCACCCGCAACGATGACGGTGGCCGTCACCGTGCTCAAACCCTGGCCGCCCACTGAGACCGCTGCGGTCACCCCATGGCGGCGCAACGAACGCGGCGCTCTCGTTGGTATCAAATCAACTTCCTATGCTGAAAACGCCCGCGCCCTAGCCCTGGCACATGCCCAAGGGGCAGGGGAGGCCTTGTTTGCGAATACGTGCGATGAACTCTGCGAAGGCACCGGCACGAACATTTTCGTCGTCGCCAATGGCCGTGTGCAAACGCCGCCGCTCAGTTCCGGCTGCCTCGCGGGTGTTACCCGCGCTCTGACTCTCGAAGCTTGTCAGGCTGCTGGCATCACCGTCGAAGAAATCGCGTTGCCCATCACCATCCTGCAAACCTGTGAGGAAGCGTTTCTGACCTCCAGCACGCGTGATGTGCATCCTTTGGAAGGCATCGATCAGCGCATGATGCCCGGCGTGGACGGCCAATTCACCCAACGCGTGGCTCAGGCGTTTCGTGATTACGTGGTCGGGCGGGATGATCCGTAAACTTCGCCCAGCTTCCGCATCAGTGCTTCGAGCTTGGTGTAATACACATCGTCGCTCAGTTTTGCGCGCTGCTCCTTGAGCGACTTCAACTCACGCTCTAGCCCATCACGCGTATTGCGTTGCGCATCCGTGAGCTTCTGTTCTTCATCGCTGAGCACCAGCACAAGCTGTGACGCACGGTCTCCATCCAGCGCCGTGCCAGTTTGAAGTGGTGTGGCGGCATCGAAGATTTCGCTGCGCGTGCCGACGCCATCGCCGTTGTCCTCGATGAGCGCATGTTCCGTGGCCAAGCGGCCTTCGTTCTCATAAAACGTCGCCGCAGCCTTGCTGGCATGGCGGAAGGCTTCGAGAAGCGACACCTGTTTGTCCTGATCGAGATCCGCTTCCGCCAAACCGCCAATGGCTTCCGCGAAGTGCTCGCCAAAGCGCGCATAGAACACTTCATCCGGGCTTTTGGTCGAGGTGATCACGATGCGCGATTTCCCAGACAACGATTTCAAGAAGCCGCCGCTGGACGAAGTTGTGTGAATGATCGCGACTTCCTGCTTGAGCGGCTTCAACCAATCGGAGAGCTGCTTCACGTCGAAATCCGGCCCTTCCGCGCTGAACTTTGCCTCACGACCATCAAACGTGCCGTGACCGATGAGCACGAGCCACAGCGAGCGTTCAGGCTTCGAATCGGCAAGCCGTTTGGCGAGTTTGGCGGTCGTTTCCTCGCCACGAATGATCTCCATCGGCACCTGACCTTTGGCACACGCAGTCTTCCATGCCTCAACCTGTGCCGTGAATTTTTTGCCGTATTCCTCGGTGCCCGGTGCACCGACCACGATGACGACATCAAGCGCACGCGGTGCAGCATGCAGCGTGGTAGCTAGAAGGATGAATAACAGATGCTTCATGCCATGCCTCCTTTCCTGCGCAAAAACCACTCGGCACCGAGCAGCAGTAGCAATATCACAAACATCCATGGCGAATGCCACAGCGGCGTCGCCAGCGTGACTTCAACTGGCACGCGGATGTTCTTCAGCAGCTCCGGCAGCTTCGTGATCTCGTCGAGCATCAGCATCTGTCCGCCGCTCTCGTTCGCGATGCGCTGCATCAACGCCTTGTCCGGCTCCAAACGAGCAAATTCATCCGCCTGCGGATCAAAGGCCCAGCCGGTGGCTTTGCTGCCGATCGGTGTGCGTTTCTCCGCGTCTTCCACACTTGCGGTAGCGCGATAGCTGCCGGGTTTGGCGGCGAAAAACTCAGCTTCGAATAATCCGGCTTCCTTGAGGCTCGGTTCGGCAAAAAGCTGCGACTTCGTGCCGTCGGGCTGCGTGATCTCGATCTTCACGATGGCATCGCTCTGCGCACGGAAGCTGCGATCACGCACGCGCACGGCCAGTTTGAGGCGTTCGTCGTCCGCAGGTTCCGTTTCGGCGGTGAAAGCGATGCTGTCGGCCACATCGACGACAAGCCAGCGCATGAGCTGACGCCATGCGCGCTCCATGTCCTTGCGTGCGTCTTCGTTCTGCATGCCCCAGCGCCAGATGTCGGCCACCAGCACGCTGCCGACACGGCCTTCGCCGAAGCGTTGTGCGACAATCGCGGGGTAAGAAGTCTGCGAAGCATCGGCGATGGTGGCGAGGATGCTGGCACCGGGTTTGATCGAGAAGGTTTGATTGATCGAGTGAAACGCGGGCATGGCGGCGAGACGTTGCTCGTCTTCCTCGTGGGTCGTGCGCAGCCGCATCCAGGACTCCAGCCAGCCTTCGCGGGTCAGATTGAAACGCGCATCGAGAACTGGCGCGCCGCTGGACGCACGGTCGAGATAGACCGGTAGCATGCGGCCGACCGGCGTGTGATCGTAACCGCCCGCCTGGAAGCATTCCTGGCCGCCGAGCATGAGCAACGCCCCGCCACGCTCGCTAACGAAGCGCTCGATGAGATGCATCTGCTCCTGCGTGAAGAAGGAGGCTTCGAGATCGTCGATGATGATCGCGCGATATTCGCTGAACAAGTCTTCGGGCGACTTCGGGAAGCCGTCGGTGAGTTCCTTCGCATCACGCGTGCCGAGTCGAATCAACACCGGCTGGTCGTAGCGCTGCGCTTCCTCGCCATCCTTCGCGCCAAAGCCGCGGAACAGCGGATTCACGCTCTCACCGGCACGTCCGCGCCATTCAAACTTCGGTTCACGTTTGGCGATGCGGATGATGCTCGGCATCTGCACGTCGTCGTCACCCGCAATGGCCCGGCGCAGGAATTTGTATTCCCAGTTCGGCCTGCCCGCGATGTAGAGCACACGATACGGCCCCGTGCCGCGATCCGCTGCGAGCAATCGCGTATTGTTCGCCATCGTCGCCTCTTTCACACCGTCACACTTCAATTCCAGTCGATGAAACGACACGCCCGGCTTCGCCACCGGGATGCGCAGCCGCACCGTCTGTGGTGAATCGCCGCTGATGGCGATCTTCTCGGTCGCGATGGCCTTTCCTTTTTCGTCGAGTGCTGAAAGCGTGGCCTGCCTGCCGTTCAGACCATGCGCGGCCACGCGAGACGTGATGGTGATCGGCGCATCTTCAAACGGACTCACTGCCACCGTGGCATCCAGCAACGCGAGATCTGGGGTAGGTGCTTGTTTGCCGGCCAGCACGGTGAAAATCGGCGCACATTTGCCTTCGCTCTTCCATGCTGAGGCATCGGTGGCATTGCCATCGCTCACCACAACCACCGCCGCGAGGTTTGAGCCGCCGGTGCGCAGCGTCATGAGTGTGCGGCAGAGATCGGAACGCGTACCGTCAAAGGTCAGCGCACGAAAATGCGGCACACTGCGAGTTTGCGAACCAGCGGCCATCAACCGCAGCCTAAAATCCTCGCCGAGCACCTTGATCCACTCCGCATCTGCATCGCCTGCATTTAATGCGGCAACGACTTGGGCTGCACGGCTTGTATCCCCGGCTTTTTCCGCTGTTTCAAGTGACGCGCTGGTGTCCACGAGCACAATCACTTCGTTCTCGCCCTTCTTCGGCTGCTGCCGTGTCCAGAGAGGATCAAGCAGGCAGAGTGCGAGCAACGCGAGGGCCATGAGCTTGCACAGCATCGCTGCCACCCGCCGCCAGCCACGCAACGCTGAACGCCGATAGCCAAGCCAGAGCAGCGCGATGACAAAAACCACCACCACGGCGGCGAGCCATGTGATGTTCGTGTTTTGCCAGAGGATTCGGGGCATGAGTAGTCAGATAACGCGCTCTGCGGCGGAATGCTACAAGGTCTTCGCGATTGGCTGAAACGATCAGGCTTTCTCGAACGGATTGAGCACCGGGACGAGGTGGAAATCCGCCGTATTGCGAGTGACAACGGCCAAGCCATAAGCAAGCGCAGTGGCAGCAATGAGGCTGTCCATCAAGCCCACGGAATGGCCCTCATCTTTGATGCGCTTGCAGTAACGCGCCCATTCCCAGGCGACAGCTTCATCAAACGGCAAAATGGCGTCCGCGAAGTCTTCCTGCATGAAGCAGAGGAGGCGTAGTAGCTCATTTTTGCGTTTACCGTCCGGCAGTGACTCGGCTCCACGGGCCAGTTCGGCAAGAGTCATGGCGCTGATGGCCGATTCTTCCTGATGCGCATCCAGCCACTCGACAACGCACTGATCTGGCAGCGGACGCATGCCCTCGGAAAGCACGTTGGTGTCCAGCAGATAGATCACAGCTCAACAGGAGACCCAAGTTTCTCGCCGTCGCGAGCGATCTCCAGCCCTTGCAGGCCACGGAGATGCTCCACCAAGGATTTCCGGCGCGGATGGTTGGGGCGGAGGATGATGGAACCAGACGGCGTGACGCTGACACGAAACTGCATGCCATCCGTGAAGCGCCCTTGGGCGACAACATCGGCGGAGAGCGTAAGCTTGTGATCGGCTTCCAGCGTGGCGGTCATGGGGGAGTGTATTCGTTCGTGCAAAAAAGACAACCAGCGGATCGAATGGAGGCCATGCATTATCCCGAAAATCAGGCGGGACAGGAGGGACTTGTTGATTTGTTGCAGCCAACGTCAGTTTACCTTCCCCGCGTTCTTGGCGTGCGGAGCAGTTGTGCAAAAATGTAAGCAGCAAGAAACAGTGCGCCAATACAACGAAGCCAGCCTTGCCAGTTGAAGACGATAGAGGCGAGCATTGAGATCGCATGAACTGTCTGAATGGCTGGAATGGAAGGGAGTACCCATGAAAGGGTGGAAGCAGACATGCATGCGGCGGCCAGGATGAGCAGGAAATGACGTGGCTGCCTGCTGCGGCGATACAGAGCAATGCCGATCAGCAAGATGGCGGCGAGCATGATAAACTCGCACCAGTAAAGATAGAACGGGAACCCGATTAGTTCGGTGGTGCTGTCGGAGATTTGGTATTCTCTGTTATCTGGCTTCATGGCGGACGTGAATCCATTTCAGGGAATTCGGTGAGTTTGACAATATGAAAAAGGCCGCCGGTGAGGCCGGTCTGTTCCGGGAGGCGGAGTAAGAGCAGGAGTCGGAGGATGATTACTTCGTCACACTCAACGTCCCCCACATCAGCACGGCATGGCCGGGGAAGGTGCAGACGAATTCGTATTCGCCGGGTTGGCTGGGGGCTTTGAGTTTGAGGGTTTCGCTTTGGCCGGGTTCGAGGAGCTTAGTGGCGGCGAGGATTTGTTTGTCCCATGCGGAGGGGATGAAAGCACGGCCTTGTTTGTCGAGCTTATCGGGGGTCATGGTCATGGCGGCGGTGCCGATTTCCATGTGCTTACCGGGCGGGACGATGACGAGGTTGTGAGGCATGACGTCGTCGTTTTCGAAGATGATTTCGAAGTTCTTACCGGTTTGGACTTCGAGCTTGGTGGTGTCAAAGCGGAGTTGCTCGTGAACGGTGTGAACAATAAAGACATCGACACTAATGGTCTTCAATTCGGCGAGGATGGCTTTGCCGGTTTCGCCTTGCAGTGCGGCCATTTCTTTGGTGGCGGCGATGATTTCGACGTAGTCGGGCTTGCTGCGATCCTGGGGCTTCACGGCCTTGCCGTAGGCGAGCACGGAGTCAGTAATGGGCTTGGCGAATGCGGCGTCCCAGTTGGCTTTGGGGAACTTCATGATGGCTTTGGCAGCGGTGTTGCGCTCTTTGCCGTCGATGAGGTGCTGGGCGACGATTTTGAAGTTGGCAGCGGCGTTTTCAGCACCCATGAGCGGTAATGCGGTGAGCACAGCGCGGAGGCGTCCGCCGTTGGTTTTGCCATCGGTGAGCAACGCACTGAGGTGCGGCTGAAATTTGGCGCGCAGGGCGGCCTCGTTGGCGGGGATGAGTGCGATGGACTCGATGATGTAGCCGCGCTCACCGCCGTCGGTGGTGGCAGTCCAGAGATTGTCGGGCGTTTTGTCGCCGATGATGTAAGCGGCGTAGCTGGCACGCTTCACGGGGGCTTGCTTGGCCTCTTGAGCGAGTGCTTTGATCAATTTGCCGTGGCGTGCGAGCAGATTGACGTTTTGCGCAACGAGGAGCTTGCCCAAGTCATCAGCGCTGGAGTTGAGTTTACCGCCAGCCGCCTCGATGCGCTTGAGCATGTCGATGAGGACGACGGGCGTGTCGTTGCCGGTGATTTTGGCGAGTTCTTCGAGTGCCTTCACGCGGACATCGGCAGTGAGTTTGGGACGCGTGAGTTTTTCGACGAGCACGGGCTCAAGATCAGGCAGCCCTTTGAGATCGGCATCGGTGGTCTTGGCGATGAACTCGGCGAGCGCTTGCGGATCTTTCGGTAGCACTTTGGATTTCAGCACGGATTGCAGACCTTTGCTGCATTCAGAGAAGACGTGGTCAATGTAGTAGTCAGTGGGATGCTTGAGCACGTCATAGGCGATTTCGAGTGCCTGCTGAGCTTTGTCGGTGGGCTGGTAAAAGCTGAGGGCGCGGACGGCTTGCATGCGCACAGCCATGTCGGAGTCATTGACGGCGACTTTGAGCAGTTCGAGCGCA
>Ga0114966_10002093_pt1 | contig 17971 bp, 6 predicted proteins | sample M_130207_XF_Meta_FD_87029 | JGI IMG/M metagenome (GOLD analysis project Ga0114966, IMG submission 87029) | Freshwater microbial communities from Lake Montjoie, Canada to study carbon cycling - M_130207_XF_MetaG | ecosystem: Environmental > Aquatic > Freshwater > Lake | place: Lake Montjoie...
CGATCCAGCGCGTACGTACCAAATAAATACTCCTGCAAATTAGTCAGACCATCGCCGTCCAAATCGTCACCAGGCTTAACATCCGCCAAGGTCCGCAGCCGCCCCGTCACATCGCGATCAATCAAGGCCCGCTCCCAAGCATCGGGAATCCCGTCATTGTCGCTGTCGATGCCCAGCGTGAGGTCCAAGCGCGTGCGCTTCCCCGGTTCACCCAAGGTCCGCCCGAATCGGGAAACTTCAATCGGCACGTACGCAGTGCCCTCGAGGATTACCCGAACCGTAAACGGGCTGGAGGGCAGCAGCGCCGTCGCCTTGTAAACCGAACCAAGGCTACCTAAATCCATCGGAATACGCACCGAGTAATTAGCCCCGGGTTCCGCCCCCGGCCCAGTCGTCGTTCGCACCAACTCGCCCGCGGCGCTGCTCACAATCACGATCGCCGCACCTGTCGCCAACGGGCGGCCCAGTTCATCGCGCACCGTTCCGAAGATGACATGGTCCGGCGCCGGGGGATAGGCCCAAGCCACCGCGGCCATTCCAAAAGAGACAACAATAAGGCAAATACGAGTGGACATCATGGTCAGTTGCCGGCGGTGGAGTAGGTCTCAAAGTGGATTTTAATATTCTTCACCGTGTCGATGAAGACCTGCATGCCCTTCTTGGGATCAGCCAGCAGCGTCTCGGCGGGAATCACCAGCTTCCAACGGCTGTTCCACACCGAGCGACCAATCAACCGGCCGTTAGTGAAGCCGCGGTCCGTGGAAAATACCGCGCCGTCAGCCACCGCTCGGAAGGCCTGATGCTGGCGCAGCACATAATTCTCCGTCAGAGAGTTGCTCGATGTCCACGACTTGGCCGAGGCATAATTGCCTTGATTGATGTTAAACGGAAAGGGAACCGCCTGATCAACGACCGTCCACGTCCGGACCACACTGCTTTTCTCCATCGGCGAGCGCAACGAATCAACCCCGGCCGGGATCAAGTAAACATACGGCGTGCCACTCAGCGCCAGGCCATCGGCATAGGCCGTGTAGGGGTCGGTCGGGGAAACCGCCCCAATCGCCGTCGTTGTCGCACTGGTCCCAGTCGGGTCAACCAACCCGACGTAACCGCTAAAGGCGACTCCTGCTTGTCGAATTTTGGTCGCAAACGAGGTTGCGCTATAAGTGATATCTCCCCCGGCCAGGGGCTTGCCAAAGAAATTGACGCCCGGTGTGATGGTGCTCGCAAATTCGAAGACAAAGCCGGGCACCGCCGCGCTGGTGTCGAGACCGAGGTTGAGGCAGTAACGCGCCGCGTCAGGGTCATCCATCAAGTTGTCCCGTTTGGCCGCCATCAGCACTTCACGCCACGCCTGATCGCCCGCGGTGCCGTTCACGATCCGGTATTTCTCCGTCCGCAGGGAAAAGGTGCTGCGATAGAGATCGGGATTGTTAAAGCCGAGCCGCGACTTCGCCACACTCCAAGAGGAATTAAGTCCCGCGAGGGCCCCGGCCAAACCAGGATCGCCGGTCGACGCACCGCCAAATTGGGGCGTGCCATCAACCATCACACCCGGGGAACGAGCCTGCACGATCTTGTCGAGAAAGGCGGCGCCGGCGGTGTTACCCGCCGAGTTGAGCAAGCCGGTCTCGTAATCGAAGGCGGTCGCCGCGAGGTAGGCATACCGCGCGGAGAGCTCATAGAGTTGCTTGTATTTTTCCAAGGCCTCGTCTCGGAAGGCCCGGAACGCGAGATCCTTGGTGCGATAGCCTTGGACCAAGGCCGAAGCGCTGAGTCGGAACGTTTGCCGCTCCGCCTGCAGCCGGTCGCCCGAGGCCACGAGCGAACGGAGATTGCGCTGCGCCTGATCGTAGTGCCGCAAAGCGGTATCCACGGCCGATTGCTTATCCACCAAGCCACCAAGGGTATCCCGCAAGTCATAGATCAGTTGCTGATACTCGGCCGCCCAAGCCACTTCTTTCTCGGATATTTCGCGAATGCGTTCGAGAATCGATTTACTTTGATCAAGGATGCGGCTCGAGGCCTTGGCCACGGCAATCCCCGAGCGAATCCCGACAACCTCGAGTACCGCAGCCAGCTTGATGAAAGAGCGGGCCGGGGCGGTCGCATCCGTCGCCAAACCGACCACAGAAGGCAGCCCCTCGGCGAGGGCCGCGGAAGACTTGTCTAGCGCTTCAAGCGTCGCCTCCGCCACATCCTGAGCGTTACCGATCGCCTGCTGAATCACTTCAATGATCGCAATGGAAGTATTGAACCCCACGGCGATTCCCAACTCCGCTGCGTGCCGGTTGACGTTCGCTTTGAAGATCGTCACGGAGTTTTCCACAGAATCCTTCAGTCCGCTATACTCACCCGCTGCCTGCGCGAGGGCGAGTCGGGCCAACAACAAATCGGACACTGCGGTTTGAACTTTCCCGGGGCTCGCTCGGCGTCCCACCCAATTCGCCGGTTTCAGGAAGTCACCGTTACTCGCAATTGAATAACTGATCGTCTGGCCGGAATTCCAATTGATCGAATCGGGATTCGCCTCGTTAAACGTCGGATTCAGCAGAAGTTTGTAGATCGTGGCGTTCTGCGTCACCAGCCCTTCGGGAATGTCCACGTACATATAGTGCAGCAGATCGGGGCCACTGTAATCTTGCGTAAAGGTTTTGCCGGGACCGATGTCGTCGCCATAGGCCGTGCCATATAATTCAATCAATTGGTTCGTATAGGCCTGCTCCTGTTGATTGATGGCCGCCCGGGCCGCGGCGAGGCTGTCCTCCTGCTCGCGCAGAAACTGCGTCGAGCTTTTCGCATTGGCGAAGGCGGTAATCGTATTTTGCAACGCCATCGTCGCCCGTCCGTAGATCTGCTCGAAATGCGTCGTGCCATTATCCACCGCACTCGGCGAAATATCGAAGGCCATCGCGCCCGTTGCCAGCCCGAGCGGGTTAACCCGCCCTTCCGCATTGCTCATCGATTGCTGAATCGCCGACGCTTGAAGAATTAACTGGCTCAGCTCAGGGACGGTCGTACGGTCGATTTTCTGAATCCCTTCATGGGAGGGATCCGGATCGACCGCCGGCAGCATCGAATTGCCCACCATCCAGTTGAAGTAGGCCCCCTGCCAGCCGCGCACCGCCCAATCGTCCACTCCCCAGCGCCGAGTGACCCCGCTGCTGACCTTACCGTCCGCCAGGTTCGACCAGGTGCCTGTCGCCCCGGTGCTAAAAGATTGCCGATAGGTGAGATCGACGATTTGGCTCGCCGTCCGGGCCAGCGCGACCGCCGCCGCCGCAAATTTCCGCTCGTCAAAATAATCCACCGCCACCGCTTTGCCCAGTACCGTCACGGCTTCGATGCGGGGCTGCCATGAGAAATTGGGATTGGCCAACAGTGTATAGTAACCCGTCAACGCCGTCAGATAATGCCCATAGGCATCGCCGTGACCTTGGGGGTAAAGCATGGCGGCATCGTCGGCCCCCACCACCCCATCACCATTCAAATCTTTGATGTTATAGTTGAGGGCGTAAATGGCTTCGCCGGAATCAATGCCGCGGGTGTAATTCCAGACCATCCGGTTGTAGACTGGGCTAACCTGCGTGCCGGGGGCGAGCGCGTTGTCGCGGCCACGCAGTAAGGCGAGCTCTTCCTGAAGCACCGAGGCAAACTGTCCCTTGAATGCAAACAGGGAGGTACTGACATCGCCGTAAGTTCTGCCGCTATCAGAGGCAAATGCGATGGTCGGGTTCGCGGCATCGGCGTAGGCTTCGTTGCCCAATATCATGTAGAGGTCGGAGAGATAGCCCGCGGCGAGGAGCAGGGCATCGTTGGCCGCACCGTAGTTGATCGCCGGTGTGCCTTCAATACTCAGCGCCTTGCCCCGCCGCAAGATCGTCTCATAAATTTCAATGAGGCCGACTTTATTGATATTGCTCAGATTGAGCGCGATGTCGCCCTCCCAGCGTCGACCCGCCTGCTGCACCAGACTCACGTCCAGGTTGACCGAGTTACTGAACAAATCCGTCACCCGTTGCTGGAAGGGATTGATGCCCGCCAAGGCGCGCTTGATCCAGCCCTCGGCGAGTTGCGGATCAACCCAAGTGGACCAGCCGCCGTTGGCAACATAAGCCGCATTACCGGATTCCCGCGCTCGATAACGCATAGTGAAATAATTGTCGGTCAAGGTCAGCAGGCTATTGCCTTGGATCACATGCTGGGATTTGCCTTTGATCGTACCCGGTATCTGTCCCGGCGTCTCCCCCGGACCAGCCCCGAGCGCGACCCAACCCGAGCGATTTTCCGAGATCATCTGACCTTCCAAGCGCACGTTGATCGTAGACGCCGCCCCCTTGTCGGCATCCGTGTAAAGCTCGAGCGAGATCACATTTTGGGTGGTTTTTAAAATCGCCGCAGGAATTTCGTAGACGAGGCGCAACGGACTGAATTCCGAACTAGGAGTCATGGTTGGCGTGTTGTCCCCGCTCGGCCGATTGATCACTGCCACCCTCGCCTGGTTCAGGTAGACCTCCGCACTGTCACGGCTGCCCAGTTCTAAACTGAGGAAGGCGCGCAGCGGCAGCGTCGAGATGGCGAATTCCTTGCGCACCACTGCCTGCGGCAATGTCAGCCCGTGTGCCGCTTGGTCGAGGGCGTCCCGCACCGCGACTTGGATCGGCGTCGTCGCATCGACCGCGGCGGTGTAGGGCGCCGGTCTCGGCCTAGCTGTGGGCGAGGTTTCCGGCAAGCGTAGCCCCTTAAAGTCCGCCGGCGGCTGATTATAGACCTGCCAGTCCGGGGAGTTGCCGAGCAGGACAGCTCGACTGAAGGTAAACAGAGCTGGAGCCGCCCCGTTAACCGGTGGCGCGTACATCCATTCGAAATCGTATCCTTCCGGCTGGCCGGCGAAATCCGCCGAGTGCCGCAACGTCAGTTTTTCGTCCAAAGGATTGCTCGACATGACGACCTTCAGTTCGCCCCGGTAGAGCGGTGGGACCACTTTAAAAACATACAACGAGACGGGCTCATCGATCGGCGTAAACGCCCGGCCATTACCCACCGCCATCACCACGTAACCTTTCCCGCCGCCCACCGCACTGATTGCGTAGGAATCGACCGCCGTATCATCGTTCGTCACCGCCGCCAGGGCGGTGGCCCCGATGGACAGATCTTTCCCTTTGTCGACGATGTAAGTGCCCTTCTTGGTCGTGTCTTCCTTGAAGGTCTGCAACGTGGTGGCAAGCCCGTCGATCGCGTTATTCCACGCCCCTCGGGCAGTATCGCCGGAGTCGACCAATTCCTTCAGTGCTTTGACCTCCTCGACGCTCAGGAGATTGAGCAACAGATAGTCTTCACCCAAGGCAGCTTGTTTAAATTCACCCTTAAAAAACAACGTACCCAAAGTACCCACATTCGGGTCGAGATAAAAGCGCAGGACCAAGTGCGGGGGCAGGCGGGTGAAGTAGGTCTTGCCCATGTAGAGATCCGTCGCGGCGCTGCTCGGAATCTTCGCCAGTCCCGCAGTACTGAGCGGATACGTCTTGGCCCTCGTCGGATCGAAGAGCGTGGCACTAGAAAGCGCACCGGCGGAGTCCAGGGCCTTCGACTGTTGGTAAAGGATCTCCGCACTGGTTTGACCCCGCACCGCCGGCAGACCGTATTTGGTCCGCGCGAGGGTCTCCCCTACTCGTAACTCAGGCGCCGCCGAAGGCCAAACAGGCGTGAACTTAATTTCCAGTGGTTCACCTAAAACCGGGCTTTCCGATCCGTCTTTCCGCAGATAGGGCACGATCGTACCCTCCGCTGGTTGCGAGGCCGTCCCTAAAGACGGGAACCAAAAGCCTGGCATCGTCCGATAAAAATAACGCATGCTAAAAGTGGCCGTCTTACTTGCTCCATCATGCATGCCGCGGTAAACCCACGTTGTGCCCTTGCGATCCACAAAGGTGAACTGACCGTAACGGGGAGCCTCGTCGTTCAACTGGGAGTCGGTCAAACCAGCGCTCGTCGGCTTATCGGCAGTCGGCGTCCGCGGAATCTCATGGTTGGCCACGAGTTGATCTTTCTTGGCGCTCGGAAACCACGTGGAGGCGTTAAAATAACTCAGCCACGTCCACGTGTTGTCGACCAAGGCAGGCTTCAGCGGCAGCGGCAGGATCGGTAAAGGCATTGGCGCCTGCAGCACCTTGCCCGCCTCGGCCGTGTAGAGAAACTGCACCCCCGCGCTCAGTTTTTCTCGCAAAACCTTAAACACCGTCATCGCTGGGCGCTCGTCTGCTTCGATGTAGTGAATCAAAACATAGGCGGGGCTGGAGGACGTCTCGTTCAGGTCGTCTCGGAGCGCCCAAGCCCGACCGTTCAACATCAGGGCATGCTCTTCGTTCGGATTATAACCAGGTTTACCTGAAGTGTTCTGAACATAAATGCTCCCATTGGCCTGCAGGCTGGGCAGGTCATTGGAACCTGCGTTGCTGGCCAATACAATTTCCGCCGGGGTGGTCGGCCAAACCAGCTTATATTTCCGCACGGACGATGGCCAATAGGTCGGCTTGATCGCCGCCGATTTCGGAGCGCTGGGCGTAAACCACCAAACTTCTAACTGGTCGTTCGCCGACAAAGCGTTCACCCCAATAATAGCTCCCCGCCTCGCCTCATCAAAACCCACGACAAAAGGGTCTAAATAGGCGAGGTAGTTGTACGCGTCACCGCTCGCCGCTCGGATGTAACCGACTTCACTGCTGATGCCGCTCGGCGGCGTGATCCGCGATCCCACGCTAACCGATATCGGCGCGCTTCCGAAGTCGGTGAAAGTCGTGTCCAATTGAGAGTAAACCCGCTCAAACCAGATGTCATTACCGTTGGTGTAGCGGACCAAGGATCGTCCAAAGGGCTGAGCCACCGTCACCTGCGTGCTAAATTGGTAGCCGGTGGAAAGTTGTGCGTGCTTGCCGGTTGGATCATCCTGATAAATCAGAACGGGAGAATCCGCCGAGTTCAACTGCACCGCCGTGGGCGCGATCGTGGGCAAATCCAATGAGCGGGCGTACAGCGAATAACTCGCTAAACTCGTCGGCCAATCCAAAATATAGCCCACATAATATTTCGGCCAGAGCAGAGACAACTCCCCGGCCTGCATCCAAAAAACGAGAACTTCATTACTCGGAATTTCTACACCCCCCGAGAAAAGCGGCGTGGTCTTCGCGATCGCAAACAGGCGGGACGCGGTGGAATTCGCGGGCACATGCTGGTAAATGAAAGCGTCTTGCTGACCGACGGCATTGAGCCCCGCCACGACGCGGTAAGATAGCGATGCTTCCCCATTGGGGGCCGACAACTCATCCCCCACGGCCACCCGCTCTAGCCGTGTAGTCGGCTCCTTGACGACTTCCACCACTTCGATCGCCAGCTGTTCGCGCGCCACGCCATCGCTCCTCAGGGCACCGAGGAATTCCATGAAAATACGCCCTTCAATGTTGTAGGCGTGAATGGATCCATCGGTCGGGCTGTACCAGCAGGTGCGCTTTTCGTCAGCCGGGGTCGTGTTCGCGACCGGGTTGACGATCTCCCCCGGGCGGACATAAGCGGTGGCGACCGTCGAAGGGAACAAGGTGTTGTAGACGACATTGACGGTCGCCACCCGAGAGGAGGGCACCTGAATGACGGGGCCCTTGAAGCCATTTTCGGTCCAAAAAATCTGCTTCACCGGTTTGACCGGCGTGGCCGAAATCACGTATTGCTTGGTGACTTGCGCCTTGGATAACCGTTCCACCCACGTGACGTCAACGACCCCGGGCTGCGTCGCGTAGACCTTGAGCGCATGGGGGCTGTAATAAAATCGCTCGCTGGTGAAGTTCGCCGGTTGCTCCAGATAGAATGTGCTCTTTTCCGCCTCGGTGAGGGCCCGACCATCCACCGAAAATACGGGCCGATCGATGCTCGCTCCGAGGGCGTAGGAGGTTTGGCGAGCAGCCAAGGGGCGGGACATCGTGACGGACTCCAGCTGCGTACCCTGCCCCGCGATGGCCACGCCGTTGAGAAACGGAAAACCCTTCGGCAGAATCAGGCTGGTCGCGCCGGTGACCGCGCTTGAGCTACCAGCAAGATAATTGGACGCACCACCCGTTTGGCGCATGACCACATCATCGATGACCGTGGCTCGGTCGGTAGTCCCGCCGACTCCGACAAACTTCAAGCTGTAGGAACCGCTCGCCGCCACGGTGATCGGCGGGGTCGTATAGGTTTGCCAAACATCTTGAGAGAATTGGGTGTCGCTCCACGCTTGAACTTGGTAGTTGTTAAACCAGACCTGCACACCGTTGACCGACGTTTCTTTACGACCGACTGCCTTGAAGGAAACCACGTAGGTTCCGGCTGGAACGGGGAAGGTTTGCTCGACGGAAGAGCCCCCTGCTTGAAGAAACGCCCCTTGGGCTCCGCCCAAGGCATTGGGGATATACCACGGGCTCCCGTTACGAGCAATACCGGCACCCCCTTGGAAATTCCATGAACTGCCGCTAGGCGAATACGAGAAGCCAGACTGGCTTTGCTGCGGCAATTCAAAACCCGCGTTTGTGATCATCGCCCCTTGGCTGGCGATCCGGGTGGTCTGCCAGCCGCCCAACACCGTACCGCCTTTGAATTGGTTGGGGGTGACGAGACGCGAATCGATCGTGAGTGAGGGCGGCGGCGGCGGCCAAGCCGTATTCGGCTGCTGGCTGAAAATATTGCGCACATCGTTTTCCAACGAGGGCGGCGTCTGCGCCACGGCGGCACTACCCAGCCAAGCCAGCACCAGAACACCAACAATGTGGAATCGAAAGGAATTTTTCATACCGCAGCGAGAGAATCAGACGATGGCACCGATGCCTCAAAACTTTATGATGTAGGAGACCGAGGCATTTTTGGGACGACTCTCGTTGCCTCCGGCCGCGCTGGTCGTGCTACTGAAGGAGAATGTATGGGTATGATCGCCGCTAAAGGGGATCGCTAGGGGCTGATTAAAAACAGCGGGCTCATTATAATCGCTGCCTCGCCCATCTCCGCTGGTTGGCGTTTTTTCGTCTGAGTTCGCTATGACGCTCAGACCAGCACGCGCCGGATTACCCCCGTCTCTTCTTGAATCAGCCCCATGATTGTGATTACCGCCGCCGCCCGTGCTTCCCGATCCGGCAAAGGCATGCGCGTGGCTCGCGACGGAATAGTCCTGGAACGAACCTACGGAGTCACCCGAGGCCCCGCCCGTGGCGGAAACTGTGCGAATATTGCGGTCGGGATCCATCCCACGATTGGCATCCCTGCCGCGCAACAGCAGTCCGCGCAGATCGGGGATATTAAACTCGGTGGCGTTTTTGGTCCCCCAGATCACGCCGATCGCATTAAAGAGGTCAATGTACATCAGATCAGATTTGGTGAGCGAACTACCGTCACACCGCGCCCAGCCGGGCGGTGGGGTATCGCTATTGGACCCCCAGGCCACAATCGTACCCGGTGGCGTCCGGTCGCGGGTGTCGCTGATGATCCACCAATCATTGTTTCCGGTATTCTGCACCACCACGCCCTCCCCGCGCACCTTGAGGCGCACGGTGCCGTTGAGCACCCCGTTGAGCGAGCCACCCGAGGGCACCTGCACGGTGACGGTCACGAAGAAGTTGTCCTTTTTCATCACCGAGTATTCCCGCCGGCTGGTGATCGCGCCCGGCAGATTCACCACGAGGCTCGTGGCACTCGCAGGATTGACGAGGTAGGTGCGGGCTTGGTCGGTCAACGTCAGGCCAGTGGTCGTGATCTCGGTCGTGACGTAGTTGATCTGGCTCAAGCTCAGCGCGGAGGCCGGAGCGCTCGAGCTGGGGTTAAGGAGCAGGCGTTCGGCCGTCACACTCTTGCTGGCGACGTAGGCGTAAGGCGTCGCCAAAAAGGCCAGCCGAGGTAAAATTTCCGTCGGTGTCTGGCCCGAAATGACAATCGTGACCCCGAGGAAGCGCGCCTTATCGGCAAAGGCATCGGCGAGGGCGGTCTGGGCAATCGTGCCTTCGGCCGGGGAGAGCGACACGCCCTCGCCCAAGCGCACCGAAAATAGGCCCTTGCTCACGGTCACGACCTGCTTTTCGGACCAGATGACGGTGCCTCCTTCCTGCATATCATAGATGCGGAAGCGCATTTCGTAATTGGTCGGCGTCGTGTTGGCCAACGGACTGCCGACCGAATCCAAGGCCTTGCCCTGATAGTCGATCGTAGTCGGTGCGCCCACCACGGTCTGGGCCTGCACTTGAGGAGCTATACCAATGAGCACAAAGGCGAAAACGACCAGCAGCCGGAAGCGATTTTTCATGGAAATCATAAGGTTGAGCAGAAAGTTAAGGAGTCAGGATGGAGGCGACGTCGGAGACGCGGTTCAGGATAAAAACTCCTCTTACCGTAATTGGCACAGCTCGGAGGCCCGTCACCGTTTCCACGTAGCTCCCCCCCAGCATAGTGACCCCCCAGGCCGGGTCCGTGACGCCCGGCAGGCTGGTAAGAAAGGTCAGGATGATCGCTCGCTTTACCGTGAGCGACTCCCGACCCTCCGGCAGCGGATCCTTAAAACGCGCATCCAGATTGTCGTGATCGGGATGGAAACGGTGCACGAAGGGATTGGCGTCGTTATTGTAACCGAGCTCGACCTTAAACGAAACCGCACCCGTGGGCCCGAGTTGCCCGGTACCAAGGATGACCGAATTATTGGGCAGGGAGGCGACGCTGACCCGCGAGGTCGGCACGGTCCCAGTTGGAAACAAATTCTCTGCGGTCGCCAAGCTCACCCGCCCGGCATTCGCACCTATAAAGGCTTGCTGGAGCATGTAGGTATCACCAGCCACTGAACGGTGCAGCAGGACGGGCACTGGAAACCCCGTCGTCGTGGCGGCACTCGGCGATCCGAGCGGGGCGCTGAACGTCACGGTGGGGGCCGCCGTGTAGCCGGAACCGCCATTCGTGATCGTGAACTCCTGCAACACGCCGTTGAGCACAGTGACCGTGGCCGCTGCGCCGGAGCCACCACCACCGGTGAAGGTGATGCTTGGAGGCGCCGTGTAAAATGCGCCGGTGCTGGACATCAAAAACCCGGTCACTTTGCCCGCCGCCACCGTCGCCGTCGCGACCGCCGTCTTCGCCTCGACCTCCGTCGCACCTTGGATCTGGCTGACATCAGTCACCATCGCTACGCCAGACCACAAGCCGTTAAAATCACCCGCCAAGGCCGTGACCGGCACCGTCACGGAAGTTTGGTTAAGCGAATCGGTCACACGCAGGAGGCTGCCAAAGAGTTGGCCGGTCGTGCCGCCCATCGCCACCCGGTCCACGAGAAAGACCAGCTCGGTCGAGGCACCCGCGGCCAGCGTCACGGTGAAGGGAGATGTGCTGGTATTTAAAGGAGTGTAGGTATACTGAGCCGAGCTCAGATCCAACCCACCGCGCACGCGCAACGGGACCGCGCCGGTGACGACGGGCCTGACGGTGACGACCGGAGTAGTCACGCCGTAGCCGGCACCTGCGCCAGTCACCGTAAAGGACTCAATCTTACCCAAGGAATTCAGCACCGCGATGGCCGTGGCCACCGTCCCCGCCGCTGGCGCCGAGATCGTCACGCTTGGCGGAGTTTCATAAACCATCCCCGAGCTCAAATCCGGGTTGATGGCGACCACTTTTCCGGCCGTGGTGCCCGACCCCATAATCGCGGTGCCCGCTAGGATCGCGGGCGGCGCTTCGGTCTCAACGGCCGCCCATGAGTAAGTCACGGATTGATTGGCCGTGGGGTTCTTTAGACTCAACTTCATCAACAAGGTGTTGCGACCATAATTAAGACCCTTCCGATTGGTCAGGGACAACGCCACCGGCCCATAAAAATCGGTGTACTGCGTCGCTTTCACCCAATACGCCACCCCGCGCGTCACGGGCTCGGTCATCAAGGTGATCGACTGGGGATTCTTCGCGCTATTGGGGGTGCCGCCCCCCGAGATATTGATCACATTGGGGTCAGACACCGTGGAGCCGACCAGCGGCCCACCAACATATTTCAAGACTGTGGGGCCGCTGGCGAGCGCGGTGCTGTTGGCAAACAGTTGGGTGAAGGTCGGCGGGCTGGCTACCGTTGGAAAACCAACTAAATTCACCCCCGTGGTCGTCCAGAGGTAGCTGGGCTGCACCGGCCGGCCTTTCAAGGTAAACGTAACCGCAACGGCCGCATCCTTCACCTTGACGAGGTAAGCCGCATTGGCGGTGAACTGAAACAAAGTCGACTGACCCGGAAGCCCCCTTTTCCACACGCCCCAATTAGGATCTCCCTGCGCCGGCGTATTGGGATCGATCACAAACTGCGGACCAGCGGGAGGATTCCACCGCCAGACCTCCTCGATGTCGGTCTTGCCCGTCAGGGCCTCATCGATGGTCGTATGGGACAGGTCGAGCGGCACCCAGATCGCATTCCACCCGGCCTTCGCCGAGTAGGTTTCCGACATCCATTGCGCCCGCGCGGAAGGCACCGCCAAGCCGAGCAACCCGAAGCAAACCCACGCGGCCCAACGCGCGCGGCCGCCACGTAACCATTCGAGGGAAAACCAGCGGAGCGATGAGAGTGGCATCGAAGGCAACATTCTAAGTTAGAGGGACGCTGGCTGGAAGCCGTCTTCCGTGTCTCCGCGCGGAACGTAAGCGCCAGTGCGGACGTTGGCGACACGCTGGTTGTACAGTTCAATCACCCGCAGCAACTCGGACAAATCAATCTGCGCATCGCGATTCGTATCAGCGGTATGCCAGGTCGAGAGGATCGGGCGAGAACCACTAGCGCGTTCGGGCGCCGGGACAAAACCATCCTCGCCCAAAACATTCACCCCGTAACTGCCGACGCGCACGGTCCCAGCCCTCGTCGCGTACAACTCGATCATGCGGGTCAGCTCCAAGAGACTCAGGCGACGGTCACGGTTGATATCACCGGAGTGGTACAAGGGCCCCGCCGCAAGAATAAGCGGATCGGCAGCCACCAAACCCTGATACTCGGTCCCGCCGATCACGTGAGCCAGCAAGCCCGCGAGCGAAGGCGTGCCCGTCGTCCCAGTCGGGACCGAAAGCACATAGTTGAGCGTAAAGGTCCCCGCGGGCAGACCGCCCCAAGACCATTCGAGGAGATCGGCGGTCCGTGCGCTCGGCCGACGCGACGCGCCCACGCTGCTATCGCTGACGAAGCTCCATCCCACTGGGAGCAACACGGCCAGGTCCAAGCGGGTAACCGGAACCGTAGCAACAAAAGTGACGGCAATGGCAACCCGATCGCCCGCGACATAACCTGGGCTGGCTAGTTGATGCGTCGCGGTGACTTGAGCGGGCGCCGAGGAGACGGCAACCACCGAAGTGGGACTATTGATCGTCGTCGCGCCGCTGCTGAGCCGAACCCAATAAGCGGCCGAGTTTGCGGGGCTGCTCACGACCAAGGTGGAGCGGGTCTCATTGGCGAGAGGCCGCGAGGTATCACCCGACGCCCCGGCAAACCACTGGTAGGAAATTCCGGCGCCGACGGCGGAAACCTTGAGCTGGGCGGCCAAACCTACCGGGACGACCAAATTGCCCGTGAAGGCGACGATATCGACGGCGGCCAAAGCCTTTGCTGATTGGAGGTCGCGGCCCGCGTTGGTCAAGGCGCCCATGATCGCAATGGTACCGGCATCCTTCGTGTCAAAGAGCACCGGCAACTGAGGGGTGGACGAGGCGACGACCTTCCATGCGGTATTCGTGAGCAAAATCCACTCGGAAGACTCCGCGAGCGCCCGCGAGTTATAACCCCACACGTAATACTGCGTACCGGCGGAAGGCACCGCCGAAAGAGGAACCGACGAACCTTGAATCGAAAAATAGGTCACCGCCCCGTCCAAAAACCACGTGTCGACCGCGCCAGCGGGAGCAACTGCCAAGCGCGCGGAAGTCCAAGCCGCTCCCCAAGCTGATTTGGGCTGAACGGCGGGATCAAAACCCGCAGAAAAAACGCCAAGTTCAAACTGGAAAGTCGCATTGACGGGCCAAGCCGAGCCATCGGAAAAACGCCCCGCGCCACCCGCGGAGAGCGAGCTGGTGGCTACGACAGTTTGTTGAGCATGAAGGCTCTGGCCAAAGCCAGCGGCGACTAAAATGAAGGTGAAAAAGCGCAGCATAACCAAAGATAAAGCCGCGGGCGACCGCGATCTAAGGGCCACCCTCCTGCCATCTGCCGCCGGCCGTTCACCGCTCACCAACACCCGCGAGCCGCACGCCGCCCATCGGTTCGCGGGAATTTGGGCAGCCCCCACCACACGGAAATCAGGGAGCCACGAGCAGTCCACGCGCTCGTCGGTAAATCGATCAGAAGAAAGGCTCATGTTACTGGGCTCCCGGTTCGAAGCCATCTTCGGTGCCACTAACGAAGCGATAAGCACCGGTCCGGATGCTACCGGTGCGGACGTTGTAGAGTTCGATGACGCGCAACAGTTCAAAGAGATCGAGGCCGCCGTCGCGATTGCTATCACCCGAGTGAAAGCGCATGAGGGCAGAATTAACCGAGCCCTTCGTCCGCTCGCCATCCGGGTTAAAACCATCCTCACCACTTGCGTCGACGCGGTACGCACCCGTCCGGTCAGAGCCCTTGCGCGTGCTGTACAACTCAATCACTCGAGTCAGTTCCAACAGCGAAATCCGAAAATCACCGTTGATATCCGCACTATGCGAGCGGGGCAGCAAAGGCACCAGCAACGGATCAGGTTTGAGGGCAATCGCCCCCGCGATGCCCGCTTGGGTGAGTTGAACTAATCCCGAGAGGGTCTGAGGATCTTTCGCGGCGCTCGGGCTGTTCACCGAGTAATTGACCGTCACCGGACTGGCCGGCAAAGTAGACCAACGCCACTCGACGACCCCGGGCGCCACCACTGACGGCACCGGGTTGGCCGCGGCGTCAGGTACATAATTCCAACCCATTGGCAGCAGCACCTGCAGCACAACGCTGCCCGAGTAACCGGAGTGGGTTATCGTCGCACCGACGCCGAGAGGCGTACCTGCAAGATAACCCGCGCTCGCCAACGTTTGGCTAGCGCGCAGGTTGACTACTGCCAGCTGCGCAGAACGGCTTAACGTGGTTCCGTAAGCGTTGGTAATATCGACCGCGTAGGCGCCGGTATCGGTGAGTTTGACGTCGCTCAGCGCGAGGACTGCACTCGTCGCCCCGGCCAGCGGACTTCCATTAAATTTCCAGCGATATAACAGAGACTGGCCGCCGGTGGCGGAGACACTTAACGTGGTGCCCGTACCCACGCCCGCGAGACGGTCGGCGGGCTCCACCACTATGATCGGCAGGCTCGGCGCGGCCACCGCGCTAAGCGCAATTTGATCGAGGGTCATCCGCAAAGCGACGAGACCAGTCGTGCCGCCGCCGATGCTCCAACCAGAGACCCGCGTCGCATTAAACCCAGCTGGCCAAGCGCCGAGCGCAAACTGGACCGCGCCCAACGTTCCGATCGGGAACTGAGACGTGCTCACCGCCACGGTGTGCACCATCAAGGTTGAGTCTTCGAATTGCAGAACCAACGAAGCGGCCTGGTTACCGGCATCACGCTGGCCCAAAATCGTCACATACGACAAGCCGCTCGCGTCAAAATTCAGACCGATGGCACCCCAGCCGTTGTCGTCTTTCGCGGTTCCGGTAATTGTGATCGTCTCGGGCTGCCGCAGCACATTTCCGACCCACGAAGACAGCGGCAACACCGAGCCTTGCGCACCGGGTTGGTTAAAAGACTCCCACACCGGCGACTGCGCGAATCCTGATATAATTGCGGACGCCAATGTCATGGATATCAGAAGAGCGCGGTGCATTTCCGGTTTAAAAGCCTCACGTTAAATAATCCCGAATTTAGCTGCCCGCTGCTGGAAAGACCAGCGTCCGATCGGGTAGCGAGGTGGCCGCCGTGCGGCGTTGGATCAAGACGGGCGTGCCCGCCTTGATAACGAAATCGTCGCGATTCGGCGCAGGGTCCCCCACCCTTTGCCAATGCCCAGCGACGGTGTTGAAGAAAAAATTAAACCAAGTCGCGCCACTCCACACCGAGACGATATCGGCATCGGCGGCGTCGCTGGAGCCACGCCACGCGACCGACCGATCACTCCCCTGTAAGGCGAGCGCGCCCAAAGTCGTATCGGCCGTCTGCATCGGGGCCAAAAAGGTCCGGCCATTTTCCGACCGCACGTGCATGGCGCGCTGGGGCACGGCCAACACGCGACCAACGACCGCAAGGTCCAAGCGGGTACCACCGCGCCGCGTGAACAGGAGCCCACGATCCGAGCGGAGCACGACGTTATCGCGCGCCGGATCAGCGAGCGTGTCCGTGTCGAGCGCCCAACGGAGCCAGACCGTGTTATAATAATAACGCAGCCAACCCGTGCCGCTCCAAACCTGCACCAAGTCGGCCGTATTGGGTTCGCCCGAGCCCTGCACCACCAAACCATGGCCCACCGCCATCGAACCGAAAAATGTCATTAAAGTATCACCGGGAATAATCTCAAAAGCGTCGCCCGCCGCGCCGATGCTCAGGCCCACCGTCGTCAGATCGAGGCCATCGGTATCGAGGTAGAGGCGCGTCCCGGTGTTGGCGGGGGTAGTGATGCCAAACGTCCGCCCAGCGTGTCCGCCAGTGCTCAGCCGGACAAAATAAGGAGCAGCCGCCGTCGAAAACGCACCGGGGATCCAGCGAGCGCTCGCGCATTCAATGAAGTTAGCGCCTACCGCCGTGAGCCGGCCGACGGTGCCGCCTTGGCTGGAAACATCCGCATCAAACGGCACGGAGAACGAGCGGGTCTGACCGGCGGGGATCGTCTGCACGAGAAAACCTACCGGCCGAGATTTCGCCACTTGGGCATGCACCATGTCCCCAGCGAAAAGTGCCCCCAACAGGGCGATCAAGGGAAACGCCACCACGCTCCCTCCCGAACTGAAGGGGCGAAGCTGACTTGAGAAATTGCCGGAAGATAGCGGAATGGTATTCATGGCTCAATTACCGGCATTCGAATAGGTGCGAAGGAACAACTTGATGTCCGTGAGGCTCGCCGCGAGGCGGTTGAGTCCCTCTTGTTCGTTCGAATACAGCGTGTACGCCGGAATCACGATTTTCCAACCGCTATTCCACGCGCTGCGACCGACGAGGCGCGAGCTGGTGAATTCCGCGGGGACCGTGCTGTAGAAAAACGAAGGATCGCTCACGGGCCGGAAGGCCTGATGTTTGCGCAGCACCCAGGGCTGCTCATTGAGCGTGCCATTGGCCGAAACATAGCTGCCCGTGGAGAACGCCGTCGCCCCCAGATTGAAGGGTAGCGGCAGGGCTTGGTCGGCCACTTTCCAGCCGCGGATTTGCTCAACGTCGCCGAGGGGCGGCGAACGCATAAAATCCGTACCAGTCGGAATCAAATACACATACGGCGTGGCGCTGAGGGCGTTGGGCGTGGAACCGAACACGACCGTGGAGACAATGTTCCCATTCAAGTTCGGGTCCATGCCCACGTAACCGGCGAGGACAACACCCACCGAATAAATCTTGGTCGAGAAATTCGAGGCCGAGAACGCGTGGTCGCCATCCGCGAGCGGCAGACCGAAGAAATTCTGCCCGTGCTGCACCGCCGTCCGGAACGGGATGATCAGGCCCGGGACGGCGCTGCCGTCGGGTTTTTGCAGGTTGCGGCACAACGCGGCGACGTCGGGATCAGCTAGGAGATTGGGCACAAAATTCTGCTCCAAGGTCTGGCGCCAAGCCGTGTCGTCGCTCGTGATCGTCGGGTCGTCGCGCAGGCGGAACAATTCGCGACGCAGCGAGAAGAGCGTACCGTTCTGATCGGGATTGTTAATCCCGAGGCGCGACTTGGCGACCGACCAGTCGGTCTGGATCCGCGCCATCGAGCCGGCGAGCCCGGCATCGCCTCGGGAGCTGGCGGTGACTTGGGGAACGCCCCC
>Ga0114966_10002094_pt1 | contig 17968 bp, 16 predicted proteins | sample M_130207_XF_Meta_FD_87029 | JGI IMG/M metagenome (GOLD analysis project Ga0114966, IMG submission 87029) | Freshwater microbial communities from Lake Montjoie, Canada to study carbon cycling - M_130207_XF_MetaG | ecosystem: Environmental > Aquatic > Freshwater > Lake | place: Lake Montjoie...
AAGGCATCGTGTGGGACTACAACATCGTCGATGACGGCGTGCTCGGCAGCGTAGCCGCCGGCGGCTGGAGTAATTACGTTTATGGCGCGGTAACGGTGGCCGAGCACCAGCGCTGCGCCGCGCTTGGTCTTGCCGGACTGATTACGGACTACCCATTGAATCTTTTGAGCCGCCAAGACGCCAAGGTCGTCAAATAAACCTGCAACGGCACAAGAATTGGGGAATTTAAGGTTATGGCGTATGGCTTTTTACTCTTGGAATCGACTTGCTTGGCGGCCTTGGCGCTTTGGCGGTTAATATGCCTTTCATTCTCGCATTAGATCAGGGCACGACCAGTTCACGCGCAATCGTGTTCGACCATGCCGGGGCGATCAAGGCGGTCGCGCAAAAAGAGTTTCGCCAGATTTTTCCGCAACCGGGCTGGGTCGAGCACGACGCCAATGAAATCTGGGAAACCCAGGTGGGAGTCGCTGCCGAAGCCATAGTTCGCGCCGGCATCAGCGCGCGCGACGTGGCGGCCATCGGCATCACCAATCAGCGCGAGACCACGGTGGTGTGGGAGCGCGCTAGCGGCAAGCCGATTTGCAATGCCATCGTGTGGCAGGACCGCCGCACGGCGGCTTTTTGCGATGAACTGAAGGCGAACGGGCACGAGGCGTCAATCGGCGCCAAAACCGGTCTGGTGCTGGATGCGTATTTTTCCGGCACCAAGCTGCGCTGGATTCTCGACCACGTGGCGGGTGCCCGTGCGCGCGCTGTCGCCGGCGAACTTGCGTTCGGGACCATCGACAGCTGGTTGATCTGGAAATTGTCGGGCGGCCAATCGCATGTGACGGATGCCAGCAATGCATCGCGTACGCTGCTGTTTAATATTCATACCGGCGGGTGGGACGACGAACTGCTGGGGCTGCTGCAAATTCCGCGCGCAGTCTTGCCGCAGGTGGTGGCATCCAGCGGCGTGGCCGCCGAAACTGCCGGCGAATTGTTCGCTGCGCGGATTCCCATCGCGGGCATCGCCGGCGACCAGCAGGCGGCGTTGTTTGGCCAGCGCTGCATCACACCCGGCATGGTCAAGAACACGTACGGCACCGGGTGTTTCATGCTGATGCATACCGGTGACAAGCCGGTTCATTCGCGCAACAAGTTGCTGACGACGACGGCGTGGCGGATAGACGGCAAGGACGAATATGCGCTCGAAGGCAGCGTATTCATCGCCGGCGCCGTGGTGCAATGGTTGCGCGACAGTTTGGGAATTATCAAGAGCTCCGGTGAAGTCGAAGCGCTGGCAGCGAGCGTTCCGGACAACGGCGGCGTCTATTTCGTGCCGGCGTTTGCCGGTCTCGGCAGCCCGCACTGGGACCCGTATGCGCGCGGCACCCTGGTCGGCCTGACGCGCGGCACCGGTGCCGGGCACATCGCGCGTGCGGCGCTCGAGAGCATCGCCTACCAGACCGCGGATGTGTTGCGCGCGATGGAATCCGATGCCGGCATCAAGTTAAGCGAGTTGCGCGTGGATGGCGGTGCGACGCAGAACGATTTGCTGATGCAGTTTCAGTCTGACGTGCTCGGCGTGCGCGTCGTGCGGCCAAAAGTATTTGAAACGACCGCGCTTGGCGCGGCGTATCTCGCGGGGTTGGCAGTGGGCTACTGGAAAAACGCGGACGAAATTTCCGCGCAGTGGCAGACCGAGCGTGTATTCGAGCCGACTATGCCGCGGGCGGATGTTAAGCGCCTGATGACAGGCTGGGAGAAGGCGCTCTCCCGCGCCAAGCAATGGGCGGGCGACCATTGAGTCGGCATTGCTGAATCAATGGCCTTTGTGGGCGGCGCGCCACATTTTGAATCGCTCAGCCAGCAACGACAGTCCCAGCAGCTTGGACACGCGGCTTGAGCCAACGGCGATTTTCGCGGAATAAATCATGACGAAGAAGAGGGCGAGTGCGACGGCGTCTATGTAAATCAGCGCGTCGCCTAATTCGGGTGTCATTACACCAGGTAGAACCCCAATAGCCATGGTTGCCTTTCAGGGTTGATATGTTGCGTATGCAAGGGTTTATATGTTGCGTACGCACATTATATCGGAAAATCTAATTTTTATATATATTTAATTGAATCATATATTTAAATTTCTGCTTTGGTGCGGCTCGCCCCAACTTTTAGCGTGTTTTGCCGCGTTGCACTAAATGCGGGCGCTGAAGCCGGAAAACCGGCTTATGCCGGGATCAGGTGAACGCCGGGATTCCCGTAATCGCGCGGCCCAGGGCCAACGCGTGTATGTCGTGCGTGCCCTCATAGGTATTGACCGTTTCCAGATTCATCACGTGACGGATCACGTGAAACTCATCCGAAATGCCGTTGCCGCTGTGCATGTCGCGGGCGGTGCGCGCGATGTCGAGCGCTTTGCCGCAGTTGTTGCGCTTGACCAGCGAGATCATTTCCGGTGCCGCACGGTCTTCGTCCATCAGCCGTGCGACCCGCACTACGGCTTGCAGGCCGAGTGCGATGTCGGTCTGCATGTTGACGAGCTTCAGCTGGATCAGCTGGTTGGCGGCCTGATTGCACGCTCATCGCAGAGCGATAGCCCGAGTCGATGCGTTCGACTTCGCGCGAAATCAGTCCGTAGCACGCATGGTTGACGCCCGCACAACCGTAGTCTTCGATGGTCGAACCGAGAAAGCCCAGCGCACCCATCGCGGTCATGATCGCTCGGTCGAACTTTTCATGGCGGTTGGCCTCCAACACGCGCGGCATCAGTTTTTCCTGGCAGTAGGCGTATGCGCGATTCGCGCACCATGCGCTCATCTTCCGTCAACTGCTCGTCAAGCAATAGCGGGTCGGTCCAGTCGAACGCCGGTTTGGTCTTAGGTATCGCAGCGGTCACGGCGGTCTCCTGATAAAATTTGCTTCAATTTATGTCGTTTCCCTGCGTTTTCGAGACGCTTGATTCAGGAAAGAGCATGGCAGAAACCGATATTTCCAAGCTCAGGATCAACCGCGCTGCGGCGCCGGCGGGCGGTGTGCCGCGCCGGCGCAGGCGGCCGTGGGTGATCGCCGGGTTGACTATCGTCGTAATCGCCATCGTGGTTGCGATGCGCATGATTGCCGCACCGGTTGTAGTCGAGCCGGTGACGGTATCCATGGCTTACCCGTCGCAATCTTTCACCCTGCTTAACGCGACGGGTTACGTGGTCGCGCAGCGCAAAGCGGCAGTAGCGTCGAAAGCGACCGGCCGGCTCGAATGGCTGGGCGTGCGCGAAGGCTCGCGCGTCAAGCAGGGTGAGGTGCTGGCGCGGCTGGAAAACCGCGATGTGTCAGCGACCATGGACCAGGCTGCTGCAAACATCAAGGTTGCACAGGCGAATCTCGAGCAGGGGCAGGCGGAGCTCAACGAAGCCGAGCGCAACTTCAACCGCTCGCGCGATTTGCTGGTAAAAAACTTTGTGTCGCAGGCGGCGCACGACACCGCGGTGTCGCGTTTCGAGAAAGCCAAGTCCGCCATCAGCGGTTACCGCGCGTCGATCGCGGTAGCGCAGGCGAATTACCGGGCGACCGAGGTCGGCGTCGAGCAGACGCTGATTCGCGCGCCGTTCGAGGGCGTGGTGCTTACGAAAAACGCCAACGTCGGCGATGTGATCACGCCGTTTTCGTCGGCACTCGGTTCGCAGGCGGCGGTGGTGACCATGGCCGACATGTCGACGCTCGAAGTCGAAGCCGATGTGTCCGAATCCAATCTCGACAAGATCAAGCCCGAGCAGCCGTGCGAAATCCAGCTCGACGCGCTGCCGGGCGTGCGTTTTCGTGGCCGCTTGCTGCGCATGGTGCCGACCGTCGACCGCGCCAAGGCGACCGTGATGGCAAAAATCCGCTTCGAGGAACTCGATCCGCGCATCCTGCCGGAGATGAGCGCCAAGGTTTCTTTCCTGTCGCAGGAAATGCCGGCAGGCGAGCGCACGGCGCGCAGTGCTTTGCAGCCGGCGGCCATTGTGCAGCGTGACGGCAAAAGCGTCGTGTTCGTGATCAAGGACGACAAGGTTGCGCAGGTCGCCGTCGAGACCGGCACCAAGATGGGAGAAATGATCGAGATCCGCGCGGGGGTCAAGCCGGGCGATCGGGTGGTGCTGCGGCCGCCGGAAAAACTGCGCGATGGCGCGCGCGTCGCTTTGCCAACGAAATGAGTACCACTAACCGCAAAGGCGCAAAGTCGCAAAGGAAAGCAATAGGGATTTCGTCGGATTCCATTGTGACTGCCCGGTGTCCTTTGCGAAACTTGGCGCCTTAGCGCCTTTGCGGTGAGATTTTTAGAATGAACAGGGCTGCGATGCCGGTCGTAGAGATCAGGAATCTCGTCAAATCCTACCGCCGCGGCGGGCAGGTCGTGCCGGTGCTGACCAATATCACTTTTGATATTGCCGCCGGCGACTATGTCGCGCTGATGGGGCCGTCGGGATCGGGCAAGAGCACGCTGCTGAATCTGATTGCAGGCATCGACAAGCCCGACAGCGGCACTTTGCGCGTGGGCGGCATTGATATCACCGCATTGAGTGAAGCCGAACTCGCTGCCTGGCGTTCGCGCAACGTTGGTTTCATTTTTCAGTTCTACAACCTGATGCCGGTGTTGACTGCGTTCGAAAACGTCGAATTGCCGCTGCTACTTACCGATTTGTCGGCGCGCGAGCGTGAGGAGCACGTGACCGCGGCGCTGGCGATGGTTGGTCTCTCCGATCGCATGGAGCATTTTCCGTCCGAATTATCGGGCGGCCAGCAGCAGCGCGTGGCGATTGCGCGCGCGATCATTACCGATCCGACCATCCTGGTCGCCGACGAGCCTACCGGAGATCTCGATCGCGCGGCGGCCGAGGACGTGCTGAACATGATGGACAGCCTGAACCGGGAACTCGGCAAGACCATCATCATGGTGACCCACGATCCTCACTCGGCGGAAAAAGCGCGCACGGTGCGGCATCTCGACAAGGGGGAGCTCAGGATTGAGGATTGAGGATTGGGGATTGAGAAAGGCGAATTAGATCCTCAATCCTCGCTCCTCGATCCTCAATCCTGCGTTTATGTATTATCTCAAGCTGATCGTACGCAACGCGCTGCGCCACAAGCTGCGCACCGGCCTGACCGTGCTCGGCATCGTCGTGGCCATACTCGCGTTCGGATTGCTGCGCACGGTGGTCGATGCCTGGTACGCGGGATCCGAGGCGGCTTCCAAAACCCGCCTGGTGACGCGCAATTCCATCTCACTGGTGTTTTCGCTGCCGCTCACTTATTCGGCCAAGATCCGGCAGATCGAAGGTGTCAACGCGGTGTCGCACGCCAACTGGTTTGGCGGCGTTTACATCACTGAGAAGAATTTTTTTCCGCAATTCGCCGTGCAGGCATCGACGTACTTTTACCTCTATCCGGAATTCGTCGTGCCACCCGAACAGATGCGCGCTTTTCTGCGCGACCGCAAGGGCGCGATTGTCGGGCGCAAGACCGCCGACATCTACGGCTTCAAGGTCGGCGACCAGGTCAATCTGCGCGGTACCATATTCCCCGGCACCTGGGAGTTCGTGGTGCGCGGCATCTACGAGGGCGCGGAAGCCAGGACCGATACTTCCCAGTTCTTCTTCCAATGGGATTACCTGAACGAAACCATGAAAAAAACCGCGCCGCGGCGCGCGAATTTGGTGGGTGTCTACATTATTTCGATTGCGAGCGCAGATCGCGCTGCCGAAGTCGCGACTGCAGTCGACCGCACTTTCAAGAATTCTCTAGCGGAAACGCTGACTGAAACCGAGCAGGCGTTTCAGCTTGGTTTCGTATCGATGGTCGAGGCGATCGTGGTGGCGATCAGGATTGTTTCGTTTCTGGTGATCTTCATCATCATGGCGGTGATGGCGAACACCATGGCGATGACTGTGCGCGAACGCATGGCTGAGTATGCGACGTTAAAAGCGTTGGGTTTCGGACCATGGCATCTGACTTTGCTTATTTTCGGCGAATCGCTGACGATTGCCGGCTGCGGGGCGGCGATCGGCATCGCGCTGACTTTCCCGGTCGCAGAAGGATTCGGCAAGGCGATGGGCAAGTTTCTTCCCGTATTCAATGTTCATGCGGAAACGCTCTACATGCAGGTAGCGGCGGGGTTGATCGTGGGCGCGGTTGCTGCGCTTGTTCCCTGCGTACGGGCAGCGCATATCCGCATCGTTGATGGGTTGCGCAACATCGGCTGATGAAAATACCGTTCTCATACACATTGCGCAACCTGTGGACGCGCAAATTGACCACGCTGCTGACCGCCGGCGGCATGGCGCTGGTGGTGTTCGTGTTTGCGACGGTGCTGATGCTGGAGGAGGGGCTGCGCAAGACGCTGGTCGATACCGGATCGTACGATAACGTGATCGTGATCCGGCGTTCGGCGCAGACCGAAGTGCAAAGCGCGATCGACCGCGCGCAGGCCTCGTTGATCGAAAGCCAGCCGGAAGTTGCGCTGGGCGCCGACGGCGAGCGCTTGGTTTCCAAAGAGACGATAGTTCTGGTCAACCTCAACAAGCGCAATTCCGACAAACCGACCAACGTGATGGTGCGTGGCGTAGGGCCGCGCAGCCTGACGCTGCGGCCGCAGGTCAAAATCATCGCGGGCCGCATGTTCCGGCCGGGCGCATCCGAAATCGTTGCCGGCCGCAATGCCGCCGAGCGCTTCAAAGGCGCCGGCATCGGCGAGACGCTGTGGTTCGGCCAGCGTGAATGGCAGGTCGTCGGCACGTTCGATGCCGGCAAGAGCGGATTCGATTCTGAAATCTGGGGCGATGCCGATCAGTTGATGCAGGCTTTCCGTCGTCCGATTTATTCCGCGATGGTATTCAAACTCAACGACACCGCACAGTTCGATGCATTGAAGGCGCGTTTGGAAAGCGACCAACGGTTGACGATAGAAGCAAAACGGGAAACGGTGTTTTATGCCGACCAGTCGGACGCGTTGGCTACTTTCATACGCTATCTGGGCGTGACGCTCTCGATCATATTTTCGGTCGGCGCCATCATAGGCGCGATGATCACCATGTATGCGTCGGTCGCCAGCCGCACGGCGGAAATCGGCACTTTGCGCGCGCTGGGCTTTCGGCAAAGCAGCGTGCTCGCGGCTTTTCTGCTTGAAGCCCAGCTGCTGGGAGTCGTCGGTGGATGCGTCGGCTTGTTCCTCGCGTCGTTCATGCAGCTTTTCACGATCTCGACCATGAACTTTCAGTCTTTCTCCGAGCTTGCGTTCAGTTTCACGCTGACCCCGGCCATCACGGTCAAAACGCTGCTGTTCGCAATGGTCATGGGCGTGGTGGGCGGCTTTCTGCCGGCCGTGCGCGCCTCGCGATTGCGTATTGTCGACGCATTGCGCGCGGCGTGAGTGCTTCCCGGGAAGGGGCGGCGAACGTGACAGGTGCGTGGCGGATCGCCATTGCGGGTTTGATCGCGCTGGCGGCGGCCATCGGCATCGGCAGGTTTGCCTATACGCCCTTGCTGCCGATGATGCAGCATGACAGCGGTCTGTCGATAACGGCCGGCGGCTGGCTGGCGTCCGCCAATTATCTTGGTTATCTTGCCGGTGCTGTGTCAGCCGTATGGTTGCGGTTGCCGGCGCTGGCGATGCTGCGTGTCGCGATGGTCCTAAATGCCCTGCTTATCGCAAGCATGGGCGTCACGGAGAATCTGATTTTCTGGCTGGCGATACGCGCGGCGGCTGGCATCGCGAGTGCATGGGTATTCGTATTTGCTTCCACGCTCGTGCTCCAGCGTTTGGCCGAATGCGGGCGCGTCGAACTCAGCAGCGTCATGTTCTCGGGCGTCGGTATTGGCATGCTGTTGCCCGGCTTGATGTGCATAGTGTTCGTTGCCAACGGGATCGATGCGCAACATGCGTGGCTTGCTTTTGCCACGCTCGCGGGGGTGGCGGTCGTTGTGGTGTGGTTGTTGTCTGGTGCCGGGCAGACTGTCGTGCCGACGGATCGCGCCGAGGCGCGGCACCGTCCAGCTTGGACGGCGACCATGGTACGCCTGATCGCGAGCTATGGCCTGTTCGGCCTGGGCTACATCATTCCGGCGACATTTCTGCCGGTAATCGCGCGTGATTTGCTCGCCGGCGCGCAGATCTACGTCTGGTTCTGGCCGGTGTGCGGCGCTGCCGCGGCTGTGTCGGTCATCGCCAGCGTTGGCTGGAGCCGCAAATATGGCGATTACTCGTTGCTGATGGTTTGCTGCGTCGCCGAGGCTGCGGGAATTGCATTGCCGCTGTTCGCGCCGCACGCTGCGGCAATTGGCGTCAGCGCCGTGCTGCTCGGCGGCACCTTTGTCGTGATTACGGTGGCAGCGTTGCGCGAAGCGCACAGATTGGCGCCGGCGCACGCCGGAAGTTTGATTGCGGCGATGACGGCATCGTTTGCGCTTGGACAGATCGCGGGACCTGTCATCGCTGCTTACCTTATGACGTGGCGCGGCGATTTTGCCTGGGCGCTGGTGCTGGCGGCCACGGCGCTGCTCATTGCAGGAACGTTGCTGCCGAAATCGAAGCCGGAGCGCGTTTAGCTTTCCCTGGTTCGGTTGCTTTAGCGAGTGGCGGGGCGCTGCAGCGGTTCTATCGTGCCCATGTGAAACTTGTATTCACCGGCTTTGCGGTCACTGTAATAATGCGTGAGCGTATTGCGCACAGTGGCGAATGCCAGTTGCTCCCACGGAATATCCTGTTCTGCAAACAGGGCGGTCTCCAGCGTTTCGGCGCCGGCGCTGAAATCAAGATCCAGCAACCGCGCCCGGAACAGGATATAGACCTGGTTGATGTGCGGAATGTTGTAAAGCGCGTAAAGCTGGCCGATTTCAACCCGCGCGTTCGCTTCCTCCAGTGTTTCACGTGCGGCACCCTGGAAAGTGGTTTCGCCGTTTTCCATGAAGCCCGCGGGCACGGTCCACAGCCCGTAGCGCGGTTCGATGGCGCGTTTGCACAACAGGACTTTGTCTTCCCACTCGACAATGCAGCCGACTATCATGCGCGGGTTCTGATAGTGGATGGTGTGGCACGCGGTGCAGACAAAGCGCGGCAGCGCGTCGCCTTCGGGCACGCGCAGTTCTACGGTTGCGCCGCAATTGCTGCAGAATTTCAAGGGAAAGGATGATTTTACGGTATCCGAGGCTCGCTACTATACGGTAATCGACCGCCGTTGAAAATTGCTAAACCGGCGCCGCGTTCCGCGAGTGCGTCGGGCGTATGTCACATCCTGTTTTTGCGACGCGTGATATTATTAAATACAGCGCAGTAGCATGCCAAGCGCCGGGCGACATGCGTTAGCGCCATCAGGGCCGCGATTGATCAATTCAAGGGAGAAAGAAAATGAACGAAAAAGTCAAAACGATGCTGGTCGGTGGAGTGGCGCTGATCGTGGGTGCCGCGGGCGGCGGCGGTTACGGCATGATGCAGGTAGACGATGTGACCCAGAAGCTCAACGCCGCTATGCAGGAAAAAGATCAGGCGCTGCAGGGTGCTGACCGCCTGCGCAAGATGAATGACGAGGCTGTCACGAAATACGGCAAGGACCTCGGCAAGCTGGTCATGGCGGCCGTGGGTAGCGCACCCGCTGCGGCAGCACCGGCTGCAACAGCGCCCGTCACGGGGCAGCCCGCGGTGACTCCGCCGGCAGCGACAGCGGGCGAGGACACAAAGCTTATCGACGGCGCGCGCGCATTGCTGGCGCAGCGCGACGGATTTCGCGCTTCGCTGGACGGCGTGCGCGCATCGATGAATTCCGAAATGGATGCGCTGGCCGCCGAACTCGGCAATCCCGTGCCGAATATCGGCAAAGTCAAAGACCTGCTTGACAGCCTGAAACAGAACTGGCCGGAGAAAGAAAAAAACATGCAGGCCGCGACGCAAAAATTGCTGGTCGATCTCGGCTTGGTGCAGGCGCCCGCCGCACCCAAGCCGGTCGCTGCTCCGGCACCTGCCGCTGCTGCGTCCGCGCCCGCTGCACCGCCTGCCGATACCAAGAAGTAAACCTGGAAAGAGTAATCCGCATAACGGCGCACCGTACGCGGTGCGCCGTTTTTATTGCCGGCGGCAATCGTGATTCACGGTGAGTCTGGCGGGTCTTGTGCGGTTGATGTTTGTTTGAACGGCGTGCGCTCGTTCAATTCATCGAGATAGACCGCGACGCCGCGCGTCTCCCGCTGCAAAAATTCCTCAATCGCGGCGGCGAACCGCGGATGGGCGAGCCAATGCGCTGATTGCGTCTGCACCGGCAGCAGTCCGCGCGCGATCTTGTGTTCGCCCTGCGCGCCGCCTTCGAAAGTGGCGATGCCGTTGGCGATGCAGAATTCGATCACCTGGTAGTAGCACGCCTCGAAATGCAGCGACGGGTGGTGCTCGAGTGCGCCCCAGTAACGTCCGCACAGCCGCGTGCCGTTGTGAATGTTGAGCGACGCCGCGATCGGCTGTCCCTCGCGCAGGGCGACGATGAGTACAAGATTTTCCGGCATGCTGCTGCCGATCGCGCGGAAAAAATCCAGGTTGAGGTAGGGCGTCGAATGATGCTGGCGGTAGGTGTTGCGGTAGCAGCGGTTGAAAAACACCCACAATGCATCGGTTATGGCAGGCCCGGGGAACCATTCGAAAACGATGCCGGCATCGCGTACCCGGCGCCGCTCCTGCTTGATTTTTTTGCGCTTGTCGTGATTGAACGTGGCGAGGAAGGCGTCGAAATCCGCATAACCTTCGTTGCGCCAGTGAAATTGCACGCCATGGCGCAGCGTCAACCCGCGATCCTGCAATACATCCGCCTGTTCTGCGGTGGGATACAGGCAATGCAAAGACGAAACGCGTGTTTCGCGCGCAAGCTGCAGCGCGGCGTCGACCAGCAACTGCCGCCGCTCCAGCGTATCCGCCAGCATGCGGTTGCCGGTAACCGGCGTAAACGGGACTGCGCTGAGCAGCTTGGGGTAGTACTCAAGCCCGTGGCGCTGGTACGCATCGGCCCACGCCCAATCGAACACGTATTCACCGTAAGAATGCGATTTGAGATATAGCGGCATCGCGCCGGCAAACGCGCCGTTTTCGCGCAGCACGAGAAAATTCGGCGTCCAGCCGGAGTCCGCGCTCGCGCAGCCCGTCTCGTGCAGCGCGTGCAGGAATTCATGCCGCAGCAGCGGGTCGTCGCCGGCAAGCCGGTTCCACTCCAGTGCGGGGATTGCTGCGATCGAGTCGCGTACTTCGACTAAAGTCTCTGCCGGTTTCACGGAAATTTGGCGGTGCGCCGAGAATGAATGGTGGCCTGATGATATATTAGCGAGATGAAAATCGCGATTGCTCAAATTAACTGCACCGTGGGCGATCTTGCCGGCAACGCGGCGCGCATACTCGATTTTGTCGGGCAGGCGCGCGCGCAGTCGGCGGACGTGCTGGTGACCCCCGAACTCGCGCTGTGCGGTTATCCGCCGGAAGACTTGCTATTGCGCGATGATTTTTACCGCAGCTGCGACAGCGCGTTGCGCGATCTTGCCGCGGGCATCAAAGGTATTGCGGTCGTCGTCGGCCATCCGCGCCAGGTCGGGGGCAAGCGCTATAACGCCGCATCAGTCATCCAGGACGGCCGCGTCGTTGCCACCTATCACAAGCATACGCTGCCCAACTATACGGTCTTCGACGAAGAACGCTATTTCGATGCTGACGACCAGCCGTGCGTTTTTGAAATCAACGGCATAAAGCTCGGCGTCAATATTTGCGAAGACACGTGGGATGCAGTGGCGCCGCGCGCTGCAGGCAAGGCGGGTGCGCAGGTGCTGCTCGTCCTCAATGCGTCGCCTTATCATCTGCGCAAGCAGCAAACGCGTTACGACGTCATGCGCGAGCGGGTGGCTGAAACCGGCTTGCCGTTGATTTACGCCAACATGGTCGGGGGTCAGGACGAACTGGTTTTCGACGGCGCCTCGTTTGTGCTTAATCGGAGCGGTGTGGTGACGCACCAGTTGCCGATGTTCAAGGAAGCGATGGCGATAGTCACTATCGAAAATGGCGATCCGCTCACAGGCGAGGTGGCCGCCGAACGCGCGCTGGAAGCGGACGTCTATGATGCGCTTTGTCTCGGCGTGCGCGACTACGTGACCAAAAACGGATTTCCCGGCGTGTTGCTGGGGCTTTCGGGTGGCATCGATTCGGCGCTGACGGTCGCGATTGCGGCCGATGCGCTGGGTGCTGCCAAAGTGCATGCCGTCATGATGCCGTCGCAATATACGGCAGGCATGAGTCGTGACGATGCATGCGAGGAAGCCGAGGCGCTCGGGGTGCGTTATTCGGAAATCGCCATCAAACCGATGTTCGACGCGTTTGAAGCGGCGCTCGCTCCCCAATTCAAGGGCTTGCGCCCTGATACCACCGAGGAAAATCTGCAATCGCGCATCCGCGGAACATTATTGATGGCGCTTTCCAACAAATCGGGCGCGATCGTGCTGACGACCGGCAACAAGAGCGAAATGGGTACCGGTTACGCGACGCTATACGGCGACATGGCGGGCGGGTTCGCGGTGCTCAAAGACATCAGCAAGATGCTGGTGTACCGGCTTTCCAATTACCGCAACAGCGTGTCGCCGGTAATACCGCAGCGGGTAATTACGCGCGCCCCGTCCGCCGAATTGCGTCCCGACCAGACCGACCAGGACAGCCTGCCTCCATACGATGTGCTCGATGCGATCATGGAGGCTTACGTCGAGCACAATCTCGGGCTGCGCGAGATCGAGGCCAAGGGCTACAGCCGCAAGGACATCGAACGCGTTATCCAGCTCCTGCGCATCAGCGAATACAAGCGGCGCCAGGCGCCGATCGGCATCCGCATCACGCCGCGCGGTTTCGGCAAGGACTGGCGCTATCCCATCACCAACAAATACCGCCACCAGTTCGAGTAGCATTTGATGTTTTGTGCCGTTGCCGCGAGGCCGTATACTATGCTCAGAAACCGGTCGCGCCATGCCGCCGGTCAAGTCAGGCGGGGGGAACTCTCATGAAAAAAATCGAAGCGATATTCAAGCCGTTCAAACTAGACGAAGTGCGTGAAGCGCTATCCGAAATCGGCGTCAGTGGGTTGACGGTGACCGAAGTCAAAGGCTTCGGCCGGCAAAAAGGGCACACCGAGCTTTACCGTGGCGCCGAATACGTGGTGGATTTCCTGCCCAAGGTCAAAATCGAAGTGGTCATGTCCGAAGACCTGCTCGAGCGCGCCGTCGATGCGATCGTCAAGGCCGCGCGCACCGGCAAGATCGGCGATGGCAAGATTTTCGTGACCAGCGTGGACCAGGTCATTCGTATACGCACCGGCGAGACCGACGAAGCCGCGATTTAAGGGCGGGATTCAGGATTCTGGGATCAGGATCGGTCCTCGGTCCTGAGTGTTGCAAGCAGGGAAGGGTGTACTGAATCCCGCATCCTATTTCCTGGATCCTGACTGCAGAAGCACCATCACCGCGCCGCCACCGCCATCAACCTGGCGCGCCTGGCAAAAAGCGAGCACTTCGTCGCGCTGAATCAACCAGTTCGCGACCTTGGTTTTCAGTACCGGCTCGCGGTTCTTCGAGCGCAAACCCTTGCCGTGAATGATACGAACGCAACGCGCGCCATCGCGCAGGCAGTCGTTTAGAAATTGCACCAGGCTTGCGCGTGCCTCGACCGTGGTGTGTCCGTGCAGGTCGAGTTCGCCCTGTATAAGCCAGTGCCCGCGGCGCAGTTTCTTGAGCGTTTGCGGCGCAAGTCCATTGCGCAGATACACCAGTTGGTCGCCGGTCTCGGTGCCGATGTCCCAGCTTATGTGATCGCTCAGACTGTCGGCGAGTGCCGCGCGTTCGTCGCGCAAATGCTGTTCCGGGATCGGTTTGCGGCGCGGCGCAGGATGCTCTACCCGCCCGTGGGCGGGCAGAGGAGTGACGTTCGAAAACAGTTTCTCGAATACGTCGCCGTCATCGTCGCCGGATTTGGCAGGTCGCTTCGTCATCGCGCCAATCCGCTTGCAGCACGGCCGCAATACGCTTCAGCCGGCGAGCGACTCTAGGTACTTCTGCGCGTCCAGCGCGGCCATGCAACCGGTGCCCGCGCTGGTTACCGCCTGGCGATAGACGTGGTCCTGTACGTCGCCGGCCGCAAAAACGCCAGGCACGGTGGTCGCGGTGGCGCCGCCATTCAGCCCGCTTTGCGTAATGATGTAACCGTTTTTCATGTCGAGCTGGCCGGTGAAAATATCGGTGTTCGGGCGGTGCCCGATGGCGATAAAAACGCCCTGCAGTTTCTGTTCGACAGTTGCGCCGGTCTTGGCGTGTTTGATGCGCATTCCCGTCACGCCTGATTTATCGCCGAGTACTTCGTCGAGCACGTTGTCCCAGAGTATGGTGGCTTTGCCGGCCGCGACTTTTTCGTTGAGCTTGTCGACCAGAATCGCCTCGGCGCGAAACTTGTCGCGCCGGTGCACGACGGTGACGTGGCGCGCAATATTGGTCAAATACAGTGCTTCTTCGACCGCAGTATTGCCGCCGCCGATTACCGCAACATCCTGTTCCTTATAGAAAAAACCGTCGCACGTGGCACAGCCAGAGACGCCGCGTCCCATGAACGCTTCTTCCGATGGCAAGCCGAGATACATAGCTGAGGCACCCGTCGCAATGATTAGAGCGTCGCAGGTGTAGGTGGCGTTGTCGCCGATCAAAGCGAGTGGTTTTTCGCCGAGGTTGGCAGTGTGTATCTGATCAAAAATGATCTCGGTTTTGAAGCGCTCGGCGTGTTTCTGGAAGCGCTCCATGAGTTCTGGCCCCTGGACGCCCATGGCGTCTGCCGGCCAGTTGTCGACATCGGTCGTGGTCATCAATTGCCCGCCCTGGGCCAGCCCTGTAATCAGCACCGGTTTGAGGTTTGCGCGCGCAGCATAAACGGCCGCCGAATACCCGGCGGGGCCTGATCCGAGGATCAAAAGTCGACAATGTCTGGTGTTTTTTGTCATTGAATAGCCTGAAATGGGGTGAATTTGCTAAAAAACAACATTTTCTCAGCCAAACCGGGGTGCTGTCGAGCCGTTATTTCCCTTCAATATTCGTTTTTAATTCATTGCCTTGCGGATGGCTATCACACAGCGCAATCCCTGAGCTCGATTGATGATGCATTCTGATCGCGGCAGCCAATACGCCAGCGACACCCACCGTGCTGTGCTAACCCGTCACGGCCTGCGCGCCAGCATGGGCCGAAAAGCCAATTGTTGGGATAACGCCGTCGTGGAGCGTTTCTTCCGGAATCTGAATCTGAAGATGAAGCGCGTGTGGCAGCGCGACTACGCAAATCATTCTGAAGCGATACGAGACGTTGCCGAATGCATCGTTGGGTTCTACAACAACGTCCGTCTTCACCCGACACTGGGTTATCTGGCGCCCAATGCATACGAACTCAAATTGGCAGCTAAATAACCTATTGATATGTCCGAAATACTACACATTGCTATATAATAATAAAAGAGTTTTTGCGCCCATTAGGATGAAGTGAAATAAAAAAACTTGGGGAACTGATGGCGTGTTGTTTTTTTAGAACGGTGGGGGTAGCCTTAATTGGGCTCGTCCTGACGTCGGTTGCGTTCGCGCAAGCGCCGGCCGCCCGTTTTGATATAAACGGTTACGCTGTGGAAGGCACGCCACTGCTGCGTGCAGAAGATTTTTCCCGCCTCGTGTCGCCATTCATCGGCAAGCAAAAGACTGCTGCAGATGTGCAAAAAGTTCAGCAGGCGTTGCAGCAGGCTTATCTGGACCTCGGCCATTGTTCGGTGCAGGTGACGGTGCCGAGAATGGAACCTGATGCGGGCACCGTAGTTTTACGACTGGTGCAGTTGCCCCTTCCCATCAGCAAAGATTGTTTGCCTATGGTCGTGCTCGAGGACAAACGCACGGCGCCGATTCCGGTTGCGCCGGGTGAAGTCGCGACGCGGCCATTTACCGATGTCACGCAATCTGCGGCTGAAGCACCGCCGCCGGCAGCTACGGCACCACCTGCGCAAATTGCTCGTGCGCCACTTAAGCCGCTGCAGGACCGGCCGTCAATTCCGATGCCGGCGACACCCGCTGCTGAACCCGCAATAGCAGTCGCGCCGTTGCAGCGCGAAGCTCCCGCCGACGTTGCCGTCAAATCGCTTGCGCAGGCACCGCCTCAACCTGGGCTGATCGTTGCCCCCTCCGCGCCACCGCCAGCCGAAAAGCCAATGGTGACTGCTCCGGTGCCGCCGGCTGCGGTCGCGAGCGCGCCGGTTATTCCACCGCCTGCGCCTAAACCGGAAATTGCATTGGCGCCGCCGCCGCGCCCGTCGCCCAAGGTAACGCTACCGGAGGTCGGGGTGGCAGCGCCAGTACCCAAGCCGCAGCCCGTTGAGCCGGTTAAGGAGCAAATTGCAGCGAAGCCGCAGGTTGCGCCGACGCCGGCCGTCATAGCGGAAAAGCCGGTTGAAAAAAGCGTACCGCAAGTGATCGCCGCAGCGTCTGTTGCGCCTGCGGAGAGCGCCGTTCCTGCCCCGCGCGTTCCTGAAGTCGCACTGCAGGTTGTGGTGGAGCCGGTTAAACCGGTATCTCCGCCGGCCGTTATTGCAGCCGCGCCTAAACCGGAACCTGCGCCCGCTCCCAAGCCGCAGCCTGTAGTCGAACCGGTGAAGGAACAGGTTGCGCCGCCGCCAGTAGTTGCGGTCATGCCGATTGAAAAACCAGTGCCAGAGATAGTCGCTGCTGCACCGGCAATTCCGGAGTCAGTGAAACCTGAAGTAGCGCCGACTGCACCTGCCGTGATCGCCGCGCCTGCTCCAGCGCCGCGCGTGGTTGAGGCCCCTAGTTCGGCTGAAGTAGAAAAACCAGTGCCGGAGATGATTGCTGCGGCGCCGGTAAAGCCGGAGCCATTGAAGCCTGATCCAGCGCCACTTGCCCCTGCCGTGATTGCGGAGCCTGCTCCCCCGGTACCGCGCGCGGTCGAAGCGCCGCGCCCGGTCGTAGCGGAAAAGCCCGCGCCGGAAGTGATTGCGGCGGTAGCGGTCAAACCGGAACTGATCACGCCTGCGGCGCCTGCACCTGTGGTTGCTGCAGCACCGCAACCACGGGTAGCGCCACAACCTGCGGTTGAGGCGAAGGAGTTGATTGCGGCTAAGCCTGAGGTTACGCCTGTGCCAATAGTGCCGCCGGTAGTGGCGGAAAAACCGGTTGAGAAACCCGCGCCTGAAATCCTCGCCGCGGTACCGGGCAAACCCGCACCGACACCGACACCGACACCGACACCGACACCGATTGCGCCAGTCGCGGTCGAACCAGTCAGCAAGCCCGCGCCTATCGTGACGGCCATTGCGGAGCAACCTGCGCCGTCGCCGCGTGAAATCGCGGTCGCGCCTGCGCCGACGCCCGTACCAAAACTTGAACCAAAACCGGCGGTAGAGCAAATTGCTGTCGCCCCGGCGGCGGCACCTGTGCCGGCTGAAGTGGTGGTGCGTCCGTTCAGCGGAGCGTTGGCGACCGCGCCAGAACCGCGTGAGCCGGCAGAAGTTAAACCTGCGACGGAACGTGCGCCGGTCAGGCCATTGCAGGATCGCCCGTCGGTAGCGGGGCAAGAACCGACCTCGCGTGTGACCGATGCTGGCGAGCCCAAGCCCGCGGCGAAACCGCCATCAGTGGTGGTGCAGGCAGCTCCCGCGGCGCCGGTTGTGGCGGAAGCGCCTGCGCTGGCAGACCCTGCGGCAGCAGCAGCGCTGAAGTTTGACATTGACCGCTACCTGGTTGAAGGGAACACGCTGCTAAACGCAACCGCGATCAGCAGGGTGTTGGGTACTTATACCGGCAAGCAGAAAGATTTTGCCGACGTTCAGCGCGCGCTGGAAGCATTGCAAATCGCCTATCAGAAAGCAGGTTGGGGCGCGGTACAGGTGACGTTGCCCGAACAGGAACTGGAGCGCGGTGAGGTGCG
>Ga0114966_10002097_pt1 | contig 17959 bp, 13 predicted proteins | sample M_130207_XF_Meta_FD_87029 | JGI IMG/M metagenome (GOLD analysis project Ga0114966, IMG submission 87029) | Freshwater microbial communities from Lake Montjoie, Canada to study carbon cycling - M_130207_XF_MetaG | ecosystem: Environmental > Aquatic > Freshwater > Lake | place: Lake Montjoie...
ACTCACGACGTTCACCGCGGTTGCCGCCGTGCCGTTAATCGTTACCGCCGTCGCGCCAGTGAAGTTAGTACCCGTGAGGGTCACCGATTGTGCACCTGCCAGCGGACCCGATGACGGGCTGATCGACGTTATCGTGGGACCCGCTTGATAGGTGTAGAGCGTGTTTGCACTATTGGTGCCGCTGGGGGTCGTCACCAGCACGCTCACTGTTCCTGCGCTGCCAGCGGGCGTGGTCGCCGTGATGGTCGTGGCATTCACTACCGTTACAGCGGTTGCTGCCGTGCCATCAATCGTGACGGCCGTCGCACCAACAAATCCGGTACCGGTGATGGTCACCGATTGCAAGCCTGCCAGCGGACCCGATGACGGGCTGAGGGACGTTACCGTGGGTGCTGCCTGATAGGTGTACAGCGTGTTGGCGCTATTGGTGCCGCCGGGGGTCGTCACCAGGACGCTCGCTGTTCCGGCGCTGCCCGCCGGGGTGGTCGCCGTGATCGTCGTGGCAGTCACTACGGTCCAAGCCGTGGCGGCCGCGCCGCCAATCGTGACCGCCGTCACATTCGTGAAGCCGGTACCCGTGATGGTCACCGACTGCAAGCCTGCCAGCGGACCGGAGGTGTCGCTGATCGACGTTACCGTGGGTACTGCCTGATAGGTGTAGAGCGTGTTGGCGCTATTGGTGCCGCTGGGGGTCGTCACCAGAACGCTCGCCGTTCCGGCGGGGCGAGCCGGCGTGGTCGCCGTGATGGTCGTCGCATTCACTACGGTGACAGAGGTTGCGGCCACACCGTTAATCGTGACCGCAGTCGCACCCGTGAAGTTGGTACCCGTGATGGTCACCGATTGCAAGCCTGTCGGCGGTCCGGATGACGGGCTGATGGACGTGGCCGTGGGGGCCGCCTGATAGGTGTAGAGCGTGTTCGCACTATTGGTGCCACTGGGGGTGGTGACCAGTACACTCGCAGTACCCGCGCCGCCCGCCGGGGTGGTCGCCGTGATCGAAGTTGCACTCACTACGGCGACATTCGTTGCCGCCGCGCCGCCAAGCGTGACCGCGGTCGCGCCCGTTAAATTGGTACCCGTGATGGTCACCGATTGCCCGCCAGCCAGCGGCCCGGATGACGGGCTGATCACCGTTACCGTAGGATCTGCCTGATAGGTGTATAGCGTGTTCGCAGTATTGGTGCCGCCCGGTGTCGTGACCACCACGCTCGCCGTTCCGACAGAGCCAGCCGGGGTGGTGGCTGTGATCGAAGTTGCACTCGCTACGGTGACATTCGACGCTGTCGCGCCACCGATTGTCACCGCCGTCGCGCCCGTGAAGCCGGTACCCGTGAGAGTCACCGATTGCCCGCCGGCTAGCGGGCCGGATGAAGGGCTGAGAGCACTGACTACAGGAGGGGAGGAGAACACATACGCCGCGCCAGCATTAGCAGCACTGTTGTCGCTTTGCGGCGTCCCGTCCACCCCGGTGGCGTTGCTGGCCTCTTGACTCGCCCCCGCCACCACCGTCTCCCCGGAGATCGCCACCGATTTGCCGAATTGGTCATTCGGACCCGTATTCGACGCCTTCAGGTACGCCTGCTGGCTCCAGGTCCCGGAACTGCGCACAAATACATACGCCGCGCCAGAATTGGAAGCACTGTTGTCGGTTTGCGTGCCGTCCACCCCGGTCGAGCTGCTGTCCTCTGCATACGCCCCCACCACCACCGTGTCCCCGGAGATCGCCACCGAATAGCCGAAGAAGTCAATCTGCGCCGTATTCGACGCCTTCAGGTACGCCTGCTGGGTCCAGGTCCCGGAACTGCGCACAAACACATACGCCGCGCCAGCACCAGCAAAACTGTTGTTACTTTGCGTCCCGTTCACGCCGGTGGCGTTGCTGGCCTCTCCAGTCGCCCCCACCACCACCGTGTCCCCGGAGATCGCCACCGAATAGCCGAAGGAGTCAGCCGCCCCCGTATTCGACGCCTTCAGGTACGCCTGCTGGCTCCAGGCCCCGGAACTGCGCACAAACACATACGCCGCCCCAGCATCGGACGCACTGTTGTCACTTCCCGTCCCGCTCACCCCGGTCTCGTTGCTGTCCTCTTGATACGCCCCGACCACCACCGTGTCCCCGGAGATCGCCACCGAATAGCCGAAGTAGTCACGCGCGTCCGTATTCGACGCCTTCAGGTACGCCTGCTGGCTCCAGAGCCCGGAGCTGCGCACAAACACGTACGCCGCGCCAGAAGCGTTTGAACCGTTACCTTCCGTCCCGTTCACCCCGGTCGAGGAGCTGTCCTCGAAATACGCCCCCACCACCACCGTGTCCCCGGAGATTGCCACCGACTGGCCGAAGTAGTCAGCCGCCTCCGTATTCGACGCCTTCAGGTACGCCTGCTGGCTCCAGAGCCCGGAACTCCACACAAATACATACGCCGCGCCAGCAGTGGCGGCGCCGTTGTTACTTCCCGTCCCGCTCACCCCGGTCTCGTTGCTGTCCTCTCCAGTCGCCCCCACCACCACGGTGTCGCCGGAGATCGCCACCGAAATGCCGAACTTGTCATTGAGCTCCGTATTCGACGCCTTCAGGTACGCCTGCTGGCTCCATGTCGGTAGACCGGAACCGTAACTGCGCACAAACACATACGCCGCACCGGCAACGGAAGCACTGTTGTCACTTTGATCCCCGTTCACCCCGGTTGCGTTGCTGGCCTCTTCAGACGCCCCCACCACCACCCTGTCCCCGTCGATCGCCACCGAAACGCCGAAGGCGTCACTCGTCCCCGTATTCGACGCTTTTAAGTAAGCCTGCTGGGTGATGGGATCCACCACAATGGGATACACGGCCCGCCGATCATCCACCAGGATCCGAAGCCGCTCCCCCTGGGCCACCATGCGTGCCGGCAACCTGCGGCCGCGCGCATCGGTTACCAACAGCTTCCGGTAGTGCAACGCCGGGGCGCCCTGCGCGGTCTTGTACAGAACCGATCGCCCGGCGCTTTGCTGTTCGGCGAGCAGTTCCCCACGCTGGCGCAGTTGGAGACTCAGCTCCCCTTCGCCCCCGCCGGGACGGTGCTGGATCGTGAAGCCGTGCTCCAATCCTTCTTTACCGTTCACAAACCATTCCGTAATGCCCGGGCGGCGATATTCCAGCCGGTTTACGTCTTTATGGATCTGCACGGCAGCACCGGCGATCACTTCCTCGCCCTGTCGCCCCCAGCGCTCCAACTCCAGCCCCCAACTCCACGGCTGGGTGTCCGGCTTGACAGTAAACCCCTTGCCATCAAACCGCGCCAGCCAGCCGTGGTAGTGAGACCGCGACTGAAACCCAACCTGCCCATCGGGAAACATGCCGTGCCGGTGGCGCTCATACTCCGCCCTAATTTGCTTCCAATCCACCAAATTGAGCCCGGCGGGCAGTTTCGGCTGGCTGTCCGCAGTGGGCGCGGCGTGGCGCAGAATCGGGCTAAGCCCGCTTCGTTTGGCCAAAGAGCCTGAATCTGCGGCTGGCAGAAGGGTACAAGCTGCCGTGAGGACGAAGAAAGCGATACAGCGAAACAGGGGAAAAGACAATTTGAGCTCCGGGGGTAAAAGGGAAGAGGCGGAAAGAGGACGGGGCCAAGCTTCGTGGTGGCGGGTACTGCGCGACATGGCAGCTCCATACACGAGAGTACCAGACGGAGGCCGCATTGCCAAAGCTCTTCCACTCACTCGCCCAATTGTTTTCTCGGTGAGCTCTTTTACTCCAGCCCCGGCTCGGAAAGTGATACGGCGGTTGTCGGGTTCACCGGATGGCATGAGGATTGGGCTTTCGGGTCGTGTTTGGTTGGGCTAAATTTTGGCTGGCAGCAGGCTTAACATGCCGACCACGTCACCCGGCAGATGGAAGATTCGACCGCAGCAGTGGGAGAAACACTGGTGATGATGTGGTTTGTCGGCCGATTGATAACGGGCGGGCTGGCCACCTGCCGGATGACAGTGCTCCGCGGCAAGTGGCGAGCGATGGTGGGACGACCCCTTCCAGCGACCGATGCTCCAGCGGTGCCGAGAGCGGTGGCGAACGATCGGACCGGGATTTTGGGATCGTCAGGGGGGGGGAGTGTCGCAGGCTTCGATGGCAGCTTGGTCTCCAGCGGAGGGATATGTCTCCTTCCGCTCGAGAGCGGTAGTCAATGGCACGTCAGGGAAGAATTTTGGCGGAGGCATATGCGGTGGGGCGAGCGGTGGTGAGCGGGCCCTTTGGGGGGGCAGAACTTTCATACGGGTACGCCGGAGGACGGAACAGGGAGCAGAGGCGACGGCAGACGGGCCTGGTTTTCGTGTGGACAGCCTTGGAGCGGCCGTCGTTGGCCGGAACCTGTTCTGGGGCGGTTGGGGAGCGTTTGGGCGCCATTTGGTGTTTTGACGGCCCTGGGTCTGGTCGTTTTGTACTTGTGTTTTCCGACGGTGTCGTCACCACGGTCCTGCTCGCCTGGGGAATCGTGGGCCCGTCGGTGGCGTGGTGGGCGGCAGGGAGGGGGAGATGGCGGGCTTGTTTGCGATCCCCCAACCGCCCACTGGAGGGGGGGGGGGCGTGACGTTTTGCATGGTTGCCGCAGTACGCCGATCTCGAGCCCGGGGTAGCCGATGCCGCTGGTGGCGGCCCGAGGACCCGCTGTGCCCGGTCTGGCAGTTGCGGTAGTCCTGGCTCTCTCGTGGAGGGCAACCACCCGAAGCTGGAGGCTCTGGAGCTGGCAACTCCCGCTGGAGGCCGTTTACTGCCTGGCGCACAGTGGACCCCGGAAACGGAGCGAATGCTTTTCTGGGCACCACGGCTGGTTCGCGCCGTCGTGTGCGGGTGCAGCCTGCCGCCCTTTCGGCGGAAAGGAGCGGCAGGCGGGAGGGACGTCGCGCCGGATCTTTTGCTTTTGTGGTTTTTCAAGGACTGGCGGCTCAAATTGTGGGAGGGCAAAGGGGGATGCTCCGGCCGCCGGATTTTGACGGTGGCTGGCTGTGGCGGCGGGCTTGGCGAGGGGAGAGGGCGAATGGAGTATGGGCGCTGGCGGAGCGGCTGAGCGCGGAGCCGATGGGGGCCAAGCCGTGACGGGCGCCGGGGGCAGGGAGGATTCGTTCGCGGCTGCTGCCGATTGGTACGGCAGTCAGGATTACGGTTTGGCGCGTGGGGGTGCGTTGGTCCGAGGGGCTTTGGCGGGAGGCGGTGTTTTGGCATACGGGGGCGGGGCTGCGCGGTGGGAAAAGCAGCGACGGTTAAGGAGGAGGAGACGAAGGAGGCCCGCGACGGGATTGCCGGACCGCCGAAGCGACTTGCGTTCGCCTAGACGAGGGGTAGGCGAGGGCGGACTGGCGCGGTTTTCGGGGGAAGTGGCGGACTATGCTTTTTTGGCGTCAAAGCTGGAGGCTGGTGAGAAATGGCGGCGGAGCGATTCGCTGTTGCATCCTGACCGTCTGCGGCGGTAGGGCGCAGTGGGGCAGGTTTTCGTGAGCGATAGAGGGAAGGAAGGCAGGGCTAGTGCCGTGACCGTAAAAACCGCGTCCTTGGCGGAGGGTGAGATCGAGTACGGTCGAGTGAGTGAGTTGGTGGTGGCCGACGATGCGGAGGCGGATGTCCGCTGGGATGGCGGGCAGGCCGGTTTCCATGGGCCAGAAGCGAGGTTGCGGGCTTGCCACGGTTTACGCGAGCGCTTCCAAGGCGTCAGCGAAGTGAAGCGGAACGGTTACTACGGCCGGTTGGATCGAGAGCCGGACGAAGCCCAGTTGGGTTAGGGGACAGGTGGGTGGGCGAGGGGAGGGCGGCAGTAGGTTGGCGTCCCGTGATAGAAAGGCCGATATCGTTATTTGACGGGAGCGAGGAAGTTGCCGGCGACTTCCATATTCTGTGGCGAGAGGGCCGCGGCAACGGGATCGGAGCCGAACTGGGGGGGGGGCAGGGGGGGGGGCATGGGGGGGGGGGGGGGGGGAAGGCTGGAAAAGCGCGGGGGGCGGGGTGGGCGAGCGCCTGGGCGGAAGCCAGGATAGGATCGTCGATCGGTAGCGTTGTTCGCATGATCGTGATTCGTATCCTGCGATCAGGGCTTTTTGATGTCAATAGGTCCGTTTGATGCTGGCCGCGGCCGGGGGAGCAGCGGAAACCCAATAGGGGCCCTATGCGTTCGCGGGCTGCGGTGACCCGGTCGAGGGGAGCCTTCGATTCGTACGAGGCGTGGCGAGCAGTCCAAGCGAGGTTTTTTCAATTGGTGGGCAAGGACGACGCCAGTGATGATTCCGCCGGGCGGAACTTTGACGTGGAAAGGATAGCCTTTGACTTTCGAGGTGATTGGACAGGCAAGCGCCCACGGGGTTTTGGCGTTAAATTGACGCGGCGAGAGGACAAGCGCCGGACGGCGCGCACCTTGCGCCTGTCCGGCTTGGGGATTGAAAGTAAACCAAACGAGGTGGCCCGTGGTGGGGACGCGGGGTGGAGCTACCCCTGTTCATTTGCTGCAGGTTGGCCGCAGTCGGTTCGGCCATGTCGGTTCGCCGGGGTGATGTGATCGGGGCGAATGACGATCTCTGCGGGGTTAACAGGCACCTTCACCGTATCGGCCGCGCCGATCCTGGCTTGCAAAGCCAGAGCCTTGGGCAGGGTTAGTTGTTTTCGGGGTAGCCGGAGGGCCAGGTGGAATCCTTGACCGGGGCGAAGTCGGCGAGGACCGCCGCGAGCAGTTCGGGGTCGAGGGGTTCGTTGGCCGCGGCGATGGAATCGTGGAGTTCGGCCAGAGTGGCCATGCCGGAGACGGTGCTGGCGATCTGTGGATTTGCCATTGAATATTGCAGGGACAGCTTGGCTAAACTCACTCCCTGGGCGGTCCACTTGGCGACGACCTGCGCGACAAAGGCTTTCAGTGCGGCCGGCGCGGGATGCCAGGGCTGGGGGCCTTTTTCGCTGAGCATTCCCAAGACGACAGGGGAGGCATTCATGACGCCGATGCCGTGGGCGGCGGCGAGGGGGAGGAGACGGGTGAGGGTCGTGTCGATCAGGGAGAAGTGGGTGTAGCTGATGATGGTATCGATCGTGAAGCGGGGGATAACATAGTCGAAGATCTTCAGCGGCAGGCCGGTGACGCCGATGTAGCCGACCTTGCCCGACTGCTTGATCTTTTCCACCGCAGGCAAGGCTTCGTTGACGATTTGCTCCAGCGAGCCGAATTCGATGTCGTGAATTTGAAACACGTCAATGTAGTCGATACCGAGACGACGCAGGCTTTCGTCGACGCCGCGGGTTAGGCGTTCGGCAGAGAAGTCGAAATCCGCGTCGCCGTAGCGGCCGCACTTGGTGGCCATGATGTACTGTTCCCGCGGGACGCCGGCGAGGGCTTGGCCGAGAACGGTCTCTGAGCGGGTTACGCCGTAGAACGGGGAGGTATCGATGAGGTTGATGCCTTGATCGAGGGCACCGCGGACGATGCGAACGACGTTGTCGTAGGTGATTTCGCCATAGCCTCCGCCGAGTTGAGCGCCGCCGAGGGCGAGCTTGGAGACTTGAAGGCCGGTGGAGCCGAGAGGACGATATTGCATGAACCTATTTTACGAGCGGGAAGGGGAGCGCATATCATCAAGAAGCATATGCTTTTGAAATTTTCTTGTTTAGCGTTGGCGGCGTTGGGATCCGTTGGACTTGTTTGGGCGCAGAATGGGCCGGAGACGGCGATTCGCGGGACGAAAGAGTTCGAGAAACGCGTCGTGATTTCGGGGCTGGCGGGGCCTTGGGAGGTGACGTGGGGACCGGACGGGAAGCTTTGGGTGACCGAGCGGACCGGGAAACGGGTGACTCGCGTGGACCCCACGACGGGGGAGAAGAGCGTCGCGATTACGATTAGCGAGGTTTCGGCGCCGGGCGGGCAAGACGGGCTGCTGGGGATGGCTTTGCATCCGGAGCTTTTGAAGGGCACGGGGAATGATTTTGTGTACGTCGCCTATACGTACGTGGACGAGGCGAAGGGGCCGGACCCGAGCGTGAAAGACCCGAAGAGCCGGTATCGGTTTCTGTACGCGAAGATTTTGCGTTTGCGATATGACGCGGCGAAGGGGACACTGGGCGAGCCGGTGACGGTGATTTCGGGGTTGCCGGCGGGTAATGACCACGTGGCGGGACGGCTGAAGTTTGGCCCGGATAAGAAGCTGTACTTGACGCTGGGGGACCAGGGGAATAATCAGTTGGGGAACGTTTGCCTGGCTGTGGAGGCGCAGCGGTTGCCGACGCAGAGGGAGTTGTCGGCAAAGGATTTTGTTTCGTATGTGGGGAAGTCGCTGCGGATGAATTTGGACGGTTCGGTGCCGAAGGATAATCCGAAGCTGAACGGCGTCGTGAGCCACGTGTTTACGTATGGGCATCGGAATCCGCAGGGGATTGATTTTGGTCCGGACGGGACGCTGTATGAGTCCGAGCAGGGGCCGAAGACGGATGACGAGGTGAACATCCTGAAGAAGGGCGGGAACTATGGTTGGCCGAATGTGGCGGGTTTCCGGGATGGGAGGGGGTTTGAGTATGCGCGGTGGGCGGAGGCGAAGACGCCTTGCGCGCAGTTGCGATTCAGCGATTTGGCGATTCATCCGTCGGTGCCGCGGGAGGCGGAATCGGCGTTTAAGCCGAAGATGCAGGATCCGCTGGCGACGCTGTTTACGGTGCCGACGGGGTTCAATTTTGCGGACCCGAAGTGCAAGGGGATCGACTTTATTTGCTGGCCGACGGTGGCGGTATCGAGCGTGGAGCATTACCAGGCGAAGGGGACGGGGGTGAAGGGTTGGGACCGGGTGTTGCTCGTGACGGCGTTGAAGCGGGGGTCGTTGTATGTGGTGCCGTTGCAGGCGGACGGGAAGTCGGCGGCGGGGTTTATCTCGCGGTTTTTTCAATCGGAGAACCGGTTTCGGGATACGGCGGCGAGCCCGGACGGGAAGACGATTTTTGTAGCGACGGATCCGGGTGGATTGGCGGGGACGATGGCAGGGGGGACGACGACTAAGATGGAGAATCCGGGGGCGATTTTGGCGTTCACTTATTTGGGCGAGGGGACGGGGGTAGCGGCGGAGGAGAAGCGGGTGGTGAGTGAAGTGAAGGAAGAGGGGCCGAAGATGGTGGTGGGCGGGATAGCGCCGCAGTTTACGGCGGCGCAGAGCGCGGCGGGGAAGACGGCGTACAACTCGAATTGCGCGGTTTGCCACGGGAGTTCGATGACGAACGGGACGTTTGGGACGCCGCTGGCGGGGGAGTATTTTAAGAGTAAGTGGACGGGACGGACGGTGGAGGCGTTTTATGACAAGGCGCGGAAGACGATGCCGCCGTCGGCTCCGGATTCGTTAGCCGGCGATACGTATGCGGACATTGTGGCTTATATTTTGGAGTTGAATGGGTTTACGGCAGGCGAGGTTAAGTTAGGGGCGGGGGGCGAGGGGCTGGGGAAGATGACGATTCGGTAGGCGGTGGCAGTTTGGGGTGATAGTGCACTCTCCAGGAGGACTATCACCTGGCTTCTTGGGAAGGCGCGGCGGTGGTGATGGAACGGGCGGGAGACCGGATCTTTTGGGGCTTCCGATGCGGTGGGAGCCGGGCGATTACCGTTTTTTCTTTTTCTTCTTGTTCTCGTCGCGTTTGGCGTGGCGGCCAGTGCCGTCGCCTTGGTCGAGAATGCCGCCGGCGGGGTTGAGCTTGGTAAGGGCGGCTTGGAGGCGTAGGCGGGCGGCGACGGCGGCGGGATCTTTGGATTCGGGGGCGACGAGGGGCTCTTCAAACGGTGCCTTACTCATGTCGTAGAGGGCGCCGGCTTGGTCGAGCTTCCACTTGGCGTCTCGAACATACCATTGGCGGGCGAGTTGAATGAAGATCCATTCGCGGGTGGGTTGGTGGGAGGTGCCACGGAGTTGCGGGGCGAAGCTGCGTCCGTCGACGACGTTGCTCGTGGGAAGTTTGACGCCGGCGAGTTCGGCGAAGGTGGGGTGGAAGTCGGTGGAGTCGACGAGATGCGGGGTGACTTTGCCGGCGGGGGTTTTGCCGGGCCAGTTAGCGATGAGCGGCACGAGGGCTCCACCTTCGAGCATGGAACCTTTAGCACCGGAGAGGCGGCGTCCGCCGATGGAAGAGCGGGCGGCGGCTCCTCCGGCGGTGCCGTTATCGCCGACGAAGATGATGAGGGTTTTGTTGCGCAGCTGGAGGCGTTCGAGGTGGGCGACGAGCTGGCCGACGATTTTGTCCATGTAGCGGATATTGTCGTCGTAGAGGTCTTTGCTGGCAGGGGCGCTATCGGGGGTGGACAGGATTTCGGTGTGGACGTGGGAGAGGGAGTAGTAGACGTAGAAGGGCTGGGCGCGGTGTCGGGTGATGAAGTCGAGGACGAAACTGTGCATGAGATCGGGCAGATATTCTGTGTCGCGGAGAGCCTTTTTTTCGCCGTTGAGGAGGTAGGTTCGGGCTTTGGCTTGGGTATTCCAGTAGGCGCCGCTGCCTTGGAACTTGAGGTGTTCGTCGAAGCCGAACTCGGCGGGTCCGAGGGGGAGTTGGCCCCATTTGCCGACGGCGGCGGAGACGTAGCCGGCCTGGTGGAGGACGGTGGGGGTCATGGTTTCGACGGTTGGCTTCAGGAGACTGGTGGCGTCCTGGTTGGTGGCACCGGTGCGGAAGGCGTAGCGTCCGGTGAGGATGAGGGCGCGGGAGGGACCGCAGAGGGGGGCGGTATAGGCGTTGGTGTAGCGGGTGCCGCCGCGGGCGAGTTGATCGATGTGGGGTGTTTTGAAGTTGTCGGCGCCGTAGCAACCTAGGCCATCGATGCCGAGATCGTCGGCGAGGACGAAGACGATGTTGGGCTTGGGGTGGGGAGGGGTTGTTGGGCTGGCGACGGCGGTGGCGAGGGTACCGAGGGCGCGGAGGAAAGTTCGGCGGAGCATTTGAGCTGAGTTTAGCGCGGCGGGGGGTGGGAGAGAATGCCGAATTTTTGTGCGAGGGCGGCGAGACGGGGGTCGGCGGTCCGAAGTAGGGAGCGGTCGATTAAGGGGGAGGCGAGGAGGTGGATATCGATCCAACGCGTTTCCCGGCCGTAGAGGGGGCGGGATCGGACGAATTCGACAACGTCCCGGTGTGGAACGGGGGCCGAGCGCGGGATGCGGTGTTCGCCGTAGACGAGATCGTGGAGGGGCATAGGGCAACCAGTAAGCGAGAAATCGAATCCAGACCGACGTATCGACGATAACCACTGGGCGACCCGTCGTTTTGAGGGGAGATTTTCGCGACGTCCAGGCACGTCGATCCCATCGGGCTCAGAGCCAGCTAGCGCGATCAGACATTGATGGGGGCGGACCAATGCCTCGAGACCAAGCCCTTACCGTCTCGGTATCCGGGGCCGCATGGCACGCTAGCCTGGCTTGCTGGAGGAGGTGTTCGTCGATGTTCAGGTTTTTTAAATACCTCCATGGTGAGCATACTGATATGGGCGAATTTGCGATCGTATGAGGGCTCGGCTGGTGATGGCGACATCATCAGTCGGGAGAGCGCCGAGTAGCCAGAATCCCCCTATGCGCTAAGGTTTATTCCTAGGCCACAGTTTTTTCGCTTTAGGCCGAAAGTTTCGCTCGGTAGCCGCCGATATACGGACTAGTATGTCGGTAGAAGCATTTCTCTGGGTTCTTTTGCCTGTGTTCATCGCGGTTGGTTCCTCTTTGCTCTCTTTTTTCGTCATGCAGGCGAAGCTGGATGTAGCGGTCTCGCAAGAGAGGGAGATTATCGCGAAGCTGCAGGCGCAGCTGCAGGCGCAACAACAGTCGGTGGAGGACAAAGTCCACGCGGCCGAAGAGGGGGCTAAGCGTAGCTCCTTTGACAATTTCCTCGCCGATATTCGGGTGGAAGAACGGCATTACGTACGGGAATCGAAATTCTTGTCGTCAACCAAGAGGGCGATGGTGTTGCAGGAGCGGATGTATTTCCGGAACCTTCCGCTGTCGAATTGGGTGGAGCATGAAATGACGATTGAAGAAGGGGGCGACCTAATTCGACTGGCGAAGGCCGCGTCGGTGTTCAGCGGGGCCGTCGTCGCGTCTGACGAAACCGACGATCTTCCATCGGATGCGCGGATGCAGGTTGGGCCGCGACTGGTGCGGAAAGAACCCTTCGGTGGCCTGCTGGTTGGTTAAGGGCTCCGACGTCGGGGATCTGGGGGAGGGGAAGCGTTTGGCTGGACAGGGGCGGGTATTCGACGGCGCAAACAAGTGCCGCCACCATCTCGTCTTTCGTGACCAGTCCGAGGCGAAGTGTCCCTGCCCGCCAACTCTGGCTCGGTTCGGCGGCTTAAAAGGAATGTGGAAATTTGGACGGACTCGCGGAGATTGGCGGCGCTGTCCATGACTTCGAAGGCGGCGACGCGGGATCCGTTCGTGAGGGTCCCCTCGGTGGGTTGATCGAAATCGATGGTCCCGACGCCTCCACTGGGGGTGAAGAGCGGCACGCCGCCGGCGGAGGTTGGGATGGCTCCGCTGGAACCGACGGCGACCGAGCGGGTGAGCAGGCGGGCTCCGAGCGGAAATCCGGCGTATCGAACAAGTGTTCTGGTTCCGAGATCGGACTGGGGGCGTTTGCGCTGGAACGAGTCGGCGAAGCCTTCGGTGAGGCGGACGGAGGCGAACCGGACACCGTGACGGATGAAGTCGGGAAAGCTGATGGTTTCTGGTAGTCGCGACTGGGTACAAGCGAAGGTGGTGGAGTAGGAGGCGAGAAGCCCGCGCTGGGTGATGCCGACGGTGAACGGCGGATTGTCGGTGCGGATTTGGCCGGCGGTGACGGTGGCGAGGGCGACCCGAATGGGGTGTTCGGGATTATTCGGGGGAGCGATGCGGAGGTTGGTGATTCGTAGCCCGGCCGTTCCGGTGGACGACAAGTTGAACTGGACGCTGGGGAAAGTCACTTGGTTGGAGGCGGTGGAGAAGGCCTGGGTGTTCAAGATCGTTTCGCCGGATCCGCTGCTGCCGGTGAGGATGATGTCGAGTGCTCCATTGGGGGAGTGTTTTGTTCGTGATGGGCCCAGAGAAAGAGATCCGGGTGAGTTCGCCGCGAAGGGTGGCGGAGGGGGCGCCGCCGGAGCAGTTCAGCAAGATGTCGCCGACGCGTTCGCTTAAACCTTCGGTGCGGACGATGGTCGGTGCGGCTGTCGCGAGGCAATTCACGCCGCTGGCCGGCTGCGCCAAGGGCGCCAGAGCCGTAATGATCAGGAGCAAAGCAACTTTCAGACGCATGGGCATCTGTAACGGAAGGATACAATGAAGATATCGGGGCCTTCTCCGGTGTTTCAGTAAATTTCTATGGCGACCTTTACGACCAGCATTGCCGATGAGATTCTTTCGCTCAAACGAGAGCGGAAGGCGGTGATCCTCGCGCATCACTACCAGGAGAGCGAGATTCAGGAGTTGGCCGATGTGATCGGCGATAGCCTGGAGTTGGCTCGGAAGGCGAAAGAGCTGGAATGCGAGGTGATTGTTTTTTGCGGGGTGTGGTTTATGGCCGAAACCGCGAAAGCATTGAACCCTGCCCGGACGGTGATTGTTCCGGATCAGAATGCCGGTTGTTCGCTGGTTGATAGCTGCCCGGTGGACATGGTGCGGGCGTTTAAGCGCAAGTACCCGGACCACGCGGTCGTGAGCTACATCAACACGTCGATTGAAGTGAAGGCGGAGAGCGATATTATCTGCACGTCTTCGAACGCCGTGAAGATCGTGAATTCGATTCCCGCCGATCAGCCGATTCTGTTCCTGCCGGATATTAATCTGGGTAATTACGTGAAGAAAGAGACGGGCCGGACGAACATGCGGATCTGGCAGGGGGCTTGCATTGTCCACACGACGTTTGCCGCCCGGAAGGTGACGGAGGCGCGGATGGCGCATCCGGAAGCGATGGTGGTGGCGCATCCGGAGTGTCCCGGGGATGTCCTTCTGCAGGCCGAGTTCATCGGTTCTACGTCGGCGTTGATCAAGCACTGCATCGAGAGCGCACGCAACTCTTTCATCGTGATGACCGAGAGCGGGGTGCAGCATTCGCTGCGGAAGTTCGCTCCGCATAAGCAGTTTTATTTCGTGACGAACGAGAATTGCAATTGTAGCGAGTGCCCTTACATGAAGATGAATTCGCTGGAGAAGTTGCGGGATTGTCTCGAGTCGATGAGCCCTCGGGTGGAGCTGAGCCCAGAACTGATGGAGCGCGCCCGGCTGCCAATCGAGCGGATGCTCGCGGTTTCGTAGATGTCAGAAGCACCGCTGTTGGACACGTTCGGTCGGCTCCACGACAACCTCCGCATTAGCGTGACGGATCGTTGCAATATTCGCTGTTTTTACTGCATGCCCGAGGACGGGGTGAAGTTTATGCCGCGAGAGGAGATTCTTTCGTTTGAAGAGATCGCTCGCGTGGCGCGGGTTGCGGTTTCGATGGGGGTCCGGAAGCTTCGACTGACCGGCGGCGAGCCGTTGTTGCGCAAGGATCTGCCGGTGCTGATCGAACAGTTAATGGCGATTCCAGGAGTGGAAGACATTGCGCTGACGACGAACGCGGTGCTGCTGGCCGAGCAGGCGGCTGATCTGCACAAGGCCGGCCTGCGGCGGTTGAACGTTCACCTGGATACGCTGGACCGGGATCGATTTTTTCAAATTACGCGCCGGGATGACTTTGATAAAGTCATGGGCGGGATTGAGACGGCGTTGGGACTGGGCTTTGGGCCGATCAAGATTAACGCGGTGGCGGTGAAGAATCTGGTTGAGCCGGACATCGTTCCGCTGGCTCTTTTCGGTCGGGAGCGGGGCATCGAAATCCGCTACATCGAGTTCATGCCGCTGGATGCGCAAGGAATTTGGGACAAAGCGAAGGTGCTGCTGCAGGACGACATGCTGCGGCTGCTGGGGGCGGAGATTGGTCCGCTGGAAGAGATTCCGGACCGCGACCCACGTGCCCCGGCCAGCGAGTACCGGTTCTCCGACGGGGTTGGCCGGGTCGGGTTCATCAGTTCGGTGAGCCACCCGTTTTGCCTGAACTGCAATCGGATTCGACTGACTTCGGACGGCAAGCTGCGGTATTGTCTTTTCGCGATTGAAGAGACGGACGTGAAGGGCCTGCTGCGGGGTGACGCTTCGGACGATGAACTCCGGGCGACCATTCGGGAGACGATAACCCGGAAGTGGATCGGCCACGAGATCAACACACAAAAATTTGTGGCGCCCCCGCGGCCGATGTATTCGATCGGCGGCTAGCTTACTTCAGGCCCATGATACGGCGGTTGCGCTTGGTATCGGTGGCACCGCCGGCGAAATCGTCAAAGGCTTTTTTCGGCACATCGATGAGATGCGAGGCGATGAACGGGGCGCCTTCGGCGGCTCCTTGCACGCTGTCTTTGAAGCAGCATTCCCATTCGAGAACGGCCCAGCTGGAGTAGCCGGCCGCGGTCATCCGAGAGAACACCTGCTTGAAGTCGACCTGCCCGTCGCCGAGGCTGCGGAAGCGGCCCGGCCGTTCCTTCCAACCGAGGTAACCGCCGTAGACACCGGCTTTGGCGGAGGGACGGAACTCAGCATCCTTAACGTGGAAGGCCTTGATGCGGCTGGCGTAGAGGTCGATGAAGCCGACGTAGTCCATGCACTGGAGGACGAAGTGGGAGGGGTCGTAGTTGATGTTGACGCGGGCGTGGTTGCCGGTGGCTTCGAGGAACCGTTCGAAGGTTGCGCCGTCGAAAACGTCTTCGCCGGGGTGGAGTTCGTAGGCGAAATCGACGCCGTGTTGATCGGCGAGATCGAGGATGGGTTTCCAGCGTTTGGCGAGTTCTTTGAAGCCTTCTTCGACGAGGCCTTCAGGGCGCTGGGGCCAGGGGTAGAGAGTAGGCCAAAGCAGTGCGCCGGTGAACGACGGCGATACTTTGAGGCCCAAATTGGCAGAGGCTTTAATGACGAGCTTGAGCTGCTTGATCGCCCATTCGCTGCGGGCTTTCGGGTCGCCTCGCACTTCGGGCGCGGCGAAGCCGTCGAATAGCTCGTCGTAAGCGGGATGGCTGGCTACGAGTTGCCCCTGCAAGTGGGAGGCAAGTTCGGTGATTTCCAAGCCATTGGTTTGGCCCTTGAGGTCGTCGCAATAGGTTTTCGACTCGGCGGCCTTCTTCAGGTTCATGATGCGGCTGTCCCAGGAAGGAAGCTGCACCCCGACGTAACCGAGCGATTTGGCCCACTCCGTAATCGCGGGAAGCGAATTGTACGGCGCCTCGTCGGACATAAATTGAGCAAGAAATAGGGCTGGCCCTTTGATCTGTGGCATACCCTGACAGCGTACGCCAAATCCTTGCGTCCTGCACAAGGCCGGAGTTTGTTACGGCTCGTGACGGTGACGGAAATCGCTTATTGTGAGGGAGGTGACTCTTGATCGTCTGCTGTGCCAACAGGTCCGCCGCGCTCGCGATGCTCGTTTCGACGGTAAGATTTTCATTGCGGTGACCTCCACCGGGATCTACTGTCGGCCGGTCTGTCCGGCGCCGTCGCCGAAGGAAGCGAACGTGGTTTATTTTGCGTCGGCGTATGGGGCGGAGGAGGCCGGTTTTCGGCCTTGTTTGCGGTGTCGTCCGGAAACGGCTCCGGGGACGACGCCTTGGCTGGAGAAGTCGCAAACGGTTTCGAGAGGTCTCCGGCTGATCGAGGACGGGGCTCTCGATACGGGGAGTGTGGCTGCTTTGGCGGACCGCCTGGGGGTGACCGGAAGGCACCTGCGGCGGCTTTTTGTTGAGCATTTGGGAGCTTCGCCGGTGCGGATGGCGCAGACGTTGCGGATGCAGTTTGCCAAGCGGTTGATTGACGAGACCACGATGCCTCTGACGGAGATTGCGTTCGCGGCTGGCTTCGGGAGCGTGCGTCGGTTCCATGCGGTGGTGCAGGCGCTGTACGGGCGGGCGCCGAGCGAGCTGCGCAAGGTTCACCGTCCGGCGTCCGCGTTCCGGCTGGCGGTGCGGGAGCCGTTCGATTGGGCGAGCATGCTGGGATTTCTACGAGCGCGGGCGATCCCGGGGGTGGAAGAGGTGGACGAGACGATGTATCGCCGTTGGTGGGCGGGGGCGGAGATCACGATCCGCTTTCAGGCTCCGCATCTGCTGATTTCGATGGATGGGGCGAGCCCCGGGCAGTGGCTTGATATCCTGCGCCGGGTGCGTCGATTGTTCGATGTAGCGGCGGACCTTGACGTGATCAACGCGACGCTCTCGCTGGACCCTTTGCTGCGGCCGCTCGTGCTGGCGCGTCCTGGCTTACGGGTGCCGGGGGCGTGGGATCCGTTTGAGATTGGAGTCCGGGCGATTTTGGGCCAGCAGGTAACGGTGGCGGGGGCGCGGACGCTGGCGGGGCGTTTGGTGGCTGCGTATGGGCAGATGCCGACGGCGGCGCAGCTTGTTGACGCCGATCTGTCGGCGATTGGGCTGCCGGGGTCGCGTCAGGAGACGTTGCGGGCGTACGCGCGTGCGGTGTTGGCGCAGAATGAAACGCTCGAAAACGTTCGGGGCATCGGCCCTTGGACGCGTGATTATTATGCGATGCGGGCGTTGGGGGAGCCGGATGCATTCCCGGCGGGGGATCTGGTGCTGCGGAAGGCTACCGGCCTGAATGAGAAGCAGCTGCTTGCGCGTGCCGAAGGATGGCGGCCGTGGCGGGCGTACGCGGCGTTGCACATCTGGCGAGGGCAGTCGTGAGGAATTTGTTTTTCCCCCGCGGCCGCGGGGAGCTACACGGGTTTTGCGGGGACGGTGCGAGAGTTCGACGTCTGGCGGGTTGGCCGGCGGAATACGGCGCTTGCCAGCCGGAGGGGCGAGGGATGAGGATTCGATGCCGGGTATGGAGGCCGATTGGTGAAGACGGGGTTGGGAGGGATTTGTTTTTCCCCCGCGGCCGCGGGGAGCTACACGGATTTCGCGGGGAAGCTGCGAGAGTTCGACGGCTGGCGGGTTGGCCG